>Ga0114949_10000264_pt1 | contig 26203 bp, 21 predicted proteins | sample N074metaG_FD_83505 | JGI IMG/M metagenome (GOLD analysis project Ga0114949, IMG submission 83505) | Deep subsurface microbial communities from Kermadec Trench to uncover new lineages of life (NeLLi) - N074 metaG | ecosystem: Environmental > Aquatic > Marine > Ocean trench > Sediment | place...
AAATTAAAAGCCCAGTGGGATAAAACAGACTAGACCCGTACAGGGCTTTCTGCTAATTTTGTTGTCGAGCTCACTTATAACAATAAATTTTCAGGAGCACTTAGATTTCCGCCCAAACCCGCTGGGGGTAATACTCGACCCCCGCTAGTGCTACTCTCACTTCCATAACTCTAATAAGTGATATGAGGAAAGCTGTATGTCGAACCACTGTATCGTACGTCCAATAGTTGCTGTCGTAGCCCTGGCCAGCCTGTCGTCGACCGCCTATGCCCAATTGGAAGAGGTGATCGTCACCGCGCAGAAACGCGCAGAGTCAGCACAGGATGTACCCATCGCAGTTACCGCTTTTGACAGCGACGCGCTGACGGCAAAGCAGATCACCTCTTTTCACGACCTGCGTTTTGCGGCCCCCAATGTGACGGTGGCCAAAACCAATTTCACCGCCTCCAACTTCCAGATCCGCGGTATTGGCTACACACTGGTGGCTGCCTCGGGTGATGCCGGTGTGGGTATCCATATTAACGAGGTACCTATTATCAGTCCGCGCCTGTTCGAAACCGAGTATTTCGACGTGCAGACGCTGGAAGTACTGCGCGGACCCCAGGGCACCTTGTACGGTCGCAATTCTACCGGTGGCGCAGTTAATATGAGCACCGCCAAAGCCAGCACCGAGGCTATGAGCGGTAACCTGGAAGGCCAATATGGCGATTACGATCACAAGAAAATCAATGGCCACATTAATATTCCTCTGGGTGATCGCGTCGCCGCGCGATTTTCTGGTCTGTGGCTGGAACGGGAGGGTTATACCGAAAACCTGTATACCGGCAATGATGTTGACGGACGCGATCAGTACGCGTTGAGGGCCTCCTTTGTCTGGGAGGCCTCCGATGACACCATGGTTGATTTAATGCTCTCCTACTTCGAAGAGGATAGCACCCGCACCCGTAGCCAGAAAACCATGTGCCTGAACGAAACCACCGGATTGCTCGGTTGTTCACCCGACGGGCTCGATTTTGATTTCCCTCACCCCAATGCCCAGTGGACGCAGCTGCTGGCATCGACGGACGTGCTGGGCCCCTTTGGCATCTATGAATCAGGCACCAACGCCCGAGCTTTCAACCCTACCGACCTGCGTAAGGTGTATTCGGAGTTTGATCCAACCTACGAGTCTGACGAAACTTTGGTGACGCTGGGCATTTCTCATGCACTGGACAATCACACCCTCAATTTCGTCGGTGGATATCAGGAAACCTTCGTCGAGTCAGAAATGGATTACCTGTGGAGTAAGAATGACCCAATAGAGTTGTCGCCACTGCTGCAGGCCATCGCACCGGAAAACTACGAGACCTTCTGGGCTGACGGCTTGCTGCCCATTTCTGCCAAATCTGAAAACGGGACCGGCTCGGTCGGCGGCCACATCAAATATGTAGGCGACAGCCTGGAAGCCTATGACAATTCCAGGGGAGAGAATGAACAGTATTCGATGGAGTTTCGCGTCGCCTCTGATTACGATGGCAACCTCAACTGGCTAGCCGGCGCCTTTTACATGGACGTAGAAATCGCCACTGAATACTACGTCTTTGCCAATGGCTTTGACTATTTAACTGCGGTGGTACCGCCCCTAGTGGGTATGGACGGCTACGGCTGGGTAGCACCGCACCTGAAACAGCACACCAAAAAGTATGCCCTGACCTCGCAAGCGGTATTCGGAGAGGTTTATTACAATTTCACTGACACCGTGAAACTGACCCTGGGTCTTCGTTACACCGAGGATGAAAAGGAGGTCACCAGCCGGCAATTGATACTCGACAGTGATGAGAACGGCGAGCGCATATTCCAATTAATCGGCGCCGATGAGCCAATTGACGTCCCCTTCCTGAAACAGGATGACAAGTGGGAAGAGTTCACCGGTCGGGTGGTACTGGACTGGGCCTATTCCGACGATGGGATGGCCTATATCTCCTTCTCTAGAGGTTACAAGGGCGGTGGCTTTAACCCGCCTTTCGATCCCCAAGACTTCCCCGGTGCCAAAGAAGATTTTGAGCCCGAGTTCATCAACGCCTTTGAAATCGGCACCAAGAACATCTTCCTGGATGGCACTTTGCAGGCCAATGGCTCGATCTTTTTCTATGACTACAAGGATTTGCAGGTTTCCAAAATTATCAACCGCTCCTCCTTCAACGAGAACACCGACGCTGAGATATTTGGCGTCGAAGCCGAACTGGCCTGGGCACCCAATGAGCACTGGCTGCTCAACGGTAACTTCGCCTACCTGAACGCTGAAGTTGTTGGCTTTGCCGACGTTGACCCACGCGACCCCACCAATTCTCAGGAAGATCAAACCCTGATTAAAGACTCTAACCTCGCCACCAACTGTGTTGTCGATATGCCCGTGGATGAATTCGAAGCACTGGATGTCGGTGGCCAGTTTAATAGCTGTGCGGGTCTAACGGCGATGGGCTTGCCAGTGTACGACGGTGTCGCGGTGGATCTGGACGGGAACGCGCTGCAGAATGCTCCTGAATACTCCCTCAGCCTGGGCGCTCAGTACACCTTCTACCTACCGCAGAATCACTCCCTGGATCTGCGCGTTGATTACTACTGGCAGGATGAAATGTACGGCCGCATGTTTAACAAGCCTGTGGACAAGATCGATTCCTGGGACGTGTGGAATGCACAGGCCAATTTGATGTCCGCTGATCGGAGCTGGTATGTACGGGCCTATGTGAAAAATATCGCGGACGATGATCATCTGGTGGGCCAGTACCTGAGCGGCGCGTCTTCGGGTTTGTTCACCAACGTCTTTACTATTGAGCCGCGTACCTATGGTATAGCGTTGGGTTACAACTTCTAGGCCTCTTCTGCAGGCATATCAATCTGCCGGTAGAAGGCGGCCCTGAACTCGCCAGGACGATGACTCGTACCGCCGGGTCATCGCCTGCCGTGGCGACATATTCACTCACCGCAGCAATCATGCCCGATGATAGGGGATTGCGCTGCTGCGGCCGATTGAGGGTTAACCAACAGACGCTGCCGGACATTTCCCTGAGAACAAAAGGGCTGTTGAACTTGTGCTTGTTTAGTCATGGTGTCACTGCGCCTCTGCCTACCTATTTTAACTGTGCTCTGCCTGGCGCCGTTTGGTATGGCGCGTGGCCGGGGCCTGCAGTGGGTCGTCGGGCCAGGGGTGCTTGGGGTAGCGACCTCGCATTTCTTTTTTGACTTGTTGATAACTGCTGCGCCAAAAGCCGGCCAGGTCCTGGGTAATTTGCAGGGGGCGCTGCGCCGGTGATAACAAATGTATTAGCAGTTGCACGCGACCATCGGCGATACAGGGAGTCTGTTCGCAACCAAACATCTCCTGCAATTTTACCTGCAAAACCGGGGGTGTCTGGGTGTAATCGATGGCAATACTGGAACCCGAGGGCACCGCTAAGCGCTCGGGAGCCAGGCGCTCCAAATCAAGCGGCAGAGGCCAGGGTAATAAGGCGTGCAAAATAGCCTTCAAATCCAGTGCCTGAAAATCCTTGAGACGCAACACCGCGGTGAGATAGGGGGCCAGCCACTGTTCCAGGGTAGCTAAAAGGGCCTCGTCCGATAAATCTGGCCAGCGATTATCATCGCTTTTCTGGCTGGCATCCACCGTGTGTAACAACATCACGCGCGAGCGCCATTGTTGTATATTCCGGGTCCAGGGCAGTATTTCCAGGCCTCGGCTGCGCACCATCGAGACCAGCGCATCCACTCTGACCTGCGCAGGAACTTCAGCCAGAGGCGCCTGCGACAGGCGTATTTTGCCAATCTCTGCGCGTTTCTCGGCAATAAATTTACCACTGCTGTCATCCCACTGGACGTAATCGCTGTGTTGTACCAGATCACTCAGCACGTCCTGAAATGCCTCCGGGTTGAGCGCCGTGGCACAATAGATTCGATCTGTCGATTGGCCCACTCGTCCGCCCACTTCGGCGACAGCCAACCAGGGTGTGCCTGCCAAGGTATCATCAGCCGGCAATTCGGCGCTGCGTCCATTGGCCAATTGGTACATGCAACGCTCGCCATCACTGCGCAGTTTAGCCACCCGGTCCGGGTAGGCATAGGCCAATAGCACCCCCAACACCTCCCCCTGCGCAATAGCGGTTGCACCCTCACAGCTGCTCACCTCGTCTAACAGGGTCTGAAAGCGCCTGGCCTGTTTCCAGGTGCGCATAAACCAGCCCTTGTATTGGGGCTGGCAGGGTTGCTCTCCATTTAAAACCGCCATGGCTGTGCTTATGTCACTGCCGCCGCTGCCCAGGGGATTGCGCTCGGATAACAGCGCTGCTACCAGGGCGGCCGTATCGCCTACGCCCAGGGAACGAGCCCTCAACAGCATGTGTGCGAGACGAGGATGCAGGGGCATTTTAGCCATTGACTCCCCGTGTGGCGTGAGCGAACACACCCCGGCGTCTGAACGGGAAACCGCCCCACAGGTCTCCAGCATGGCCACTGACTGTAAATACGGCCCCGTGGGAGGGGGCTGCAGCCAGGCCAGCTCGCCGGGTTCTTCAACGCCCCAGGCCAGCAGTTGCAAGGTCAAAGGGGCCAGGTCGGCCTGCAGAATTTCGGGCGTGGTGTGAGCGGGTAGTTGCCGTTGTTGCTGTTCAGTCCACAAACGATAACAATGGCCCGCTGCCAGCCGCCCTGCCCGCCCCATACGCTGCTCGGCGGAGGCGCGAGAAATACGCCCGGTGTCCAGGCGGGTCATACCCGTAGCCGGGTCAAATACCGGTTCGCGCACCAGCCCCGAATCGACGATGGTGTGTATACCCTCTATGGTCAAGCTGGTTTCGGCAATATTGGTGGCCAGGACAATTTTACGCACACCCTGGCCCGGCGACTCAATGGCCTGCTGCTGCTGGCTCAACGACATGCCACCGTATAGCGGCGCCACGATAACCCGGTCGTCACAGGCCTGGGGCACAGCGCTGCTGAGCTCTCTGGCCACCCGTTTTATTTCACTTTGTCCGGGCAGAAAGACCAGTATATTACCCGCCTGCTCCGCCAAAGCGCGCAAAATAGTCTCTACCGTGGGCTGTATGATGGAGTCGCGCAACTTGTAGGCCCCGCCATAGCTGACCGTTACCGGAAACTGCCTGCCTCGCGAAGTGAGTATGGGGGCATCGCCCAGTAGCGCCGACACCGCCTCTCCGTCCAGTGTTGCGGACATCACCAGTATCTTTAAGGGCGGCTGTTCACGGAACAGCTCAGCGCCGTGCAAGGTCAGGGCAAGACCCAGGTCAGAATTGAGGCTGCGCTCGTGAAACTCATCGAAAATCACCAGGCCGACGCCCTCCAGAGCGGGGTCACTCTGCAGGCGCCGTGTTAAAATGCCCTCGGTGATGACTTCGATGCGGGTGTTTTTACTGACACAGTTATCCAGGCGAATACGGTAGCCCACCGTGTCGCCCACCTCCTCTCCCAGCATCTGGGCCATGCGCCTGGCTGCGGCCTGGGCCGCCATGCGCCGCGGTTCCAGTATCAGAATTTTTTGTTCGCCAAGCCAGGGTTCACCCAGCAAGGCCAGCGGTACCATGGTGGTCTTGCCTGCGCCTGGAGGTGCTTGTAATACCAGTGAATCGTGACGGGCAAAAGCTTCGCGCAGGGGGTCCAGCACCTCGATAATAGGTAATTGGCGGGATTGCTCCGCTACCACCTGGTCACCTGCTTGCTCATTCTTTCTCATTCCCCTGCGTGACCGCTTGCTCTTTGCTCGTAAGTGAGGCCGCTATCCAGGCATCCATGCGCCGTTCCAGTGCATCCAGCGGTATGGCACCCACGCCCAGTAGTTCATCGTGGAAGGCCCGTATATCAAACGCCTCACCCTGTGCTTTCATGGCCCGGTCGCGCAGCTCAAGAATTTTCATCTGCCCCACTTTGTAGGCCAGGGCCTGCCCCGGCCAACCGATGTAACGGTCTATTTCATTAATAATATCGGCCTGTGTCTTGCCGGCATTCGCCATAAAATAATCGATGGCCTGGGCTCGACTCCAGCCAAAATAGTGTATGCCCGTGTCTACCACCAGGCGCACGGCGCGCCACATATCATAGGTCAACTGGCCGTAGCGCGAGTAGGGATCCTGGTACAAGCCCAATTGGTAGCCCAGTTGTTCTGAATACAAAGCCCACCCCTCGACAAAGGCGGTGACATTACCCATTTTGCGAAACATAGGTATGTCCGGCAGTTCCTGCGCCAGGGCAATCTGTAAATGGTGCCCCGGTACCGCCTCGTGTACGGTCAACACTTCCATTTCATACTTCGGCCTAACCTCGGGCCGGTACAGGTTAACGTAGTAATACCCCGCCCGGCTGCCGTTTGCGGCAGGCTGCATGTAATAGGCGGTGGTTGTGTCCGGCGCGGTCTCCGCAGGAATGACTTTAATGCCGTAGGGGGTACGCGGCAATACCCCAAATAGTTTGACCAGTTCCGGGTCGATGCGCTTTGCCGTGGCCCTATACCCTTCCAGTAGCGCCTCCGGTGTATCGTAGTAAAATTGTGGGCTGGTACGCAGAAAGTTATTGAACTGTTGCAAGTCTCCGTCGAAGTCCACGGATTTTTTCACCGCCTCCATTGCGGCAAGAATGCGCGCCACTTCCTGTTTACCGGTCTTGTGAATTTGCTCCGGTGTAAGGCTGGTAGTGGTGAAATCCCGGGCCAGGAAACGGTAGATGTCCTCGCCCCCGGGCAACGAACCCACGCCGGGCTTTTGTCGGCTGGCGGGCAGGTAGCTGGATACAAAAAAGTCGCGAAACTCCACGTAGGCCGGCGTTACCTGGTTTTCGATAGCACTGCGTGCGGCGCGTTGAAGTTCTGCAGCTATTTCCCGCTTCATGCCCCGGGGCATTGACTTAAATGGCTTGTAAAAGGGACTGTCTTCGGGGTCTGCTGTAATTACCTTGTCCAACTGCCCGGGGATGCGTTCCATTACTACCCGGGGCTGAACCCGCTGGCGAGTGATGCCCTCTTCCAGCAGCTCGCGGTTCTGGCTGAGGACGGCGGCAACCCCCTGCAGGCGCCGTATCCAGTTGCGGTAATCCTGCTCGGTTTCGAAGGGCAGGTACTCGACAATGCTATACAGCTGCTGTGGCCCGCCGCGCATACTGATCGTCATCAGATGCAGGCCCAACTCGTGCCTTTTGCGCCTGCTGTTTAATTGCCTGCTCAGCATGGCGTGGTTTAACTGGTCGGTGGCATCCAGCCCGGCGGGTTCAATACGGGCCAGCGCCGCAAGAAACTCACCGCGCCTGGCATCGCGCTCGTAATGGGCCGCCAGGCTGTCATCGTCCCAGCGATCTGCGGCGCTTGAGTCGCCCAGAAAACTTTTTGTTTGCGGACTCTGCTCCAGGGTCCAGGCCCAGTGCTGCGCTATGATGTGATGAAAATCCGCCACCGGGTCGGCCCGGACGAAACCGAGGGGCATGAGAGATAAAGCCATCCAGCTAAAGAAAATTGATAGTAATGTGCGCATTGGACCTCCTGAGCCTGGGCACCATAATAACTCTTTTTGCCGGGCTTGCCGGGTGTTATCCTGCTTCAGAATGATTTTTCACCGACAACATCCAGGGAAACTGCCATGAGTCTTTTGGTCATCGGAATTCTGTTATTCACCGGCGTTCACCTGCTGCCCTCCCGGGCACCGCAGATAGCCTCGTCATGGCGCAAAGCGCTGGGCGAAAACGGCTACAAGGGCAGTTTTTCGCTACTTACCCTGTTGGCACTGGTGCTTATTGTCATGGGCTGGCGAGGTGTGGAACCCAGCGCTCTGTATCAACCCATCTCCTATTTCCGCCAACCTGCTATAGCGCTGACCATGATGGCCATCGGCCTTTTGGTGGTGGGCTCGCGCAACTCCCGCATCAGGCAAGGTGTGCGCCACCCACAGCTGTTGGGCGTGTTTATCTGGGCACTGGCGCACCTGATAACCAATGGCGATAGCCGCTCGGTTTTACTGTTTGCCTCTATGGCAATATGGAGTTTCATGGAAATGCGCGCAATCAGCCAGCGCGAGGGAGACTGGGTGAAAGACGACATCCCCCCGGTGGGCGCCGAGATCATTACCGCTATCATTGTCGTGGTGCTGGCGGGGGGCCTGGCCTACGGCCACGCCTATTTCACCGGCGTGCAGGTGATCTACTGACGGCGCTTTCTTGGCTGGCTGATGGCGATACCAATAAACACCACAATCAGGCCCAGAAACTTGGCGAGCTGAGCCGGTTCTGACAACAGCAGCACGCCCGCGGCAAAGGATATTGCGGGAATGAGGTAGTTGATAATCGACAGGAAGTTGGGGCCGCAATCATTAATCAAATTAAAGTAAAGCCAGGTGGCCAGGCCGGTGGCCAGGAAACCCAGGGCGACAATTGCCAAGCCTGAATCCAGTGAAACCTGCAATGTCCAGGGCTGGTCCACGACCAGTGCCACTGGGACAAATAGCACACTGCCTGCTATCAGCGACCCCGCCCCCATCACCAGGCCATTGATTTTGGGTAATCGTTTGACGTAGACGGCGTTGACCGCGTAGGAAAATGTCGCCAACACACAGGCCAACTGTGCCCACAGGCCCACCCCACCTATACCGCTGGTTACCTGGCTACCCATCAAAACCACAACCCCGCCGAAGCCGATCACCACCCCAGTCACGCGCCGCGCCGTCAATTTTTCGTGCGCCACAAAGTAGTGTGCGAGCACCATAGTGCTAATGGGCATCAGCGCCATAATCAAGCCCGCCTGACTGCTGGGTATTTCTGTTTCCGCCCAGGATATCAGCGAAAAAGGCAGTAAATTGCCCTGTATCGCCAACATGGAAAAATACCACCACCACAGTGGCTCCCTGGGAAGCGACAGGCCCTGCCAGCGCATCAGTATAAATAAAACCAATGCGCCGATTAGCAGGCGAAGTGTCACCAGGGTGATGGGCGGGAAGGACCGAAGCGCAATGGATATCAGAAAAAATGCCAGGCCCCATATGAGGGTGAGCATGCCCATGTACACCCAGTGATGAAGACGAGGCGGTTGCAACACCCTTCAATTGCTCCGGCTTACATGTGCGGTTTTATTAAGTACTTGGTGCCAGTGGCGCGCTTATTGTATTGCGAGATGGCTGCCAGTGACAGCACATCCACCAGGGATATCTCCTTGGTGTAGTGGCTGGAAAACGTGGTTTTTATCTCCGCAGCCACCCGGCTGCGCATGGCGATAAGTTTCTCCAGCCCCGCCTTTTGCAAGAACGGCGTCAACAGCCAACCGGCCACGCTCCAGGAAAAACCAAAATTTCGGTTCAGTACCGTGGGGCTGGTATCCAGTCCACCATAAATATACACCTGCTTGAATACATCCGAGCCATAACGGTTGTATTCCGTCATACGTTTTACGGCGGCAGCTTCCATGGCGGTGAGAATCTGGTTGGCCAACTTACCGCCCCCGGTGGCGTCAAAGGCGATGGTAGCGCCCGTTGCAATCAACGCCTCGGTGAGATCTTTCATAAAGCTGTCGGAACTTGAATTACAGATGTATTTTGCGCCCTGTTCGCGCAACAGTGTCTCTTGCTCTGATTTGCGTACGATGTTAACCAGGTCAATGTTCTCGTCCTGGCAAATACGGTTCAGCATCTGGCCCAGATTGGATGCGGCGGCGGTATGTACCAGCGCCGTATGCTCCTCGGCCCGCATGGTTTCAACCATGCCCAGCGCGGTCAGCGGGTTGACAAAGCAGGAGGCTCCCTCCGCAGCGGAGGTGTCTGCCTGTAGTTCCAGACACATCATGACATTCATGCAGCGATATTCTGCGTACATCTCACCGCCAACCATACCCACGGTTTTACCCATCAGGGCCTGGGCGGCATCGGAAGAGCCGGCAGCCACGACTACACCCGCACCCTCATTACCCACGGGCAGGGATTCTCCGATGCGCGCAGTCACAATTTTCATCAGCCCACTGGGGATATCCGCCGAAATAACTGGCCGCTGGGGCGTGCCACTGACCCTGGCTGTGCTCATGTCTGCCGGGCCAAACAAAAGTGCCAGGTCGGACGGATTGAGCGGCGTGGCCTCAACTTTGACGATGACCTCATCTGGGCCGGGGTCGGGAATTTCAACATCAACCAGCGACAGTTCAAGGGTGCCTTCCTCGGTAACCAGGGAACGCAGTTGCATAGACGTTGTTGTCATAATTTTCTCCTGTCAATCAATTAATGTACGATGGGCGCGCAACGGCGCATCATAGCTTAAACCCGGCTTAATGAAAAAGCTTCTCGAACCCGATTCGGCAGCGGGCACGCGTTTGTCGATGAACCGGGTCAGCGGCTTATACCATAACGGCCTCCAATGGTGAAACGGGACACCCCGACAATTGGTACGGCGTAGACCCAGATGCCGGCTACCCAATACTATTGCCACTGAAATTCGCTATAATATGCGCCCCAAGTCAGGCGGAAACCCCACCATGTCCATTGCAGACAAAGACAATCAACCCTTTGACCAGCAAGCACTGCAAGCGCATATTGCGACGGCCCTGGCGGTAGAAGCCCCCGACGGGATTGAGATGGATATTGTTTACGCCATCGTCAAACGTGTGTTCAAGCCCACCGTAGTAGGCGCTGAGAACATTCCCGAACGGCCCTGTTTGTTTATTGGCAACCATTCACTGTTCGCGCTGGACGGCTTGGTATTGGGGCCGGTTATGCTACAGGAGCTGGGGCGTTTTCTCAGACCTATGGGCGACAAGTTTCTATTTACCGTGGACGCCGTGGGCAAATACCTGGTCGAGCGAGGCGCGGTAATAGGCCACCCCGATGTGGGAAGTGCCCTGATGAAAAATGGTTCAGATTTATTGGTATTTCCCGGCGGTGCCCACGAAGCGGTAAAAAATGCCAGTGAAATGTACGCCCTGCAGTGGCGCGAGCGCTATGGCTTTATCAAGCTGGCCGCCAAGCACGGCTATACCATTATGCCCTTTGGTATGGTGGGCCCGGACGAGTTCTATGGTCACCTGCTTGAAGGCGAAGACCTGCCCAAGTCCATGCTGGGCTCGTTGCTCAAGCGTGTGGGCCTACTTAACGCTGATACTCGCAGCGATATGCTGCCGCCCATACCCACCGGTCTGCTGGGCTCACTTATCCCCAAGCCCCAGCGTTGCTATATTGGCTTCGGCCAGCCCATAGACCTGACCGAGTACAAGGGCAAGAAGCTGGGCAAAAAGAAGCTGCAAAGCCTGAGGACGGCGGTGGCCGATGAAATTGAAGAACAGTTAAGCGAGTTGCTCCTGCTGCGGGCCCAACGCAAGGACGAGGACAGTTTTCTGCGCCGGCTTCTCACCTTTTAAGCTGCCCGCTCACCCCTGGCAGGCGTTGGCATAGCGCTCGCGCAACAGGTTTTTCTGCACCTTACCCATGGTATTACGCGGCAGGGCATCGATGACGAACACCCGTTTTGGCAACTTGAAATTGGCAATGCGGGGTTTGCAATAGCCTATGATATCTTGCTCAAGCATGCTGCAACCGGTATTCAATACCAGCACCGCCACCACTGCCTCGCCAAAATCCGCGTGTGGCACACCGATGACTGCCGACTCCAGTACCTGCGGCAATTCATCCAGTAGTAATTCAATTTCTTTGGGGTAGACGTTGAGCCCGCCGCAGATAATCATGTCTTTGCTGCGCCCCACAATGGACACATAGCCATCAGCGGAAATACGTGCTTTATCACCCGTGTCAAAAAAGCCGTCTTCAGTAAAACTCTGGGCGGTTTTTTCAGGCAACTGCCAGTACGCACTAAAGACATTGCGCCCTCGCACCTGTAGATTGCCCGCTTCACCCGCGTTGAGCGCTACACCGCGTTCGTTAACGACACGCAGTTCTACCCCGGGTAATGCCGGGCCCACGGTACCTGCTCTGCGCTCACCGCGTAACGGATTCGTTGTATTCATGCCCGTTTCGCTCATCCCGTAACGCTCGACGATGGTATGCCCGGTGCGCACTGAAAAAGCCTCGAAGGTGTCTGTTAACAAAGGGGCGGAGCCGGAGATAAACAAGCGCATAGTGTCACAAGCCGCCTGCGACAAAGCCGGGCTGGCCAACAAGCGCGTGTAAAAAGTGGGCACACCCATCATAACGGTACAGCGCGGCAGCGCTGCGATTACTTCGTCGGCATCAAACTTTGACAACCAATGCAGTCGGGCCCCGCTTAGCAGCACGCAGTGAATAGCGACAAAAAGCCCATGCACGTGAAATATTGGCAGGGCGTGCAACAGACAATCGTCCTGGGTAAAACCCCAGGCCTTAACCAGCGTTTTACCGTTAGCCGCCAGGTTTTCATGACTGAGCATGATGCCCTTGGGCCTGCCCGTGGTGCCAGAGGAGTAAAGTAGTGCCGCCAGATCACCCGCTTTACGGCTCACCGTTTCAAAGTTTTGACCGCAGCCCTTGGCGCCATCGCGCAAACTGCCCGATTGGTCGCTGTTCAGAGTGAGCACAGTTAGCAATTCGGCTTCCTCTGCCAGGGACTCAAACAGTGGCCGGGCCTGCGCTGTGCACACCACGATGCGCGGCTTGGCATCCCCCAAAAAGTAGGCCAACTCATCGCGTTGATAGGCGTTATTCAACGGGTGATAAACCAGGCCGGCGCGCAGGCAGGCCAGATACAAGCAGATTACCGCCGGCGATTTATCCACCTGTACGGTAACCCGGTCACCGGGCCTGGCACCCAGTTCCACCAGGTAGTTGGCGATGCGGGCAGATTCGCGTTCCAGCATGGTGTAGCTGACCGTCTCACCCGAATTGGTTTGCAAGAAATTGCCATCCATGTCCGCTGGAAAGCAGGCACTGAATATGTCATATAAGTTATTGTTCGGTTCACTGGGCATGATTTGTCTCGTCGCGCGCCATCGGCTGTGTCAGAAGGTAGATGCTACGGTAGTCAAAAATGTCGGGCAATAGTATTCTCCACCGCTAGCGGCCATTATCGGGAGAGTGACACTTGATAGACTCATTATTTATAGGCCCCCACGGCGAGAACAGGGAATTTCTGCAAGACATCTGGCAGGATATGCTGCAGCGTACCTTAAAATACCGACGCGACACCTTCCCCGAGGACGGTTTGCGCCTAATGGAGGGCCCCGGCGAGCAACGCTACCAAACCGTGAAAGAGGGTATCGCACAGTTTTTCGAGGTATTGAACAAAGAAGTACCCACCTTCAGCGATCGTTATCTGGGGCACATGGTATCAGACGTATCGATACCCGCCCTCATAGGCAATATCGCCGTGCTGTTCTGCAACCCCAACCTGGCCTCGGAGGAGACGGCAAAGGCCGGGGTATTTTTCGAAACACGGGCCATCAATGCGCTGGCTGAAATGATAGGCTTCGAGCCGCGGTCAGTGCGCGGGCATTTCACTTCCGGCGGCACCATGGCAAATTTTGAAGCCCTGTGGCGCGCCCGCTATCGCATGGATCACTGGCTATCCATGGCCGCCTATCTGCTGGAGCACGGCCACTCGCACAGTGCCATCTTTGACCTGGCCCACCAGGGCTGGGAGTCGTTCTACCGGCACAAAGCCCGTCACGCGATAGACATGAATGAGCTCAGAAAGAGAAGCTATGTCATGCAGGGGCCCTGGGATATCGCCAACTATTATCGCGACACACTAAAGCGGGAATTTCCCCAGCCGGTCATTCTTGTGCCGCGCAACAAGCACTACTCCTGGCCAAAAAGTGCCAACGTATTCGGCATTTCTGAACGGGCCATTTGGCCGACAGAGTTGGACAGGCACGGGCGGCTCAGCATAAAGAGCCTGGAGGCGAATATCGAGCGCGCGCGGCAACAGGGGCGGCCTATCATGATGAATGTATCTGTCACCGGCACAACAGAGCTGGGCAGCGTCGATCCGGTAGATGAAGTCAACGCCGTGTTGCGCCGCTACCGGGAACAGGAAGGGATACACATCTGGCACCACATTGATGCGGCCTACGGCGGCTATTTCTGCTCTACCTTCAAAGGGGGGGAAAGTAAGCTGTCCCCACGCGTGGTCAAGGCCTTTGCCGCCATGCCAGATGCCGACTCGGTCACACTGGACCCGCACAAACTGGGTTATGTGCCCTACGCCTGTGGCGCCTTTCTGGTTCGAGATGCTGTGAGCTATGCCGTGTCACATATCAGCGCGCCCTACCTGCAAGAAGAGGTGGATATAGAATACCCCAGCTGGTCTACCACGCTGGAAGGTTCTCGTTCAGCCACCGGGGCCGGGGCCGTCTGGCTGAGTTCCCGGGTACTGCCACTGGATGCCAGCGGTCACGGCGAACTGCTAAACCAGTCACTGGCGGTCAAAAATCGCTTTGAGGAGAAATTGTCCCAGCAGTTCCCGGAGTTACATTTTATGCCCGCCAGCGACACCAATATCATCAGCTTTGTACTGGCGCAACCCAACTCATCGTTGAATAGCGTCAACACACTAACGGCCTACCTGATAGAGCGCTTCCTGGCAAGCCCCAACTTTTCTATCACCCGAACCTCACTGGGGCTGGACAACTACCCGGAGATGATCAAGACCGTCGTACGCGGCTGGAACGGCGATCTGGACGACGATCATCTGCTGGTTATTCGCATGGTGGTGATGGGGCCCTATCTCAGTGATGGCGACGCCAATGAACGCCTGATGGACAGTTTTATCGCGGAGTTGCAGCAATTTTGTAACGACCGGGCGCGCTAATCCGCCATCACCCTGGCCAAGCGCTCTGGCTGGCGCCAGACATCGCCTAACAGGCGGTATAAATACACCAGGGCCAGCGCCAGCAACATGACCACAAAGGCCCACCAGGACGCTTTGGGCCCCAGCTCGTATACCATAATAATAAAGTACTGCGCGATCAACATAAGCCAGTGCAGAGAGATGGAGGTAATCATCAGCCAGCGCGTGTCCCCGGCCCCGCGCAATGCTCCCCCGGCTATCAGCAGCGCAGCATCGGCAATCACGTAGCTGGACAGGCCAATCATCATATAGCTGGCCAGATCGGAAATTTCACTGAAATCCCCACTCGGCGTTGCGAAGATTTCCACCAGTGGTAGGCGGTAGTTAATAAACAACAAACCCAGGGTGCCGCTGTAGGCAATGGCTACCACAAAACCCGCGGCAATCACCTGGTTGACCCGCTGCATGTCATTGGCGCCCACAGAGCGACCTATCAAGCTCATGACACCGATGTGCAGGCCAATCATGGGAACGAAGGACAACATATCCCAGTTGAAGACGATGGCCATGGCCGCGCCCTGGGCCACACCATAAGACTGAAACATCAGCAGAAACAGGTTAAAGGTTGCCACGTTCATGAATAACTCGAAACCGGAGGGCACACCCAGGCGCAGGTAGCGCTTCAGTATTTTTTTGTCGTAGACAAACGAACGCCCTACATTAAATTTCTCCCGGTGCTCTTTCGCCAGGAAATAAGCGAGGAAAAGCGCCAGGGCAAAAGCGGAGGCGATCACTGTGCCCAGCCCCGCCCCCACTATGCCCAGTGTGGGCAAGCCGAATTTGCCGAAAATCAGGGCGTAGGAGAGCGGAATATTGAGCACCATCCCCGCCACATCACAGATCATCACCACTTTGGTTCGCCCTATACCGGAAAAATACGAGGCGATGCAAATCTTCATCAGGGTGAACAAGCTGCCACCCATCAGCACGTAAAAATACACGCGTTCCAGTTCAACCTGCCTGGGGTCGTGCCCCATAGCACTGAACAGGTCTCCGACAAAGTAGGTAGCCAGCGCCAGTATGGGCGCACTCATGGCCACCATAATGGCGCCCTGGCTGACCACACGCGGACATTTATCCAGTTGGTCGGCCCCGAAGTACTGTGCCACCAGGGCATTGGCGTAGGAGAAGATGCCCACAAACAGCGAAATGCAGAAGAACGACGCCACGCCACCGCCCAGGGTGGCGGCGATATGCACCGCATCCAGTTGCGACATAAACCAGCGGTCGGTGAAAACCATTACCGCATAGGCACCCTGAGACACTACCATGGGCAGTGACAGGCGCAGTAACTCCTTAAATGTGGCCGCAGAGAGCATCAGTACGTTTTCGTGGCTATAGTGGCAGGAACCTATATTGAATGTTGGCGATTAGCGTGTGGCGGCGGCCACACCCAGTTCACCCAGTGTCCTGGCAATATCTTCTGCCGAGCTGGCGGGCGTAATATCGGAGTCTATTTTCATGATCGTGCCATCCCTGTCTATGTAGAACGTCACCCGCTTCGCATAGCCCAGAAAACTCAATATATGATAAGCCTGTGCAGTCTCTTTGGTGGGGTCACTGAGCAGAGGAAAATCGGCTTCGTTTTCCTCGGCGAAGCCAATATTGACCGCTAGAGGGTCAACGCTGGCCATAAAGTAGCTGACATCATACTCGCGTATCAATTGGCCATTCTGCGCCAGGGACTTGCACTCGATGGTACAACCACTGGTGTAGGCCTTGGGGAACCAGGCGATAACCACGGCTTGTTTGCCGCGATAGTCAGAAAGGCCGTAGCTTTTGCCATCCGAGGCCTGCAGGCTAAAGTCCGGCGCCGGATCACCCACCTTCAAAGCCTCCGCAAAAACGGGCGCACACAGCACAATGGCCATTGCTGCAAAGAATTGCACTAGTAGTTTATTCATGGTTTATGGATTCCAGATTAAAGCGGCCCAAACCGTTCTTTAGGTCAGCGCACATTATCCACGGTTTCTACCCCCAGGGGAATATCCGGGCCAGGCCCGGTAGCCTCACAACTCGCTTGATCTCCTCAACGGCTTTCAATAGCATTATGCACACCTGCCTTACCTTAGGATACGCCATGCAAACCTTTAAGCTGGGCCTCGCTATTTTATCACTGTGCCTGCCAGGCGTTGTGCTGGGGGCACCCGATCTCGATCGACAACTGGCCCTGATCAAACTGCCACCGGGCTTCGCTATCAGCGTCTATGCAGAAGGTATAGAAAACGCCCGGCAACTTGCCCTGGGTAGCCGGGGCACCGTCTTCGTGGGTTCCATCAGGGCCGGCAAGGTACACGCGCTTGTGGACAGCGATCACGATAGCGTGGCAGACAAAATTTATGTCATCGACGAGGATTTGAAACTCCCCTCTGGCGTCGAGTTTAAAGCAGGCGCGCTCTACGTTGCCGCCCTGGACCGCATACTGCGCTACGACAACATAGAGGCACAATTGCAGCAGCCGCCTGAACCCCAGATATTTCACAGCGGCTTTCCAGACAAAACCCACCACGGCTGGAAGTATTTACGCTTCGGACCAGACGACAAGCTGTATGTACCCATTGGCACGCCCTGTAATATCTGCGATGAACCGGGCTATGCCGAAATTCGGACCATCTCGCTGCAGGACAATACCGAGGAGGTTTACGCACGGGGCCTGCGCAATACCGTTGGCCTGACCTTCCACCCGGACAGTGGTGAGCTGTGGATGACCGACAACGGCCGCGACATGCTGGGCGATGACCATCCCGCCGATGAGCTGAACCACGCGCCACAAGCCGGCATGCATTTTGGCTACCCCTGGTGCCATCAGGGTGACAGCCTGGACCCCGAGTTTGGGAAGGGAAAAAGTTGCGATGACTATTCCCCGCCCGTGCAGAAACTGGGCGCCCATGTGGCGGCATTGGGGCTGACATTCTATGACGGTACAATGTTTCCCGACGCATACGCCAAGCAACTTTTTATCGCCCAGCACGGGTCCTGGAACCGCAGCGAAAAATCGGGCTACAGTATTTTACTGGTTCGGTTTGATAAACAGGGAAAGGCCCTGGGCAGCGAAGTATTTGCCAGTGGCTGGTTGCAGGGCGAGCAGGCCTGGGGGCGCCCCAACGACATATTGCAGATGCCCGACGGCTCGCTGCTGGTGTCGGATGACAAGGCCAATGCAGTTTACCGGATCACTTATAGCGCGCCATAGGCTTATAACAGCAGCGATACCAACCAGCCCAGCAGCGCAAAGATAAACAGTAATTTAGTGGCAACATACAGCGGCTTATTCCAGCGTTTAAAGCGCTTGAGTGCCGCCTTGTAGCTGTTGAGGTATTTGCCCAACTTGTTGCCCAAGCCGGATTTGGAACTGTCCAGGTTGTCTATGCTAAACAGGCCATTAAAAAAGCGGCCGAAGGCGTAATAGAATTTCTCAACCCATTTGAATTTTAATGGCCTGTCTATATCCGTCATCAGAATGATACGTGGCTGGTCACTGCGGTTATATGCGCGATGCAGGTAGGTTTCGTCGAATAACACACTCTCACCGTCCGCCCACTTGTAATCCTCACCGTTGACCACCAGACCGCACTCATCCGAATTGGGCGTGCTTAAACCCAGTGAATAGCGAACCGTATAGGCAAACGGGTCATGATGGCCGTTCAACTTTTTGCCCGGGTTGAGGCAGGCGAACAACGCCAGATTCATGCCCGGCACTTGCTCGATCAGGGCCAGGGTTTTCGGTGCCAACTCCCGGGCGGAGGGGATATCACTGTCGTAGACCTTCAGGTAAAAACTGGTCCAGCGATTGTCCTTGTAAAAGCTGCTGGCTGGAAGGTCATCCTTGATCGCTATATGACCGTCTCTATACAGGGCCAGTGCTTCATCGCGAATAATCTCCCAGTTGTCTTCCAGCACACTCACGGCGGGAAAATGTTGCTTGCCCAAAAATGCCGTCGTGGGAATTTTAGACAACAAGTAAGCGGGAATATTAAAAGGCACCATAAAGGTGGAAAAGTCGCTCAACTGCCGCGTCAGTTCAAAGGGCTCTTTATTGCGCCGCCTGACAAAAACAATACAGGCGATATAGACAAACAATGCGATGAGTACGATAGTCATGGGCTGCTCGAAACAATTCTATTTTTATTGAAACACATATAGCCCTGTCGGCGACACGACTATATTATGGGCACAGTTTCGATCAGCCACTCACCGGAGACGCTCTTGCAGCAAACCACGTCAAAGAAATGGCCTATTCGCTGGGATCTTCTGCTGCGCTATCGCTTTATCGAGACCATCGCCCTGTGGGAGGGTCGCCTGACAACCCGCCATCTATGCGACACCTTTGGCATTGGCCGACAGCAGGCCAGCAAAGACATTAATAATTATATCCGTGAGATCGGGCCGGGCAACCTGGAGTATGACAAATACCTCAAGGGCTACAAACCCACGGCAGATTTCACGCCGCAAGTCACCGAGGGCCTGGCAGACGAGTACCTGCACCTGATGGCGCGCAATAATGAGCTGTCCACTGTTTTCGACTCCCTGTCGCTCAATATGGCCAACGCGGAAGTGCTGTGCGTACCGGTACGGGATGTAAAGCCAGAGGTGCTCAGGCCTATCATGCAGGCCGCGCGGCAGCAAAAACGTCTGGATGTAGATTATGTCTCCATCGGCAAACCCGACCACGAGGGCCGCATTATTGTGCCCCACACCCTGGTACACACTGGCCTGCGCTGGCATGTGCGCGCCTGGTGCGAAAAAAACCAGGAGTACCGGGACTTTGTGTTGAGCCGCTTTCGCGATATCCCCGAAATCATGGGTGACTCTGAGCACGGGGTTGAAGATGACTGCGATTGGAATACCATGGTCAATATTCGCATCGTGCCAGACCCCCGCCTCAGCCCGGAGCAACAGTCGGTTATCGCGCGTGATTATGGGATGGAAAATGGCTTACTGGCTATCACAAGCCGCGGTAAATTAGTGCCCTATACACTAAAACAGCTACACATAGACCCCAATGAAAAGCTGGATGACCCCGCTGCCCAGCAGATTATTGTGGAAAATCTGGACGAGCTAAGGTGCTGGCTGTTTGGCTGAACCCTGCTTCGCCGTTACACTCGTACCGCAAAACGGAGGTCAAACCGATGAAGATACTCTACAAAATAACAAGGGCACTGGTCAGTTTGATTGCGCTAGCCCTGCTGGCACTATTCCTGACAGTAAACTATGACGCAAGCTGCGAGTCACCGCCAACCGTCGCCCACAGTACTGGGAATATGAAAGCCATTTCCTACTATTGCTACGGCTCGCCCGATGTTCTGGTCTACGGGGACATTGAAAAGCCGGTGGCCGCGGACGACGAGGTACTGATAAAAATTCACACGGCCGCCATCAACCCACTGGACTGGCACTATATGCGTGGCTCACCCTCGCTCATGCGGCTTATGTCTGGTATTGGCAAACCCACCCACACCCGGCTGGGGGCAGATTTCGCCGGCACCATTGAGGCGGTGGGTAAAAACGTGACTAAATACAAGCCGGGCGACCAGGTGTTTGGCGGTAAAAATGGCGCCTATGCGCAGTACATCGCCATGGGCGAAGACAGAGCACTGGCCCTGAAACCCGCCAATGTGACCTTCGAACAAGCGGCGGCCATGCCCATAGCCGCCATTACCGCGTTGCAGGCTCTGCGGGACAAGGGCAAGTTGCAGGCGGGTCAAAGCGTGTTAATCAATGGCGCGTCCGGTGGCGTGGGCACCTTCACCGTCCAGCTGGCGAAAATTATGGGGGCCGAGGTTACCGGTGTCTGCTCCGCCCGCAATGAATCCATGGTCCGCGCACTGGGCGCAGACCATGTTATTGACTATACGCGGGAAAATTTCACCGAAAGCGACAAGCGCTACGACCTGATTATCGACATGGTGGGCAACCACGGCCTGTTGGCCTATCGGCAAGCGTTAAAGCCGGGAGGCCGGCTGATAATGGTAGGCGGCCCCAGCGAGGGCTTTTTTACACCGGTAATAAGCCCACTCAAATCATTGTTGATATCGCCCTTTGTCAGCCAGGAATTCATACTATTTATCGCGCAACTGAACGCGGGTGACCTGGCGATATTGGCTGAATATATGCGCACCGGGCAGCTCATATCGATGATTGACAAAAGCTACCCAATGGCGGATGCAGCCACTGCTGTGCGCTATTCGGAGGACGGCCACGCCAGAGGGAAAATACTGCTGTCAATGGACTAAACCCGCCCGCCGCCCCGGCTAGACCCGCCGCAGCCAGACCAGTGGAATCTTGCGTGTGGTCTTCTCCAGGTATTCGCCCTGGTGTTTATTGTTGTCCACAATTTGCTGCCACAGGGCCTCGCGCTCATCGTCGGGGACAAGCTCCGCCACCGCCCGGTACTGCTCTTTCCCCTGCTGCACCAAGACCGCCGGATTTGCCATCATATTGAGATACCATGCGGGGTGTTTGTCGCTACCACTATTGGAGGCAGAAACTGCAACCGAATCCTTATAGGGGTAACAGGCAATGGGTACCGTGCGTTTTTTACCCGTTTTACGGCCCCTTGTTTCAACCAGCGCCACATCAATCCAGCCCATACGTGCGCCCATACGCCCACCGCTTATTTTGTATAGAGCTTTGTGCGCCATGCCAAAATAGTTCCAGAACGACATCTCAAGGTACCCCTGTTTGTACAATTTGAAGCGAAGAGTATCATTAAGCCCAACTTGAATAGCAACTGACCCGGTATAACTATGGACGAAGAACCCAATTATCCTGCTATCTATTCGCAAGACAGCTTCTGGGAAAAACTGGCTGGCTACGCCAAGCTGGCGGGCCGGGAAGTGGTAGAGAAGGCACTGCTGCTGTACTACGCCGGCCAGGAAGAAAAGGCCCCCGCCTGGGCCAAGGCGACCATTGTTGGCGCCCTGGGCTACTTTATCGCACCGCTGGATGCGATTGTCGATTTAACCCCCGTGGTGGGCTACGCCGATGACCTTGGTGTGTTGGCGCTGGCGCTGGCAGCGGTTGCCACCTACATCAACGACAATGTGCGACACAAAACTGCCGTCAAACTGAACAGTTGGTTTGGATAGTAATCACCCTGCACCGGTGGCCTGGCGGCTCATCTAACCCCCAGGCAAACCACCACAGAACCGGCCAACAGCACCCACAATAATCCCGGCACAACAATGGCCAGTACCCCCAGGCAAGCCACAAAAGAAACCGCGGTAATCAGACGCTGGGCGCGAACCGGGTTGTGCGCCGCCCGGCGGCGTATAAGTTGGCGGGCAATTCGGTACTCTATGGCTCGTGTGGTAGTCATGGTGTTCTCTGGGTGGCTGCATGGTTTGAAAACACATCTTCGCCCGGGCGGTAAATTGCCACCATATGTACAGTTTTCAGTGCGGTGGAAAAGGCGACAGGTGCTGCCGCCTTTTGCCCAGCCCTGGGCTTTCACCTGGGCATAAACGTAGCGCGCGGCCCGGAAGACCCGGCTTGGTATATTCGGGCGGGACCCACCCGGTAACAGGTGGCGATAGACTAACTGTTGATTGTTGTGCGAATCAGGCCAATGGTTGCCGTTATAGCCTGCTCTGACATGGGCACATATGACAAATAGATGACACGCCCCGCCCTGTCCATCACCAACAGTACCGCGCCTTTTTTGCCCAGATCCCAGGCAGTGGTGCCCACACCCTCCTCGTCCAGAACCAGGGTTGAATCGGGGTATCTCTTTTTACTGGACTTGGCCTCAGAGGTCACAAAGCCGCCCGTGCCCCACATTGCGGCATCCAGGTTTATCACCGTTGTAACGTGGTAGCCGTACTCTGGAAACTCTTGTTGCAGCGCGTCGGTGAAAGGCTCGAAGATTTTACTGGCGGAGGAAGTGCCAGCAAAATATTGTAGTATATGCACTTCGCCCTGATTAGCCTGGGAATTCCAGGGGCGATAGCTGTATTGATTGTCCTGCAACAACAACTCGCCTCTGTCAGCAATGGCCAATGCCGGCGGTGGCTTATCCAGCATGATGGGCTCGGCCTGCGCGGTTACCGCAAAAAACACTAAAGCCAGAGAAACAGCAAAAAGGTGTGGCATGGGCAAGCTCCTGATAAATAAACAAGTGGGTGACCATCCTAGGCAAGCCGCTTAGCCTTGTCTAGTGCTCAGCTATTCAAGTACTGGACACGCACCTGTTTTAGCACCACAGTTGGACGCTGACCGGAGGCCACATGCCAATACTTTTTTTGAGCCACACAGATTGCGAAAAGCATTTGATCATGCCGCAGCATCCCGAGAGCCCACAGCGACTACAGGCCATTAGTACGGCCATGTCTACCAGCTTTTGGGACGCCAGACTCGCTAGAAAGACACCGGTAGAGATAGACCTGACCCGTTTTGAGAACATTCACCCACCCGCCTACTTGCAGCGCCTGGAAAAGCTGGACCCCGGTGAGGGCGTCGCTCACATAGACCCTGATACCGCCATAAACAAATATAGCCTGAGAGCGGCCAGGCTTGCCGCCGGCGCGGGTCTACAGGCCGTTGAATCGGTAATGTCCGGCGGGTACAACAAGGCTTTTTGTGCAGTTCGCCCACCCGGGCATCATGCGGAGTCGGCCATTGGTATGGGCTTTTGCGTATTCAACAGTATCGCCCTGGCCGCCGAGCGCGCACTGAGCTTGGGGGCGCGCAGAGTAGCCATCCTTGATTTCGATGTACATCACGGCAATGGCACCGTGGAGATCTTTCAGAACCGGCCCGAAGTGCTGGTCTGTTCCAGCTTTCAATACCCCTTTTACCCCGGTCGATTCGACTCGGTAGAGCGGCACAATATTTGCCTCACGCCGCTTGCGGCGGCAAGTTCCAGCAGCACGTTTCGCCGGGCGATAGAGAGGGACTGGCTACCCGCCCTGGCACGCCATGGTGCTGATATTATTCTGGTTTCTGCTGGCTTCGATGCCCACCGCGACGACCCCCTGGCGCAATTATTACTGGATGACAGCGACTTTGCCTGGCTGGGGAATACTATCGCGGAACTGGCAGATAGATATTGTAGCGGTCGTGTTGTGAGTATGCTCGAGGGGGGTTACGACATCCCTGCCCTGACTCGTTCGCTGCAGGAATACCTTAAATCCCAGGCCTGAGCGCACTCTCTACTACAGTTCAAAGCGCTCGCGCAAAAACCGGGCTATACCATCTTCATGGTGGTGGCCTATTACCGCAGTTGCCGCCCGTTTTACCTCGTCTTTGGCGTTGGACGGCGCATAGGCTTCATCGGCGGCGGCAAACATACTCAGGTCGTTGTCACTGTCTCCAAAGCAGACCACTCGTTCAACCCCCAGATCGGATTTCAGCTGAACCACCGCACCACCCTTGCTGCCATCGGTATGGTGAATGTCCAGCCAGCAGATATCGTCACGGATAATACCGGTGCCCATATAGGCAACCAGGTGGTCCTCCTGTTCACTGACCAGGTCGCGTACCGCTTCAATGGCATGCCTGGGGCCCAGTGCGCTGATATTGGTAATCTCGGCCTGGCCGGGCAACTCCGACAGTGGGGAGGCTCTCAATCCGCGCACCGTATTGAGCTCAAAGAGCCACTCCTTCTCAGTCTCGCTGACCAGCGGCGGGTGGTAGACCGCATGGCTGTTATCGGCCTCCAGAGTGTAAATAAAGGGGGCGACCCCCAATCTCAGAAATGCCTCCAACACCTTTTCAATTTCCTCCGGTGTCAGAAGGTGTTTACGGCTATAGGCCCGTTCCTGGGGCACCCAGATCATGGCACCGTTTTTGAATATCTGCGGCAATTTGAAATTGTGACCGGCCAGAATATCCCTGCAACCATGCAGCGCACGACCCGTAGCAACGGTATAAGCAATGTTGCGCTGTGCCAGTAATACCAGGGTTTCCCGGCTATAATCGGTGATCTGCGAGTCGCGGTTAAGCAAGGTGCCATCGAGGTCGAAAACTATCAGTTCCATGTCTTTTACTGCAGTACACTGTGTAGCATGGATGATACTAAGTGCGGGAGACAGGGGGAAGCGCGAACTGCGCCTTGCCCGCCGAAAAACTGTGACAAAACTTAAACGAGGAGTATTGTGAAACTATTCACCGCGCTACTATTGGCCCTGCCCCTGTCCGGCATTGCCGCACCCGAACAAGCCGGGAATTTCGATTACTATTCCGCTAACCGAACCATGATAAGCCATGGGGTGCAGGCGGTGTTGATGTGTAACGGCCTGTTCACCTCACACCGCACGCTACAGCAGGTGTTTGATCAGGAACTGGCCTACCTGCCCAACAAAATTGGTTCGGCCAGTGGCGGCGACTATAAAATTGATTACAAGCGCCGGGCGGTAACCGTTGGCAGTAGTACCACTGGCCCTGCGATACATGCTGCTTTTCGAGAGGGCCTGGGCTGTATTGTTATGTCACCCCAGCAATCGCTATCCGACATTGACTCCCTACCGCAACTCACCCTCCCCCCGCTACCCGGTGACCCCGCCACTATTCCATGGCCGGATGGCGACCTGGTGACTGAAACCGAACTGCCCGCTGCGATTGACCAGGCGGCGCTACAAGCCGCTGCCGACTGGGCCTTTGAGCGCCCGTCACCGGAGCAGGACACACTCAGCCTGATTGTCCTGCATCACGGCAAGATAATACTCGAACGCTACGCGCCCGGTGTCGATATGCACACCCGCACCCGTACCTGGTCAACAGCAAAAAGTATCGCGGTGACGCTGATCGGAGAACTGGTCGCACAAAATCGCCTGCAGCTGGATACACCGATAAATTTGCCCTGGCTGCCAGAACTGGCAACTGAAAGTGCCGACCCACGCAATCGCATTACACTGAGGCATTTACTTAATATGTCCAGCGGGCTTTACCCCGTGGACAGTTTTGGCATGGAGTACGCGACGGGGTCCGGCCTGGCATACTGGGCGGGCGCCAGTTCCGTAGAGGGCGCATTGCGCCGCGGTGCAATACGCGAGCCCGGCAGCTTCTGGGACTATGAAAATTACGACACCCTGCTGGCGGTTTATGCAATGAAACAAGCCCTGGGCAACGAGGAGGCCTATCACCAATTCCCGCGCCGCGCACTGCTGGACAAAATCGGCATGCGCAATACGCTACTGAGCACGGACCGATTTGGAGATTTTATTCTCAGCAGCCAGGTGTATACCAATGCCAGGGACCTCGCCCGTTTTGGCCTCCTGTACGCCCAGGGCGGCAAATGGGGCGATCGGCAATTGATCTCAAAGCAATGGATAGACTTTGTGCGAAGCCCCGCTCCCGCCACGGCGCAGACGGGAAATTTCTACGGCGGGCAATGGTGGCTGGTGCCCGACAAGCGCCACGATGTACCCGGCGATGCCTATGCCACGGCGGGCAACCGGGGGCAGTATGTCATTGTGGTGCCCTCTCACGA
>Ga0114949_10000265_pt1 | contig 26194 bp, 17 predicted proteins | sample N074metaG_FD_83505 | JGI IMG/M metagenome (GOLD analysis project Ga0114949, IMG submission 83505) | Deep subsurface microbial communities from Kermadec Trench to uncover new lineages of life (NeLLi) - N074 metaG | ecosystem: Environmental > Aquatic > Marine > Ocean trench > Sediment | place...
CTTCGGCCTTCTTGTCGCCACAGCTACCCTCGGCCTTCTTGTCGCCACAGCTACCCTCGGCCTTCTTGTCGCCACAGCTACCCTCGGCTTTCTTATCACCGCAGCTACCTTCGCCTTTTTTATCGCCGCATTTGCCTTCGGCATCTTTGCCAAAGTTGGCTAAATCATAGCCACCGCTTAACTGCTGCGCTGAAAATGGGTTTACCTCGGCAGAGGCTACGGATGCAAATGTACTTGCCAAAAATGCCGCGCCCAGAGCTGCAGCTATTGGTTTCATGGAATGAGCCATAATGTGTTTCCTATGTTTATTACACTGGTTATATTTTGCACCGATGTTGATAGTGCCGAAGCGCCCACAAGGCGGCTTTCGTGATACCTATGACACAGTATATGGCGTGAAGTTTCATTATTGACAGGGCTCCATTGGTAATTTTTCACAAAACCATCAACAGTTTCCCTCCCGCTACTGAGGGTTCTCCGCCAACCATTGCGCCACCACCAGCCACTGCTCCTCTATACGCTTCTGTGAAATTGCCTGGCGCGTGCCCAGGCTCTGGGCGAACAATGAGACCCTAAATTCTTCCAACATCCAGCGGTAACGCTGTGCCGCAGCACAGATTTGCAAAAACCCGGGCCGGCTCTCACACGCCTGCCACAGGGGTGATCCCAGCGCATCGAGCGACAGCGTGTACTTTTCATCCTTGGCGATCTGCCCACTCAGACGTTGCAGGCGCACTCGCAGGGCTTTCATATACCGCGGGTATTGGGCCAGCCAGTCATGGGGCGTGTCGCGTACAAATCCCGCGCGCAACAGTCGGGTAAGTTGGCTACTTGCATCGTCTCGCGCGTGGCCCGGAGCCGCGCACGCCATCTCGCGCCGCACCTGGGCAAGGCCATCGAGCGTATTAAAAAGAACTGTTTCCAATTCGTTGGCGCAGTTAATAACCTCACTCTTGCCACGATCCAACATCGACTTAAAGTCCTGCTCGGTGTAGGGCATACAGTGATCAACCTGCATGGCCCAGACATAGGCCCCATCAATCAGGTCGGCCAGTAGTTGTGCGCGATCCAATTGTGCCCCGGCAATCACCAGGGTAAATTTATTGCCCTTTAGCAGTTGTTTGCTCAGATATTTGGCCTGTTGGGCGTTGTGAAGGCGGGTGAGGCGCAGCAGCCCGAGCCTGTGTTGCAGCTGTGCTTGCGAGCGGTAGTCGAACAACTCCACATCGACGCTCTGACCCTTATCCACCAAGCCAGGGTAGCTCGTAATGTCGATACCGGCTTGCCGAAAATGCCATTGCGGGGGAATGTCAGCCATGTTCCAACGGGTTATGCCCACCCTGGCCGGGGTCTCTCCCGTGGCGGAGCCAATACTCTGGCGCGTATCACTGCGAAATTGCTCTATCAATTGGGCCAGGTTCCTGCCCTGGCCAAGCAGCTTGCCCCTGGCGTCCACTACCCGCACATTCATTCGATAATAGTCATCGAGCTTTTCAATTTGCCAATCACCGGCCTCCAGGGGCACGCTACCCAAGCCCGACAGTTGAGCGGCCAGTGCCGTCGCCAGATCTGTATCGGTGGCGGACAATTGCGCCAGTGCCCGATCGACGAAGTCGGGCGCGGGAACCAGATGTTTTCGTTTGACCTTGGGCAAACCCTTTACCATTTGGATGCATTTTTCCCGCAGCATCCCCGGCACCAGCCAATCGAACAAAAAGCGCGGCACGCGATTGAGCAGCGCCACCGGCACAGTCACTGACACCCCATCGGCGATGTGCCCCGGCTCGAACTGGTAGGTCAGGGAAAAGCGCATATCCTGCCATTCCAGATGATCGGGAAACTGGCCTGCCAACTGGCCGCCCGGGCTATTGGCCAGTAGGGTTTCGCGCGAGATGCGCAGACCACTCTCCGCTTTGGGGTTGGCCTTCAACCAGGAATTTAGTCGACCTGCGGTATAGGCGTCGTCCGGCAGACGCTCGTTGTAAAACTCAAACAGCACCTGTTCATCGGCCAGAATGTCCCGCCGCCGGGTACGCGCCTCCAGGTCTTCCAGTTCGCGCACCAGCCGCCGATTGTGCTTCAAAAAAGCGGGGTGCGGATGGAAATTCGACGCTATCAAGCCCTCCCTGATAAGTAATTCCCGGGATTCCAGCGGATTAATCGGGCCATAGTGAACGGAACGTTTATCCGCCACCGTCAATCCGAACAAAGTGATCCGCTCATACGCCATCACCCGCCCGCCCCGGGCCTGCCAGCGCGGCTGGTAGTAATGGTGTTTGAGTAAAGTCGGATTGATGCCCAGCACCCACTGGGGGTCAATGGCGCCTACCGAACGTGCGTAGACCTTTGAAGTCTCGACAATTTCAGCGGCCACCAGCCAGCGGGGTTTCTTCTTGAATTGAGAGGAACCGGGAAAAATCTGCAGCTTGCGATTGCGGCTGCCCAGGTATTCGTGCCCCTCCTGAAACTGGGCGATGTTAGTGAGTAGACCGTGCAGCAACGCGATGTGAATCGCATCGTAACTCGTCTCCTGGGGCAACACCGAGCGGGGCTTTAGCTTTTGCGCTCGGCAGGCCAGTGTCAGTTGATAATGGATATCGCGCCATTCACGCATTCGCATAAAGGACAGAAATTCTTTTTTGCACAGTTTGCGCAGTTTATTCTGACTCAGGCTCTGCCGCTGCTCTTCGAAATACTTCCACAGATTCAGCCACGCGATAAAGTCGGATTTGTCGTGCGCGAAGCGCGCATGCATTTGATCGGACTGCTGCTGCTTGTCTGCGGGTCGCTCGCGCGGATCCTGTACGGCAAGAGCACTGGCAATAACCAGGATTTCCTCCAGAACGCCCTGCGCCGCAGCGGCCAGAACCATGCGGCCCAGTCGGGGATCCACCGGCAGCCGGGCCATAGCCCTACCCGTATGGGTGAGCCTGCCCTCGGGAGACACCGCACCGAGTTCTTCGAGCAACTTATAGCCATCGCGCACCATGCGCGGATCCGGTGGGTTCAGGAAGGGAAATGCCTCTATATGCCCCAATCGCAGCAGTAGCATTTGCAGGATAACCGCAGCAAGGTTGGTGCGTTTTATCTCCGGGTCGGTAAATTCGGGCCGGTTGGAAAAATCCTGCTCGCTATAGAGGCGCAGGCACACCCCCGATTCAATCCGGCCACAGCGCCCCTTGCGCTGGTTGGCACTGGCCTGGGAAATGGGTTCGATGGGCAGGCGCTGGACCTTGGTCCGAAAACTATAGCGGCTGATACGGGCCTCGCCGGGGTCGATCACGTAGCGAATACCGGGAACGGTGAGCGACGTTTCCGCCACATTGGTGGCGATGACAACACGAGTGCCGCGGCGCCCGGAGAGGTCAAACACCCTGTTCTGTTCCGCATGACTGAGGCGCGCGTACAGCGGTAACACCTCCAATTGTTTTTGATGGCGCAATACTTTGGCCAGTTCTCGAATATCTCTCTCGCCGGGTAAAAACACCAAAATGTCGCCGCGCACGCCGTAGACGCCAGCGTCAATCTCCGCCACTAATGCGACAATCTGATCCTGCACCCCCTGGTCGCGATCTTCGGCGGCATCCAGGTACACGGTTTCCACCGGGTAGGTGCGACCGGAAACTTCAATGACAGGGGCGTCATCGAAATGCCGGGAAAAACTGTCGACATCGATAGTGGCGGAGGTGATGATCAGTTTGAGATCGGGCCTCTGGGGCAATAACCGTTTTAAATAGCCCAACAGAAAATCGATATTGAGACTGCGCTCATGGGCCTCGTCTATGATGATGGTATCGTACTTGCGCAACAACCTGTCACGCTGAATTTCAGCCAGCAAAATACCGTCGGTCATCAATTTGATACAGGTGTGCTCAGACACTTTGTCGGTGAAACGCACCTGAAACCCGACCAACTCTCCCACCCTAGAGCCCAGTTCCTGGGCGATGCGCTGCGCCACGGTGCGCGCCGCCAAGCGCCGTGGTTGCGTGTGGGCAATCATGGCATTGCGGCCGCGACCCAGGGCCAGGCATATCTTGGGTAACTGAGTGGTTTTGCCCGATCCGGTCTCGCCGGCAATAATGATCACCTGGTGACGCTCAATGGCCCGCGCGATACGCTCCCGCTGCTCCACCACCGGCAACTCTGGGGGGAATTTGATGACAGGCACCTGCCTGTCCGGGGACGCCACCGGGGATCCGTCGTGCATGTGTGTTTGCTCCATTGTCCCGCACGGGAGTGCTGCGACTATACCCTAACTATCTATAGCCGGAGCACATCGCTGCCATTTCCGGGCTACCCCATTGGGTAGTGGTCGAAATCTTCTTTTCCAGTAGAATTGGGGTTCCACAATCGACACAATAAAAGAAAAGCACAATATGAACGCTCATAAGAAATCCAGTTTCTGGGATCGCGCCCTGCGCAACGCCAAAGGCGCCTGGGACAAAATTGCCTCCGACAATGGTAGCGTCGCCAGTATAAGTGCAACGCCGGGCCTGAATGATCAAGACCGGGAACACTTGATTGAACACATGCAGGCCTGTCTGGACCGTCGCGGCGGCGAGGTCTCCGCTCGGAAACGTGCGGCGGCACTGGGCCGTGTGTATCTGTCACTCAACGAATCCGGTCGCCAACGTTTTTTGACCATACTGGCAACCGAATTTGATACCAGCGCTGAGATCGTAAACGCAGCGGCGGAACAACTGGCCCAGGCTGGCGACGCCGAACAGCGCTTCCACGCGGAACAGGCGCTGCGCCAGGCATTGCGGGCGCCGCGAATTCAGCTACTCACGCAGTTTAATGCGCTACCCGAAGGCGTTAAATTTTTGGTAGACATGAGAGAAGAACTCATTCCCTGGGCCAAAGAAGATAGTCAACTGCGGGGCCTGGAGAGCGATTTAAAATCCCTGCTGACCAATTGGTTTGATGTGGGATTCCTGGAACTGCGGCAAATCACCTGGGAGGCACCGGCCTCACTGCTGGAAAAATTATTCATTTACGAAGCGGTACACGAAATCAAGGGCTGGGATGATTTGAAAAACCGTCTGGCCCACGACAGACGTTGCTTCGCGTTCTTCCATCCACGCATGCCAGACGAGCCCCTGATTTTCGTCTGGGTGGCCCTGGTGAAAGGCATAGCGGACAATGTGCAGGTGCTGCTGGATCAGGATGCACCAATAGGTGACCCCGAACTGGCGGACTGTGCCATTTTCTACTCCATCTCCAACGCCCAGGACGGACTGTCGTCGATAAATTTCGGCAACTTCCTGATCAAGCGCGTGGTTGATGACCTCTCCCGCGAACTGCCCAAGCTCAGCACCTTTGCCACCCTTTCGCCCATTCCCGGGTTGCTGCGCTGGCTGGATCACGGGGTGAGGGAGGGCACACTGAACGTTCTAACTGAGCTCGACGCCGCTGCCGCCCTGGCCGCTTCATCGGAAAATTCCCCCGAGGCCGCAATCAACGAAATTCTTTCCCGCGACCGCTGGTTTGAGGATGAGGCACTGGCGGCGGCGGTAAAAGATCCGCTGCTAAAACTGTGTGCCCACTATCTGATAAACGAGAAACACGCCAGCGGAACTGCGCTGAATTCGGTGGCTCACTTTCACCTCAACAACGGAGCCATCGTGGCACAAATCGACTGGTTGGCGGACACCTCGCAACGCGGCATATCACAATCCGCCGGGCTGATGATTAATTACCTGTACAAACTGAAAACCATCGATAACAATCACGAATCCTACCGTGCAGGGGAGGAGGTCATTGCCTCCACACGGGTGAAAAACCTTCTGAAAACCTAGCGGGGACACACAGCATGAGCCAGGCTGACAAGCGAGTCATCGGCACAGTTGAGTATCACAAAGCGGGGCAGGAGTATTTCGACAAACGCAGCTTGCGACGCTACGCCGGCGTCTGGTCACTGTGGGCCCTGGGTGTGGGAGCGGTGATTTCCGGCGATTTTTCAGGTTGGAACCTGGGAGTAGGGCAAGCGGGATTTGGCGGCTTCCTGCTGGCATTGGGCATTGTAACGGTGATGTACGCGGGCCTGTGCTTTTCCATTGCCGAGATGTCAGCCGCCCTGCCGCATGCGGGAGGTGCCTATTCCTTTGGCCGCACCACGATGGGACCCTGGGGAGGATACATTACCGGCCTCGCCGAAAATATGGAGTATGTCATCACTACCGCAGTGGTCTGCTACTTCGCCGGAGGTTATCTGCAGAGTATTTTCGCCACCCCGGATGCCTGGCAACCGCTGTGGTGGCTGGGTCTGTATCTGGTTTTCGCCGGCCTGAATGTAGTCGGGGTGGAGGAATCTTTTCGTTTCATCGTGGTGATAACCGTTCTGGCGCTGCTTATTCTGGCCATCTTCTATATCAGCGCCCTGCCTCACTTTAGCTGGCAGGCCCTGTGGAATATTGAGCCCCAGCCGGGACACAGCCGGTTTCTGCCCATGGGCTGGGCCGGTGTAGGTGCCGCCCTGCCCTTTGCGATGTGGCTGTATCTGGCGATAGAGCAGTTACCACTGGCAGCGGAGGAATCCCACGACGTCACCCGGGCCATGCCCCGGGGTTTACTGTGGGGGCTGGCCACCCTGGTACTCACCGCCGTTCTGATCACCTTTTTGAACATGGGCATTGGCGGTGGCGCTGCGTTTTTTGGTTCCCAGACAGAGGAGCCCCTACTGGATGGTTTCAAACATACCCTGGGAGTGGACAACGCGAGAATTCTGGGACTGGTGGCCGTAGCCGGCCTGATTGCCAGTTTCCACGCCATTATTTTTGCCTTCGGGCGCAATATCTATTCCCTGAGCCGGGCGGGCTATTTTCCACACTGGCTGTCCATCACCCACGGCAAACGCAAAACACCCCATATCGCCCTGTTGTGGGGCTCATTGTTGGGCTTTGCCGTATTGATGGTGCTATTTCTGGTCGACCCCAACGGCAGCGGTACCTTCGGCGGGGTGATTTTGAATATGGCGGTGTTCGGCGCAGTCATCGCCTATGTGATGCAGATGGTGGCGTATATTTTGCTAAAACGGCGATTCGCTCATATAAAGAGGCCCTACCAAAGCCCCCTTGGGGAATTCGGCGCCTGGATCGCCCTGCTGATCGCGGCAGTGGTGCTGGTGTTACTATTTGATAACCCGGATTTTCGTCCGGGAATCATAGGGGTGGTAATCTGGTTCCTGTGCGGCCTGGTCTATTTTGCCGTCTACGGACGCCGAACCCTGGTATATTCGCCGGAAGAGGAATTCGCCATCAAGCATTCACAGCAACGCGGGAAATAAGTATGGATGTACGCCAAATAACCAACGCCCACCAACTGAGAAAATTGGTAAGCCAACGAACGCTCCCCCATATCAAGGTGGGCGTGTTCGATATTGACGGCATAATGCGGGGCAAGTACATGTCCCGGGAGAAATTCCTGGCCTCGTTGGACAAGGGCTTCGGCTTTTGTGATGTGGTGCTGGGTTGGGACAGTAATGACCAACTCTACGACAACACGACTTTTACGGGCTGGCATACAGGTTACGGCGACGCCCCGGTACGCCTGCTGCCGGAAACCTGCCGCGAATTACCCATGGAACAGGACACTTTGCTTGTTATGGGTGAATTTGCCGAGCCCGCATCGCGCGTCTGCCCCAGGGCACTGTTGGGCAGAGTGCTGGAGCGCGCCGACGCCATGGGCTTCACATTGCGCTGCGGCTTTGAATACGAGTTTTTTGTGTTCGACGAGACGCCCGAGTCGGTGCGCGAAAAGCATTACCGGAATTTAAACACCATGGCGCCGGGGCATTTCGGTTACTCCATGCTTCGTACGTCGGTACACGCTGATTTTTACCAGGGCTTGCTACAGCTATGCGACAAGATGGACATGCCCATTGAGGCTTTGCACGAGGAGACCGGCCCCGGTGTGATGGAGGCGGCACTGTGCGCCGACGGCGCCATGCAAGCGGCGGATAAGGCGGCACTGTTCAAAACCTACACCAAAATCTATGCCCAGAACCATCAGCGCATGGCCACGTTTATGGCGCGCTGGTCGTCGGAATGGCCGGGCCAAAGCGGCCACATCCATATTTCTATGAGTGATCGGGACGGTAACTCCGTCTTTCACGAAGCGGGGGGCGATGCAGAGCAGCAGGATAATATATCCGCCACCATGCGTGCCTTCGTCGCGGGCCAGCAACAGTTGATGCCGCAGATGCTGGCCATGGCGGCCCCCACCATAAATTCTTATAGCCGACTGATACCGGGCTTTTGGGCGCCTACTGAAGCAACCTGGGGGATAGACAATCGAACCTGCGCCCTCCGGGTGATCCCAGGGAGCCCCGCCAGTCAACGGGTGGAGTATCGAGTGGCCGCGGCTGACGCCAACCCCTATATCGCCCTGGCCGCGGCGATCGCTTCTGGCTTGAGCGGAGTCGAGCAAAAATTGAGCCCCACCGAAGCGGTGACCGGCAATGCCTACGAGCAGCAATTGCCCGAATCCCTGGCCCTGCCCAGCACCCTGTGGGACGCGGCCCAGGCCCTGCGGAACTGCACCGTCGCCCACGATTGGTTTGGCACCGACTTTGTCGAACACTTCGCGGCAACCCGGGAGTGGGAGGAGCGGGAGTTTCGCCGCCATATCACAGACTGGGAGATGCAGCGTTATTTCGAAATTATCTAGCACGATGCAACCCGCCAATTGGAACTACCCAACGACCCTGTGGTTTGGCGCAGGTCGATTGCAGGAACTACCCGAGGCCTGTCGCCAGACGGCAATCCGCCGCCCTCTGGTGGTCACCGATCCCGGGCTGGTCGATCTGCCGCCGGTCATTGCCACCCTGGCAGTATTGCGCGCCGCCGGGCTTGAGGCGGCTTGCTTTTCCGCCATAAAACCCAATCCAGTGGGCGCCAATATAGAGGCCGGAGTGCACGCATTTCGCGCCGGCCATCACGACGGTGTAATCGCCGTTGGCGGAGGCAGCGCGCTGGATGCGGGCAAGGCGATTGCCCTCCTGTCCGGCCAGATGCTGGACTTGTGGGCATTTGAAGATGCCGCGGATAACTGGTCGCGTGCAGACCCCGGCGGCATCGCGCCAATTATTGCCATACCAACGACGGCGGGAACCGGCGCCGAGGTAGGCAGGGTATCGGTGATCGTCAATGAACAGGAACAGCGCAAAGTACTTATCTTCCACCCCCGCATGATGCCTCAACTGGTGGTGCTGGACCCGGAAATGGTGCGCGGACTCCCCTCTCATATCACCGCAGCTACCGGCATGGACGCGTTGGCCCACTGCCTGGAGGCCTATTGTGCCCCGGGACTGCACCCCATGGCAGATGGCATCGCGGTGGAGGGTATGCGCCTGATCAAGGCGTGGCTGCCGGTGACCTACCGCGATGGCGACAATCTCGAAGCACGCGGCCAGATGCAAATAGCGGCCAGCATGGGCGCCACCGCCTTTCAAAAGGGACTGGGGGCTATCCATGCCCTGAGCCACCCTGTTGGCGCCCTCTATGACAGTCATCACGGCCTGACCAATGCCGTGTTTATGCCCTACGTCTTCGCCTTCAACCGGCCCGCCATCAGCGAACGCCTGCCGCGCCTGGCAGCGTGGCTGAACCTGCCAAGCCAGTCGGAAGACGAGGCCTACCAGAGCCTTTTGCAATGGATACTGGCGCTGCGCTCCCAGCTGAACATGCCCCACACCCTCTCTGAAATGGGGCTGGACGACAGCCAACTGGACCTTATCTGTAAAATGGCCGCCGCCGACCCGACCGCCGCGACCAATCCAATCCCGCTGAATGAAGAAAATCTAAGAGAGATATACTTGGCGGCGCTACAGGGCTGTGAGATTTAGAATAACTAGTCCGCTCTGGTAGTTGGCGGGCCTATTTTAAGCAAGCGGGATTTCCGGGTAATTAGCCAGCTCCGATAAATAGCAGCCTCATTTTAAACATGCCGTGAATCCATCCATGGAGGCTCGGCAACAGCATCCCTGCTGTTGACGGTTTAAAATGAGGCTGCTATTTATCGGAGCTTCCTTAATACCGTAAATTAGGCTACCGGAACGGACTAGTTATCCCTAAGCTCCCGCCTGAGGATTTTCCCAACATTGGTTTTCGGCAGCTCGTCACGAAACTCAACCAGTTTAGGTACCTTATAGGCAGTAAGGCTGCGTCGGCAAAATTCGCGCACCTCGTCGGCGGTGAGCTCACCCGACTCGCTCACCACAAACATTTTGATGACTTCGCCGGAAACCTCATGGGGAATACCCACCGCTGCACACTCCAGCACGTCATCGTGTTCGTATAAAACATCCTCCAGTTCGTTGGGGTAGACATTAAAGCCGGACACAACAATCATATCTTTTTTGCGATCGACGATTTGTAAAAAACCATCCTCGCGAATGATGGCGATATCCCCGGTGGCAAACCAGCCCTGGGCATCCATCACCTTGGCGGTCTCCTCGGGGCACTGCCAATACCCCAACATAACCTGGGGCCCCCGCACCAACAGTTCCCCCGCCTCGCCTACGCCCAGCAGCGTGCCCTGCTCATCGACGACTTTGACTTCGGTATTGGGAATGGGGGGGCCTATGGTGCCAATGATTCTACGATTGCCCGGGTTACTGGACACCACCGGAGAAGTCTCGGTCAAACCATATCCCTCGGCGATCTGACAGCCGGTGACCTCGTGCCAATGCTCCGCTGCGGCATGGGATAAAGCCATACCTCCAGACAGGGTCACCTTGAGAGCGGAGAAATCCAGCGCCTTGAACTCATCGTTGTGGCACAGGGCCACAAACAAGGTATTGAGACCGCAGAACATCGCCGGCTTGTAGTCACGCAACACACTCACCACAGAGGCGATATCCCTGGGATTGGGGATAAACACCATATGCGACCCATTGAGCATCGAGTAGATGGAGGTCATGAAGGCGTAGATGTGATAGACCGGCAGCGGCTGCACAACCACCATCGCGGAGTCATCCAGATCGTGGGTATCAAAAAGAGCATCCACCTGCAGGACATTGGATACCAGATTCCCGTGCGAGAGCATCGCACCCTTGGAGACGCCGGTAGTACCGCCGGTGTATTGCAACATCGCGAGTTCGTTCCTGGAGGATTCGACTCGCTGGAAGGGTTGCTGGGCCCCCAGTTTCAAGGCGGCGTTCAAGCTACCGGCAGCTGGAATATCAAACGGCGGCACCATTTTCTTGACGTATTTCGCCACAGTGTTTATCAGCAGCCGTTGCAAAGGGCTATGCAAATCCGCCAACTCGGTTATCACCACCTGTTCCACCGGCGTCCGCGGCAGCACACCGGCAACGGTTTGTGCGACATTGGCCTGCACGACCAGCACTTTTACCGCCGCATCATTGAATTGATGCTCGAGCTCACGGGCACTGTACAGCGGGTTAGTATTGACGATGACCATCCCCGCGCGCAGCGCACCCAGTACAACAACCGGGTACTGAATCAAATTGGGCATCTGCACTGCGATTCTGTCACCGGGCTCCATGTTGGTGTGATGCTGAATCCATGAGGCAAATTGCCCCGAGAGCCTGTCCACATCGGCGTAGGTCAGTGTTTTACCCAGGCTGCTAAAGGCGGGAAGGGATGCGTACTGGTCAAAGGAATGTTCTACCATGTCGACCAGATTGGCAAAGCGGTTCACATCAACTTTGCTGGCCACACCGAGCTCGGCGAGAACCCCCTCAAAAAGGGCCTTTTGTTGCGCACTGATTGCGTCTGTCATACCAATTCTCTCACTGGCCTCCTCCGCTAGTGGGGGAAGTAACTCTTATAATTAAAATAGGTTAACATCCTTGTTCCTGCAAAGTCGGTCTCCGGGGTAAACCATGGCGCAACTCAGTAATTTCACCTACGATGAAATCCATATCGGGCAAACCGCTCGCTATTCAAAAACGATAAATTTTCGCGATATCCAATTATTTGCCGCCGCTTCAGGCGATGTAAATCCGGTTCACCTGGACGCCGATTTCGCCGCCACCACGCCCTTTGAAGAGCGTATCGCCCACGGCATGTTAACCGGGGCGCTTTTTTCTGCGGCGCTGGCGATGGAGTTGCCGGGCCCGGGCACTATCTACCTGGGGCAGTCTCTGAAATTCAGGTTACCGGTTAAAATCGGCGACACAATTTCGATTATTCTGGAGGTCACCGACAAGCGCGACAAGAGGAGGTTAGTATCCCTGGATTGCAAGGCCTTCAACCAGCACGACAAGTTGGTTGCCAGCGGCGTGGCGGAAGTCATGGCGCCCAGCGAGAAGCTGGTCATAGACCGGCCGGCCCTGCCGCAAATAGAGATTCTGTAGGCGGCGCTTAGGCTGTTTGTTCCCGGGGCGATGGGGCTTGATCAACGTTGAACTGGTTGTCATCGAGGTACATCAGCCGCAATAAAACCGTGGACGGCCGGCTGCCCGAGTCGGCACTGAGCATCATAACGTTAGAATGATTCTCTTCCTGGGTTACTGCGGCAATGCCGAAAATCATCGCATTCGGATCATTTTCTGCGGAAAACACCGTGATGTCCCGTTTGGCGTTAAGGGCCTGCACCAAATTGGCTAGCAGCACCGCGAGGCTGGTTCGAAATGCACTGAAATTTATCGCGCCCTTGAACTCACTGTGATCCAGCGCCACATCGAATCGCACGGTGGATTTATCTTCCCTTTCTACCGTGGTGAGATGAATCACTTGGCCCTTGTGCATTTCCTTGTAGAGGTTTTTAGCGCGAGTCCTGGGCACATCCAGCAAAAATCGGTGCAGCAAATTGGTGGCTATTACCAGGAACTTTTCCTTGGGTATGGACTGAGAGTGAGCGGTTGACATGGAAACCTCGGACAATTCTGTGACGCACAGTCTAATACCTGGCCTAAATAAACTCCAGTGGTCCAATTACGCCACATACCCGCCAGAGGGCGGATCTGGTACAATCTAGGGCTGTACTACTGTGGATTTTACTCATGGATGCACCGTTATGGGTCATCAAGGGGGTGGCAAAATCGACGCCGGAATATGTCTTGCATCCCCTCAAAAACGCGATTTTATTCGCGGTGATCGCGTGCGCCTTGCTTTTTTCCGCTTTATCCCTGGGTCAGTCCGCCACAGTTGAACTGGAGCTTAACGCGCTCACCTCGGAGCGCGAGATGCTCAGCAACGAAGTGGAGCAATACCAGAAAACGCTGGATATTCTCGGGGTGGATGGCACCAGCCCGGAGGAAAGCAGCAATCCTGCCGTGCGAAACCTGGTCACTGAAATGGTCAGAATCAAGGGGCGTATCATCACGATTACGGAGCGCGAAGTGACTCTTTTGCAGGAGCAAATTATCGCCGCCAATGCAGTGGCCGCCACCCCGGTACCGCCGGAACAAAGAGAGATCGAAAGCCGCCCTCTGCGCACCCATACCCGGGATTATTCCATTGCCCGTGAAGCCGAGAATGTGGCCAGATTGCTGACCTTGATTTCGGAACATTACACCGAGGTACAGGAATCAATGCGACTTTTGCCCAGCGCCGAGGAGTTGGCGCTGCGCCATGCGGCTCAGCGCGATGCGGTAACACTGGCAAAAATTCCCTTTAGTGTGGGCAAGATTCTCCTCAACGGATCCGAGGCCAGCACTTCCCTCGCCCAGATGACCCATCGGCTGACCGACAATAGAATCCCGGAAAGTCGGCGTGATATTGCGCTGATCTGCTCCATCAAAACCCGCCTCTACGGCACACTGATCGCGAGCGAGAACCGCAGCCTCAGACCAGTCGGAAAAAACCACTACATCGCCAAGGTGCGGATGCAACCGGGCGACTCTACCTTGCGCGTCGGCAACGAGCGCTGGGAAGTGCGTCTGCCGCAAAACTTAAGCGCCCAGGACTACCTCATAACCTTGTATGCTCCACCTGGAGGGGACCCCGAGTTCCACGTATTTTCCGTCTCTGACTTGCTGGCTCACGACCAACCCCACATTCCGGCCTGGCTGCCGTCCAACATAGAACTGAAACCCGGGCCCGGATGATCCCCAGCAACACCCCCTGGCGCCCTCTCAGCACTGCACAGATAAACTGGACCGACGATGACGCTCCTCGCTCGCGCTCCTTCGACGATATCTACTACTCGCCACACGAAAGCATCGCGGAGAGTCAGTATGTATTCTTACAGGGCAACCATTTACCCGAGCGCTGGGCAAACCACACCGAGCCGTCTTTTTGCATTGTCGAAACAGGGTTTGGCACTGGCCTGAACTTTCTGCTTACCTGGCAGCTGTGGCAAAGCCAGGGCGAGCCGCGCCCGCATTTGCACTTTCTGTCAATTGAAAAACACCCGCTACGCAAGGAGGACATGCGCAGGGCGTTGGCATCCTGGCCTGCGCTTGCCCAGCACAGTGCGGCACTATTGCAAGTCTATCCCGATGTGATACCGGGACAGCACAGGTTGGTGCTGGAGGCTGGGGCGGTAACCTTGGATTTGTGGTGGGGCGATGCCGGCGATGCGCTGGAGAATCTGGCCAGTTTTGGCAATCGCACAGTGGATGCCTGGTATTTAGACGGGTTTGCCCCCGATCGAAATCGGGCGATGTGGACGGATGACATTTATCTCGCCATGGCCGCCCTCAGTAAAGAACACGCCAGCTTCGCCACCTTCACTGCCGCAGGACAGGTGCGAAGAGGCCTGAGCGAGGCTGGCTTTGAGGTGTCAAAATCACCGGGATTCGGGCGCAAGCGAGAGTGTCTGCGGGGCACTATAAAGCCGGGAGGCGTCCCTCCCCGGCGCACAATCACTACCCCTTGGGATATTTGTGACCAGCGCGCGCCGCGGCCACGCACCGCACTGGTTATCGGTGCGGGACTCGCCGGCGCAACCGTAGCGGCCGCTCTGGCCAGGCGCAATATTCAGGTATGTGTACTGGAACAGGGCCAGGTGGCCTGCGCAGGTTCGGGCAACGACCAGGGTGTGCTGTACACCAGGCTGTCCCGCAAGCACTCGTCCCTGAGCGATTTTTCGCTACAAAGTTATGGTTTCGCCCACCGATTTTACCGGCAACTGCTGTCGTCCGGCGCGTTGCGTGAGGGAGTTGACGGGGCGCTGTGCGGGTGTTTCCACCAGAGCAATGACGAACAGGAAATGGCTGCTATCTGTCAGTTGGTTGAATCGGTGCCCGAGTTCGCCCGGGTTTTGAGTGCCACACAGGCGAGCGCCCTGTTGGGCATCGAGCAACCCAGGGCGGGCTACTGGTTTCCCAATTCCGGCTGGATGCGCCCCGCATCCATCTGCCATGCCCTATTGCAGAGCGGTAACATCCAGCTAAAGGAAAACACGGGGCCGATACGCCTGGAGGCTCTTGGTGCCGGGTGGGCAGCGGTGTCCGACGACGCCTCACCGGATAACCCGCCCCTCACCCGGGCGGCCCTGGCCCGAGCAGACTGTGTGGTAATTGCCGCTGGTACCGCAGCGGCAGATTTTTCCGGCCTGGACTGGTTGCCGCTACAAGCGATTCGCGGGCAAACCAGTATGCTGCCAACCACTGATGATTTCGGTGCGCTGCGGGCCGCTTTATGTCACCGGGGTTATATATCACCGGCCCGTCAGGGTAGCCACTGCATAGGGGCTACCTTTGACTTACACGACACGGAATCCGCCACCCGCACCGGTGACCATCGGCGCAATCTGGATGCCCTGGCTGCAGCCGTGCCACAATGGAAATCAGCCCTGGCTGGCGTGGACGAACACAGTATGACGGGCCGTGTCGGCTACCGCTGTGCTACTCCGGACTACCTACCCCTGGTGGGCCCGATACCCGCGCGCGCAGCGTTCTTGCAAAACTATGCCGCCCTGAGCAAAAATGCCCGTCAAACCATACCCATTGCAGGCGAATATATGCCCGGTCTATACCTGACCACCGGCCACGGCTCGCGCGGGCTCACCTCAACTCCATTGGCAGCTGAAATTCTCGCCAGTGACATTTGTGATGAACCCCTGCCCCTGTCACGCGAACTGTATCGCGCGATCTCGCCTGCCCGCTTCATTATTCGCGACCTGCGTCGCAAACGTGCGTGAGATGAGGGCGATAACACTCAAGACAGTCATCTTGTGCGCCAGCCTGGTGATCGGTACCGCGTCTGCCGCGCCCATCTACGACTACAAGGTGATCGGGCAAATGGCCCAGTCGCGCGAGAACTTCGTTCAGGGCTTGCAGATCGTCGATGGCCATCTCTATGTCAGTACGGGCCAGTATGGCAAGTCCCGCCTCCTGCGTTATCGCATGGCGGACGGCACCCTGGATGCGGAAAAAAAATTGGACAACCGCTTGTTTGGGGAAGGACTGACTGTGCTGGATGACAAGATCTACCAGCTCACCTGGAGAAGCCGCATTGCCCTGATCTATAACAAGGCCGATCTGAAGGGACTGAAGTGGTTTCGTATTGCCGGCGAAGGGTGGGGGATGACCAACGACGGCGAGAACCTCATCTACAGCGATGGTAGTGACCAGCTCCATTTTTTGTCGCCGGATACCCTGCTCCCCAGCCATTCCATTTCGGTGACCGAAAACGGCAAACCCGTTGATCGGCTAAATGAGCTGGAGTTTGTAGAGGGTGAGATATGGGCCAACATCTGGACTTCCGACACGATAGTGATGATTAATCCTCAAGATGGCACCGTCACCGGCAGTATTGATCTACAGGGCCTACTGCCCCACAATGAGCGCCGCCCCAATACCGATGTCTTAAATGGCATCGCGCGAGACCCAGTGGATGGATCCATATGGGTTACCGGGAAATACTGGCCATGGCTGTATCAGATCGAGATCCAGCGCCCGCCCCCCAATCAACATCCTCACGAGAGCCAACCATGAGCAACGCCGGCAACACCCAACCCACCGCCCATCCCGCCTTCGAATTGGTGCGCCACCAGGCCATTGATTCCCTGAATATTCAGGTGGAGGAATATCGTCATCGCCGCACGGGCGCAGCTCACTACCACCTCGCTGCCGACAACACCGAGAACGTGTTCCTGGTGGCGTTGCGCACGGTGCCACAGGACTCTACCGGCGTTGCCCACATTCTCGAGCACACGGCCCTGTGCGGCAGTGAACAATACCCGGTGCGTGATCCTTTTTTTATGATGTTGCGGCGCTCACTCAATACTTTCATGAACGCGTTTACCAGCAGCGACTGGACTGCCTACCCCTTCGCCAGCCAAAACCGCAAGGATTTCAATAACCTGCTGGAAGTCTATCTCGATGCCGTGTTCTTCTCTCGTCTGGATGTGCTGGACTTCGCCCAGGAGGGCCATCGGGTGGAGTTCTCGGATCCCGACAACACCGAGAGTGATCTGGTATTTAAAGGGGTAGTGTTCAATGAAATGAAGGGCGCAATGAGTTCCGTGACCAGCACCTTGTGGGGAAAACTGTGTGAACACCTGTTCCCGACGAGCACCTACCACTACAACAGCGGCGGCGATCCGCAGTGCATTCCCGATCTAACCTATGAACAGCTGAAGGCTTTTTACAAGAGTCATTATCACCCCAGCAATGCCATCTTCATGACCTTTGGTGAAATTAGCGCAAGTGAACACCAGCGGGTATTCGAAGACAAGGCATTGCATCGCTTTGAAAAACTGGATCAGCGCATAGAGGTGCTACCCGAAAAACGGCTAACAGCTCCCCTTCGAGTCACCGACAGCTATGCCTTCGACGATAGCGCCTCGGTTGAGAACAAGACTCATATTGTCATCGGCTGGATGCTGGGCGAAAGCGCCGATCTGGAGCAGCTGCTGGAAACGCAGCTGCTGTGCAGCGTATTGACCGACAACAGTGCCTCACCATTGCTGCACGCACTGGAAACCACAGCGCTGGGACAGGCCCCCTCCCCGCTCTGTGGCCTGGAAGATTCCATGCGCGAACTGGTGTTCTGTTGCGGCGTGGAGGGCAGCGAGGCGGAACATGCCTCTGCAGTGGAAGAATTGGTGCTGGGCGTATTGACCCAGGTTGCCGAACAGGGTGTGCCGCAGGAGCGGGTGGAGGCCGTGTTGCATCAATTGGAACTGCATCAACGCGAGGTCAGCGGCGATAGCTTCCCCTATGGTTTGCAACTTATATTGCAGGCGCTGGGCTCAGCAACCCATTACAGCGACCCGATTGCGGTACTCGATCTGGAGCCGGTTATCGCGAGAATGCGCGAACGAATTCAAGACCCGGACTATATTCGACAATTGGCCAAAACCCTGCTGCTGGACAATCCACACCGCGTTACCCTGGTAATGACCCCGGACAAGACTCTCTCGCCCAAGCGATCCGCGGAGGAGGCAGCGCGGCTGGCTGAGGTCACAACGCGACCGAGCGAAGACGAAAAACAGGCAATTGTGGATCTGGCCGCAGATCTCGTGGCGCGGCAACAGCAAAGCGATGATGAGAGTATTCTGCCCAAAGTGGAACTGGCAGACGTCGCGGTCGATTTCCCCGAGCCGCAATTCGAAAAAACTGATAACAACGGCATCGCAATAAGTTGCTACGGCCAGGGCACTAACGGCATCGTCTATCAACAGGTGATAAGTACCCTCCCCCAACTGAGCCGGGACGAGCTACGCGTGCTGCCCTACTACGCCAATTTCATTACCGAGCTTGGGCTCAAAGGTGCTTCGTATCTCGAGGTCCAACACAAGCAGGCAGCAACCGTCGGCTCCATCAATGCTTTCACGTCGATGCGCGGCGCTGTCGATTCCGAACAGGAGATTAGCGGCAACTTCGTACTCTCTTCCAAAGCGCTGTTGCGTAATGCACAGGATCAAACCCGCCTGATGCGCGATACCCTGGAGACCGTACGCTTTGATGAAACGGCGCGCATACGCGACCTCATCAGCCAACAGCGCGCGCGGCGCGAACAAGCCGTCACTGGCAACGGTCACGGCCTGGCTATGGCGGCTGCCTGCGCGGGCATGAGCCCACTGGCACATCTGAACCATCAGATATCCGGAATGGCGGGCATTAAAGCGCTGCGTGAACTGGACGACAGTCTGCGTGATGAAGCGGCGCTTGCGTCGTTCGCCGGGCAACTGGAGGCCGTTCACGCGCATATGCGCACCCTGCCGATACAGTTACTCACAGTGGCAGAGTCGGACAAAACCGCCGACCTCGCGCGCCAGACCGCCGACCTCTGGCAGGGCTATCAGAGTGTAGATAGCGGCGAACCATTTCACCTGCAACCACTGCGGGAGCGCACGGGCGAAATCTGGCTGACCAACACCCAGGTAAATTTTTGTGCCAGAGCCTACCCCACGGTACCCATACAACACCCGGATGCGGCAGCTTTGACGGTATTGGGGGGCGTTTTGCGTAACGGCTTTCTGCACCGGGTCATTCGAGAGCAAGGGGGCGCATACGGCGGTGGTGCATCCCAGGACTCCGGCATCGCCGCTTTCCGGTTTTACTCCTACCGCGACCCCAGGCTAGCCGAAACGCTGACCGATTTCGATGCGGCAATCGACTGGATGCTGAACACTCAGCATGAGTACCGGGTGTTGGAAGAAGCTATCCTGGGCGTAATCGGCGGCCTGGATAAGCCCAGTTCCCCCGCAGGCGAGGCAAAACAGCACTTCCACAACGCTCTGTCGGGCCGTAGTCATGAGCAGCGCCAGCTATTTCGTCAACGGATACTGGCAGTCTCACTGGAAGATTTACAGCGCGTTACGCAAACCTATCTGCAACCCGAATTGGCCAGCACTGCAGTGATAAGCAGCAGTGGCCAGCCGAGGGAAACTGCGGCACTGGCTGAGGAACTCTCGCTTACGGTGCAGGAGCTCTAGTGCGGTTACACCGGCGGACAAGGGTGGTCTTTGATTCATCAAGTGGTAAAATCAACCTCTTATCAGCAGATAGATTCTTAACTCATGCTTGAAATAAAACCTGTGGCGGGCGCCCTGGGCGCTGAAATAGTCGGCATTGACCTCTCCCTCGAGTTGGCCGGCGAGGACGCGCTGCGAATCCGTAAATTACTCAATGAATACGAAGTGATTTTCTTCCGTGACCAGGACATCAGCCCCGCCAGGCAACACGCCCTGGCGGCATCGTTTGGACCATTGCAAACTCACCCCGCCTACGACACGGTAGAGGGCTATCCCGAGATCACCATACTCGAAAGCACTGCGGAAAAACCAACCAAAATTGAAGCCTGGCATTCCGACATGACCTTTCGCGAACACCCGCCTATGGCCACCGTGCTCAAATCAGTGATCGTGCCGGCGCGCGGTGGTGACACCTTGTGGGCCAGTATGACCGCTGCCTATGAAGGTCTGTCTTTCCATATGCAGAATTTTCTGGAAAGGCTGACCGCTGTTCACGATTTCGCCTATGGCTTCAGGGAAAGCCTGGCTGAGGCCGGAGGCACGCAACGCCTGGCCGATGCGGTCGCCGCCAATCCTCCCGTTAAGCATCCGGTTATACGCACGCATCCGGAGACGGGCAAGAAGCTTATTTTTGTCAACGTTCTGTTCACCACACATATCGAGGGCATGCGTAAAAAAGAGAGCGATGCGCTGCTGTCTTTTTTATACGACCATATTACGACACCGGAATACAGTTGCCGTTTCAGTTGGCAGGTCCACAGCATCGCCATTTGGGATAACCGCAGCACCCAGCACAAACCCATTAACGATTATTTTCCCGCACACCGTCGATTGCAACGCATTACCATCGATGGCGACAAGCCCTACTAGCGTACTGTATTGAACCGTTTTATGACTCGCTCATATAGGCAAACAGTTCAATACAGTACACTATGGAGTCTCCCTGGCCTGCAGACGCGCGATGTAATCATTGATCTCACGCTTCACCTCTGGGGCGTAAAGGTATAACCCCAGAATATTCGGGATGGCGATCAGGAAGACCATCGCATCCGAGAATTCCAGCACCGCCGTCAGCTGAATCATGCACCCCAGCGCGATGAAACCACAAAATATCGCCTTGAAAATCATCTCGGTAAATTTCGCCTCGCCAAATAAATAGGTCCAGCCCTTCAAGCCATAATACGACCAGGAAATACTGGTTGAAAATGCGAACAATAGCGCGGCTACGGCTAGCGGATACGGTGCCCAACTTATGTGGTGGGCAAACGACGCCGAAGTCAGGGCGATGCCTGCCAAACCGTCATCCATGAGCCCATGGGGGTAGGCGGTGGTGACAATAACCAGCGAAGTCAGCGTGCAAATAACCACCGTGTCGATAAAGGGCTCCAGCAGCGACACCAAACCCTCGGATGCGGGCTCGTTCGTTCGCACCGCAGAGTGGGCGATGGAAGCAGACCCGATGCCACCTTCATTGGAAAAAAGCGCGCGCTGGAAGCCGACAATTATCGCGCCAATCATTCCTCCGGTGACGCTCTGGGAGGTAAACGCATTACTGATGATGAGATTAATGGCCCCGGGAATCTGATCGGCGCTCATCGCGATGATAATCACGCACGAAACAATATACAGTATGGCCATGAACGGCACGATGTAGGCCGCGACCCGGGCAATCGATTTGATGCCGCCGATTATCACCAGGCCAACCGCCGCGGCAATGCACACACCGAACAGCCAACCCTTATCGGCGAAAAAACTCTGTTCTCCGCCGGTAATAATGACGAACTGCACATAGGCCTGATTGGATTGAAACATATTGCCAATGCCAAAACAGCCAATGACCAGTGCCACGGCATAAAAGCCACCCAGCAATTTACCCCATCCGGGAGCGCCTCTTTTGCTCAGGTAGTGCTCCAGGTAATACATGGGGCCACCGGAGACCGATCCGTCCGGATTGTGTTTGCGGTATTTCACCCCCAGGGTGCACTCCACCATTTTGGTGGACATAGACAAAAAGCCTGCCAGCATCAGCCAGAACGCCGCACCGGGCCCGCCGATCACGATGGCTACCGCCACCCCGCCAATATTGCCGATACCCACGGTACCCGAGATCGCGGTCGCCACTGCCTGAAAATGGGAAATTTCCCCTTTCGCGTCGGGATCATCAAATTCGCCGCGCACATGGCGCACCGCCAGTGAAAAACCGCGGATATTTAAAAACCCCATATAGAGAGTGAAAAAAACCGCCGCGACCGCCAACCACAGCACAATCAGAGGAAAGCCCTGGCCGAATAGTTCAACTTTATAGAAAATGGTATTGGACAGGACATTCGCCCAGGGTTGCACCAGTGCTTCGACCTTGGCGTCAAATCCCTCCGCCAGCGCCAATTGACTGGTGCCTAAAAGACATAACCCAAGCGCTCCCCTGGGAGACACGGTAATTCGCATCTCAGAAACGATCTGTTAGAAGGAGGTATTGTGAAGAGTCTGCAAACAGATCATTTTTTATTTTCATCGGCTTCTCATAGTTGCATCGTGTTCCTTCCTTGAGAGTCGCTGCCAATGAGACCGACGCCAGCGCCTTGCTAGGTTACGGTATCCCGGGGCGCCGAGTATAGTTATTTGTCCATTTGAGTGGTGAAGAAATGCGGGACAAATATAATACTTATGTATTATATTACTCAATTGGCAATCCATTAACCAAGACAGGTGCAGTATGTTTAACGGAGTTCGCTTTGACTATTCTGACGCCACCGTCCTGATCACCGGTGGAACAAGCGGTATCGGCTTATCCTGCGCCCGCAACTATTGCGATGCCGGTGCCAAGGTAATTATTACCGGGCGTAAGACCGGAGCAGAGGACTACGACGTCGACCTGTCCGGACTGAGCTACCGCCAATTGGATGTGGCAAATCGAAGTGAACTCTATGCCCTGGCCCAGTCCCTGGATAAGCTGGATATTTTGGTAAATAACGCCGGCGGAGCGCAGGGCAATGAATGGGAGGGCGATAACTTCGACCAGTCCATCAGGGTAAACCTGGGCAGTATCTTTCACTTGAGTTCAGCCTGTAAAGAATTGCTGGCCGCCAGTGAGTTCCCCGGCGGCGCGAGCATCGTGGGCATCGCCTCCATGACATCCTACTTCGGTTTTGAATTCACGCCGGGCTACGGTCCCGCCAAGGCGGGTTTGGTGCAAATGATGAAGACCCTGGGTATGAGCTGGGGGAAATTTGGCATCAGGGCCAACGCGGTGGCCGCGGGGCTCACCCGCACCGGCTTGACCAGTTTTGTACTGGACAATATGCAGGACATGGTCGATGAAACCCTTTCCCGGCAAGGCATAAAGCGATCGGGCACACCCGATGATATCGCCGCCGCCGTGCTGTTTCTGACCTCACCGGCGGCCAGCTGGATTACCGGCCAGACCCTACCGGTGGATGGCGGCTTCACCACCGGGATGAACTGACACCGGCGAGCTAGAAAGGAAAGACGATAGGTACCAGGTAAATAACCGCCACTGAGTACACAATAGACAGCGGCAGGCCCGCCCGGAAATAATCCCGTAGGGTATAGTTCCCAAGGTTTTGCACCATCAGGTTGGTGGTGTAACCGTAGGGCGTGAGAAAGCTGGCACTGGCGCCATAGGCTACCGTCATCACGAATGGCATATAGCTCAGGCCATAACTTCCCGCCAGGCCAAACGCGATGGGGAAGCTCAGGGCGGCCGCGGCGTTATTGGTCATGGTTTCGGTCAGCAGCAAGGTCATCAGGTAGATTCCGGCAAGTGCTATATAGGGGCCATAGGCTGCCAGGCTATGATGGAATGTCTCCGTTATAATCACCACCAGGCCGGAATTGTTCAACGCCTGGGCCAGACTCAAGGCTGAGGCAATAATCAACCACAGCTCGAACGGAAACCGGCGCCGCAACTCCGAGCCTGTCACGAAACCCAACACCAGCATAGCGGCCAGCAAAAAGGCCAACCCCTTAAGCAGGGACACTATCCCCATACTGGCACAGGCGATTACTCCCAGCGCTATTGCGGTGATGAAATAGTTTTGGAAAGTCGAGGTCCCAGCGCCGGCAACGGCGTCGTTGATAACTACGAAGTTCTTATCGAGGTTCTTGCGGTCGTTAAAATCAGGGCCCACCGCCAGGATCATGCTGTCACCCGCCTGTATGGTGAGGTTGCCCAGCTTGCCCGACAACCGTTTGCCGCCGCGCCGCATACCCACTACGGCGGCATCAAACAGTGAGCGAAACCCACTCTCCTTCACGGTGGAGCCTTCAATGGTCGCATTGGGCATGACGATAACTTCCATCATATTTTCACGCAGCAGCCCCTCCTCGACGGCGAAAAGCTGCAGCCCCGGATAGGACTCCAGCGTATTGATGGAACTGACATCGCCGGAAAAAATCAGCTTGTCACCCGCCTCGATGTACTCGCTGGGCGCTACTGGCGAGATGAGGTGGGCACCGCGCACAATCTCCACCAGGAACAGGTCTTCCATATCCCGCAATTTATTGTCGGCGATGCTCTTGCCAATCAAGGTGGAATCGGATTGCACCTTCGCCTCGATCAGATACTGGTTTACATCCAGCGGTTCCACACTGCCGGCGGGCAACAGATAGGATGTGGCGACAATGACAATCAGGCCCAGAACAGTGACGCTGGCACCGACAATAAAAAAGTCGAAAAATGCCAAACCCTGGCCCGTCGCATCTTCGAGAAAGCTGCTGACAATCAGATTGGTCGAAGTGCCTATCAGTGTCATCGTGCCGCCCAGTATTGCGGCGTAGGACAAGGGAATAAGAAGCCGGGAGGCGGGGTGATGGCGGTTGCTGCGTACCGTGTGCGCCAGCGTCGCCACGACCGCAGTGTTATTGATCAGGGCCGAAAAAAAAGCGGTAACCAAACCCAGGCGTATTAGGCTGGCGTAATAATTGGGGCCTATCAACTTCCCCGACAAACGAGTTAACCAGGTCAGCTTTTCAATCCCCACCGACACCAGCAACAACAGAATGAGAGTCACCAGGCCGGAATTTGTCGCCTTGCCCAGAATCTCTGCGGTATCCACCAGCCCCACAAAATAGGCGAGCAGCATGGTGCAGGTGAACACCCAGGTGGCAGACCAGTCGGTGAAAACAAGACTGGCCAGCAGGCCGAGAAATAAGCCAGAAATAAGCAACTGGTCAAGCATCAAGACGCCTCGAATGTCTAAGGTAGCAGGCCCAAGCCTGCGGAGAACCAGGGCGAGAGTTTAACATTGTCACTTGCATCTGTGCACCGTGAAAAGCTAATATTAATCTCCGTGTATTATTTCTCCCGAAACCCGTTCCCGTCGGCATATTCTATGAAGAAAAATAGCAAACAAATCAGTCCTGCCAACTCATCTGTCGCGGCGCTGGAGAACAAACACAAGACCCGATCCGCCCAGACCAGAGATCTGTTCATCTGTGCCGCCCAGAAATTGTACGCTGAGCGCAGTGTAGATTCGGTATCCCTGAGTGAAATAACCGTGGCAGCCGGACAAAAAAATCGCAACGCCCTGCAATACCATTTTGGCAATCGCGATGGCTTACTGCAAGCCATACTCGATAGACACGCTACAACAGTACACGCTATGCGACGCGATTTCATTGCGCTGGCCAAACAGTCTGGCTGGAGCGACGCCGAGGCCTCGGCCCGTATTCTTATCATGCCGCTGGCAGAGTATATAGCGGTAAATCCCGAAGCCGTGCACTACGTCAAAGTCCTGTCTCAACTGGCTGCGCTGAACAGTGAACTGGTCAATCCCAGCGGCGACTCCCGGGTAAGCTTCCAACGCGAACCAAATCTGAACAAGATAATGCGCCGCGCCTTTTCACATTTACCTGCTGCGGAAGCACAGCGGCGGCTCTTCCTGGTGGTCAGCATCACGTTTCATTCCATTGCCGATATATGCCGAGCGGAAGAAATAGAAAGTACTGCGGCGGTACTGAAAAACAAGCAGGCCATGTTCGAACAATTGGTGAGTGGTGTCGAGGCGTTAATCAAGGCACCTGCACGTACCTAGGGAGCCTCTGAACAAGTCTATGGCATCTCTGGCTCTCAGGCGATTTCAGGCTCAAGGCATCATTTTGAAGGCATGCTGGTTGCACGTCGAGAAATGATAACGCGGAGCCTGAAGTCGCCTGAGAGCCCCGGAGGGCGCAGCCTGAAGCATGCATCTGCCGCGTCGCCTAAGAGCGCCTACTGTTGGTGCAGCTTTTGTTAAGGACTAAGGCCATTAACGGCAAACTGCGCCTTGCATCTGCACGCTTCAGGCCACGCAGAGATGCCATAGACTTGTTCAGAGGCTCCCTAGCAGGATCAACC
>Ga0114949_10000266_pt1 | contig 26178 bp, 24 predicted proteins | sample N074metaG_FD_83505 | JGI IMG/M metagenome (GOLD analysis project Ga0114949, IMG submission 83505) | Deep subsurface microbial communities from Kermadec Trench to uncover new lineages of life (NeLLi) - N074 metaG | ecosystem: Environmental > Aquatic > Marine > Ocean trench > Sediment | place...
CTGGCTCGCCGCTAGGACCGCCCAGCCCATCGCCATCGCCAGATTGGCCGCGGGCCCCGCTGCCGCGACGACGATCATGTCGCGACGCGGATTCCGCAAGTTCTGAAACATCACCGGTACCGGCTTCGCCCAACCGAAGATCATCGAACCGCCGCTGAAAAGCAGCATTACCAGCGGGACGACCACGGTACCCACGGGATCGATGTGCTTCAAGGGGTTCAGCGTGAGACGGCCTGCTCGTTCGGCCGTCGGGTCTCCAAAGTGGCGTGCGACCCAGCCATGAGCGACTTCGTGCAGCGTGATCGCAAACAGGATCGGAATAACAGCGACCGAGAGACGGTAGAGGAATACGTCGATATCGATTCCCAGCATCGGCTCATTATACGCGCTCCGCCACTCGGCGGTCAGCGCGAAGTCGAGCCGCTTGGCACGCCAGAGATCGGACCTTTGCCCTGACGTAGGATCGTCACGTCGCCTTCACTGAGTTCGGGAACAGTCGTTTCGGGCCCACGGTCACCACCATCTATGAGCGCTTCTAGAACTCCCTGGCTATCGCGTTATCCGGAACGCGGAAGCCGATCGTCCGGCACTTCAAGCTCTGCAACCGCCTCGGTACCTCGCCTGTTGCGTGGAGAATAAACGGGTATGGGCCGGGAGTCTGGGCCCGCAATAACCGATAAGCCCAGTTATCAACCTTGGCATAGATCGCAAGCGCCGAGAGATCCTGACAGACCAGTGTGTAGGGATGATCCCTGCCCGGCCTGCCGGATGCGGCCGATACGTTCCATCGTGGCCTTATCATCCATCTGGCAGCCCAATGCGTAGCAGGCGTCGGTAGGATAAACGAGGAGTCCACCGGCCCGAATGATCCCGGCAGCGCGATCGAGGAGCCGCCCCTGCGGATTATCAGGATGAATCTTGAAGAAGTGCCTCATTGAGTGACTTTGGAGGGCTTTTATTCGTCCGACGTCCAGTTGCGTTAAGATGCTCCGCCTCAGAAACGGCCGCGATTCCGATGCAGATACTGTTAGATTTCTTCCCCATCGTCGTCTTTTTCGTCACCTATAAGCTTGCGGATGTGTTTACTGCGACCGCAGCGCTTATGGCTGCGATGGCTATTCAAATAGCAATCCAGTGGTTTCGGCACGGTAAGGTCAATAAGATGCTGCTGATCTCCGGTGCACTGGTAGGCGTCTTCGGTGGGATCACGCTTCTTCTTCGAGATCCGATCTTTATCCAGTGGAAGCCCACGATCATCAACTGGCTCTTCGCGGCGGCATTCCTCGGGAGCCGTTTCGTAGGCGCCAAAACTCTCACCGAACGAATGATGGGCGAGGCTGTGGAATTGGACGTGGCCATGTGGCGGCAACTGAATCTGATGTGGGTGGGTAATTTTTCCGTCCTCGGAGCTGCCAACCTATACGTGGTCTATAACTATGACGAAGCTTTTTGGGTAAATTTTAAGCTCTTCGGTATGCTTGGGCTGACGTTGTTGATGGCCGTGGGTCAGGCGCTCTGGATCGCAATACGTACTTCTGGACAGCAGACTGAAGAGGGCTAGGAAAGGCATGCTCTACGCAATCATTAGTGAGGATGTGCCCGATAGTTCGCCGCTCCGTAAAATGGCGCGGCCCGACCACATTAAGCGCCTGGACAAACTCCTGGCGCAGGGTCGGATCGTCGTCGGCGGACCGTTTCCGGCGATCGACAGCACGGATCCTGGTGAAGCGGGGTTCACCGGTAGTCTGCTCGTGGCGGAATTCGATTCCCTTGAGGACGCCGAAGCCTGGGCCAAGGAAGACCCGTACGTTACAGCCGGCGTTTATGAGCGCTCGATCGTTAAACCATTCAAACAGGTTTGCCCGTGACACAGGAGCGAGTCGATCGGATACGAGCGTATCTACAAGCTGAGTTCGCTCCCGATGAGTTAGAGGTTGAGGATGACACCCACCTACATGAAGGCCATGCAGGCGCGAAGGAAGGGAAAGGCCACTTTCGTGTTCGCATAGTCTCTGACCGATTCTCAAACACCCGGCCTATTGACCGGCATCGTATGGTGTTTCAAGCGCTCGGAGACATGATGAACACGGACATCCATGCGCTAAGCGTCGCTGCATCTGCCCCTGACCGCTCATCGAACTCGAGTAGTGATTAAAGGGATCTTTATGAACAACGGAATGAAAGGCGTAATCGCTTCGCTCGGATTAGCCATGCTGGTGAGCTGCACGCAGGAACAAAGTGCTGGGATCGATCCTCTTGGCGAAGAGAGCGTTGCGACGATCGACGGCATCCCCATCCAGACTTCGCTCTTTAATTACTACGCGCGGGGGCGCTTACAGAAGGACATCGTGCTTCTGACTGATGAGGAATATGACGGGCTCCTTCAAGAACTCGTTGAGTTTCGATTACTGACCCGCGCAGCAGAAGCCCAAGGACTTTCCGATCAAGAAGAATTAGCTGCCCAGCTAGAGATTTATCGACTACAAGCACTCTCTCGTGTCATGGCGTCCAGTTATCTCGAGGAAAACCCTGCAACTGAAGCCGAACTGCAGAGTGCGTATCAGCAAAGTCTCCCCCAGCTGTCTGGTCGGCAGTTTAAGGCTCGGCATATCCTCGTAGACGAGGAGGACGAAGCTCGGGAAATTATTGAGGAGCTTCAGCAAGGCGCCGACTTTCAAGAGTTAGCTCGGACGAGATCCACAGGGCCATCCGGTCCGAACGGCGGTGATCTTGGTTGGTTCACGCCCGACTCTATGGTTGCGCCATTCGCCAACGCAGCGAGTTCGATGGAGGTCGGTACATTTTCCGTTGAGCCTGTAGAGACTCGTTTCGGCTGGCACGTCATTCTCCTGGAAGATTCGGCTGATCAGCAGCCGCCTGGGTTAGACGCCGTGAGAGATGAGATTACGAGCCTCGTCGAGCAGGAAAAAATCCGGGTCTATTTAGAGTCCCTGCAACAGACTGCGGAGATTAGTTATGGCGAGGGGGCTCTTGATTAATGCAGCAGGTGCTAAGGGTTGAGGATCTGGCGCTCCTAGTCCTCCTCAATAAAATGATAGATACCGATTCCTGTCTTTACGGTACCAGCACTTCTGCTCTCGCCTGCATCTATCGGGTCCTGGGCGCTGAGCCAGTTATCCAGCTCGACTAGCAAATTCTGTCCCTTTTCTCGTACAAGTCGGTCGAAAGTAGGCAGAAGCTCGACTCTAAGGCCATTGTCCGCGAAGACTACACGCTCAAACCGACCAGCACCTGGAGCAGTCTTCTCCATATTAAACTCGACGGTAGTAACGAAGTTACTGATTACTCTTCCGAGTCTCTCAAGTGCGTCAACATGTAAGCTCTCCGGAACGTACGCTCTAGTGAGAATCTTAAATCCCCCGGCTGAGACTTTCTCAACTGCGCCAACGCGAAGCAGCTCGTCAAGCATTGCTCTCGGCGCCATATCCCCGCTATATCTCCGTACTAAGCCCGTAAAACTGGCACTGTCCGCTGAGTCAAACGGCAGTTCCAATGGCATACCGTAGGGTCCCGTATAGTCGACATCCGTATGCCAGCCCAATAGGACACGCGTAACACGATTTAGGTTACTAACGTCCTGAATTTCCACGTCACCTTTAAGTATGGCCTTTTGCTTTGCGACTTCTTTGCGAGTTAGACCCGTTAATATCGCCACACGTGATTGCGACGGTTTTCTTCCAGGAATCCCAAAATCGTGCTCCGCAACTTCGACAAATACGCCTTTCAAGACCTCATTGAGTTCATTGTAGGAGACGCCATACCGAACTAGGATCCGAATTAGGGGCTGCATCAACACACGATATGCTGACAGAAGACCATGCCTGATTGAATGCGTCATGACGCGTCAGAAATATCACAGTCAGAGAGCATTTTCCGAGATGTCGGTTGCAGACTGCATCTCGAAGAAGTCTGTAGTGTTAAAATAGGAAGATATCCGAGTTGACACGAGCCGAATGCAGGATAGAACTAGTTAAGCCAGGTCGTGAGCAGTGAGACTTGCTAATTCCCCGGTACCAGTCTAGGCACGGGGCTATCTTCTGTCGCCACCGTGAATTCCGCGCACATAACTTTCTGTGCCGCCCTGAATATTTAGGATAGCGTTACCGCCTGGTAGCGGTTGCACGCCCATAAACTCAACTACCTCGCCCACCTCAGGAGAAAAACTAGCATCAATCGACAGATGGGCTGAGTAATCAATAACTAGGGCACCAACCGTTAACTCCGCAGTTAATGCCATGATACTGCTAACCGTTCCTCTGATTAGTACTGGCGAGGCTCCAGCGACATACGGCATCGCGATTGGCATCAGAAGGTCTAGCGATTCGCCAGATCCCGCAGCGAGCACGTAGTCCCCTTCCGCAACAGGTATGGATGTTAAATTCGTGATGAATGTTTGGCCTAAGATCGTTAGTCGATAGCCTTCATCTATAATTTCCAGAGATTCAACTGGGCCCATGGCCGCCGACTCGAAGATTCGTCTATCACCACCGTGAATTCCGGCGATGCGTCTGTCGCCGCCATGGATGCCTCGAATCGATCGGTCGCCTCCATGAATTTCGGCGGTGCGCCTGTCGCCGCCATGGATGCCTCGAATCGATCGGTCGCCTCCATGAATTCCGGCGGTGCGCCTGTCGCCGCCATGGATGCCTCGAATCGATCGGTCGCCGCCATGGATGCCTTGCACGCTGCTTCGCAGATCCAACTCGGCTAACGCCGAATCTCCAACACCGATAGCTAGCCCGACAATACTTGCGTGGAGGAAGACCGAGGTCGTACAAATATTATGGAATTTACGCATTCCTATTTGGCTCCAGCTTCAGAAATCGCGGTACTGAAACCAGCCCGATTCGCGTGAATCGCTTATCCTTCTTTTTGTTCTGTCGTCGCGATCTCAGATCGCACACTCAGTTTTTTGAACTCAGGAGTCGTTCAACATAATGCAATATTAGGGATTTTCTTCCCATTTTGTAATTACGTCAAGGATTTTCTAGGAGAAATTGCTGATGATTTCGGGGGTTACAGGCGACTTCAGAGTGATTAGCTGAAGTGCCGGCCGTTAATCGAATCGGATCCTATGTAATTCCTTGATTTATATGTGGTTCTCTCCAGGAATCTGTCACTTGTCCGTATCACACAGCCCTATCAGCGTGCTATCCCTTCAGATGGGTCGGCTGACACTCAGGGGGTTCGAGTTAGATTGCACAGATGCTATGTATTTCCTCCATCGAGATCAGAGGGTTATCGGTTAGGCGGGAGGCGTAACGAGCAAAGCCGAGTCTCGCAAGTCACTCAGGTGAGAAATTGGTCGGTTTCCTTCAGCGGTTTCGGTTCTTGGTACTGGTAGAGAACACTCGGCGCTCGGATGATCGGTATGGAGTTTAGATAATGCTCGGTACCGAACTAAATGAAGTGATTTACGCGCTTCAGGTAGCCCGGCGGGGAAAAAGGCTAGTTTCTGAAGCGTCGACGGCTCTACCTAGTCAGGCGTATCGACTAAACGGTGTTTATATCGAAAAGATAGTTGCGCTCGTATAGCTTCAGAACGTCGAGAGTATGTAAGTTCTTGAGCGACTAAACACGGCGTTTCACAGAGACAAGGTACTTTTGGCACCCCTGTACCTTAGCTGTCCTCGCGGAAGTAATAGACTCCCACCCCGGCCGTCCTAGGAGCTTGTGATGCCCATTCCGATCGTGGTAACTCCTTCTTACCAAGCCAGTCGTCCGCTCGCTCCACGAACTCCGCGCCTTCCTTACGTACCCAGGCTCGAAAGTCGTTCTCAGTATCTGCGCTAATGTGATTGGTCCAGGCGAAGCGCTCGAAACGACCGCGCCTCTGATTCATTTCCTCAGAATAATTCTCGGCCTGCAGAAGATTCGCGTTGTGTGCAATCGTTGTTGCAAGATTCTGAATTGAAAAGGCAACAGTGCGAACAAAATCTTCATCGAACTCCGTAGGATAAAGATAACGTTTAATTGCGACAACTCGGCCCCTAGAATCTTCCACGATGACACCAGCCCGCTCTAACTCTGCCTTCATCGCGCCTACGGGGATATCTCCAGCACAGCTCCGTACCAACTCTGAGAAACTTCCGTTTCCATTCAATGGAAGTGCCTTTGGTCTGCCCGAGCTGAGGCTAAATTCGACATCGTAGTGCCAATGGTGCAACACCATGCTAGCTGGACTAGCTTCCATTTCTGGCGTCCATTGAGAGGCGTCATCTCGATCCCGAATCTTTCGAACTTCCTTACGCGAGATTCCCGTCATAGCCGCCACTCGCGATATGTTTGTAGGTCTGCCCCTAATGCCATAATCTTCGCTTGCCACAGAGATAAACAATGAGCGAGCGACCTCGTTGAACTCCTGACTGCTAAGCCCGCATTTCAATGTCAGACGCACAATTGGGCGAAGCATAGACACCAAAGATGTCAGCAGAGTTTTCTGCACGGCATATCTCATCCCTTAGCTACCCAACTGCCTCCAAGAAATCCTGCTCTTCCCAGATCGTAACACCTAGGGCCGCGGCTTTCGTCGACTTTGAGCCAGGGTTTTCCCCGACTATGACGATGTCAGTTGACTTCGATACGCTGCTTGTAACTTTAGCGCCGAGAGAAATTAAGCGCGCCTTGGCCTCATCTCGCGTCATGGACGCTAGCGTTCCAGTTAGAACGACCCTTTTACCGGCCATGGGCGAGTCGAGAACGCTGACCATTGTATTAGCAGGCCAATCTATGCCGCTGGCCAGCAGCTGGCGAATCACTTTCCGGTTGTGCTTCTCACGGAAAAAGGCATGAAGATGCGACGCGACTATCGGGCCGACGTCGGGCACAAGCTGTAGCCGCTCTTCATCGGCTGCCATTAGCTGATCGATATCTGCGAAACTATTCGCGAGCGCAAGCGCGGTTGCTTCCCCTACTTCCCTGATCCCGAGAGCGTAGAGGAACCGGTTGAATGTAGTCGACTTGCCTTTCTCCAGCGCCGCTAGAAGATTATCCGCTGACTTCGGCCCCATTCGTTCAAGCTCCTTGAGCTGCCCGGCGGTGAGCTGGTAAAGATCGGCCGGATCATTCACAAGTTGACGCTCGACCAATTGATCGATCAGTTTGGACCCGAGCCCCTCGATATCCATCGCCGCTCGGGAAGAGAAATGTCGAATCGCTTCCTTTCGCTGCGCCGGACAGAACAGCCCGCCGATGCATCGAGAAACCGCTTCCCCTTCCGCACGAACGACCGTGGATTTACAGACCGGACACCGCTTCGGAAACCGTACACGACGCGCTTTGGCCGGACGCCACTCCTTGACGACCTTGACGATCTCGGGAATGACATCGCCCGCGCGTCTCACAATGACCGTATCTCCTACCCGTACATCCTTTCGGGCCAACTCATCTATGTTGTGGAGCGTGGAATTACTGACCGTGACGCCACCGACGAAAATCGGCTCCAGGCGGGCCACGGGCGTGATTGCTCCCGTTCGGCCGACTTGAAACTCAATATTCTGGACAACTGTCAGCTCCTCCTGGGCTGGGAATTTGTGGGCGATCGCCCACCTAGGCGCTCTGGAGACGAATCCCAGCGCCGCTTGCCAGCGAAGATCGTTTACTTTGTAAACGACTCCGTCGATTTCGTAGGGTAAATCGTCCCTTTTTGACCTGATACTGGCGTAATAGGCCAGACAGCCCAGAAATCCGTCTACCTTTTTCCACTCCGGACAGATTTTGAGCCCGAACTCCCTCAATCGTTCAAGAACGCCGCTATGCGTTGGCGGAGGTGTCCAGCCTTCGTGATCGCCGAGCGCATAGAAGAAAATGTCTAAGGGTCGCTGGGCGGTTATCGTGGGATCAAGCTGTCGGAGGCTGCCTGCGGCTGCATTGCGGGGGTTGACGAACAATTTCTCGCCCGCTTCCAACGCACGTTGATTGTAGGCAAGGAATCCGGCCTTCGGCATGAAAACCTCCCCTCGAGCCTCCAGCACCGGTGGAATCGCTGTACCTCGCAATCGAAGCGGCACCGCCGCTATGGTTCTCACATTGTGGGTAACGTTCTCCCCGCTACGTCCGTCACCCCGCGTCGCAGCGAGTACGAGCCGGCCGTCTTCATACCGCAGACTCACGGCCGTGCCATCGAGCTTCGGCTCGGCCACGTACTCGACTTCCTCAGCATCTATATCCGACGTCTTCAACCTCTCCCGCACTCGGCGATCGAAGTCCTGTAACTCTTCCTTGTTGAACGCGTTATCCAACGACAGCATCGGGAGTTGATGTTGAACTTCACTAAACTCACCGACCGGCTTGATGCCGACCCGTTGGGTGGGAGAGTCAGCGGTCACGAGGTCCGGGTGTTCGGCTTCGAGTTCTCTCAACTGACGCGCGATGCGATCATATTCGGCATCCGGAACTACCGGATCATCGAGAACGAAATAGGCGAAATCGTGTTGAGCTATCGTGTCGCGTAGCTCGATCAGCCTTTTGCGGACGACTGCAGAACTCGTACCCATGTGTGTAGCGTCAGGCTTGGGTCAGATGGTGACGGTATTCGATAATTTCCTCTCGGATAAATCGCTCTCTTTGAATACTCCAAGAACTGCCCCGCTCATCGAAGAGTTCGGCGTTCAATTCCTGCGTCAACGCCCGGGCGGTCTGGACCATTGCATCAAAACTGACGACAGGATCGCCGGGCCCAGGTAGCACCATAAAGAAGCTCATGCCCGGGATCGTCGTGTCTTTGAAGTTTATAACCTCGAATGATCCGGGCTCCGTCAGATTGGCGACGCTGAAGAGTGGTTCATCGGACTCTTTTCCTGGTAGATAGTGAAAAATACCGTACTTGCCGTGCACGAGCCCGGCGCCTCTTAGAGCGACTACCGCTTGCTCACTGCTCAGTGCCGTCTGATCTCGGCCAATGAATCGCAGAGTCACTACCTTGTCGGTATCCCCAGGCCGCTTGCGAGGCAGGGAAGCCGCGGTGTCTCCGGACGCCTCCCTCGCGTCCGAAGGATCTGTGACGTCGATCTCTGAGAGAGGGGGCTCGGCTCGCTTTAACTTATCAAGGCTCAACCGGAAGAAGCGAATGGACGGTCTGCGGCTCCAAATATAGACCCCGGCAATGAACACGGCGCCCATACCAAGAAGAATCCAGCGTAACTCCCACGTGGCCATTGCGCTTACATCGCCGCAAGCTGGACCGCCTCGTCGATATCGACGGCCACTAATCGAGATACACCTGGCTCACTCATCGTTACACCGATAAGCTGGTGCATATATTCCATAGTCGTTTTGTTATGCGTGATTAGGACAAATTGAACACGCTCTGACATCTCCTTGACGACGTCTGAGAAGCGGCTGACGTTAGAATCGTCCAACGGCGCGTCCACTTCGTCCAGGAGACAGAACGGCGCAGGGTTTAACTCAAATATCGCAAACACGAGTGCGACGGCAGTCAATGCCTTCTCCCCACCAGACATTAGGTGGATGGTGCTGATTCGTTTGCCCGGCGGACGCGCCATGATGGTTACGCCAGCGCTCAGGAGATCATCTCCGTCCAAGGCCAGAAACGCCTGGCCGCCGCCGAACAGCCGTGGGAACAGTCGCGCAAGCCCGACGTTGGCCTGATCAAAAGTCTCTTTGAAGCGAGTCCTCGTCTCGCGGTCAATCTTTCGAATGGCCTTCTCAAGCGTCTCCAAGGCGTCATTGAGATCGGTGAACTGCGCATCCAAGTACTCTTTGCGTTCCGATTGCTCTTCGAACTCATCGATCGCAGCGAGATTAGTATCGCCTAGCCGCTGGATGCGATGCTCGAGTTTTTCAAACGACTCCTCCCAGAGCTCAAACGTCGCCTCTCCGGGAAGTTCTGCATTGATGACGTCAAGATCGAAGCCCGTCTGTGCGAACTGTTCCCCAACCGCCTCGACACGCACCTGAGTCTCACGAACGGACAGGCGACTTTCTTCCAAACTCTCCCGAGCACTGTTGACCTGTTGTTCCTTATCGACTCTTTCCTGCTCAACCTCCCTAAGCTCACCATCGACTGTCTCCATCGACTTTCGAGCGGTTGAGAGATCCGCCTCTACGCTCAGCCGCCCGTCAAGCTGCTCGACGAGTGACCGCTCTTCCTTCTCGAGCGGCGCCTTGGTTTCTTCCAGCTGAGTTTCTAATTCTCGACGACGTGTCAACAGGTGCTCCTGTTGAACGCGAACTCGTTCCAGTGCCACGGTGGCAGATTCTCTAAAGCTGCGTCGCGACTCAATCTTAATCGCCATATCCTGAGCGAGCTCACGATCTTCCTCAGCCCGCTCGCGCGCTTCGACTAGGCGTTCCAGGTGATGCGCGCGAGTCTCCTCAAGTCGTCCCCGTTCAAGCTCCAACTCGTCGTGACGCTCAGCGGCCCTCGTCGAACGCGTGTGGCTATCCTCTAGGGCACCGGAGAGAGATCGCACTTCGGCGTCAAGGTCCGTCAGGTCACGGCTTAAGGTCGCTACCCGCGCTCGTTCCTGCTCCAATCGCGTCCGACTCGTCCCGAGCTCAGTCTTGGCCTCGGCGTAGCGTTGCTGCCGTTCGCTGGCATCGGTCAGCGCTTGTGCCCCGGTCTGTTCGAGTCCCTCCAATCGCGCTCGGACGTCCGTCAGCGATTGTTCAATCTCCGCGACCTGGCGGTCGCCGGAACTCACGTCGATCCGCAGTTGCTTGATCTCGTCTCCACGCGCTAACACCCCCACCTGCGGGTCATCGCTTCGATTGATCCTAAGCCAGCCCGGGCCGAGCCAAATGCCGTCACGGGTAATGACAGAGTCGCGTCCGGACAAGTCCTTCCGCATCCCGAGCGCTGCCTGCAGAGACTCGGCTACATGAACTCCGTCAAGCAGGCGATCGACCCCGGGCCCGTCCGCATAGGCGCTGAGCATATTCGGCCGAGCGTCAGCTTTCTGCTTCGTCGCCGCAGCGCTGAGCAGCGTTAAGCCACCGTCCGACAGATCGGCGAGACTGGCCGCAACGGCGTCGATGCTATCAACACAGATGGCTTGCAGGTAGGCGCCCAAGACTGTCTCCACGGCGCGCTCCCAACCCGGCGTGACCTCCAGGCTTTGTGCGAGGCGAGGCCTGGACTCAAGATCCTGGGCCTCCAGCCATCCAGTCACTTGTGCTGAGACTTTGCCCAACGCCGCTTCCTGCAGCGCCTCTAGAGACGTCAATCTGCCACGATCTTTCTGGAGCTTGCTACGCGTCTGGTCCAGATCGGTCGAGACCTCTTGATTACGCTCTCGAAGCGTCTGGACTTCGTGCCATACGGACTCTGAGACACGCGTGGCTTCGTCACACGCAGCCTTTAGTGTCTCTTCTTCGCTGACCAGTTGCTCCAGGTGCTGCTCGAGCTCAACCGTGCTCAGCGCGGTACGTTCAGCGCTAAGCTTCTCGGTGTCCCGTTCCAATCGCTGTCGCTGGGTCGAGAGCTGCTCGATTCTGGTCTTCTCTACCTCCATGGAACGCTCGGCCTCGGCGAGTTCGCCCGTGACCCGCTCCCAGTCCTCCCGCCATCGTTCTGTCGTTTCCTCGGCTTGCCTGAACGCCTCCTGGGACGCCTGCCGGCTATGGTGTGCCTCCTCTAGACCGGGGTTGAGTTCCTGTAGCACGCGCTCGAACTCGTCAATTTCAGTTAGATCGTTCGCGATATGCGAGCTGATCTCCTTCAGGTGTTCATCCGTCTCCTCGAAATCCTCGCTCTGGCGTTGGCTGAGCTCTTTCCTGTGCTGGATCGACTGCTCCAGCCGGGCGATCTCTGCGCCTACTTTGTAGTAGCGGCCCTGAACCGCATTGAACTGGTCGTTACGCTCTGTGAGATCAACTCGCAGCCTCTCAATCCTACTTTCCGCGGAACGCTGCTTGGCGAGCGCGGCGTCCAAGGCGACCTGCCGCTCGTTGAGTTCCGATTCCTGGCCACGAATTACTTCGTTTAGAGCGATCAGGCGCAGGGCCAGAAGCTCCGCACCGACCCGCCGCTGCTCTGCTTTGAGTTTTTTATATCGCTTGGCGCTGCGCGCCTGACGCTGCAAATGTGCAAGCTGTTTATCGATTTCCTCTCGCAGATCGCGGAGCCGCTCAAGATTCTCGCGCGTACGGCGAATGCGGTGTTCCGTGTCGCGTCGTCGTTCCTTATATTTGGAGATACCCGCCGCCTCCTCCAGAAAGGCGCGGAGTTCTTCTGGTTTCGCTTCGACGAGCCTGGAGATCATGCCTTGTTCGATTATCGAGTAGCCATGAGCGCCCAACCCGGTGCCCAGCAGCATATTCGTGATGTCCTTGCGCCGGCAACGCGTGTTATTGAGGTAGTACTGGGACGTCCCGTCGCGGGAAACCACTCGGCGAACGGTCAGTTCGGCGTAGCCGGCATACGGCCCGGCGATCGTCCCATCGGAGTTATCGAAATTGAGCTCGATGCTGGCCTGCCCAACGGGTTTTCGTCCGCTGGAGCCGCTGAAGATAACGTCAGCCATGGAGTCACCGCGCAACGTCTTAGCGGAACCCTCGCCGAGCACCCAGCGTATGGCATCGATAATGTTGGATTTTCCGCAGCCGTTGGGGCCGACGATCCCAAGCAGGTTGCTGGGGAACGCGATCGTCGTCGGATCAACAAAGGACTTGAAGCCCGCAAGCTTAATGTTACTCAGGCGCATAAAACTCTGAATTAGTCGAGCAAATAATCAGGCCGCGATAGCTGCTTCGACGGGGCTAGTGTAAAGTAAAAAGCTCGACAAAACGATATTGCTGATGATTCCCTCGACAACGAGCCTACCGAATGTCCACAGCCGTCAGATCGACCGCTCAGACCGCTCCTGATAGCCGTCTCGAGCGGTTCGCTAACCCTCACCCGGAGCGCGATTACACCATACGAGTTCGAATTCCTGAGTTTACCTGTCTTTGCCCGAAGACCGGCCAGCCGGACTTCGCGACGCTGCACCTGGAATATGTGCCCGATGACCATTGTGTCGAACTGAAGTCCCTGAAGCTGTATCTCTGGGGATTCCGTGACCGAGGCGCGTTCCACGAGGCGGTGACGAACGAGATTCTGGACCATCTTCGAGCGCTACTCGAGCCCAGATTCATGCGTCTGACGGCCGAGTTCAACGTTCGTGGCGGAATCCACACAACCGTGGTAGCGGAACATCGACGGCCTGATTGGGAGCCCGCCCCGCTCATACCGCTACCCTAGAGATCAATCTTCGCGATTTTTGCGACCCAGAGGCTTCCTCTGAGCCGAGGCGAATGTATAATCGCCCGTTTCGAGAAAACAGCTTGGAGGCTCGAACGATGGCTGCAAAGAAGGCCGTCAGAAAAACCGGGGCAAAGACCGCCCCGAAGCGGTCGCATAAGAAGGCGGCCCCCAGGACATCCACTCGGCGCTCCGCCACAGGTAAGAAAGTAGCCAGGAAGGCGGCTAAGAACACCGCGCAGAAGAAAGCCGTCACACGAAAGACCGGCAAGAAAAAGGCCGCCGTCAAGAAGGTCGTCAAGAAAAAAGTCGCCAGCAAAACGGCCTCGGCGAAGACGAGGGAGAGGAAGGCAGGAACTGTCGCGAAGAAAACGAGAACGAAGACAAGATCAACGACCAAGAAAGCTGCTGACAAGAGACGTCCCAGCAAAAAGCGGATAACGACTAAGCGATCGCCCGTACGTGCGCGAAGGGGTGGTGCGGGGAAGCGGAACTTGCTTTCCGGGCCCGTGCGAGGATTCGATCCCTACCGTCCAACACGCGGCGAATCGTATATGAATGAACCGCAACGCGCGCATTTCCGACAGCTGCTCGACGCCTGGAAAACGGAACTGATGGAAGAAGTTGATCGTACGATGCTGCACATGAAAGACGATGCAGCAAACTTCCCGGATCCCAGCGACCGGGCGACTCAGGAGTCGGAATTCGGTCTGGAACTCCGGACCCGGGACAGGGAGCGAAAGCTCCTGAAGAAGATCGCCTCCGCGCTTCAGCGTGTGGAGGGCCAGACCTATGGATATTGCGAGGAGACCGGCGAAGAGATCGGGCTTCGTCGCCTCGAGGCTCGTCCGGTCGCGACGCTGTGCGTGGAAGCTCAGGAACGCCGCGAGCGTGCAGAAAAACAGTACCGTGATCGCGAGGACTACTATCGCTAGGCGCTTCATCGCGCGGACCAAGCCTAGCCGCTGAAGCGGCGGTCCTGTGCAATACGTCGGCCGATTCGCACCTTCCCCCACGGGACCCCTGCATCTCGGCTCCCTAACCGCTGCCGTCGCCAGCTACCTTCATGCCCGCCGCTCGCAGGGTGAGTGGCTCGTTCGTATCGAGGACATCGATCCACCCCGCGAGATGCCGGGGGCGACAGGGATGATTCTTGAGGCGTTGGAGGCATTCGATCTGAGTTGGGATCGGGCTGTTTTCTACCAGAGTCAACACCTTGAGGACTATCAACGGGTCGCCGCTGAGTTACTCGCCAAGGGCCACGCCTATCGGTGTAGCTGCTCACGGCGTGATATCCGAGAAAAAGGCAGTGCAGGCCCGCTAGGGTATCGCTACCCTGGTCGTTGCCGCAAGCGCAAGCGCCATGAGCGTGCTACCGCGATCCGGGTACGGTCCGATGGCTCAGCCGGCAGTTTTGACGACGGGCTGCAAGGACTTCACCGCTATGATGTCCACGCGAGCGTGGGAGATTATGTAATATTCCGGAGTGACGGGCTGCCTGCCTATCATCTCGCCGTGGTGTTGGACGACGCGAGACAAGGCATCACACACATCGTGCGCGGGATAGATCTGCTCCACATGACGGGGTTGCATATTCATCTGCAGCAAACCCTGAGCCTGACGACACCGAAGTATCTCCACGTCCCCATCATCGTCAACTCCGCTGGGCAAAAGCTGTCTAAGAGAACCGGCGCACGGCCCGTCGAGCCAAAGGATACGGCCGCCTGTGCACACGAGATTCTGATGTATCTAGGACTTAAGCCCCCCGTGTCCATGCGCGGCGCCCGTCCAAGGGAACTGTGGGCGTGGGCATGTGAATACTGGCCACCGGACGCGATGCAGGGCCAGACCGAACTCGTCGAGACGCTTCATGGTTGATACACCGAAAATAGACTACAGTAGCCGCGAGTTGCTGATTGCGAATAACGGATGCATCGATCTACGAAGACTTGTCTTGGACTTATGAACAAGCCATGAAGGAAGCGCGGGTAATTAAAAAGTACCCGAATCGACGGCTGTACGACACGATGGACAGTCGTTACATTACGCTCAGCGATATTCGCCAGCTCGTGGTAGATGGCGAACGATTCGAAGTGATCGATAAGAAGTCGGGTGAGCAAATCACCCGCAGTATCTTGCTCCACGTCATCGCGGAACAAGAGGAACGCGGCGAGTCCGTGATGAGCGAAGACTTCCTCGCTCGGATTATCCGGGCATACAGCGGCGAAATGCCGCAGATGGTTCGTGGCTACCTGGAAGAGGCGTTAGCATTTTTTCTAGATGAGCAGCAAAAGATCGACACATCGACTGACGGTGACGGTATTGGGCCAAGCGGCCGAATTCCGGCTAACAGCGACAAGACTCCCTAAACCCGATCCGTGGGCTTTGTTATGTTGACAACCAGCGTGATTTAGTGTTATGCTGCGTTGCAGCAGAGTGTTACTCCCCCAACGCTTTGCGCCGGTCGGCAACGACCGGTTCTTAAAAAGCCCTCGAAATTTTCGAGGGCTTTTTTTTACGCGGAACGAGACGGAATAAGGGTCTCAGGCTGCGTCTAGGTCGCGCATACTGAGCCGGACTCGGCCCTGGCGGTCCACTTCCAGCACCTTGACCTTGATGATGTCGCCTTCCGTAAGTTTATCGCTGACGCGCTCTACTCGCTCGTTGGATATCTGCGAGATGTGCACGAGGCCGTCCTTGCCCGGAAGAATCGAGACGAATGCACCAAAGTCCATAAGCCGAACGACCTTACCCTCGTAGATCCGACCGACTTCTACGTCAGCGGTAATCAATTCGATCTTCCGCTGCGCCTCCCGGCCTGACGAACCATCCACGGATGCAATGCGTATCGTGCCGTCGTTCTCGATGTCGATCGTGGCGCCCGTCTCTTCCGTCAGCGCGCGAATGACTGAACCCCCCTTCCCGATGACCTCACGAATCTTCTCTGGATCGATCTTCATCGTAATGATGCTAGGCGCCCAGTCGGACATCTTTTCTCGCGACTCACCGAGTACCTTGTTCATCTCATCCAAGATATACAGTCGCCCATCCCGGGCTTGCGCGAGGGCCGCTGACATGATCTCCCGCGTAATCCCATCGATTTTGATATCCATCTGCAGAGCCGTGATCCCCTCGGCTGAGCCCGCTACCTTGAAGTCCATATCGCCCAGGTGATCCTCATCGCCAAGAATATCGGTCAAAACGACATAACTGTCGCCTTCCTTGATCAGGCCCATCGCGACACCGGCGACGGGTGCCACCGTCGGCACACCCGCGTCCATCAACGACAGGCTGGTCCCGCAGACACTCGCCATTGAGCTTGACCCGTTCGATTCCGTGATTTCCGAGACGACGCGAATCACATAGGGGAAGCTTTCCATGTCCGGCAGAACCGCCTCGATACTGCGGCGCGCCAAGCGGCCGTGGCCGATCTCCCGGCGTTTCGGCCCACTCATAAATCCAGTTTCACCAACGCAGTAGGGTGGAAAGTTATAGTGCAACATGAAGGGATCTTTCCGCTCGCCTTCTAAAGCGTCGATGATCTGAGCGTCCCTGCCAGTCCCTAATGTGGTCACGACCATCGCCTGTGTCTCACCACGGGTGAACAAAGCCGAGCCGTGCGCCCGCGGCAGTACCCCCACCTTCACGTTGATAGGCCGCACCGTTTTGGAATCCCGGCCATCGATCCGCGTCTCTCCGGCCAGAACCCGGCCACGAACCGTACGCCTCTCGAGTCGCTCGAACTCGCCCTCGACCTCCTCCTTGGTCCACCGAGATGATTCTTCATCCGCCAGAGCACCGACCAGTTCGGCTCTGATTTCGGCGAGCTGCTGAGAACGGTCCTGTTTCTTGGCAATACGATAAGCTTCAACCAGCCGGTCGCCGACGGCGCTTTCCACTGACTGTGCCAGTGCCTCGTCCTCCTGAGGCGGCTCCCACGGCACCGGTTCTTTGCCGACTTCGCTAACCAGCTCGTTGATGGCCCGAATGGCGACCTGCATCTGTTCGTGGCCGTACATCACCGCACCAAGCATCACGTCTTCAGACAAGATCTTTGCCTCTGATTCGACCATCAGAACGGCTTTTTCGGTGCCGGCAACGACAAGATCGAGTTGCGACGTAGCTCGATCGGCCAAGTCGGGATTGAGCAGATACTCCCCGTCCCGATAACCGACTCTGGCGGCCGCGATAGGCCCGGAAAACGGTAACCCTGACAGCGCCAAAGCGGCAGACGCCCCAATAAGCGCCGGGATGTCCGGATCAACTTCCGTATTCATCGACATCACCGTCGCGATCACCTGAACTTCGTTCCGGTAGCCCTTGGGGAATAACGGGCGAATCGGTCGGTCTATCAGCCGCGAGGTCAGGGTTTCTTTCTCGCTTGGCCTGCCTTCGCGTTTAAAGAAGCCCCCTGGTATGCGACCTGCGGCGTAGGTTTTCTCTTGATAGTTAACCGTCAGAGGAAAAAACGGGCGCTCCTTTCCCTGCCCTTTCTCGCCGACCGCGGTTACGAGTACGACAGTCTCGGCCATGCTCACCATCACAGCCCCATCGGCCTGTCGAGCGATATCGCCCGTCTCGATGCTGACCTCGTGGCCGCCATATGCAAATGTTCTGCTAGCTTTCACTATTCCATTCCCTGCAATAAAAGACAGGATCCCGAGACGCGGGACCTTAGGTGATTAATTCTGAGGTGTTAAACGGTTCAGAGTCAGCGAACCGGCTCTCTATGAAAAAAACTCGGATTCAACGTCGCAACCCAAGGCGCTTGATTAGTTCCTGGTAACGGGCTTTATCAGTGTCCTTCAAGTAACTTAACAGTTTGCGACGGGTATTGACCATCCGGAGCAATCCACGGCGCGAGTGATGGTCCTTCTTGTGATCAGAAAAGTGCGCAGAGAGATCATTGATCCTCGCCGATAATAGCGCCACCTGCACCTCGGATGAGCCGGTATCGGCGTCGCTGCGCCGATACTCAGCGACGATCCCGGCTTTCTGCTCCACATTCAATGCCATTCTCAATTACCCCGAACCGCCTCTGGGACGGCTAGATGCCCTTCTGGAACGCCGCGTATTGTACTCGCACAATCCCTTCAGCTCCAAGAACTCAGGCCAGGGAAGATGCGCCGTGGCACGAGCCGGCCCTCAGGCTCCACTTCTCCAATTCCAAAGAACACCTCATCCGGATCGTACAGGCGAACCCAACTTCTGGGCCAGTCGCGCTCGGCGGGTACGGCTTGGCCGTGACTCAGACGGCCACAAAGCTCGTCCTGGACCACCAGACGAGGCCACTGCGTCAGAACGCTGTCGATCGGCCTGAGCACCTCGTCGAGGCGATCCAGGCCGTCAGCTGCGCGCGCCTCTAGCGTCTGTATCGAGACCATGTCCGGCTCCTGAAAGGGTTCCACGGCCGTCCTCCGCAACCCGATGACGTGGCCGATCGTCCCCAGTTCCCTGGCGATATCTTCGACCAGAGTCCGAATGTAGGTCCCTTTGGAACAAGTCACTGTAAATTCGAGGCTAGGCCAGTCGTACGCGAGCAATTCGATCGCTGCGATCTGCACCGAGCGCGGTGGCCGCTCCACTTCGATGCCCTGGCGCGCCAGCTCATAAAGCCTTCGCCCCTGGTGCTTTAACGCCGAATACATCGGGGGAACCTGATCGATCTCACCGAGAAACTCCGCAAGTGTCGTTCGCACGGTTGCCAAGCTGAGAGTCAACGGATCCTGCTGCGCGATGAGCGCGCCTTCCGAATCTCCTGAGTCAGTCGCCTCACCGAGCTTGGCTGAGACTGTGTAACTCTTACGAGCCCCAAGAAGAAAGGATGAGACTCTCGTAGCGGCCCCAAAACAGATCGGAAGCATGCCGGTCGCAAGTGGATCAAGGCTCCCCGTATGCCCCGCCTTCGCTGCACGAAAAAGCCGCTTCACGCGCTGTAGCACACGATTCGACGTCGGGCCGCTCGGCTTGTCGAGCAGCAGTATGCCGTGAATGTTCCTTTTGTGGTCGTGCTTATCAGGCATTGCTCGGACCGTCAGAGCTTTTCGGCGGATCTTCGGTGGCTTCAGAGGCGTCTCGGTCTTTTGCGACGACTTCGTCTATCAGACGTGTGAGTTCGATGCCTTGACGCGGCCCTAGGTCTTGTCCGAAACGCAACTCCGGCACGCGGCGTAGGCTTAACATCTGCCCTGCGCGCCAGCGTAGAAAACCACCGGCCTTCTTCAGCGCCGCGGCAACCGGACCGGGATCGTCATCAGGTTTCAGTGTGCTGAAGGCGACTCTCGCAAGACCCATGTCACCGCTGAGATCGACGACGCTGATCGTCACGCCAACGAGCCGTGGGTCCTTAACTTCGTTAGAAAGCAACTCGTTCAGAATGCGTTGCAGCTCGGCGGCGACGCGTAACTTCCTCGGGTAATCTCGCGGCATCAGCTAAAGAGTTCGAGCAATCTCGGTACGCTCGTAACACTCGATCTGGTCTCCGATCTTGACATCATTGTAGTTCTTGACACCAATGCCGCACTCCGTCCCCGCGCGAACTTCGCTCACGTCTTCCTTGAAGCGGCGCAGAGATTCCAACTCCCCTTCGTATATGACAACACTGTCACGCAGGACTCGAATCGGTTTCGCACTGCGCACATAGCCATCGGCAACGATGCAGCCAGCAATGTTACCGAACTTCGGCGAGCGGAATATCTCCTGGACCTCCGCGAGCCCGAGTATTTGTTCCCTGATCTCCGGTGCGAGCAGCCCGCTTACCGCGGCTTTCACGTCATCGATCGCTTCATAAATTATGCTGTAGTAGCGGACATCGACAGCCGTTTCGTTAATCGCCTCACGGGCCGCTGAGTCAGCACGTACATTGAAGCCAATGACGATGGCCTTGGCGGCCGAAGCGAGTTGAATATCCGACTCAGTGATTGCGCCCACACCTCTCGAGATGACGGTGACCTTGACTTCGTCTATTGAGATTTTTTCAAGTGCGTCCCTCAACGCTTCAGAACTACCTTGGACATCGGCCTTTACCAAAAGGTGCACACTGGCGGCATTCCTCTCAGTCATCTGGCTGAAGACATCGTCTAGCTTCACGGTCTGCTGTTGCGCCAGCTTGATGTCGCGTTTTTGAACTTCACGGAACCTAGCAACCTCGCGGGCTTTGCGGTCATCGGCGACAACCAGCATGTCGTCGCCAGCCATGGGTGTACCCGACAGGCCGAGAACTACCACTGGCATCGAGGGCCCCGCACTGTCCACGGGCGCGCCCGTCTCATCGAACATTGCGCGTATGCGCCCATATTCCTGCCCTGCCAGTAAGATATCGCCCAGTTTCAACGTACCTCGGTTGACGAGCACGGTGGCGACGGCGCCACGGCCACGTTCCAGACTCGCCTCCAGCACGACGCCTGCGGCCGGGCCGGTAGAGACCGCCTTCAGGTCCAGAATCTCCGCCTGCAACAGGACAGCATCCAAGAGATCGTCGACTCCTTCCCCCGTTTTCGCCGAAACATTCACGACAAGAGTTTCGCCGCCCCAATCTTCCGGGACGACTTCGTGCTTAGTCAGCTCGTTGCGTACGCGATCCGGATCGGAATCTTCCAGGTCGATCTTGTTGACCGCCACGACAAGCGGTACGTCGGCCGCCTTGGCGTGCTCAATCGCCTCCACGGTCTGCGGCATGACGCCGTCGTCAGCTGCGACGACTAAGATCACGATATCGGTCGCTTGTGCCCCGCGAGCCCGCATAGCGGTGAAAGCCGCGTGGCCGGGTGTATCCAGAAAAGTCACTACACCCTTTTTTGTCGTGACGTGGTACGCGCCGATGTGTTGGGTAATGCCACCAGCCTCCCCGTCCACCACACGTGTCCGGCGAATGTAATCGAGTAGCGACGTCTTGCCATGATCGACGTGCCCCATCACCGTGACGACCGGAGACCGAGCCGTCGCCTCTGCGTCAGTAGTCGCCTCTTCTAGCGACTTCAGCAGTTCATCTTCGAGGCCGGTCTTCGTCAGCGCAATCGCCTTGTGCCCCAGCTCTTCGACAACCAGCACGGAGGTATCCTGATCGATGACTTGGTTGATCGTCACCATCATGCCCATATTCATGAGGACCTTAATGACTTCGCTCGACTTGATCGCCATGCGCTGGGCCAGATCCGTAACGGTCATCGTCTCAGAGATCTCGACTTCGCGAATGACGGGCTCGGTCGGGCGTTCGAAACCATGCTGGCTGTCTGCGCTGACCTGTACCGGACGACGACGTGGGCGCCTCTTACGCCGCCGTGCGCTCGCGCCTTTGGCGACGTGCAGGGTGTGATCCACGGTGGGTATCTCGACCGGCTTTCGGCCCTTGTCAACCTGTTTCTTCTCCTCTTGTTTCGCGCGTACCCTGGCCGCCTCTTCGTCCAGACGGCGCTGCTCTTCTGCCTGTCGACGCGTTTCTTCCTCGGCAGCCCGGCGTTGTGATTCTTCTTCAGCCTGACGGCGAACCTCCGCTTCACTCGCTTCACTCGCCGCGCGTTTTTCCTGCTCCTCAGCGGCTTCACGCTCGGCTTTCAGCCCTTCCGCTTCGGTGTTGCGTTGCGAGTCGAGTTCTTCCTGCTGTTGGCGCGCTCGTTCCTCCAAGACATCCCGCTTCACGTAGGTGCGCTTGCGTCTGACTTCGACACTCACCGTGCGCGAACGCCCCTGGCCGCCAGCGAGCCTGAGCTCGTTATGTGACTTTCGCTTCAGCGTGATTTTTGTGGGTGCGGAAGCACCCGGATCCTTACGACCGTGAGATCGTCGGAGGTGAGTAAGTAACTCCGACTTTGCGTCGTCGGTAATCGCGTCGTCCGCACCTGAGATTTCGATGCCTGCCTCGCCCAGCTGAGCCAGTAACCGCTCAACGGGAACTTTGAGAACTTTCGCGAACTCTGTGACCGTTACTTTCGACATGACGATCTCCTCGGCGCCTACGCTTCCGACTCGGCTTCGAACCAGTGGGCTCGCGCCGCCATGATCAATTCCCCAGCGCGTTCCGGCTCGAGCGCTTCGATGTCGGCGAGTTCGTCAACGGCCTGTTCGGCCAGGTCTTCACGGGTGACGATGCCGCGGCTCGCGAGCTCGAAGGCGATCTCTTTGTCCATTCCCTCGAGGCTCAGCAGATCCTCCGCGGGCTCAGCTTGATCGATAATTTCTTCGCTAACGATAGCCTGCGTTATCAGGACGTCGCGAGCTCGCGCTCGAAGCTCATTGACGATGTCTTCATTGAATTCCTCGACCGCTAGCAACTCGCTGGCAGGAACGTAGGCGACTTCTTCGAGCGACGAGAAACCTTCCTGGACGAGGATCATCGCGACATCTTCATCGACATCGAGCTCTTTCATGAGCTTAGCGACTAATTCCTTTGCTTCCTGCTCGGTCTTCTCCTCGGCATCGGCTTCCGTCATGACGTTGAGCTCCCAGCCAGTCAGCTCGCTGGCCAGACGAATATTCTGACCGCCACGACCGATGGCCTGGGAGAGCTTCTCCTCGTCCACGGCGATATCCATGCTATGCGCTTCTTCATCCATCACGATAGAAAGCACATCGGCCGGTGACATCGCATTGATGACGAACTGCGCAGGATTCTCGTCGTACAGGATGATATCCACGCGTTCGCCCGCCAATTCGTTCGAGACGGCCTGAACGCGAGAGCCCCGCATACCCACGCATGCACCGACGGGGTCGATTCGGCTGTCGTTGCTTTTCACGGCAATCTTGGCACGCAGACCCGGATCGCGGGCGGCGCCGAGGATCTCGATCAGACCTTGTCCAACCTCGGGTACCTCAAGCTTGAAGAGTTCGACGAGAAATTCACGGGACGTCCGGGTCATAAACAGCTGTGGGCCTCGCTGCTCTTCTCGAACTTCGCGAAGAATGCCCTTGATGCGATCCTGGGGCTTGATCGGTTCCCGTGGAATCAACTCGTCCCTGGAAACGAAACCTTCGGCATTTCCGCCTAGATCGATGTACGCGCCATTGCGATCGACGCGTTTGGCAATACCGCTGACCAGCTCGCCTTCGCGGGGCAGGAACTCCTCCACGACCTGTTTACGTTCGGCTTCCCGTACCTTCTGGACAATGACTTGCTTGGCCGCCTGAGCCGAGATTCTTCCAAATTCGACGGAGTCCATCGGCACCTCAACGTACTCGCCGGGTTTAGCGTCCGGGTCTACGTCCACGGCATCCAGAAGCCTGAGCTCACGCTCCGGTTCCTCCAGTTCCCTGGAGTCATCCGCAAAGACCATCCAGCGCTGGAACGTGTCGTACTCACCGCTGTCACGATCGATTGAGACACGCACATCGATTTCTTCGCTGTGCTTTTTCTTGGTTGCAGATGCCAACGCCACCTCAATGGCCTCGAATATGATCTCCTTCTCGATACCCTTCTCGTTAGAGACTGCGTCTACCACCATCAAGATTTCTTTGTTCATGACCTAGGAGATCCTGTAAGCGATGTTAGTGCTCTGCCACAAGTTGAGCCGACGCTATCTCCGAAAGCGCCAGACGAAAAATTTGCTTATCGACTTCGACGACAATGTCCCGGTCTTCTACACCCAATAGCCGGCCTTTAAAGTTCCGTTGACCGTCAAGCGATTGATTGAGCTTCACCCTGACGACATGATCGCAGTAACGCTGAAAATGTTCGGGCGTTCTAAGCGGCCGGTTTAAGCCCGGCGACGATACCTCCAACACATACCTGCCGCGCATCGGGTCCTCTACGTCCAAAAGGGCGCTAAGCTGACGGCTGACCGATTCGCAATCATCGAGGTTGATGCCTTTCTCCTGATCGATATAGATGCGCAGCAGGCCCTGACCGCCCGTGCGGATCTCCAGGTCGACCAGCTCATACCCAAGCGCCCGAATCGGAGCTTCCAGCAATTCAATCAACTGGTCTTTTCGCGCCATGTGGCTCATCCGAATTCTCACCGACCCTGTACAAAAAATGGGCCCAAGGCCCATCGTTCCGACTCCGCGCCCGCCCTCGATTCCCGGGTCGCGCCAAATAAAAAGCCCCTCACGGGGCTCTCGATACTAAAGCCTTTTTCTTAACAATAAGCCCTAACCAACTGATCTTTATGCCAATCAGATGGCGGCTTTCAGCCATTGCTCCGTCAATTCGATCGCCATTGTACCGAAAACTCCATACCGGGGGTAGGCGCGCCGCCCGCGCGAGCTGACGAGCGTCGTCGCACGCCCTGCCGGTTCGGGGTCAGGCCTGCGACAATCTGCGGGCTAGGTGTGGTGCCTAGTCAGATCCGCTCAATGCGAACGCGACGATTGCATCGCCTTCTTCGGTATAGGTACGGCGGTTACCACCGGCGGCCATGACAACGTACTGCTTACCGTCTGCCATGTACGTCATTGGAACCGCCATGCCGGCATAGGGCAGGCTAGCCTGCCACAACTCCTCTCCGGTCATCACATCGAGCGCGCGGAATTTCTTATCCATCGAGCCACCCATGAAGATGAGCCCGCCGGCCGTCGTGATCGGGCCGCCGATGATGGCACTACCCCAGCCGAGAAATTTCGGTGTCGTTATACCGAATCGACGTGCCTGACCGAACGGGATCTGCCATCTGACGGCACCGGAGTCCATATCGATCGCCGTCAGCGTACCCCAGGGCGGCGGCGTGCACGGCAACCCCAACGGCGACAGGAAGTTCTCCGTGAGCGTGCTGTACGGGGTTCCTGGCATCGGGTCACCGGCGCCAGTCCGGTAGCTATCGCCCGGAATGCCGAGGCTGCCGGGGTCTGGCATCGGTGTGATTGCCCCGCCTTCATTGGGTATCAAGTGATGAACGGTTCCGATGGTCATCGACTTGATAATCAACAAATTCGAAACCGGGTCGAACGCTGTGCCGCCCCAGTTGCCACCGCCGCCGAAGCCGGGGAAGTGCAAGGTGCCTTCGACGCTGGGCGGCGTGAACATGCCGTCGTACCGGAGCTCATCGAAGCGGGCGCGGCACCAGGCCCGATCGAATGGCGTCACTCCGTAGATGTCGTCCCGCGACAGAATTGTTGGCGTAAACGTCGCGGGCAGCACTGGGAACGGCTGCGTTGCAGACGTTTGTTCTCCGGGGATGTCGGAACTCGGAATCGGACGTTCTTCGATCGGGAACACCGGCTCGCCCGTCTCGACATCGAACACGAACAGATAGCCCCACTTGGTCTGCTGGATCGCGACGTCGCGCGTCCCGCCGTCCTTGCGGATCGTCGCGATGAGTGGGTGCCCCGGCAGATCATAGTCATAGACATCGTGATGAACGGTCTGATAGTGCCAGGCAACCTGGCCGGTCGCGGCGTCCAGCGCCACCGTCGCAGTCCCGTACGGTATGTCGAATGTTCGCGTACCGCCGAAGAAGTCCGAAGAGGGGCTCGTCGTCGGCAGAAAGACGAGGCCACGCTCAGTATCCGCACTTAGCGTCGACCAGACGTTTGCACCGCCGGTCTGATTGATTCGCTCCGCTGGGATTGGATTAAACTCCCAGACCAACTCGCCTGACCGTACATCGAAGCCGCGCACGAAGCCGTCGCTGGCATTGACAAAACTGTCCTCGACACCAACGGCCGCGACGACGATGTCACCGACGACAATCGGTCCGGACGTCGTGTGGCGCGGGCCGGCCCCGTTACCGTCGAAGTCCCAATGGGATACATAACCCGGATGCCCTTCGCTCGCACCGAAGTCCCGGCAAGACGCTCCTGTGTCGGCGTCCATCGCATACATATTTCCGTTGATATCGCCCTTGAAAACCCGCTTCTGACACGGTGTATCGGGCTGCACCGCGTCTGCCTCCCAGTAGGCTACGCTGCGGCAACGGACCGCCTGCCGAGGCTCCTCGATCAATCCCAGCCCGCCTTCGTCTCCGTGGGGGTCGAAGCGCCAGATCTCATCACCGGTGACCGGATTCAGAGCGATGACGCGATTCATC
>Ga0114949_10000267_pt1 | contig 26152 bp, 24 predicted proteins | sample N074metaG_FD_83505 | JGI IMG/M metagenome (GOLD analysis project Ga0114949, IMG submission 83505) | Deep subsurface microbial communities from Kermadec Trench to uncover new lineages of life (NeLLi) - N074 metaG | ecosystem: Environmental > Aquatic > Marine > Ocean trench > Sediment | place...
CCCTTGGTCAGGTAGTACATCGGACCCCCTGAAACGGTACCGTCATCGTATTCATTACGGTATTTAACGCCGAGGGTACATTCGGTGAACTTCAATGACATGCCCAGAAAACCGGCCAGTATCATCCAGAAGGTCGCTCCCGGACCACCTATTGATACGGCTATCGCCACACCGGCGATATTACCGAGGCCAACAGTGCCGGAAAGTGCCGTCGCCAGCGCCTGGAAGTGGGTTACCTCACCAGCGGCATCCGGATCGTTATAGTCACCACGCACGAGGTAAAAGCCGTGCTTAAAAGCACGGATATTGATAAATTTGAAATAGAAAGTGAATATAATGGCGGCCATGATCAGCCACACCAGCACGAAAGGAATATCAACACCGTAAACCGGGAATGAAGTAAAGATAAATCCGGCAACCGCATCAGAAAACGGCTTTACTGCCGTGTTAATTTTTTCGTCTATACCGTTCTGGGCCCAGGCTGGAAGGCTGGCGATCAGGCTGGCAAGGAATACAAATCCTGCTGTTTTTTTGCTCATTTTTTTGCTCTCCAATTGGCCGGATTAAGGAACGACGGTGACCGGACGGTCAGCGATCTGTATGAGTGTACTGGCTACGCTTCCAAACAAGCGCGCCTCAAGGCGGGATGAACCTTTACGGCCAATCATGATGTTGGTTGCTTCGCTTTCCCTTGCAATGGCCAGTAGTGTTTCTGCAACGTGCCCATGCCTCACGACACCTTCAACATTGATATTTTTCTCACTGAGCTGTTCAATAATAGGGTTGATAATTTCGCTTTGGGCACGTTGAATTTCTTCCTCACGCCGCTTGTGCCGTTCTTCATTTTCCTGTGGTGTGCTGAAACTGAATTGGGACCATTCGATTACGTGGGCAACCAATAATTTGGCGTTATTGACTGCCGCACGGTCTGCAGCGTATTCAAGTGCCCTGTTTGCGCAGGAACTGCAATCAACTCCAACCAGGAATATAAGGCTCATGGGTACAACTCCTCGAAATACAAAGTCGCAATAGTCTATCGTAATCGGGTAGGGGTGTGGGGCACGATTGAAATCAATTAACGATTACAAATCGCTCTTACACTAAATCTTCCATTTGATGGAACAGCCGATGGACGGGATCTGTTGTCTGGGCCCTTTTCCGGTTCCTGCAACCAGCTTCATTGCCGTAAATAAATCCCTGTGTTCATCGTCAGCATCGGGCCGTGCTCCTGATGCATCAAGTCGCCCGCGGTATTGCAATTCCAACTTGGCGTTGTAACCAAAAAAGTCCGGCGTACATACCGCCCCATACGCTCGCGCGACGTTCTGCGTTTCGTCCAACAAATAAGGAAACGGAAACCCGTATTCGCGCGCAGCACGCTTCATGTTATGCATTGAGTCGGCCGGATAGGCTATTGTGTCGTTCGACATGATGGCAACACTGTTGATACCCAGCCCTGCCAGTTCAATCGCATCTCGCACAATTTTTTTTCGCACCGCTTTGACATAGGGGCAGTGATTACTGATAAACATCACCAGCAGGCCTTTTTCTCCCCGGCAACGATCAACTGTCCAATGGATTTCATCGGTTCCCAGAAGTGAAAAAGCCTGTGCCTTTTCACCGAAATTGCAAACTGGAGTGCTTAAAGCGCCCAAATCTTCATCCCTAAAGTACGAAAAGTGCAGTATAAATCAAATTATAGGTGGAAAACTGTTAATTTACGCTCCCATAACGCCACTTCTTTGCTATGATTATCAGTAGGAAATTCTGAATTTTATTTCAAAAATAATTCAGGGTTAGCAAAACTTTTTCGGCGTTTGAGCCTCTAAGCTTTTGCAACGGTTTTTTACGGGAAGGAAATGTGAGTCAAAAAACCTCTAATCACACGAGTATGATGAAGACCGGCATTGTCGCCGCGCTTCTGTGTGTGGTTACCGGATCTGTTTTTGCTCAGAGCCCGTCTGTTCCATCTGCCAGCGTTATCGACGATACGCAATATTTCAGTCCGCTTGCCTTTCTGCAAAATGAAACAGTGCTGGCATTTGATATGGCGGGTAGTGAAACCCGCAAACTGGAGTTGCAACTTGCAGAACCACTAAGCCTTCAGGCGACCACCCAGTCCCGTTGGTTGAGTCTCGGCACCGGTTCACTATTGACCGGTACTTCCCTGCAATGGATGGCTACCGATAATTTTGGAATTGGAACCAGGCTTGAGCAGAGTTCCAGCCAGATCCAGTTTCAACCAGTGGGCAGCATCCACTGCCAGAATGGCATTTTGGAAGCCGGGTCATACCGCGCTTCTGACTGCTACTTCACCGATAGTTCTAACGACCTGAACATGGGCATCATCTCGATTGGTGCTGAATATGAATTCAACAATAATGCTTTGGCAAGCATAAACATGTTCCGCCAGGAATCCAGACTCGACACAGGCAACATACCCAAAGGCAATATTGTTTCACCGGTTCTGGATGCCGGATTAAGAGGCCCGGTTCTGAGCAATCCATTGCTGGCAGGAGTCAACGGCGGATCTGGTCTCGAATATCTCGATACAAGTGTCACCGGAATCGATCTTGCTTTCAAAGTCGGTGTATCCACAGATAAGGCCGGCGACATGCAACTGGGTTTGCAATTCACCCACATGCTGGACGGTTCATATAATGGGCTCTCAGTGGGCCGTGATGGTTACAGTAACTGGACCATCGCAAAACCTTTTGATAGCGCCAAGGTCAGTTTTGACTGGCAGAAGAGTTCCTTTAGCGGTGGAGTTCAGGGGTTTTACCGTGAGCCTGTCGAATTCCTGAATCGCAAAGGCCTTGATAGTGTCACCACTTTTGATGTGTATTTTACATGGCGGGCACCCTGGAATGCCAGCCTGAGTGTCGGTGCCAGCAATGTTCTGAATTCCGGTGTAGATGATGCGGCTAATGGTGAGAACATCATCAATGATCCATTTGAAGCTGTTTACGGGCGCATTCCCTATGTGCGTTACCAGCAAGACCTCTGATAGATTCTCCTGACTCTATTCCACTGTAAACCCTGTTTTCCTGATTGGCATTATCCAAATTGGACTTAATTATGAAAAAAATCCTGACCCTCATTCTCCTGCTTGCAAGCAGCTTTTCTGTGCTTGCACAGGAAAGTTTCTCATCTGTTGAAGAGCGCATGACCGGTAAGGAATTTATGCAATCAGGCCTTGGGAAACTGACTGATAATGAACTCGCAGCCTTGAATAAGTGGCTACGTGATCATTCTGTTGCAACAATGGAAAACCGGAGTGTAACAGCCAATCGCACTACTTCAGTGCCAGCAGCAACTACAACTTCGAAGGTAGCCGTCAGCCAAAGTGAACCTCAGGTCCAATCGGTTGATACACGGGGTTTTGAAGGTAAGAACGATGACCGAAGTACCATTGTTTCAGTCCTCATTGGTGAGTTTAAAGGCTGGGATGGTGAGACCGTATTTAAGCTGCAAAACGGCATGATCTGGAAACAATCTGAAAAAAGCCGTCAGATCACCAAGTTATTGATTGATCCTGTTGTAACCATAAAAGCCGGAATGTTCAATTCCTGGCATTTAACTGTTGAAGGCTACAACAGAAACGTAACGGTCAAACGAATCCAATAAATACCTTACTGTTTATCGCCTCATTATCGCCTCAGGCGCTTTTGTTTCTTTCGGGCTCTAAACAGTAAAACCCTGATGACCAGGTACGCCACTGAGGCAAGGGCCACCACTACGATTGGGGCTTTTGAAGGCTGCTCCTGGAACCCTAAATTACTCCACCAATACCACCCGAATGCCGCCATAAATACAGTGATGACACCGTAACTGGTCATTTTCAGGTGGTAGACATGATCGCGTAGTTTTCTGCGCGCCAGTTCGACGGTTCTGTCATTATCCTGGTGATCGCGATCAAAGCCGCAATGAGGGCATTTTGATGAAAGCTCCGTCGTTTTTTTCCCGCAGCCGGGACAGTTGATGATGGCCATACTTTAGTGTGCTACCTAGTTGCCAAAAAATTTCAATTCAGCTTTGAGCCCGCCACTCTTCCGGTTACTGAAACCTATTGACCAGCCGTACAAGTCACAAAGACGTTTAACGATAGCTAATCCCAGACCCGATCCCTTGCCGGTTGCGCCTTCGCCCCGGTAATGGCGCTCAAATACATGGGCCAGCTCATCTTCAGACATACCCGGGCCGGTATCTTCTACCAATACCGCGCCATTACCCACTGTAATCACAATTTCGCCAGTGGGGGTATAGCGAATGGCATTGCCGATGAGATTGCCCACGGCTACGGCGATCACCGATTCAGGTGCAATAACACTCAGGCGATCGGTTTCAATGACTTTGAGTTCCAGCGGCTTGTTGCCCAGTAAAGGCTGGTGCAGGTGCAGTATTTGTTCAGCGATTTTTCGAACATCGTGTGCTTCGCTATCTTCATGTGTACCCCGGTCTGCGCGAACAAGGTGTAAAAGCGCCGTCGTAATATCCGTGGACTGCCGGGAAGCTCTGGCGATTCTAAGCAACCGCGTGCGGGTTTTTTCCGGCAGGTCCTCCTGGGCCAGTAATAACTCAGTCGCGCCGGATATCACGGCCAGGGGCGTGCGCAGTTCATGGCTGACATCCGCGTTAAATTCCCGGTCTCTTTCAACCAGGTGGTGAAGTTGCTCAGCGTAGGTATCCAGTGCGGCAGCTAATTGTCCTACTTCGTCATCGGCAAACAACAATGCAAGTTTCGGCGGTGGTGATTGTTCTCCAATTTCCGAAAGTCGTTCAGCTAAATCAGAAACCGGACGCATGACGCGCCTCGAAGACCACACACCAATCGCCAGCGACAAAACCGAAAATAGCAAAACAACACCCATCAGCGCCCACAACAGTTGTCTGGTTAGTCGACGGTTTTCACTGACGTCATAAATCAAAAATGCCCACAGGTCATCACCCTTGACGACGGCCGCCTTGAAATAGCCTTCATCGGTTTGAACATCATGAACACCGGGTTCCAGTGACCTGACCTGAATCGACAGCCGTTCGTTAGGATCACCCGGGCGGGTGACGTAGCCCTGAATGCGCGAATAAAAAGGCTCGACAACCGACGGGTCTTCCCGCAGCTGGGCGACATAGTCATTTAATTCCTGTTCCAGAGTTGCGCCGATGAGTTGGTCTTCAAGGTAGTTCTGAAGGAACAGCGTGCTTAATGCAAAAAGGCCACTTAGTACGGTTCCAAGTAGCAGGAATGAAAATACTATTCGACTGCGAAGCCTACGCCGATACTGCATCAGACTCCACCAGGCGATAGCCAATGCCATGGCGCGTCTGGATCATTTTACTTTGAAAAGGTTTGTCTATCATCGAACGCAGGGAATGAATGTGCACTCTCAGGCTGTCGCTGTCAGGCATTTCTTCACCCCAGACTTCCTTTTCCAACTCAGCCCGGGAAACAACATTGGGTGAAGATTCCATCAGGCAGCGAAGCAATTTCAGACCAATCGGATTAAGTTCGATATCCATTCCAGCTCGATTTACCGTCAGGGTACTCAAATTATACTGAAGGTCACCTACGCTCAATTCCCGGCTGGTCTTACGACGGCCCCTGCGTAGCAAAGCTTCCAGCCTGACTTCAACTTCCTGCAGCGCAAACGGCTTTACCAGGTAGTCATCGGCGCCGGTTTCAAAACCAGCCAATTTGTCTTCGAGACGATCCCGCGCGGTAAGCATGAGGACCGGGGTGTCCTTCCCCGCATCATTACGTAACTTGCGACAAACCTCCAATCCGTCCATACCCGGCAGGGCCAGGTCAAGAACGATGGCATCGAAATCATTGACTACCGCGAGATGAAGTCCAGTAATTCCATCGCCTGCGAAATCAACGGTATGACCTTTCTCATCCAGATAGTCTCCAAGGTTGGCAGCAATATCAGGATTGTCTTCAATTATCAGTATCCGCATAACTTTTATTTTCTCAAAGAAAAGGCCCAAGCATGATCATAACAATACCTTGCTTGGGCCTGTAGTGCCCCGTTAACCGTAATCACAGCAGAGTGTGCTGACATTGAATAGCAATAACCATCCAATGTATCTCCAGTGTATGCCTCCTGGCGTTAAGAAATTGTTAATCTCAAACGAATTTTATGTTAAAAACCGAACACTAGGATTCCAGCAGCTCTACATCTTTCAGGCCTTCGGCAAGGCTTTCCGCATCACCACCTTCTGATAGTTTGACCGCAAGCCTGACTTCATTGGCAGAGTCCGCATGGCGAAGCGCATCGTCATATGAAATCTTGCCTTCCTTATACATATTAAAAAGGCACTGGTCGAAAGTAATCATGCCGTGGTGGTTAGATTCTTTCATAATCTCTTTTAATTCATGGATTTCACCATTGCGAATTTTTTCACTCACCAACGGTGTAGCTAACAATATTTCAACCGCTGCCCAACGGCGGGTTCCATCGGTGGAGGGCAGTAGTTGCTGGGCGATCACCGCACGCATATTAAAAGACAGATCCAGTAATACCTGTTCTTTTGCATCTTCAGGGAAAAAATGAAGAATACGATCCATGGCCTGGTTGGCGTTATTTGCATGCAGGGTACACAACACCAGGTGACCGGTTTCCGCGAATGTAATCGCGTGCTCCATTGACTCCTGCGTTCGGATCTCACCAATCATGATGACGTCAGGCGCCTGCCGGAGTGTGTTTCTTAGCCCAACCTCAAACGATTCTGTGTCAACGCCAACCTCACGTTGTGTAATCAGGCTTTTGTTGTGGAAATGCACGTATTCGATAGGGTCCTCAATGGTAATAATGTGACCGCTCATACGTTTGTTCCGGTAGCCCATCATGGCCGCCAGTGACGTTGATTTACCTGTTCCGGTGGCGCCTACAAACAGGATGATTCCACGCTTGGCCAACGAGAGATCGGCTAGCATTTCAGGTAAGCCCAGTTCTTCAAATGTCGGAATCTTGGTTTCAATCCGGCGGCAAACCATGCCGGTATGACTCTGCTGGCAAAACGCAGAGATACGAAACCTCACCTCTTCTTCAAGTGAAATCGCAAACTGGCACTCATTGGTGTCCTCGAATTCTTTTTCCTGTCGATCATTCATCACGCTGCGAACGATTTCGTCGGCTTCTTCAGGCAGCAATACCTCGGTGGATATAGCCTTGATCTTGCCATGCACCTTGATACATGGAGGCGCGCCAGCGGTAATGAAAAGGTCAGAGCCCTTTTCATCGTGAAGTTGACGCAACCAGCTTTCTATACTACTCATTACGATTTCTCCTACATGAAGAGTTTGCGATCAACCGCTTGGCGGGCGGCTTCTTGTCGGGAAACTATGCCACGTTCCACCAGCGACTCCATGTACTGATCAAGAGTGTGCATACCCATATTTTGACCGGTCTGGATCGCGGAATACATCTGGGCAACTTTGTCTTCCCTGATGAGATTGCGAATCGCAGGCGTGGCGATCATGATTTCATGTGCTGCTATTCTTCCGCCGGTCTGGCGTTTCAACAGGGTTTGGGCAATAACTGCCCGTAATGATTCTGAGAGCATGGAGCGCACCATGGCTTTTTCACCTGCCGGGAACACATCAATAATTCTGTTAATGGTCTTGGCAGCAGAGCTTGTATGTAATGATGCGAAAACCAGGTGGCCGGTTTCGGCGGCAGTTAATGCCAGCCTGATGGTCTCGAGGTCTCGCATTTCACCCACCAGGATAATATCCGGATCCTCTCGAAGTGCAGATCTCAGTGCCTGGTTGAAGCCATGTGTATCACGGTGTACTTCGCGTTGGTTGATGAGGCACTTCCTGGAGGTATGAAGAAATTCTATCGGGTCTTCAATGGTCAGTATGTGCCCCGCTACCGTTTCGTTCAGATAGTCAATCATTGCGGCCAGGGTGGTCGTCTTACCCGAGCCGGTAGGCCCTGTGACCAAAATCAGCCCACGCGGTACGTTGATAATATCTTTGAATGACAATGGCGCACCCAGATCTTCCAGCGTCCAAACTGCCATTGGGATGGTTCTGAATGCCGCACCTACGCCGCCATCTTTATGGAAACAATTGACACGGAAGCGTGCCAGACTGGGCACTGAGTACGAAAAATCTACCTCAAGGTTGGCTTCAAAATCACGGCGCTGATGATCGTTCATCGTGCTATAAAGCAATTCGATCAACTGCTGATTGGACAGAGCCGGTACATTAAGTCGGCGAATATCGCCATCCACCCTGATCATCGGTGGTAATCCGGAAGAAAGATGTAGGTCAGAAGCCTTATTTTTAACTGAGTAGGCTAATAATTCCGCAATGTCCATAAACCCTCCTGACAGCGCACCGGGCCGCGTTACAATGCATCATGACCAGTGACTTGGCCCAATCAGCATGAAATCCGTTTCAAAGCTTTATTATTAGGCTTAACAATAGAACATAGCATAGTTACAGTGCAAGATTAACTTTAAAATGCAAGGTCTTGAAAATCTAAGATTGAGGCTGAAAAATGCCTGTGAATCCGTGGATCGAAATGCCACTGAAGTCCGTTTGCTTGCGGTAGGAAAAAAGCATCCCGCCTCACGATTACGCGAGCTATATGATCAGGGTCAACGGGGATTTGGTGAAAACCAATTGCAGGAGGCACGTCAAAAACAGCTGGAATTAGCCGATCTGGACATTGAATGGCATTTTATCGGTCATATTCAATCAAACAAATCCAGCACTCTTGCCAGGTATTTTGACTGGGTACAAAGCGTTGACCGGGTGAAGGTTTTGAACAGCTTATCCGCTCACCGTCCTGGCTCGCTTGCCCCCTTAAATATTTGCCTGCAGATTAATATTGACCGGGAAGAGCAAAAATCCGGCCTGTTGCCTGAGCAGGTGGCAGCCATGGCCAAGCTTGCCAGCGGGCTACCCGGCATCAGGCTAAGGGGGTTGATGGCGTTACCAAGAATCAGTATCGTGGCGGCGGAAACAAGTCGAAGCTTTGCCGCCGTAAAGGCCATTTATGATGAACTGTGTGAACAGGGATTTGATCTTGATACCTTGTCCATGGGGATGTCTTCAGACCTTGAATCGGCGGTTGAACAAGGCAGCACGATGGTTAGAGTGGGAACCGACCTGTTCGGTCCCAGGCCTTAATATGACGGGGACACAGGATGATGGGGACACAGGGAAACAAGGAAACCATTACATGAAAATCAGTTTTATCGGCGGTGGAAATATGGCCACTGCCCTGGTCAGTGGGATTGCAAAGTCGGAACCGGGCGCGGAATGGATACATATCAGCGAACCCGATCCCGAAGCCAGGATACGACTTGAAGAGAACTACCCGGTAAAATGTTTCGAGTCAGCCATGGCAGCAATAAGGGAAGCTGACACCATCATTCTCGCCATAAAACCCCAGGTCATGCCCATCGTTTTGGGTGAAATGGAAGGATTGATAAAACCATCTCAACTGGTCATATCCATTGCGGCAGGAGTTACCATTGATACGATTCGTATGGGGCTTGGTGCGCAAGTACCAGTGATCCGGGCGATGCCAAATACCCCTGCATTAATCGGCAAGGGGATTACGGGTCTATTTGCAGGGCCAGGATGCTCACAGCAGCATAAAAAAACAGCAGAGCAAGTCGTGTCCTCCACAGGCACTTCAGTCTGGGTCGAAGAAGAAGCCCTGATTAATGTGGTAACCGCAGTTTCCGGAAGCGGGCCTGCCTACTTTTTTCTGCTTACCGAAGCACTTCGGGAAGCTGGTCAAAAACTGGGCCTGTCGCAGGATGCGGCAACCAGACTGGCGGTTCACACTGCGTACGGCGCCGGTGCAATGGCGGTGCAAAGCAATGTTGATGTCAGCGAGTTAAGAAAACGGGTCACATCGCCGGGTGGAACCACCAAAGCAGCGCTTGATTCTTTTGCGTCCGATCAGTTTAAGCAAATTGTACTAAGGGCAGTCAATGCAGCCTGTGTAAGGGGCCAGGAGCTGGCAGGCGTTCAGAAATCCGTCGGGAGTGAACAACAATGAATGGTGCCCGAGCACTCACCTACCTGGTCAGCACGCTTTTTGATCTTTACATCATGTCCGTTTTGTTGCGCCTGATCTTGCAATGGGTCCGAGCTGATTTCTATAACCCCTTAAGCCAGTTTCTGGTCCGAATTACCAGTCCGTTACTGGTGCCTTTGAGGCGCCTAATACCCTCAATCGGCCGCCTGGATACTGCAGCGGTGGTTCTGGTGCTTATACTGGAAATTGCCAATCTGGTGATTATTACCAGTATCAATGGCCTAACGCTTGCCTGGGCGCAATTGCTTGGCCTGGCGATTACCAAGCTCCTGATGGCGGTTCTTTGGTTGTATTTCTTCCTGATACTGGCGGTTGTTATCCTGAGCTGGGTAGGTGGACGGGCACGCCACCCGCTTATTCCACTCATGTACCAAATAACCGACCCTGTCCTTCGACCCATCAGGAAACTGCTTCCAACAGTTGGTGGTTTTGACCTGTCCCCGCTTTTTGCGATCATCGCCATACGGTTTTTGATACTTCTGCTTGGATATTAATGTAGGAGCGGGTCTTTGCTCCCGATTTGTTCTTGTGGGAGCGATGACCACTGTGGGAGCGATGACCACATCGCGAATTGTTTAAAAACCCACAAAACCATCAATAGGGTGAAAACCGCGTATCTATTTAACGGGACGCCTTTCAAGTACATCCTTGTAGGGCTCAGGCGCAACATCCATGTTGCTTATGCCCTTATAAATAGACACCCGATTCTCCCCTGATTTATTGTGCAAGGCTTCTTTAATTCGCGATGTAGTCATCGCTCCTACATCAAGGGAACAGCCGCTGTTTATCCCAGGTATCGTTGTTAAGCGTGTAACGAATACGTTTGTGCAGTCGGCTTTTCTTGCCGGTCCAAAATTCAATCATGTGCGGAATTACCCGTAAGCCGGACCAATGCAAGGGGCGGGGCACGGTACGACCTATGAATTTCGCTTCAGCTGCAACGACTCTTTTGAGTAGCTCGGCTCGACTTTTGAGCGGCCGGGATTGATCCGAAGCCCAGGCACCCAGCTTGCTGGCATGATCGCGACTGTGGAAGTATTCATCAGCCTGCTCATCGGAAACCTGCTCCACCGCTCCCTCAATCAGCACCTGGCGAACGATAGATTTCCAATGAAAAACCAGGGCTGCGAACGGATTAGTCTCCAGTTGAAGGCCCTTACGGCTCTCCAGGTTGGTATAGAAAACAAAACCACGTTCATCAAAAGTTTTTAACAAAACCGTTCTTGCAGATACGCCGCCGGTCAGCCCATGACTTGCCACGGTCATGGCGGTTGGCTCGATTTCTCCGGCCTTGACGGCTTCATCCAGACAGGTCTGGAACTCCTGCAGTATGTATCCTGGTATGGTCTTGCTCATGACACTTGATCAGGCCGGTTCCGGCTGTGCCTGGTCTTCAGCTTCAATCCGGGGGAGGGTTCGCAACCAAATCAGCCACACTACCAATGCATCCAGGATAATCAATGCCTGCCAAAGATAAAGATGGAACCACTCAAAGGCTGTGTAATTCCACTGGCCGAGGTAAAACAAGCTGATGATCCTGACCAGATTGAGCAGCTGAATCGCAAAAAACCCGGCAACAAAGCCGATAAATTTATTCTTGAGTGGTGCCGGGAAAGCAAATATTGCTGAGAAAAGAATGATGACAGCTTCAAGCCCGTTACATCCACGTTCTATTCTCACACCGAAACCACTCACCTTGTCGCGTATCACATTACCTGTTGCAATGACATTGTCGTCGAACAATTGAACGATCCAGACGCTGATGTCTGCAATTAGTGATGTAAATGGCAGGATGACGAACCTTTCCGCCGGCTGTAGAATCTCAAGCGTGAAGAGCCCAATCAAAAGCACCAAAAATATGACAAAAAACCGTAACATTAATTATCCTTTGATTTGCCGCTCCAATAATCGGCTCATGTTACCGAAAGCACTACAACAGTGCATCATTCACTGCGTATCATCTGCATAATGCCATGAACCTCTCCAAGCAAAATATTTACCTGGTGGGCGCGATGGGATCGGGCAAAACGACGATCGGGCGTTTGATCGCAAAAGAACTCGGGCTGGATTTCCAAGACTGCGATCAGGAACTCGAGCAAATCACCGGTGCCAGTGTCAACCTGATCTTTGATGTCGAAGGAGAACAAGGGTTCCGTTTACGTGAGACCCAACTTCTCAAATCAATGTCCAAACTGGAAGGGGTCGTTATTGCAACCGGCGGAGGCGTTGTTTCCCGTTTGGAAAACCGGAAAATATTATGCAGCAATGGCCTTGTCATTTGGCTGAAAACAACGGTTCAGCAACAAATCAATCGCCTCAGCCAGGACAAATCGCGACCATTGTTGCAAACACCTGACCGTGAAGAAACATTGCAAAGACTTGCTGAAATACGCAACCCCCTGTACCGGGAAGTTTCGGATCTGCAGTTTACTTCGCCCAATAAAAACACTAAATACTCAGCACATACATTATGCAAACTGATCCGTAATCATCAGGATTCCGGATCTGGCGGAGAGATACGTGCTCAAAATTGATGTCGCACTGGAGGAGCGCAGCTACCCTGTGATTATTGACAGTGGTTTGCTGCAACACGCTGATCACTGGCGCAGCTACCTGCCCGGGCAAAAAACCCTGGTGATCAGCAATGACACGGTGGCACCTTTGTATCTGGAGACTTTGCTGGATTCGCTGCACGGGCTGCCAGTGGAAACCCTGATTCTGGATGACGGAGAATCTTCCAAGACCGTTGCAAACTGGACAATCATTATTGATCGACTCATTGAAATGAAAGCAGGCAGGGATGTTTGTTTGATTGCGCTTGGTGGCGGCGTGATTGGTGATATAAGCGGGTTTGCTGCAGCAACCTACATGCGCGGTGTTCCATTCCTTCAGGTACCGACCACATTGCTGGCGCAGGTGGACGCTTCAGTTGGTGGTAAAACCGCTGTCAACCACCCGCTTGGAAAGAATCTGATTGGTGCATTTCATCAACCCCTGGCAGTGCTTATAGATACCGATACCCTCAAAACCTTGCCGGATCGCGAATTTCGGGCCGGTATCGCCGAGGTGATTAAGTACGGTGTCATTGGTGACATGGAGTTTTTTGAATGGCTGGAATCGAATACGGGTCAAATTCTGGCAAGGGAACCAGACTTACTTGCAACCCTGATAGAGCGTTCAGTTAGAAATAAGGCCCGGGTTGTGGCTGAGGATGAACTGGAATCGGGCGCAAGGGCATTGTTGAATTTTGGCCATACTTTTGGACATGCTCTGGAGACGGTTACCGGCTACTCGAAATTCAGACATGGCGAGGCTGTTGCGATCGGAATGGTGATCGCCGCAAGACTTTCAGAATCACGCGGGCTTTGCCCCGGCGGTGTCGCCAGCCGGATTTCCAGGCTATTAACCAAATTGAAGCTGCCAACCACTCTTCCTGATGACGTGCGTTCTGAAAACCTTATGCAGGCTATGGCCCTGGATAAAAAGAATCTGGCCGGACAAACCAGGTTGGTACTCCTTCAGAACCTGGGCAACGCAATCATTGATTCTCAAAGCAGCACCAGGCAGATCGAAGCGGCACTGGCGCAAAGTCGATGATGCGCTTATCGGTTAAATTCCTGCTTTTGATCCTGATGCTGGCCGGATGCTTGTTGGTTACTACGCTTGCAGCCCAGACCCGGCCAGAGGGAGACGAGTGCCGGCCCGAAGAGGTTGACATGGGCGATTATTGTGCCAGTTTGCCGCCAGCACAAACAGAGTCCGAAAAAGACCGGCGCAGGGTGACGCATTTCAGGAGGGAAAGCATGATGCCAGGCAAGGTTGATAGCAGTGGCGTATCAAAAAAGGACAAAAACACACTGGTACCTCAGAAAACTGAAGCTGGCGCACCGCAAAAGCCCGTTGGTGAAATTGACGGTTTCCTCGTCCAGCTTGGTGCTTTTTCTACCCGGGAGATTGCACAGTCCGTTGCAGCATCCGTAAAGTGGCCCCACGCGCCGGTCTTGATCATCCCGCTGGAGCGTGGCGACAGGATACTTTGGAGTTGTGCCATTGGCCCATTTCCGGATAGAAAATCTGCAGATGCTGTTCGTGATCAAATGCGGGAAAACAAGAAATTTCGAACCGCATTTGTGACAGCATCAAGTTCAGAAACGGCAAAAACAGAAACATCGACAGGACCTGTAAATGACAGCACTGAAAAATGACCGGCTTATAAAAGCATTGCTGCGACAGGATGTTGACCGCACTCCGGTATGGATTATGCGCCAGGCCGGTCGGTACCTGCCTGAGTACCGCAAAATCCGGGCTGAAGCCGGAAGCTTCATGTCACTTTGCACCAATCCCGAACTGGCTTGTGAAGTTACCCTGCAACCATTGCGACGATTCCCTCTTGATGCCGCCATTCTATTTTCAGATATCCTGACTATTCCCGACGCCATGGGCCTGGGATTGTATTTTGAGGAGGGCGAAGGGCCGAAATTCAGGAAAACCATAGACAGTCCTGCAGACGTGGCAGCGCTACCCAGGCCGGACCCCAATGATTCCCTGTCCTATGTAATGGATGCCGTAAGCCTGATTCGAAAAGAGTTGAATGGTGAGGTTCCTTTAATCGGTTTCAGTGGCAGCCCATGGACGCTCGCCACTTACATGGTTGAGGGAGGATCCAGCAAGAACTTTGGCAAGGTAAAAGCAATGCTTTACAACGAGCCTGAGGCAGCTCATGCACTTCTGGGAAAGCTGGCAGATTCTGTGACTGATTATCTGAACGCACAAATCGAATCCGGGGTGCAGGTTGTGCAGATCTTCGATTCCTGGGGTGGCACACTGGCTTTTGATGCGTTCACAGAGTTTTCACTACCATATTTACAGCGAATTGTTGCCGGCCTCAAACCAGCCTCTGATGGATCGAAAATACCGGTCATAATGTTTTGCAAGGGCTGCAACGGGCAACTGGCATCCATTGCAGATACCGGCTGTGATGCCGTCGGCGTTGACTGGACAATTACGCTTTCACACGTGCGCCAGCAAATTGGTAACCGGGTCGCAATACAGGGCAACCTCGATCCCTCAATTCTGCTGGCCTCACCGGATGTGATTCGTCAGCAGGTAGCGCAAACCCTTGAGAGCTTTGGCTCCGGTAATGGTCACGTGTTTAATCTTGGGCATGGAATCACCCCTGACGTACCACCTGAACACCTGGCTTCACTGGTAAACGCGGTGGCTGAACTCAGTCCTCAATACCATTCCTGAATGGTAGCAATAAGCGTATGGCACATGGCTGAAGTCACTACAGCTGCTTAAAATCACAGTATGTCGGTCAGGTTTTTTATATTTGCAATATTGCTGCTGGTCGCAATGCTGGCGTTTTTCCTTGTACTGGTAGCAACCGATACCGCTCTTTCTGTCTGGCAGAGACTTGTGGAGGCACCGCTGTGGCTCCAGGCAGGCTATGTTTTACTCCTGGTGCTGGTATCAACGGCTGCTACGACACTTGCATGGCGGTGGCTGCGTCCTGCAAAGAAAGCAAGCCCAAAACCCCGAAATATAGTCGTCTGCGAGGAGTCCCTGCACGATGATCTGCTGGAGTCCGCCCGATCAGGTGTCGATGTCGCAGATGCGCTGGCAGAAATTCATGAACAAAGACGACGCAAACAGGCCGGGGAAATTCATATCTCGGTGTTCGGCGAAGTCAGTACGGGGAAAAGCAGCCTGGTCAATGCATTGCTACCCGGGGCTGAAGTGAAAAGTGACCCGCGTGCCGGAACAACTGTTGAGATTATGAAATATCGCTGGATTTCTGACAGTGGCGATGAGGTGATGATCACGGATCTCCCGGGGTTCAACCTGGATGGAGACAATGGAATTGCCGAGGAAGCACGACGATCGCACCTGGTTATATTTCTCTGCGACAGCGACCTGACATCCAGCCAGGCAAAGCAATTTAAAAACCTGCAAACCCTGAACAAGCCGTTGCTGCTTGCGGTTAACAAGATAGACCGCTTTGAGCAGAACGAAGTGGACTCGATCCTGCACCGGCTTGGTGAGCAAACCGGTCTGCCTGGAGAAGATATTGTCACGATTCAAACCGGTGGCCGCGAGGAAATCATCAGGTTACTGAGCGACGGCAGCGAAGCAGCAGAGACCCGTGAACGAACTTCGGATATCCGTAACTTGAGAAACGCCATTCAACGGCACCTGGATGGAAACCTGGCCCTCATGGAATCCCTGCGTGATACCTCAGTACTCATGCTGGCCTCTGAAAAACTGGAAGTGGCCCGCAACCAGCATCGTGAGCGACAGGCACAGGAACTGGTTGGCAAGTACTCAAGAAGAGCGGTGGTCGGGGCGATGGCAGCAGTTGCTCCGGGATCAGACCTGCTGATTCAGGGTGTATTGGCCACCCGCCTGGTCACCGAACTGTGTGGCCTTTATGAAGTTTCGGTTAAAGAAGTACAAATTGAATCATTTATTAAACTGGCCGGCAGTAAACTGAGAAACATAAGCGCCATCACCATGGCCATTGCAGGCAATGCAATGAAGGCATTTCCTGGCATTGGTACACTTTCGGGCGGCTTGTTACATGCTGTGGCCTATGGTCTCATTTTTGACAGCCTCGGGCGTGCAGCGGCCCAGACACTTTCCAGCCGGGGGGCACTCCGGCCCTATCCGGCAGCCCAGGCCTTTGAGGATTTACTCCGTGAAAATCTTGAATCAGGTGCAGGACGTTTTGCGAAACTTGCGGTTTCGCAAAAAACCCGCACAAATCCTTCCTGACCAGCACCTGCTCGAAGCCAACCGGAACCTGCGTGAACTGCTGGAAGACACCAGTATTCCTTCCCCTGTACGACAGGAACTGGATTCTGAATTTCGCGAAATTGAAGAGATCATGGACAAGCTACGTCGCGAAGAAATACATATCGCGGTGTTTGGTCGTGTTGGAGCAGGTAAATCTTCGCTGTTAAACGCATTGATCGGTAGCGAGGTTTTCGAAACCAGTCCCCTGCATGGTATGACCCGCGATGCAAAACAGGTCAACTGGAAATCAGTGAACCAGGGTCATGTTCAGTTGATTGATACACCCGGCATCGATGAACTCGATGGCGAGCAACGCGAAACGCTGGCTAACGAGGTTGCACGAAAAGCTGATATTTTGATCATGGTCTGTGAGGGCGATCTTACAGAGCGGGAATTTTCAGCCCTGCAAACCCTTGCAGCCCGTCAGCGACCCCTGATTCTGGTGCTCAACAAATCTGACCGCTATAGCAAGGACGAAAGACAATTACTGGTGCAAAGATTGACAGAGCGTTGTAGTGAATTGATTCCAGCAGAGCGAATCATCACTGTAGCCGCGGATCCGCGGCCTGAAAAAATCATTGTTCAGGCAGCCGATGGCACTGAGCAGGAATCCTTGCGATACCGGAACGTCGATATAAGCGGACTGCGGACTTTGCTTTGGACGGTGCTTGAGCGCGAAGGCAAAACCCTGGCTGCTCTCAATGCCGCATTGTTTGCCAGCGAACTGGACGCTCAGGTGGCAGGCAGGATCGTTGCAGCCCGCCAGGCGGTTGCTGAACGCGTGATTCGTAATTATTGTGTCACCAAGGGTGTTGCGGTGGCCGTAAACCCGGTGCCGGTTGCTGATCTGCTGGCAGCAGCAGGTGTGGACATTGCACTGGTTATTCATCTTGGAGATGTCTACGGTTTCCAACTTTCACGCCGGGAGGCTGCAAAACTATTATTCACGATCGCCACTCATCTGGCAGCCCTGATGGGAGCATACTGGGGCATCAACCTGGTTTCTGCGGCCTTGAAAACGGTGAGCGCTGGTTGGTCTACCGCTTTGACTGTCACCGCCCAGGGTGCACTTGCCTGGTACGCAACCTATCTGACGGGCACAGTGGCTGCCTCATGGTTTGCGCGCGGAAAGTCCTGGGGCGAAGGCGGGCCGCGTGAAACTGTCCGTCGTATACTCGACTCACTGGATCAGGATTCAATACTGCTGACCGCACGTGAGGAAATCGCTACACTGATTGATTAAGGAAGCACTGAATAAGGAAACTCTGAACTGCTTATGAACTCGCATCTTGCACCCGAAATAAACAGCTTCTGCGTTGCAAATCTTCGCAATAGCGTTGCTATTACGTGCAATTCACGCCTTGAATCTGAACATTTCGCATTACAATCTACTTCGCCCATAAACAGCTCAAAGCTTCCAGGTCGATAAATTGAATCCACAGACACTTGTTGTTAATCCCAAAATCAAAATTCTTCACAGGAAGGGTGTGTTGTTTGCCGGGCAGCTTTCGGGGCTGGCGCAGCCGGTGCAGTTACTGGAGTTCGATATTGCATTGCTGCATGTTTTTTTACAGCCTGAAGCGCCGCAAAACGCAATTAATGAAATCCTTGGCGGAGCAACCGGGCAATTACTTCCTGCTGTTCCTGCAGTTGAAACTCTAAAGGCTCGAATTGAGCAGTTGTACCAGTCGCAAGTGCTGATTTCCGGAGACGCTGGCCCGCAGATGAGCAATGCCACCGATGGACCAACCGATCTTAATGCCTGTTCTGAATCGAAAATCCCTGATGACAAAATCCGCCTGCGGTTGGGTTCCAATATTGCCATCATTCCCAAAGGAAACTATTTCCGGGTCTGGAGTCCGGCCAGGCGAAAATATTTTTATCCTGGCATCGAATTGCTTTTGCTGCTGGTTTCATTCCTGACCGATACGGTTACCGGCGAGGTCATTGCGACGAAATCACAGATTGCCGATAGCGACTCCCGACGCAAGGGTATCGGGTGGCTACTTGAAGCAGGATTACTGATCCGTTCTGATGATAAGCCCGTGATTCCCAGGCGGACGGATACTCAAGCTTCTGTCTCCCGCCCGGCAGTGTCAGGACCACGCTGGCAGGATATACAGCCAGATGACCGTATTCCCATATATTTCACGCCACATATGGAAAATCACTACCCGCTGGCATTGGGGATGATCTCGGCGGCTATCAGCGCCTACAACGACGGTGAATTACTCAAGACCTTTCAGTTATTACCTATTTCCTACATGAGTCCACAGCAATTGATGACCGGTCCATTGCAGCGTTTTGGCACCGGCGTTTGGTTATTTTCAAACTACATGTGGTCACTGGACGTTAACCTCCAAATTTCCAAAATGATCAAGTCCAGGGATCCCGGCAGCCTGACCATTCATGGTGGTCCGAGTACCCCCGGCTACCCGGCAGCCTGTGCTAAATTCATGAACCGCAACCGGTCTGTTGATATTGCAGTCCATGGTGAGGGTGAAGTTGCTGCAGTCGAAGTTCTTCGGCAGGTTTTTCGTAGTGAAGAGGGCAAGATAACCTACTCGCCCAAAACACTGGAAGGTGTTGAGGGTCTGACGATTCGCCCTGATAACGCAGCAGAAGGCTTAATTACCACTAAACCGAGGACACGCCTACGGGAGCCGGACAGTATTCCTTCACCTTATCTGACCGGGGTTTTTGATTCATATGAGGGTAATGTCGAGGCCGCCATCATCGAATCCAACCGCGGCTGTCCTTTTGGCTGCACATTCTGCGACTGGGGTTCTGCCACCAATCAGAAAGTCCGTAAGTTTGATCTCGAGCGAGTCCAACAGGAAATTGAGTGGATCGGGCGCAACAAGGTAAGGGTCCTGTGGATCGCGGATGCAAACTTTGGCATGTATGACCGCGATATTGAGTTATCTGAGCACATTGTTGCAACCAGGAAAAAGCATGGCTTTCCCCAGGAAGTGGTAGTCAATTACACCAAGAACACTACTCGGAGACTGGTCGATATCGTCAGGACTTTCTCTACCGGCGGCATTATCAGCCAGGGCATCATCTCAATCCAGACCACCGATGAGACCACGCTGGAAGTCATTAACCGGAAAAACATCAAAACAGAAAAGTACGATGAGCTTACGGCTGTATTTGCAGCCGCCAACCTGCCCCTGTCTACAGATCTGATGATCGGTCTTCCCGGCATCACGCCTGCAGCCTTCGACCGCGACCTGCAGCGCTACTTTGATATTGATGTGTCAACCAAAGCCTACCCGACGCAATTGTTACCCAACAGCCCGATGGCTGACCCCGAGTACATGGAAAAATACCAAATCAGGGTCGATGAAGATGACTTCATCATTTCGTGCCACAGTTTTAATGAGACTGAACTTGCTGCCATGAAATCCATTTTCAATGTATTTACGGTTGCAGATGGCTATGCCACACTCAGGTACATATTGCGGTTCCTGCAGTGGGAACACGGTATTCCCGCGATGAGCTTGTTGCACTGCTTGCAGGAGGCCGTTACCGATTCGCCGGGGGACTATCCGGCCATCAGCTGGGCTATCAAGTTTTTTACTACGGATAAATTCATGCCGGGCGGCTGGAAGGTTTTCTATGACGAAATTGCCGCATTTACCGACAGTAACTACGGCATCTCCCGTGACGGGGCTTTCGATACCGTATTACTGGTCAATGAACTGGCTATGCCCGATGACACCATTGATTATCCGCTTGAGGTGTCATTGAATCATGATGTCGCGGCATGGTTCAGGGATCACAATGGTAAACCTGTACACCAAGTGAAGCCCCTGGCCAGTTACCCCCCCGGCAAATTCCGTGTCGATGACCCTGACTCAATGGCCAGTATTGATATGGATTACATCCAGTACGATTCACACCAGTATTTCTGGGAATTGCGCTCGCCAACCGCCCGTGCAAAGTCGGTTTCCGACGCCACAACAACCAGCATTGCCCGTTAAAAAGGACTGTCGCGACTCAACGGTGACGGGTCAGTAACTCACCTTTACAGTAATTTGCCAGTGTTCTGGCATGAACCGGCAAAGATTCGGCCTGCTGGCGGATATGGGTCTTCATTTGCAGAAGAATGCGTTTGATTTCATCAGTCTGCATTCCATCAACCCGCGGATCATAACGTTCTGGAATCACCCCTTGCCCGATCAGGACAGCCAGCCAGTTATGCTCAACGAATAGTTCCGATTGCTTGTAAGACACCATACCGCTGTTTCGGAACAGCTCAATCCGGCGATTCAGTTCCTCAGGAACCTCCATGTTCCGGCAATAATCCCAAAATGGGGTGTCGTCCCGGCGGGTCGCGTGATAATGCAGAATGAGGAAATCCCGGGCCTCTATGTATTTATCAGTCATCTGCCGGTTGTATTCATGCATATGTATAGAATCGAAATTCCGATCGGGGAAACTCCTGATGAATTTAAGTATTGCCGTTTGAATCAGGTAGATACTGGTGGATTCGAGTGGCTCCAGAAACCCCCCGGACAAGCCAATTGATACACAGTTCTTGTTCCAGATTTTCTTGCGCATGCCAGTGGTGAACCTGAGCAGCCTGGGTTCGCTCAGGGCTTCACCTTCGATATTTTCCAGCAATGTCGCCGTTGCCTCATCGTGGCTGATGAATTCATCACAAAACACATGCCCATCACCGGTCCTGTTTTGCAGCGGGATTCGCCACTGCCAGCCTGCTTGAAGGGCCCTTGCACGCGTAAACGGCGGAATTGGCGTGGCGTCATCCTCATAAGCGGTTGAAATCGCAAAAGCGCTATTACACGGCAGGTAGTGACTCCAGTCGTGATAACCGGTTTTCAAAGTCTGCTCAATTAACAATCCGCGAAAACCTGAACAATCTATAAATAACTCAGCTTCGATTTGTTCGCCGCTGTCCAGCGTGATGGAACGGATAAAGCCGCTCTCCGGGTGCAGGCTGACGTCAACCACTTTACCTTCGGTGCGCTGAACACCACGTTTTTCGGACCACGCCCTCAAATACTGGGCATATAGCGTGGCATCGAAATGAAACGCATAAAAGTAACGGGACAACACCGAGGCAGGATCGTTGACCGGGTGGACAAATTTGCCCAGTTCTGACGCCACGTGTGGCATGCAGTAATCGCTAAATGAAGTCTGGTCACCCAACTCGCGGAGCTTGAGCCAGAAATGCTGAAAAGGCACATCATTAATGGGCTGACCATAATATCCAAATGCATGAATATACGAGTCACCTGGTTGACCCCAATTTTCAAACTGGATCCCGGACTTGAAACTGGCATTGGTATTGCGCATAAAGTCAGTTTCATCAAGGCCAAGTCGCTGATTAAACTCACGAATAGCCGGAATAGTCGCTTCCCCGACACCAACTGTCATGATCTGGTCGGACTCGACCAGACGAATAGTGCACGATGTTTCACCCAGGTGCCGGCTAAAAGCTGCAGCAGTCATCCAGCCAGCGGTTCCCCCGCCAACGATAACAATTTTTCTGATTTGATTTTCCTGCATTATTTATTACCTGTTCATGCTCATTGGGTTGTTAATGGGATCAGCGGCCTTAAAAGCCTGTTGGCAGGTACTTGAATCGTGCCATCTGTTGACCGTGGTCATCAACTATCCTTTGAATCTGTTGTTGGCTTAGTTTTTCGCGCCACTCGTTTTGACCCCCTCGCCTGAAGAATGATTGTGCATTCTCGTATCTTTCCGAGAACCCACGTTTTTCTTCCTGCGCTTTCAATTGGTCAAAGGAAGAAAAGCGTATTGCCTTCTTCAGGCGCTTGGGATCTTTTTTCTGCCCCAGAAATGAAACCACTTTCTTGAATTCTTTCAGTGGGTTCGCAAGCATATTTTCGTATTTTAAAACCAGTATTTGTGCCTCGCCTGTACCTGTCCAGCTCTGTACATGTCCAGACCAGGAGCCAATGATCTGTGGCGCATGAGCAACTTCATTCGGTGTTCCGGACATTTCCTCGGCCATGTGGAATATGGCCTCATCCAGCGGGTAAGCAAAATAATTTGACATCGATATCGCGATATCAAGCGGATTTCTAATCATGTAGATTGCACCTGAAGTTACCGAGGAATTGTGCAATGGGTAGCCTTTGTACTCGCCGAGAATATTATGCGTTTTTACAAACACGGTTGCGTTCGCCTGTCGGGCGATACGCGCATGAACCAGCGGCCGGATTGCACAAATTTCTTTGGTAGTCAGGTCAACTGAAGTTTTTCCTTTTTCGATGAACTCATTGAATCTGTCTGCTCTCGATTCAGCGGTGGAAAGTTTATTCAGACGGTTGATATCGACTGGTTGCGCGAGATTTTGCAGGTAATTCTCGATAAATGCCCGCATCCAGGTATTCCCGGACTTCGGGTAGGAGGCAATCCACAGCAGGTTCCCCATTAGCCGGCGCCGTCAGCTAACGGTTTTTCGAATATCAAAAATCCGCCAGCATGATGTTGTCCACGATATCGGATTTCACCCAATTCGACCAGCTCCAGTCCTGCCAACTCAAAAACCCGGTACCAGGCATCATCAGACTGGATAGCGTGATTGACCCGCAACATGTCTATCAGGCGGTCAAATCCATACCTGGTCTGACCATAGTATTCCTCGAGGTGATTTCGACCTTGTTCGAGCTTGTGTTGATCCATAGCCAGCAGACCGCTTAGCATCGAATGGACGGAGCGAAACAGGGGTGTACCACCCCGTTCCAATACGCGTGATAGATTGCGATGGAGATTGACGAGAATAGTTCTCATGCCATTAAAGTCGATGCTGTTTTCCAGGTATCCATTGATGGCGGAGAAAAACCCGGATTTCTCCAACATCGAATATTCACGATGCTCCTGCTCCATGAATTGCATGATGTCACTGGTGGCCGTGTGATTGACCATTACCAGCCGACCGCCCGGTTTGAGTAGCCGCACTACCTGGTTGGCGGCTTTGCCCCAGTCACAATATTCAATCCCGTACTGGCTACTGACCAGGTCGAAGCTGGCACCGGGTAAATCGATATCTTCAACCTTGCAGTCACTGATAAATTGAATACGTTTCAACAGCTCTGCCTGGTCTGGATATTTCGCTGCAATTGCGTCAGGACTGATCGTAGCTGCATCTACTGCGACGATTTCAATATCGGATTTTTTACTTGCTGAATACTCTGCCGCCAGCAGCGCGATTGCGCCATTACCCGTGCATAAATCAATCATGCGACCCGCGTCGTCAAGTTCAGAAAATGCGCCCTTCCAGAATGCAGCAACTTCGCCATCATAATTGGCGGAAAAATCCTGAGGCAGCGAAGTCAGGCTACCACGTGACCAGTAGTCACTCCAGTGATCCGATGGTGATGGTGATGCGCTTGTCATAGTGTTTTTCATGGCGATGTGATGGTGAATTATAACTTGCCAAGTGTGAGGCCAATACCACGAATGTTATGATGATCCGCTTATGACCAACCCGCCCTGCAGCAGGAAATTATCCATACATGCAAGCTCAACTACCCCCTGCTAATCAACTGCTGGCACAAGTATGGGAGTTAATCCGTCACAAGGATATTCAGCATGCTGTCAACGCATGCCAGCTCATGAACCAGCAATATCCCGAACACGCCAATGGCTGGTATGCCAGCAGTTTTCTCGCCTTGCAATTGGGTGGTCACGACCACGCGCTCAAATCTATAGACCGGGCCTTGAGCCTGCAACCTGGAAACCAGAGGTGGTTACTGCAAAAGGCAGCTTGCCTGCAAGCTGCGGGCTTGAAACAGGAAGCTATTATCCTGCTTCGTGAAACTGCGTCTAATGATTATTCAGACAGGACAATCTGGGCGGAGATCGGGCTTTTGGCCAGTTCATTGGAACAACACGATCTGTCACTAAAAATGTTCGGAAAAGCCATTGAATTGAATCCGGATCAGGGCCGGTTGCACTTCAACCTGGCAACAGTACACCGCTTCCTGGGCGATCTGGGCCAGGCCGAATCCAGCTGCAACCGCGCCATTGAACTTGATGCCGGGGACTATGATGCGGTTTTTCTTCGCTCCAGCCTGAGAAAACAATCCGCAAAAGACAATCATATTCAGGAATTATTGTCGGTGGCCGAATCCATAGATGGTAATGCCAGTGACAATACTATTGGCAATGCACTGGTGAACTATTCGCTAGCGAAGGAATATGAAGACCTGGGCGAAAGCGAAAATAGCTTCAAGGCCTTGCAAAAGGGTGCTGATGCCAGGCGCAGCAGTCTCCAATACGATATCGAAGCCGATATCGAATTTATCGATGCAATCATCGATGTATATAGCAAGGAATTTATGTCTACAGTTCATAAGGGACACAACAGCAGTGAACCGATTTTTGTGCTTGGACTGCCGCGCACCGGAACGACACTGGTGGAACGAATTCTGGGCAGTCATGATTCGGTGATCAGTGCAGGTGAACTCACCAACTTTACCCGCCATATTGCCAGCATGGCACAGTTGATTGGTCAGCAGACGCCCGGCAGTCAACAAGCGGGCAGAAATGACATGGTCCGGATGACCACCCGAATTGACTATCGCTTATTGGGCGAGGCTTACATCAAAAGCACCCGGCCGTTAACCGGGCAGGTTCCGTATTTTATCGACAAGTTTCCGCAAAACACCCTGAATATCGGCCCGATTCGCCTGGCCTTGCCTGGCGCAAAAATCATTCTTCTGCAAAGAGACCCCATGGATAGCTGTTATTCCATGTATAAGCAGTTATTTACCGATATCTACCAGTTCTCCTATGACCTGCAAGAACTGGGACAATACTTTATTGCCCATCAGCGCCTGTTAAATCACTGGCTGGATGTCGCAGGCGATGCTATCCATGTTGTGCACTATGAAAAGCTGGTGACTGACACGGAGGCGCAGGTGCGTAGTCTGATCGGGTTCTGTGAATTGCCGTGGCAGGATCAATGTCTTGATTTTCACAAAAACACGCAGGCCTCAACAACCGCCAGCGCCAGCCAGATCAGGCAAAAACTCTATGCATCATCCATTGGTAAATGGCAAGACTACGAGCAGCAACTGGAGCCGCTTCGCAAGATGCTCGACGAGGCCGGGTGTCTTTGAAGGGGCTGTAGGAGCGATGAAGGCTAATGAATTCGCTTCGCGATTTAATGATCGCGTGTATAGCGACACGCAACGCCATCGCGAATTGAAGAAGCCTTGCACAATAAATCAGGGGGAGAAGCGGGTGTCTATTTATAAGGGCATAAGCAACATGGATGTTGCGCCTGAGCCCTA
>Ga0114949_10000270_pt1 | contig 26084 bp, 22 predicted proteins | sample N074metaG_FD_83505 | JGI IMG/M metagenome (GOLD analysis project Ga0114949, IMG submission 83505) | Deep subsurface microbial communities from Kermadec Trench to uncover new lineages of life (NeLLi) - N074 metaG | ecosystem: Environmental > Aquatic > Marine > Ocean trench > Sediment | place...
GTCAGCCAGCGCTCATCATGAATGGCGATTTCGCCTTCCGCCAGGAAGCGATAAGCCACGCTCAGGCCATTGCCACCACGGTGCAGGCCGGCGCCACCCGAATCGGGAATCGTCTCGTAGTGCTCGATCCGCAGCGGGAAATACGCCTCGATGAACTCGTTCGGTACGTTGGTGAAATTGGGCCACAACGAGTGTCCGTCAGCACCGTCACCGGCCGGCCGGCCGGGAATACCGCCGAAACCGATCTGAAACAGTTGGAACCACTCGTCGTTCTTGCCTTCACGGTGGTCGTAACCGGAGTAGAACAGATGCGGCGAATCCGAGAAGCCGGCCGCGTTCAGCATCTGTTCCGGCGCGCCAGCACCGAGCAATGCACCCAGCACATCGAAAATGCGCCCCAGCGCATGAGTACGACCCGAAAGTGCCGCAGGGAATTTCGGCTTGAGCAGCGTGCCTTCAGGAATACGCACATCCACGAGATCATAGAAACCGTCATTGAACGCGATTTGCGGATCCACCACGTTGATCGTGAACGAGCCGAAGAACATCTTGAACATATCTTCGTTCAGGTAAAAGTTCACGGAACTCTGGGCCTGCGGATCAGTGCCTTCGAAGTCAAAAATCGCGATATCGCCCTCCCGCCACATCGTGCACTTGATCTTGTATGGACCCATGCCCATGCCGTCGTCGCAAATGTAATCCTCGAAGGTACGCGGCTCTTCCGGGATAAAGTTCTGGATGATGAACTTCATCGCCTTGTAGTTTCGTTCCAGCATGATGCCCATCGTGCTGTGGAAAATATCGTCGCCGAAGCGATTCGCCATTTCAACGCAGCGCCTGGCAGCTGTGTTGCAAGCAGCAACCAGCGCGTTGAGGTCGAAGCGGTTCCACTGCGAAGTACGCACGTTGTGCAGAATCAGTTCCAGGATGTCTTCCTGCAGGACGCCCTTCTTGTACAGCTTGGTCGGCGGAATGCGGATGCCTTCCTGGTAAATAGTGGTGGCCTTGATCGGGATGGAACCGGGTACCATGCCGCCGTTATCGGACATGTGACCGAACATCGCGGACCAGGCAATATGACGACCATCCTTGAACACGGGCACCAGCACGATCCAGTCCGGCAAGTGCGACACGGCTGCGTTGCACATGTACGGGTCGTTGGTCAGGATGATGTCACCTTCCTCGATCTCGGCGTCATAGGCTTCCATAAACGGGCCGATGAAGGAGCCGAACTGGCCCACCACCATCTTGCCTTCTTTATTCGCGATCATCGGGAAGCAGTCACCCTGCTCCCGGATACCCGGCGACATGGCCGTGCGGAACAGCACTGCATCCATCTCCACACGCGCATTTTTCAGCGCGTTCTCGATAATGTCTACGGTCACCCCTTCAACCTCAACGGTTTTCAGAGGAGTCGTGTTGGTTTCAATGATTTTCGCAGGCATTGCTAGTACTCCACTTACTTGACGGGGTTAATCAGCAGATTACCGATTTTATCGACCTTGGCCTCGTGATCCGGCAATAGCACCGTAGTCGAGTCCATCTCGCTGACAATCGCGGGGCCGGATATAACGATGCCCTCGTGCAGCTTGCTGCGTTCGTAGATCGGGGCGTCGTGCCATTCACCGTCGTAGTAGAACTGCGACTCGTGGATCAGACAGTCTTCCAGGCTCGCATCTGCTGAACCGACGGTGCGGGCTGCAATTTCTGTGCCGCGCGCCTTCACGACTGCACGGATCATCAGGATTTCGTGCGCGTCGCCCAGTTTGAAGGTGAACAGCTGCTCGTGCTCGGTGTCGAACTGATCGGTAAGCAATGCAATATCATTTTTGCGCAACTCATCCTCGGTGAAATCCAGCGTCAGGCTGAAAGCCTGGCCCGCGTACCGAAGATCCGCCTGGTAAATCACTTGAAGTTCGTCCTGGGAAATACCGTCGGCAATCAATGACTCGGCGCCACGCTCGCGCAGTACCGCCAGATCAGCCAGCAGCTGATCCTTGTTGATGTCTTCGGCCATCTTGACGTAGGTACGCGTGGCTTCATCCTGCACCTTGGTGGTGGCGTCGCCGTAGGCACACAGCACGCCCGGGCCGGGCGGAATAATCACCGGCCACGATCCCGTCAGGATCCCCATCGCGTTGGCATGCAGCGGTCCCGCGCCGCCGAAGGCCACGAGTGAAAAGTCGCGCGGGTCATAGCCCTGCTCGACCGATACCAGCCGCAAGGCACCGAACATCGATTCGTTGACGACACGGATGATGCCTTCCGCCGCTTCCATCAGCGGGATATCCATGGCATCGGCGATTGTTTGCACCGCCGTCTCGGCCGCTTCCTTATAGATGGACATCTTGCCGCCTAACTGCACGTCGGACGGCAGGTAGCCGAGCACCACGTTGGCATCACACACCGTCGGTTTCTCACCGCCCTGTTTATAGGCAGCAGGCCCCGGCACGGCACCGGCCGACTCCGGTCCGACACGCAGCGCCTGGGTCAATTCGGGCACGAAGGCAATGGAACCACCGCCGGCACCCACCGTGCGCACGTCCACCGACGGCGCGCGCACTCTAACATCACCGATGAAAGTTTCGCGGCGTACCCGCGCCTTCGACTTCTGGATCAGGGCCACATCCGTCGAGGTGCCGCCCATGTCGAAGGTCAGGATGTCATCGAACCCGGCGCGGCTGCAGAAATAGATTGCACCCGTCACACCGCCGGCGGGCCCTGACATCAGCATGTTAATCGGCGAATCAGCCGACGCACGGACGGAGGCCAGACCGCCGTCACTGCGCAGAATCGACAGCACAACGTCTTCTCCCATGCGCTCTTTCAGCGCAGCCTGCAGATTGTTGATGTACTTCGACACCTCCGGTCGCACGTAGGAGTTAACGACCGTCGTTTCAGTACGCTCGTACTCCTGCATTTCCGGCACCACTTCGCTGGAAACCGAGATCGGCGTGTCACCGAAAATCTCACGCGCAATCGCGGCCGCTTTCATCTCGTTGGCGCCATTGATATAGGCGTTTATGAAACATATAGTTAGCGCCTCGACCTCGCCGGTCGCGTGCAGCACTTCCAGGTCCTTGCGGAGCGCCGCCTCATCCAGTTCGCGAACTATCTCGCCTTGGGCGTCCATGCGCTCGTGCGCACCGATGGTCAACTCAAGCGGAGCCAGTAATGGACTCTTGTTAAAGGTCACCCAGCCACCGAGACCGCCCGGACAGAATGAACGCGCCACTTGCAAGGTCTGCTCGTAGCCCTTCGTGGTTACGAGACCGACTTTCGCGCCTTTACCCTGCAGTACCGCGTTAGTCGCGACGGTCGTGCCATGCATAACACGATTGATCTTGGCGGGATCCACGCCGGACTCTTCACAGATACGGGCCACGCCATTCAGCACACCAATCGAAGAATCTTCCGGAGTCGATGGAACCTTGGCGGTATAGGTTTCGCCAGTTTCTTCGCTAATCAAAAGCAAGTCGGTAAACGTGCCGCCGACATCCACACCAAGACGGTAACTCATGGTTTCACCTTAAGATAATTTTCAACAAATGCAATCAAACGAATGCCTCGGATACCAAATCCGGCAATCAACACAAGATTCTCACATTGGGCGGCGTTTATTCTTAAAATAAATTGGCCGGTCCATCCGTCTACTGATAGGGGCTGCCGAAGGGCTCGCCAGTCTTCTAGCTGGCTCGCCGGTAATTTTCGGCAACCTGCGGGAAAATACCTGCCTTCGGTAACATGGCGGGCACTCCGCGGCCGAGTTGTTCAACCAGCCAGTTGCTCGTTTCGATAATTTTTTCCAACGAAACGCCGGTCTCTACCCCGGACCGGTCAAGCATATATAACAGATCATCTGTCGCAATATTTCCCGTCGCCGCCGGTGCAAACGGACAACCTCCGATACCTCCGATACTGGCGTCTATCGACGCGACTCCGGCCGCCAACGCGGCCTGTGCATTCGCCAAGCCCGTGTTTCGGGTGTTGTGCAAGTGTACGCGGATCGGCAGATCCGGCGCGCGCTCCTTTACAGCTTCGATCAACTCAGTCACCTGATCCGGTACGGCAACGCCGATACTGTCAGCGATACCAAGTTCGACCGGCTCACCCGCCACGAGCTGGTCGACAATATCCAGGACCTTTTGCAACGGCACTTCGCCCTCAAACGGACAGCCGAACGCCGACGAGACCATCACGTTCGCCCGGATCCCGGCCGCCCGGGCGTCCTTCGAAATATCCAGCCAAACCTTGATCGACTCGCTCGTCGGCACGCCCTGGTTCCGCTGGTTGTAGGTATCGCTGGCCACGACGGCCATACCGATCTCGTCGATATTGACGTCGCGGGCCCGGTCGAATCCGCGCCGGTTCAAAACGAGACCGATGTAAATAACATCGTCGCGTGAAGGCAACCCTTGGACAAGTGCTTCGGCGTCAGCCAATTGCGGCACGCGCTTTGGGTGCACGAAACTCGTGACTTCCATGCGCCGAATCCCGGCGTCAATGGCACGCTCAATGAATTGAATTTTTGCTTCCGTGGACAGGATCTCGGGCTCACTTTGCAACCCGTCCCTGGGGCCGACTTCGATGATTGAAATCCGGCGCTGCTCGTTACTCATAATTTTATTGCAGACACGTCAAAACGCCTTATTCTATACTATCCAGCGCTTACCTAAAAATACCCGGACGGCGAAGGACAGTACCCATGGCAAACGATGAAACTGTAAACAACGGCCCGCTCGCGGATATTCGCGTCATCGAGATGGGCACCCTGCTCGCCGGTCCGTTCTGCGGCCAGTTGATGGGAGATTTCGGCGCCGAGATCATCAAGGTCGAGCCGCCCGGCAAAGGCGACCCGATGCGCGAATGGGGACAGGAGAAGGCGCATGGCATGTCGCTTTGGTGGCCGGTCATCGCCCGCAACAAGAAGTCCGTCACGCTGAATCTCAGGGAGAAAGAAGGCCAGGAGATTGCCCGGAATCTGATTTCCAAAGCCGATTTTCTGCTCGAAAATTTTCGGCCGGGCACCATGGAGCGCTGGAACCTGTCCTACGAAGAACTCAAGAAGATCAATCCGGGCCTGATCATGATCCGCGTGTCCGGATTCGGACAAACGGGCCCCTACTCGATACGTGCCGGCTTCGGCGCGGTCGGCGAATCGATGGGCGGCCTGCGCTATGTTTGCGGCGACCCGTCGGCGCCGCCGAGTCGGATGGGCATCAGTATCGGCGACTCGCTCGCCGCAACCTTTGCCTGTGTCGGCGCGTTGTCCGCGTTGCACCATCGCGAGCGCACGGGTGAAGGTCAGGTCGTCGACTCGGCAATCTACGAAGCCGTGCTGAACATGATGGAGTCGCTCATCACCGAATACGACAAGGCCGGCTACATCCGGGAACGGCAGGGCTCGATTCTACCCAACGTGGCGCCGTCCAATATCTACCCGACGAAAGACGACAAGATGATCCTGATCGCGGCCAATCAGGACACGGTTTTCAAACGCCTGACGGAGGCCATGGAGCGAACAGACCTGGCCGAGGACGAGCGCTATAAAACCCACTCGGCGCGCGGCGCGCATCAGGTCGAACTCGACGAGATCGTGGCCGCATGGACACAGACCATCGATGCCGAGACGCTCGAACTCATGATGGAAGAATTCGGGATACCGTCCGGCAAGATTTATCGGGCACCGGATATGCTCGAGGACGCACATTTCAAGGCGAGGGAAGCCATCATCAAAACGCAGCATCCGCAATTCGGCGAATTGCTCATGCAAAACGTCGCGCCAAAATTGTCGGCCACACCCGGAAGCGTCCGCACGCCCGGGCCGCTGCTCGGCCAGCATAACGAAGAAATCTACGGCGGCCTGCTGAATTTCGACGCCGAAAAACGGGCGGCGTTATCCGCGAACGGCATCATTTAACCAAACATGAATGGTCACAACACCGGGCCGCAATTCCCGGGTCCCATCTCGTTCGGGCCCATCACCTGCGTTACCGTATCCGCGCCCGATCTCGCGGTGGTTGAATCCTGCTATACGGATTATCTCGAATACACCGTGGTAGAGCGTGGCCGCATCGGCGCCGAACTCGCCGAACTCTGGGGCTGCGGCGGCATCGCCGACAGCCGCTACCTGCTGCTGAGCCCGGCAGCCGGGGACGATTGCGTGTTGCGTTTTGTTGCAGCGACCGAGACCCCAGACCACATTCCGTTTGCGACTTTCGGCTGGAACGCCGCGGAAATCCTGGTCCAGAACGTCGATGCCATCGCCGAGCGGCTCGTGAACTCGCCGTTCGAGATCGTCGGCGCACCTGCGAACCTGTCTTTCACCGACGATATCAGGGCTATGCAAATAATCGGGCCGGGCCGCGAACTGCTGTATCTGACCGAAATCAAGCGGCCGATTCCGGGCCTGGATACGCCGGTCGCACGCTGTAGTGTCGACCGCGTGTTCATCGTGATACTCGGCGGGCCGTCCATGGTTGAGCTGCAGTCCTTCTATGGCACTCACTTCGGCGTGCCGGGTGCCGCGGTTATGGAATCGCGCGTCAAGGGCATGTCGGCCGCGTTCGACAATTCGCCCGAGACGAAATACCCGATTGCCGCCCTGCCCTTGGCGGGCCAGACGCTGATCGAGGCCGATGAAATGCCGGCCGCCGCGATCGCCCGTCAGAGCGGAGACGGTTTACTGCCGCCCGGTATCGGAATCGTAAGTTTCGAAGGCCGCGGCATCGATACCGACGGCGCGGCTCCCATCGTCCGCAACGAAGCCCCGTATCGAACCGCCGGGGGCGGCCCGAGCCGCGTGTCCTGCCGGTGCGGAGCGGCCGGGGAACTCATCGAGATCATCCACCGCGACTGAGCCGGGTCCGGGATTGATCGACCCTGGGGTTTAGCCGGGCTTGCGGACGAGCGTCAACCCGTCCGCGATCGGCACGAGCGACAGGTCAATGCCCGCATAGGCATGCAGATGCGTGTTCAGCGCCCGGATCGCCTCGGTATCCTCGTCGTTTGCTTCCGGGTCCGCGACCCGACCGCCCCAGAGCACGTTGTCGAATGCCATCAGGCCGCCAGGCCTGAGCAAGTCCAAACCGAGCTCGAAGTAGGTCCGATAGCCGGTCTTGTCGGCGTCGATGAAAATGAAATCGAATGTTTCGCCCTCACCACCGTCGATCAGGGCGCGCAGGCTATCCACCGCGGGACCGAGCCGCAAATCGATTTTCTGATCGACGCCGGCCGCACGCCAGAATCGGCGCGCAACGTCGGTCCATTCCTGACTGACGTCGAGCGCAATCAGGCGTCCTCGATCCGGCAGCGCCAGTGCACAGACGAGCGCGCTATACCCCGTGAACGTGCCGATCTCGAGACACCGTTCGGCGCCGATGAGCTTGAGCAGGAGCGCCATGAATTGCCCCTGCTCCGGCGAGATCTGCATATCGGCCAGCGGGAGCTTGGCTGTTGCGGCCCGGAGTTCGGCCAAAATCGCGGGCTCGCGCAGGGACACTGAAGTCAGGTAGCCATATAGGCGGTCGTCGATCTGGAGCGTACGTTTCGTCATGCAGGCCTATTTTCGTGGCTATTTACGAGCACGGCAAGTCGTTCCTCTATTGGGCCTGTCCGGAATGCCAGTTATCATCCCCGTATGGCCGCGCGCGAAACGATCATCGAACTTCTGAATCATGGAGAGGATCAGGCGATCGCGATCGCGGCGCCGGACCGGCCGCCCCTCTCCTATGCCGACCTGCGGGAGCAGGTCGCAAAGACCGTTCAGGAATTGAACCGGTTCGGTATCAGCCGCAACGATGCCGTGGCGATCGTGCTACCGAACGGCCCCGAAATGGCGAGCGCATTTATTTCTATTGCCGGCGGCGCGACGGCGGCGCCTTTGAATCCCGATTACACGGCTGACGAATTTCGATTTTTTCTCGCCGACCTCGAGACGCGGTTGCTCGTCGTGGCGGACGGCGTCGAGACCCCGGCGCTCGAAGTCGCAGAAGCGTCCGGCATCCGGATCGCGCGGCTAAGCTTTGAAACTGCCGCACCAGCCGGCACATTCGGTCTGCAATCCGCGCCTCACGGCGAGCCAGTCCAATCCAAGGCTCGGGGAACTACCGAGCGCGATGACGTCGCGCTCGTCCTGCACACCTCCGGGACGACGTCGCGGCCGAAAATCGTGCCCCTGACACAATCGAATATCTGCAACTCCGCATTCAACATCGCCGCCAGTCTCGCGCTGACCGCCGACGATCGCTGCCTGAACATCATGCCGCTGTTTCATATCCATGGCCTGATAGCGGCCGTGTTGAGTACGCTGCAGGCCGGTGCATCCATCATGTGCAGTCCGGGATTTAATGCCCTGCGGTTTTTCGCACTCATGAAAGAATTCAAACCCACATGGTATACGGCGGTACCGACAATGCATCAGGCCATTCTCGCGCGAGCGGCCCGCAACACGGATGTCATTCGGGCATCAAGAATGCGCCTGATCCGGTCATCTTCGGCGTCGCTGCCGCCACGAGTCATGGCCGAACTCGAACGAACCTTCGCCGCTCCTGTCATCGAGGCGTACGGCATGACGGAAGCGGCGCACCAAATGGCCAGCAATCCGCTACCGCCGGCGGCGAGGAAATCCGGCACCGTCGGCATCGCAGCCGGGCCGGAAATCGGCATCATGGACGAGGGCAATACAATCCTGCCTGTGGGCCGCGTCGGCGAAATCGTCATTCGTGGTTCGAACGTGACGCCCGGATACCAGAACAACCCGGAGGCTAACGCAACGGCGTTCACCGACGGATGGTTTCGCACAGGCGACCAAGGATGCCTGGATGACGACGGTTATTTGCGCCTGACCGGCCGCCTGAAAGAGATCATCAACCGCGGCGGCGAAAAAATTTCGCCGCGGGAAGTCGATGAAGTCCTACTCAATCATCCGGCCATAGCGCAAGTTGTGACGTTTGCCGTCCCGCACGACAAACTCGGCGAAGATGTCGTCGCCGCCGTCGTGCTGGAACCCGGCGCACAGGCGACCGAACAGGATATTCGTCAATTTGCGTCGGAGCGGCTGAACGCCATGAAGGTGCCGCGCAAAGTGTTTTTTCTCGACGAAATACCGAAAGGCGCGACAGGCAAATTGCAACGCATCGGGCTGGCTAAAAAACTGGGGCTGGGCTAGATAGAGGCAATGAAGATCTGCATATACGGCGCCGGTGCGATCGGCGGTTATCTCGGCGCGGAAATCGCGGACGCCGGCTACGACGTCACGCTCATAGCGCGCGGTCCACACCTGCAAGCGATGCGCGAAAACGGGCTCAGGCTGCAGATCGGCGGACAGGAGAAGCGAATCAACGTGACATGCACCGACGACCCGGCGACGGTCGGGCCGCAAGACTATGTCATCGTCACGCTCAAAGCCCACTCCGTTGGTCCGATTGTCGATCAAATGTTACCGCTGCTCGGCCCCGAGACGGCAATCGTCACGGCACAGAACGGCATCCTGTGGTGGTATTTTTACCGACTGGCCGGAGCCTGGGAGAATCATCATCTTGAATCCGCCGACCCGGGCAGCCATATCTGGGACACGCTCGGCCCCGAACGCGTTATCGGTTGCGTCGTCTATCCGTCCTGCGAAATCGTCGCACCCGGTGTGGTCAGGCACATCAACTCGAACCGCTTCGTTCTCGGCGAACCGGACGGCTCGAAATCAGAACGTGTCGTCGCACTCGGGAACGTGCTAACCGACGCGGGCATGAAGGCGCCGATCCGCAAAAAAATTCGCGACGACATCTGGTTGAAGCTGTTGGGCAACACGACCTTCAACCCGGTCAGCGTCCTGACCCATGCGACGCTCGAACAAATGGGGCGCGATACGGAGATCCGCGCGGTCATCCGGCAGATGATGACCGAGGCGGAGCGAGTTGCACTGAAACTCGGCGTCCGGTTCTCGATGGGTATCGAACAGCGAATCGACGGCGCGATGAACGTCGGGGATCACAAAACCTCCATGCTGCAGGACCTGGAACACGGCCGAGAGCTGGAAATCGATGCGCTCGTCGCCGCGGTCACGGAACTGGGACGCCTCGTAGACGCGCCCACACCGACGATCGACGAAGTACTCGCACTTGTGAGACTGAAAATCAGCGGCAGCGCAACCGATGATGTCAGCGAAAATTTCAGCTTGGGATTTTTGCAGGCCGATGTTTAGCGCACTACCGCCGGCCAAAGCCATATTGACCTATGGCGAGATTTGGCGCTCCCTGCGTGTCCGCGACTGGGAAAGCGACTGGCGGGAGCATTTCGGCGTGCACACCGTAACGGGTCATCCCAACGCAACGCTGGGATTGGCGCAAATATTGGTCACGCTGAATGCACTGAAGCCAAACTGCAACGAAGTCATCCTGCCGGCGTATGCCAATCCCGCCTTGGCTGCGACCATTCGCCAAGTCGGCCTGGAACCCTGCCTCGTGGATATGGATATCATGACGACGAGCCCGCCTGCGGACCTGCGCAGCGCCATTAACCCGAGCACGCTCACAATCCTGACCACCAACCTCTTCGGGGCACCCGACCCGGTCGAAGAAGTGGCCTCGATTTGTAAAGATGCCGGCATTTTTCTGATCGAGGATGTGTCCCTCGCGCTCGGTGCATACGCATCGGACCAGGAACTCGGCAGTTTCGGGGATGCCGTGTTTTTCAGCCTCGATATCAATAGTGTCATTACCACCATATTCGGGGGAATCGTTTGCTGGCGAAACCCGTCGCTGACCCCGCCCCCCGAGACAAATACGGAACTCAAACGTATTAATTGGCGAGCCTTTGTCCTGCAATTATTCCATCCGGTCCTCGTGAATCGTTTTTTTTTCGGCTTGCTCGAAAAAGCGCCGCTGGTCATCACGCAGTTGCTTGGCAAGCTCTACAACACGGCGCAGCCAAAGTGGTCGCATCAGCAGGCCAAATTGTCGGCGCTATTGATTCCGAAAATTGAAATCGATGCGAAAGAGAGGCTGCGCATTTGCGGGATCATCAAGCAGCATGAGGCCCAGTTCGGCCGGGATTTGCTGCGGCGGGAGGCTCAACCCAAACTGACACAATATCCGTGCATCGCGTCGTCGGAAACGGAACGCGACGCGGTCTTGCGACGCCTGAAAAAAATCGGCGTCACCGGTACAGGCGGCTTTCGGAATATCGGCAAACTCGTCGATTTAACCCGGATCCCGAAAACGGCAGTGTTGGTCTCGCGCCTGTTTACGGTGCCCTGCTATCCGGGCCTGTCACAAAAACAGATTAACCGCATGCTTGCTGAAATCGATCAGAGCGACGAAGCGATTTCCTCATGGGTACAGAAGAAATATTCGGCCCTCGCAACGCGGCATGGCAGCCGCCCCGAGGCCAATGGACACACCCCTGCCGGCTTGAAACTTAGAAAAAAATTGCTTGCACTTCAACTGGATAAGCTGCCGAAACGAAGCCTGTCCGTCCTCGATTCCGGGTGCGGCAACGGTTCCCTGGGACCGTTTCTGCGCGAGCACCTGAAAATAGGCGGACTCGACGGGGCCGATTTCGTCGGCGAGTCACTGCAAATCGCACACGAAAGATTCAAGTATTCGCAAACATATCTGACCAATGTCATGGCCATCGATACGGCCGCGGCCGGAAAAAAATACGACTTCGTGAATTCCTCGGACGTCCTGCAATATATTCCCCCGGATGAATATGAAAGGTTTTTCGGCGCGCATAGAAACTGTTTATTACCGGGCGGGCACTTGCTCCTGACGTTACCAAATTTGAAAACAATATATACTCTTGCTCCGAAATCAAAGAGAACATTCGAATACGACTTTTCTCCCGACGACGTTCTATCGGCCATCTCGGATTCAGGATTCAAAATACTGTCTATAATGGGATCGGATATATTCGGGATGGCACGCTTCGATCTGGTCCAGGGCATCCTCGGGTCCGTGAAGCGGCTATTTTCAGGTGAGTTGTCGGTACTCTGTGAGGCGGAATAAGAAGCTCAACGAGGCATTGGTTTATGAGTAATATTCCATACAAGGACGATGATGTCATAGTTCCCTATGCCTTGATCTGGGGATGGCTGCACCTGGCGAACCATCGATACGGGACGGTTCCGACCGGCGCGATGCAAGTCATCATGACCATCATCGCCATGAACGCGCTCGGATACCACCCGACCGTTTCGGAACTCGCCGAAATTACGGGTCTGGCGAAATCCAATGTCTCGAGATATGTATCACAGCAAATGACCGATGGATTTCTCGAGGAATACATTGATGTCGACGATCGGCGCCGGCGCAAGCTGCGGCCGACCGCGAAAGCCGAACGAGAACTCGCGTGGCAAAATGAACGCATAAAAAAGATTTACGAAATTGTTCTCCGGCATCACCGGGCGGGCAGGCCGATTGACCGGACAGGTTTCGAGTCGTTAATGAAAAATCTGAAGGAAATTACCGAGGCCGCCGCTCCCTCGTAATCCCCCGATCATCCATTTAAGGAATAGGCGTCACGCGCGGCGGCAACGGCCCGCCCCGGTTCGACCGGTCCACCGTATTGATCGAGCACGGCATCCAAGGCACCCAGGCACACGAATACATTTTTTTGGTTTGCCGCGTAACCCATCAAGCCGATACGCCAGACTTTGCCGGCCAGCGGCCCCAGGCCCGCGCCGATTTCCAGCTGATAATCGGCCAATAACTGTCTGCGGACGGCCGCTTCATCGATTTGCTCCGGAAACGCAACGCAGTTGAGTTGCGGCAGACGGTGGGGTTCGTCGACGACAAACTCCAGACCCAGCGCCTCGAGGCCGGCCGCGAGCGCCCGATGGTGCCTGCGGTGACGCGCCCAGGCGTTTTCGAGGCCCTCCTCCTGCAGCGCGACGAGTGTTTCATGCAGGGCATACAGGGCGTTGACAGGCGCCGTATGATGATAAGCACGCTGGGCGTGATCGCCCCAGTAGCCCATGACGAGTTCCATATCGAGGAACCAGCTCTGTACCGGTTCCTGCCGTGCCCTGATGACTTCCTGGGCACGCTGACTCAAAGTCACGGGCGAAATACCCGGTACCGACGACAGGCATTTCTGAGTGCCGGAGTAGACCGCATCCGCGCCCCACCCATCGACATCGACGTCGATGCCACCGAGTGAAGTCACGGCATCGACAATCGACAGGCACTCATGTTCCGCAGCCAGGCGGCACAGAACCCCGGCGTCGGATCGCGCGCCGGTCGAAGTTTCGGCATGCACGAAAGCGACGGCCTTCGCATCCGGATTCGCTTTCAGCGCGTCTTCGACTTTCTGCGGATCGACGGGGCGGCCCCAGTCATCGATGACCATGATCGCACTGGCCCCGCATCGTTCGACGTTCTCTTTCATCCGGCCGCCGAATACGCCGTTCTGGGCGACAATCACTTTGTCGCCCCGCGATATCAGGTTGACGAAGCACGCCTCCATGCCGGCCGAGCCCGGCGCCGAGACCGGCAGGGTCAACTCATTGTCTGTCTGAAAAGCGAATTGAAGCAGGCCCTTCAAATCGTTCATAAACTCAATGAAGACAGGGTCGAGGTGGCCGATTGTCGGGCGCGACAGCGCTTCGAGAACCCGCGGGCTGACGTCCGACGGTCCGGGACCCATGAGTACGCGCGCCGGCGGATGGAAAGATCGGGACATTTCAGGCCCTCGTCACGTAATCGTCACGTCGAGCGCAGCCAGATCGTCAAGCCGGAAAGTGAACAGATCGCCGATGCCGAGTTCCTGCGGCCGACCCGGACCGGAATCCGCGGGCGGCTCGACCGCGATGAGATCACCCGGGCGAAAAGCATAGCGCTGAGAAAGCTCCGCGAGCAGGGCACCAGGATCGAGGCCCTGCTCGTACAATGTGCCGGCGGCCATCTCAATGCCGTTGATTTCGACCACCGCGCGCAGTGCGCCCGGATCGTCGATCTCGTCTTTCGTAATGATCACCGGCCCGATCGGGCAGGCACCCGGGAATTGTCTGCTCTCCATATAGCGACGCCATTCGGTCACGGACCGTTCGGCCCCGTTCGCCTGCTTCGCGAGATCGATCAGCAGCGTGTAGCCTACGATCGCGTCTCCAGCCATCGCGGGATTGGCCTGAAAGATGGCCCGGCCGATCACGATCGCAAGCATACCGGTACCCATCACCGGCTCACCCGCGGCCCACGGCACCTTGACTGACGCGCCGTTGCCTACGGCCGTGTTCGGGCTTTTGATATCGGTGCCCGAGTCCTGACCCGCCACGAGCACCAGGCCTGGCCGCCGTATCGGCGCCATGAGGGCGGTCCCCGCAAACGGCAGAAGCGCACCTTTCGACTTAAGCTTTTCCCGCTCCGCGCCTTCCGCATTTTCCGCCGCCTTGATCAATCGGCCAACCTGCTCGAGCCCCCCGGCGCCGGCTGCCAGCAGGCTGACGATCGAATAGGGGATCCACTGCGAATCGGATAATGTGCTCGGCGTGGCAGCGAGATCCAGGATCTCCCCCGAAGCCAGCAACGCGCCGGGGCGGCCGGCGACTTCTCGGGAATCTATGGTCAGCAGTTTCATCAGCCTTCGTTGTGGGCCACGACGACCTCAATGCCATCGAGTTCGTCGGTCATGGCAATCTGACAGGTCAGGCGACTGTTCGCTTGCCTGTCCAACGCGGAATCGAGCATCGCATCTTCCATGTCTTCCATCTCCGGCAGTTTCGCCAGCCATTGGTCACCTATATAGGCATGACACGTCGCGCAGGCACAAGCGCCGCCGCATTCGGCCACGATCCCGGGTATGTCATTGTCGACCGCGGCTTCCATGACGGTGACGCCGTTGTCTGTGTGGACTTCATGACGCACACCCTCCGGATCGAGAAAGCTTATTTTCGGCATCTTTAACGCGGGTAGATCAGTTTTACCGGGGCCGTAAGCTGATGTTCAGCTTTCCGCCGCCCGGCGGTCTATTCGCGCCTGCCGGATCGATTCCGCTTGGCGGATCGAAGCATTGATTTGATTGAGTCTTGCTTGCTCCGTCGTGATGTATTTGATCCAGTTCCTGGCCCGCTTCTCGATTTTCTTATCCCTCGCGGCCGTGCGGAACGACTTGATGGCCTCATCGTACTCGTCGAGCTCGAACAGACACATACCGAGCAATTCATGTGCCGTGGCCGGCCGTTCGAGGCCGCTTCGCCTGAGTCCGGCGCGTGCGGATGTCGCGCACTCCGCGTAGCGACCCAGGTTCAGATAACTGCTGGCCAGGCGCACATCCAGTTCGCCGTCCTCCGAAATTTCAGCCGCTTTTTTGAGTGGCGGAATCGCCTTTTCATATTCGGCAGCGACCTGCCAGGCCTGCGACAGTAAACGATAATTCGACACGGTCGTTTCGATCAGCCCGCTGTCGAGCCCCTGTTGCAGGACCTTGGCGGCCTTGTAGGCCGCTTCGCCCTGCAGCAGCAGCTGCACCAGTGCCAATTGCTCCCTGCCGTTGTTGAGCAGGTCCTGATCATAGGCTGCCTCGTAAGCGGCCAGTTGTTTGGATTCCTGATCTAGCTCGCCATACATGCCCGACAACATCGTCCAATATTGCTTTTTCGGCCAGTTGACCACGAGAATTTCGAGGATGCGGACGACTTCCGGAATATTATTCAATTCATAATAGGCGACGCGCAACAGTAACCACCATTGTTCTTTAACCGGCTTGTCGCGTTGTCGGGCGATCGCCATTGCCCGTTCGATGGGCTGAATCATCTCGTTAAATCGATCGAGTTGGTAATACGCCGAGGCCAACAGGATGAACGGGCCGGGCGGCGGATTCTCGACGACCTTGACCCAGTCGTTCATGATATCGAGCGCGCCCTGCCAATCCTCAATCGTAAATCGTAATTGCGCCACGGTATACAACGTATCGGTCCGCTGACGATCTCCCAAATCCGGCAATCCAAGCATGGTTTCAAAGGCCTGGATACTCTCTTTATATTTCTCCTGTGAAAAATAGAGTACGCCATAAAAACTCCAGAGCTGAATGGCTTCGGGGGACGACAGCTTCGGTTTAGCCTTGATCCTGTCGAGAATTTTTTTGGCGCCCTGGTAATCGTCTACCTCCATGAGGCTCTGAGCCCCGGCGAACTGTTCAAAAATTTTGTTGTTGATACCCTGAACTTGTCGCGTCTCGCGATCCTTGCCCGACCCTTCCTGGCCCACGGCAATGGGCGCGCAGGCAAATAAAACAGCACCGAGCAGAAAAGCAGCGGAGTTTCGTCTGATCAGCCGATGAAAAATAGCGCGCATCCCCGTCAATCGTCCTCGAATCTATACGTGAGCCGGGTCTCAACACCGGGCGAGTCGATGGGCTCGCCGTTGACGACGCGCGGCTTGTATTTCCACTTCAGCACTGCCTTTTGCGATGTGCTCTTGAAAACCGAACTGGAGCAAACATAGGCGTCGGCATCGATGACTTGCCCGGTTTTCGTCACCGTAAACCGAACATCACAATAGCCTTCGAGCCCCCTCGACTGTGCGCGGCGCGGATACAACGGCTCGACCCTGACGATCGGTAAATACTCTCCATCGACGACGAAATCCGAGCCCAGTATGTTCATCGCAAGATTCACGTTGACACGGCCGAGGTTTACGATCGGGGCATTCGGATCAGCGGCATCGATCTGTGGTGGTGGCATTTCGGGCGGTTTTTCCTCGACTTTCGGCGGCTTCGGCGGCTTGCGGTCCTTCGTTTCGAGTGATTCCTCCTGCCGCACGCGAATAAAATCAGAAAAATGAAAATCGCCGGTATCTGTCAATACATCTTTGCCCGTCGTAATCAGGAACTGCATCAGCCATAGCAGACTGAACGTCATGAGGACGCCTGCCAGGGCCGATACACCGAGGCGCGCAATCATACGGCTACGCCTTTGGTGTTGGCATGGGAATTTGATATCGCATCAATCATCAATTCAGTTCACAGCCGCAATTGAAACCGGCACATGAGCCTCACGGGCCGCAGCCATTACGAGCATTAACGTCTCCGCAAAGGCATCTTTGTCGGCCTGTATCAGAACTGCGCCTTCCGGATTTTCCGCACGCAACCGTTCAATTTGCAACCGCACACCCGCCGGCTTGACATTTCTGTTATCGATCCAGATCTCATTTTTAGCGCTGATCGCAATCAGAATATTCGCACTCTTCTTGGCAACGGCCGTCGACGCGAAAGGTTTCAACACGTCGATACCGGCCTGTTTGACAAACGAAGCCGTCACGATGAAGAAAATTAACATGATAAACACGACGTCGAGCATCGGCGTCAGATTGATTCCCTCCTCGTCGTTTTCCGAAGAAAGGTCATGCGTTATCGAACGTCGCATGTCTACTCCTGTAATTCGCTGACGGGTATCGGCTCGGAATCGAAACCCGCGGACCGCGCCGAGTCAATGACGCCGACCACCAATTCCGTCCGGGCTCGCTTGCCAGCTAATATCGCGATGCTGGCGTCAGGATTTTCGGCTCGATGCCGGGTGATATGCGCGCTGACCGCGCGCGGATCGATGTTGAGGCCGTTGATGATGATCTCGCCGGTGCTGTAAATCCTGATCGCGATCGACTTCGAGTCGGTCTTGCTATCCTGCACCGAAGGGGGCTTGGTCCCGTCGACGCCGAATTCATTCAGAAACGACGCCGTCACGATAAAAAATATGAGCATGATGAAGACGACGTCGAGCATCGGCGTCAAATCGATCTCCGCCTCGTCATCCTGACCAAGCGCCTGATTCAGACTGTCAATACGTCTTGACATTTTATTCAGTGATCCATCGTCAAGGCATCCTCGAGAGACTCGATCTCGGTCTCCACGCGCCGCGTCAGCAACGTGACAAGGAACACGCCCGAGAGCGCGCCGACCATGCCGGCCATGGTCGGAATCGTGGCCCGCGACACGCCCGATGCCATCGAGCGCGCGTTACCGCTCCCGGCAACCGCCATGGCGTCGAACACCTCGATCATACCGGTAACCGTCCCCATCAGGCCCAGTAACGGACATAGCGCGACGAGCGTCTGCACGACTGCAACGGTACGGTTCGCCGAGATCGAAAACCGGGAAATCATCGCATCACGTATCTGGTGTGCGTACCACGACTGGCGTTCCGGCCGCGTTTCCCAACTCTCACGGATCTCCGCTCCCATTTTCCTGAGTTCTGTGCGGAAAAAGATCATGCGTTCGACGATCAACGCCCACATCATGAAGATCGTCCATCCGATTAGAGTCAGGACCGGCCCGCCGAGTTCCAGGAAATCCCGGACAGACTCGAATAAATCAATCAACCACTGCATCGCGGTTTCCGATGATCGCGCCTGTTCGCCTATGCGCTAGGCGCGGCGCCGGCGCCATGTTTTTCCGCATGAGTCGCAATGATGCCCGCGCTTTGCTCCTGTAGAACCTGCACGATTCGCCGACTCCTGCCGCTTACGAGCGTATGCAAAAGGACCATGGGAATAGCCACGGAGAGGCCGAGTACCGTCGTAACCAGCGCCTGGGAAATACCGCCGGCCATCAACTTCGGATCGCCAGTGCCGTATAGCGTGATCGCCTGGAAGGTCTTGATCATGCCCGTGACGGTCCCGAGCAGCCCCATAAGCGGCGCGACGACCGAGATAATCTTCAAAAACAGCAGCGCGCGATTCAGCGCCGGCGTCTCCTTGAAGATCGCCTCCGAGAGCTTGAGTTCAAGGGTTTCAGTATCCACGCTCTTGTTCGCGTCATATACGCTCAGTACCCGGCCAAGCGGATTGTCCTGGCTCGGCGTATCACTGTTGAGCTGCACCGTGACCTTGCGACTGGCGATACCGAGTACGACCATACGCTCCAGTGCGATAAGCAGTCCGATGATGCCGAGCGCAATAATCAGATAGCCGACCGTGCCACCCTGGTTGATTCGCTCGGTCCAATTGGGCCGGCCGACGAGTGACGCCAGCACGCTGCCGCGGGTTGGATCGAGCCCGAACCGGACAATCCCTGAAGTCGCATCGAAGAGCTTCGACGTGCTCCTGATAAACCGACTCTGCTCCGGCTGCCGAACCAGCTCCGATACCGTGCCGATCGTCGGTTCGTATCTGAGATACTTGCCATCCGTGATGATATTGAACACGCCGATCCTGACGACGTCGATAATCTGCTCGCTGCCGTCCTGACCGATTACGTTGGTCGAGAAGCGTACGATTTTACCACTCTCGGTCATCTCCCGCTGCAGCTCGAACCACAACCGCTCGATCTCTCCGAGCGACGGAAGTTGTGCGCTGCTGCCGATCTTCTTGGCGAGAGCCTCGAGAAACGCACTACGGTCAGGGTACTGGATATTCGTCAGTGAGTCGTCGAAACGCTCACGTGCGTGGCCCGCCACCTGTTGCATGACCCCGAACAACTCTTTCAAAGAACCGAGCCGCTCGTTCAGGACTTCGGTGAGTTCGTCGATCTGGAGGTCATTGGCCTCGAATTCGTCTTCGAGGCGCTGACTGCGCGCCTCCTCCGCAATGCGCTCGCGCTCAGCGGCGCGCAGCAGGTTCTGCTGCTCTGAGCGCGCCTGGCTGAACCGTGCCTCGCGTTGCTGGTGTTCACGGTTATCCGTGACGCGCCCCTTTTCGACTTGCCGGAGCAGTTCGTCCATCGACATCGCCTTGCGCGCTTCCTGCGCCATCGCCGGCACGGCGCATAGCGCGATGACCAGCACCACCGCCGACGCAACGAACGTATTTAATGTTTTAGGCCGCATCATCCCGCCTCCGGCGCCTGCACGGGGATCAATATCAGATCGGGGGCCAGCTGTTTCTTGGCGATCCGTAATCCCTCTCTAATCTCATTTTTGTATTCATTGCCGAGTACCTGCCACTGCCGGTTCGGCCCATCCCAGACGCCGGACAATTTGCCGTCGCGGCTCTGATACATCAGGGCAATGCGGCCAATGCGCAGGAAGTCAACCTCGCGGGTCGCGCCATCGATGGTCAATGTATCGATGTACGCCTCGATCGTGCTGCCATAATCGTTTTCGATCTCATAAGCCTCTGTGACCTTGCGGAATTTTTCGGCCACCGTCACATCCTCACGTTCCATCAATTCCTGCAGCTTCGCGACACGCTCCTGTCTCTTGTCAAGCAGGAAAGGCACGTCGAGCGCTACAAACTGCTCCAGGCCCTCGATCATCTGGGTCATGATCGGCACGATCTGTCGGTTGATGACCTCGACCTGATCGATGGACGTACGCAGGTCTTCCATCTTCGCCTTCTGGTTTTCGACCTGCAGGCTAAGCAGCGTGTTATAAACCTTGAGCCCTTCGATTTCTTTAAGAGCCGCCTTGAATTGATCTTCCAGGCTGCGGGTTTTCATGACGACCTTGTCGATGCGCTCTTGAGATTCCTGTGCAAGACGTGTCCTGCCCTGCTGCGTTTTCAACACCTGGTCCAGTGATTGCGAACTGCCCACAAGCGGCAGACAAACCGCTATCGTAGCCAAAGCAGCCACGAGCCACTCATTCCAATTGGTTGGACTCATGAAGGTTCCCCTTGACAATGATTCGTTATGACGAAAGCAGAGTTCTTTAATCTTAAATGTGCATTAATTGACTGCCCACGCGAGGGTGGGCAGCTTAGCGGCGATACTGTACTACAGGTCAGATCAGCCTGCATCCGCCCTGCAAACCCGTGGAATCAAGCAATAGCATGCCCTCTGCCCGATCCGCAGGATCGTTTTGTAAACCCTGACGACCCTGACCGAGGGGCAATTCGACGGCCGCCGGCGATGCGCTCATTCGGCTGGTCAATTGTCTGTCGAAGTGTGCCAGCGAATCCCGCTGAATTGTAAATTTTATTATATAAATGATTATATTATATATATTTAATAAGGTAACTTATAGCTTTGATCCGCGCGCCGAGTTGGACCCCGGCCGGGCTATCGTGACCGTCGCCGAGCGTCCGGATCCGCCAAACTGTCGAGCCCGATATTGACAAGGCCCGCCCCTTACCAGAATATCCTCGTTATGTATAAGGATTCAGCACAACAACCATCGTGTTGCGCGGTCGGCAATGACAGCGTTTCGGTGGTATGGTCTATTGATCTCCTGCTCCTGGGGCTTAGCGACAGGCGCTGCGGGCGATTGATCGACTGAACCGACCACAAGTCAGATGAACCCCGCACCCAGCCAAGGTCGCGGGGTTTTTTTATGCCGGAGAGAGATTTTCAAGGAAACCAGACAATGAAAATTTATTCAGAAAAAGATGTCGATGAGAGGCAGCTCGCGGGCAAGCGCATTGCGGTGCTCGGATACGGCAGTCAGGGGCACGCGCATGCACTCAATCTCAAGGACAGCGGTTTTGACGTCGTCACCGGCTTGCGCCCCGGCGGGAAAACCTGGAAGCAGGCCGAGGCTGATGGAATCGAGGTGACGACGGCACCCGAAGCGGTCGAGAATGCCGATCTGATTGCGTTCCTGCTGCCGGATACCGCACAGCCGGCTTTATATAAAGAGATCGAAGCGCGGATACCGCAAAACGCGACACTGCTGTTCGCGCACGGTTTCAATATCCACTATGACGAAATCAAGCCACGCGAGGACCTCGACGTCGTCCTGATCGCACCGAAAGGGCCCGGGGATCTCGTGCGCCGCCAGTATGAACAGGGCAAGGGCGTGCCGTGCCTCATCGCGATCGACCAGGACCCGAGCGGTAACGCATTCGGCAAGGCGCTCGCATACGCGCACGCTATCGGCGGGTCGCGCGGCGGCGTTCTGGAAACGACGTTCGCCGAGGAGACCGAAACGGATCTGTTCGGTGAACAGGCCGTGCTGTGCGGCGGCGCGACCGAGCTCGTGTTGGCCGGATTCGACACCCTCGTGGAAGCCGGCTATCAGCCCGAGGTGGCCTATTTCGAATGCATGCACGAACTCAAGCTCATCGTCGACCTGCTCCACGAAGGCGGACTCGCAAAGATGCATCAGTTCATCAGCGAAACAGCCAAATGGGGCGACCTGATCAGCGGCCCGCGAGTGATCGACGGTCACGTGCGCGAGCAGATGAAGGCCGTGCTCAAGGACATCCAGGACGGTGCATTCGCGAAGCGCTGGATTCAGGAAAACGCGGACGGCCAGCCCGAATACAAACGGCTCATGGCCGCAGATCTGGACCACCCGGTCGAGAAGGTGGGGGCCGATCTTCGCGGCCGCATGTCATGGCTGAATGAGGACAATTAATCGAGGTCAGTTGCGGGTTCAGACCCCACAAAGTTCAATGAAAAAGCGAGCCGATAAGCGAGTCATCATATTCGACACCACGTTGCGTGATGGTGAACAGGCGCCCGGATGCAGCATGACGCTCCGGGAAAAGCTGCGTATCGCCACCGCACTCCGTGATTTGCGGGTCGACGTCATCGAGGCCGGATTTGCGGCTGCGTCGCCCGGCGACTTCGATGCGATAAATAAGATCGCGCAAGAAATCGACGGTCCGATCATCTGCAGCCTCGCGCGCTGTCATCCGGGCGATATCGAGCGCGCCGCCAAGGCCATCGAGCCCGCCAAACGCAAGCGCATCCACGTGTTCGTCGCAACGAGCGAGATCCACCGGAAATACAAGCTCGAGATGGCCAAGGACGAGATTATTTCGCGGGCCGTGAAAGCCGTGAAATTGGCCCGCGAGTTCTGCGACGATGTCGAGTTCTCGCCCGAGGATGCGTCGAGAACAGAGCCGGCCTACCTGGCCGACGTGGTCGCGGCCGTCATCGAGGCTGGCGCGGGCACGATCAATATACCGGATACGGTCGGCTATACCGTGCCGAGCGAATTCGCCGAACTGTTCCGATTCCTGAGAAAAACGGTGCCGGGCATCGAAGCGGTCGTGCTCAGTGTGCACTGCCACGACGATCTGGGCATGGCGGTCGCCAATAGCCTGGCCGCGGTCACGGCCGGCGCGCGCCAAATTGAATGCACGATCAACGGCATCGGCGAACGAGCCGGCAACTGCTCACTCGAGGAAGTCGTCATGGCGCTGCACACGCGGGCCGAGTACTTCGGCACGACAACGGCTGTTAAAACGTCGAAGCTTTATCCGACGAGCCGGCTCGTGTCGAGCATCACCGGCATGCACGTGCCACGCAACAAAGCGGTGGTCGGCGAGAACGCCTTTGCGCATGAAGCCGGCATCCACCAGCACGGCATGCTCAAGAATGCCGCGACCTATGAAATCATGCGTCCGGAAGATGTTGGCCGGAGCAAGTCCAATCTGGTGCTCGGTAAGCATAGCGGGCGGCATGCGTTCAGGGAGCGCGTCGAGCAACTCGGCTTCAAACCGAACGATGCGGAACTGAATCGTGCATTCGAGGAATTCAAGAAACTCGCCGATCGCAAAAAAGAATTGTTCGACGCGGATATTGAGGCGATTATCATGAACACCGAGGGCGGCAGGCACGGCCCATGGACGATGGAATCACTCCACATCGTCTCCCGCACGGGCGAGATCGCAACCGGTGCGGTACGCCTCAAGCACGCGGACGGCCGTACGGTCGAGGAAAACGCGACCGGCGACGGGCCCGTCGAAGCCGCGTTCAAGGCACTCGAGCGTGGCACCGGCATTCAGCTGGAATTACGGAATTTCGAAGTTCGCAGTGTGACAATGGGTGAAGACGCCCAGGGTGAGGTCACCGTAACCGTCGAATATAATGGGCACAGTTACCGTGGCAACGGGATCAGTACCGACATTGTGGAAGCCGGCGCGCGCGCCTACCTGGAGGTCATTAATCGAATCTGCCGGCGCGGGCTATCGAGCGACGCGCCGGACGACAAGCCCGCGGACCGGGTCGCGACGATTTAGCGACGGACGCCTGAATTCGGGAATGGCAAGCTTATGAACAAGACAGATCTGATCTGGCATAACGGCAAGCTCGTGCCCTGGGACCAAGCCCAGGTACACGTATTGACCCATGCCCTCCACTACGGCTCTTCCGTATTCGAGGGCATCCGGGTCTATGCGACGCCGAGCGGTTCCAGGGCGTTCCGCCTGCGGGCGCATACGCGGCGGCTCTTCGACTCCGCGAAAATTCACCGCATCAACATCCCGTACTCAGCGGCCGAAATCGACGCGGCCTGCCGCGAGGTCGTCGTGCGCAACAAGCTGACTGATGGTGCCTATATCAGACCGATCGCGTTCCGCGGCTACGGCGACATCGGCCTTGCACCCCCTGACGATCACCCGGTCGACGTCTCCATCGCCGCCTGGGAATGGGGCACCTATCTGGGCGCCGGCGCACTCGAGGCAGGCGTCGACGTCTGTGTTTCGTCCTGGCAACGCGTGGCACCGAACACGATACCGGCACTTGCGAAAGCGGGCGGCAATTACCTGTCGAGCACGCTCGTGAGCCTCGAGGCCCGCGACAACGGCTTTCAGGAAGGGATTGCACTCGCGGCCGACGGCACCGTCAGCGAAGCCGCGAGCGCCAACCTGTTCCTCGTGCGCGACGGCATCATCTATACTCCCCATGCGACGGCCTCGATTCTGACCGGCATCACGCGCGACAGTGTCATGGTCCTGGCTCGCGATCTCGGCCTCGATATCGTTGAGCAGGCGATACCGCGCGAAATGCTCTATATCGCTGACGAAATCTTCCTGACCGGCACGGCCGCCGAGATTACGCCCGTAAAATCCGTGGATCGGCGGGTCGTCGGCGCGGGCACCCGCGGCGAAATCACGCGGCGCCTTCAGGACGCTTTTTTCGGGCTTTTCGACGGCCGGACCGAGGATCGCTGGGACTGGCTGGAGCCCATCGACGAACCCGTGCGCATCGAAAAGAGAGCTTAAACGAGATTATTAAATATGACTGCTAAGTCTTTGTTTCAAAAGATATGGGACGAACACATCGTCGTCGCGGAGACGCCCTCCAGTCCCGCCGTACTCTATATAGACCTGCATCTCGCGCACGAAGTCACGACGCCGCAGGGGTTTACGATACTCAGAGAACAGGGCCTGCCGGTCCGGCGACCCGACCTGACGCTCGCCACCCTCGATCATTCGACCCCGACCGTGCCGATCAGGACCCTCAAGGACATCGACATCGTGTCCGCGCCCAATCAGGCGCGGCAGATCCGGAAGATGTACGAAAATTGCGACGAATTCGGCATCGAACTGCACGGGTTCGACAGCGACCAGCGCGGCATCGTGCATATCATCGGCCCGGAGATTGGCGCAACCCAGCCCGGCAAGACCATCGTCTGTGGTGACAGTCACGCGAGCACGCATGGGGCGTTCGGCGCCCTCGCCTTCGGCATCGGCACGACCGAGGTCGCTCACGTGCTCGCAACCCAATGCCTCCTGCAGCGCAAGCCGAAGACCATGGCCATCAACATCGATGGAAAACTACCGGCCGGCGTGACGTCCAAGGACATCATCCTGGCCATCATCGGCAAAATCGGCGTCGACGGCGGCACGGGGCATGTCATCGAATTTCGCGGCAGCACCGTGTCCGGACTCAGCATGGAACAGCGCATGACCATCTGTAACATGACGATCGAGGCCGGTGCGCGGGCCGGCATGATGGCGCCCGACGATACCACCGTCGAATTTCTCGCGGGCAGACCGCAGGCACCGCAGGGCGAAGCCTGGGACGCGGCCGTCAAACGCTGGCTCAGCCTGCCCTCCGATCCCGGCACCGTGTTCGACAAGGAAGTCAGCCTCGACGTGTCGACGCTGAAACCGATGGTCACGTTCGGTACGAACCCGGGCATGGTCGTGCCGATCGATGGCAAAGTGCCTGCCGATACCGGCGACCTGAGTTTTCGCAAGGCACTCGACTACATGGGGCTCGAACCCGGCCAGTCGATGCAGGGCACACCCGTCGACATCGTGTTCATCGGCAGTTGCACGAATTCGCGCCTGCCGGACCTGCGCGCCGCGGCCGCCGTACTCGAAGGCCGCAAGGTCGCCGACACGGTTCGCATGCTCGTCGTCCCGGGTTCGCAAAAAATCAAACAGCAGGCTGAGGCCGAAGGCCTCGATCAAATATTTAAGGCGGCCGGCGCCGAATGGCGTGAAGCCGGCTGCTCGATGTGCCTCGGCATGAATGGCGAC
>Ga0114949_10000274_pt1 | contig 25973 bp, 25 predicted proteins | sample N074metaG_FD_83505 | JGI IMG/M metagenome (GOLD analysis project Ga0114949, IMG submission 83505) | Deep subsurface microbial communities from Kermadec Trench to uncover new lineages of life (NeLLi) - N074 metaG | ecosystem: Environmental > Aquatic > Marine > Ocean trench > Sediment | place...
TAAAAGAAATGGCAGGGCGGGACATCAGTGCCATTCCGCCATTTCTTTTATCGTCCTGAATCAAGCGCAAATAGAGAACTTGGTGTAGCGTTGTTTTACGTACCTTAAGCAGTGGGTTTAATATAAAATTAATAGCCAAACTGCTAGGATGCAAAGATTTACGTTAATTTAGTAGCGATTGTGACTGGAAAATAAAACGTAAACTGCAAGTATAAAAAAAAGTATAAAAAAGCCAGCTGACCAATCAGGAATAGTGAGTGACATAAATTCCCATGTTACCTCTGCACAGTCTCCATTAGCTTCAAACATACTTGGCCACCATTTGGCTATAAATAGGTCATTCAGGAATTTTTCTTCAGTACTAATTCCGCATTCGAACGCTTCAGGATATCGAATTAACCAGGAATGGCGTAGTGCAACTAACGTCCCAAGAAGTGCGAATACGGCTATTAAGCTACTATATATTTGACAACCAACGCCTCGTCGTGAATTATGGAAAAACGCAAATAGAGCCGTTAAACCTACCAGCCAATAGGCAACTCGTTGTGCTATGCAAAGCGGACAAGGTAAAAGGTGGGTTACTAACTGAAGATATAGAGCATATCCAACCAAGCTTGTACAGCTCAGAAATATCAACAAAAAAACTACTCTTGTTCCTAGTTTCATTTACATATTCTGACCAGCTATTGAAGTCGGACTCGACCTTTGCACGGTCTCAACTTTCTTTATCCTTCTCATTTCTCCCGCTACCATTTTATATTCCAGTAAGCGGCATTCAAGCGCAGTCTTAAATAAGGGGACTCGACGTGAGGCAGCTAAACGTATTAATTTTGGGAGAAGGGTATCGTCGGTCAAAAAATAAGCGTTCCAGCCGATGAATTTTTTCTTTAGTACATCCCCTAGTTTTGGATAGAGTTCTGTAAGTTCTTTCTGTTCACTTGTATGTTTGCCATAAGGCGGATTAGTAATAAGTATGCCGGCTGATGCGGGTGCGGGAATTTCTAAAATGTTTCCCTGTTTCAGTACAACTATCTCAGCAAATCCAGCCATAGAAAGATTGGCATGGGCATCTACTAGAGCATTACCATATAAGTCGTTGCCATATATTGGCTGAGGTAATTTTGGCTTCTGTCGGGCTACAGATTTACTTTTCAATTTATTCCACAGCACGCCATCAAATTTCTTAAGTTTCTCAAAAGCAAAACTATGCCCTGTTCCCGGTGCAATATTTAGTGACATTTGTACAGCTTCAAGAAAAATGTACACCTGTCGCACATTGGATTTAATAGTGGGGCACCAGGCTTCCAGCCAGCAAGTTGCAATATCCCAGCGGCGAGATTTTCTCGGAGTGGAGCCTCTGCAGATGTTTTTCGTAAATTTCGCTTAATCAGTGCATCTCCCGATGTGTCTAGATATAAAGTAAATTTTTGCGCATCGAGAAATCCGTGCACACGGACATCCGGGGTTGCTATGTCCACGCTAGGGCGTTTGTTGGTACGTTCGTGGAATTTGTCACAGATTGCGTCCTTGATTTTCAGAGTAATAAAATCAAGGCTGCGAAGCGGAAATGTAATTGCTGCGACATTAACACGGATTGTAAGTGTTGGTGAGAACCATTCGCCCCATGGTAACATGCGAGTGATTCGGTAAATATCAGCTTCATTCATGTGGGCAATGTTACCGTAGTACCAACACGGTAGGGGGTGTTTATTTATTAGCTCTTACGCCATAGGCGAGCAGTACCCACGCACTTAGAAATGCTATGCCACCGAGTGGCGTAATCGCACCTAGCTCACGTATTCCTGTTAGACTGAGTGCGTAGAGACTGACTGAAAATAGTACAATTCCTGCAAGCATTAACCAGCCTGCTAGTGCTACAGACTTAGATTCAGGAAAATTTAACAACACCAAGCCGACCACGATGAGACCAAGTGCATGATAGAAATGATATTGTACACCTGTCTGATACACACTAAGCATTTCTGCAGAGAGCCTTAGTTTTAAACCATGTGCACCAAAGGCGCCGAAAGCCACGCACAGAAACGCATTGATAGCGCCAAGTATGAGAAAGGTTCTTGGCATTAGAGATATGATTCCTTGATCGAAAAATTCAGTATTCTGGCTTGAAATATATGATTTAAGTGGGGAAAACTATACCAAGCGTGTTAATGTTTGGTGTGGGCTGCCTAAGCTTCCAGTCTGCACTACCCATTCTGGAATGTCCACATAGATAGAGAGATTTTTATGATAATGTCACTGTCCTTGTCTAGATTTCTATTTTCCTTTTTCTAACACTTTAGCCTTGCCCCATCCTTTGGCCAATGATACTCGGATGTCATCACCAATGCTGAACTGATCACTACTTCGTAGCACGTTACCGTCTTTGTCGTAAGCGATGCTATAGCCACGCTCTAGTACAGATTGTGGGTTTAGGTGGGCAAGGTGTATTTCCTGTCGTTGCAATTCAGATGTGAGCGTATCAAAATGGTGAATAACTACTCGACGTAATCGAAGATCTAATTCGTATAGTTGTGTTTCCAAGCGAGAGACGTCTGGCCTTTCACTAGTAATGCGCTGATTCAGTTCACGCAGAGACCAACGTCGATTATCGAAGTAACGTAGCCAGATGCTGGCAAGTCGTTCGCGAAAATGTTGGAGGCGCATAAATTGGATATGAATTTGTTCATTTGGGTGTATTAGACGGTGTGAAAGCATGTCAATGTGTTGCATGCGGTTTTCAATGCTACTCTGCATTATGCGTTGTATACGGCTATACAGGGTTTTTATGTGACGCAATAATTCTTCACGATCCGGACAAATAAGGTGTGCTGCACCAGTAGGAGTTGGCGCACGAATATCAGCAATAAAATCTGCAATAGTAAAATCAGTTTCATGACCTACGCCGCAGATGATTGGAATCGGGCATAAAGCAATTGTTCGCGCTACAATCTCTTCATTAAATGCCCACAAGTCTTCAATATCACCACCGCCTCGACAAAGAATTAATACATCGCATTCACTACGTTTAGTTGTTGTCTGGATAGCCCCCGCTATTTTTATTGCTGCACCATCTCCTTGTACTGGGGTGGGGTAAATAATTACTGGTATAGAAGGCATACGGTGTTGTAACGTGGATAGCACGTCGCGCAGGGCTGCTCCAGAATAGGAAGTTACAATGCCTATTTGTTTTGGAAAAGATGGTAGCGGTTTTTTACGGGCGGGATCAAACAGTCCCTCTTTCTCTAGTTTGGCCTTGAGTTGCTCAAATGCTTTAAATAGAGCTCCCCGTCCTGCCAGTCGGATTGTATTTACGTTCAGCTGAAAATCTCCACGTGCTTTGTAAAGTGTTACTAATGCACGTACTTCAACCTGCATACCGTCTTCAGGTTGCCAATCAAGATACTTGTTTTTGTGGTTGAAAATAACACAACGTACTTGTGCATTGGCGTCCTTAAGGGAAAAATACCAGTGCCCCGAATCGTATCGCTTAAGATTAGATATTTCACCACTGACCCATAGCAGTGGAAAGGCATGTTCAAGCAAGTCCTTGGCGCTATGGTTTAATTCACTTACACTCAAGATAGCATGCGCATTTGTTTCTGGAGGAGAATGCATTTTTACATTCTACAATAATCCACATTTGATACAAAATTGCATCATTGCATTGAGCAAACTCATGTGAATCTTGTTAAAATAAATAACTATATGATATTAAATAAATAAATTTAAAGGTTAGAAATTAATCAGATTAGAAAATACTGTTGTGAGCGAGTGACTTAATCGTAATTTACAAACTATCCACAAACTTTTTCACCGTAATTGTGGACAAGAATAAATCATCATGTTTCTGAATAATAATATGCTTTCGTCCTTGCTGAAAACATGTAGGCACGATACATTACGACTCTAATTTCTACCTAGGTCAATGAGGAGAATATTATTTGTTTGTTCTAATTGAAGCCGCCGGCTGGCCAATCTGGCTGATTATTATAGCTTCTATCATTGCTGTTGGGGTTATTGGCGAACGGGCGTGGACTCTACGTTTAAGTACGGTGACTCCGAGAGGTTTGCTGCCCAAAGTGATTCGAGAATGTCGGGAGCGTGGTGTGAGTACAGACATGCTTGTGCGTCTACATTCGCATTCACCCTTAGGCCAGGTATTTGCAGCAGGGTTGAAGAATGTCAAAAGTACACGCGAAGTCATGAAAGAATCTATTGAAGAAGCTGGCCGTGCTGTTTCTCATGATCTTGACCGTTATTTGACCACTCTCGGCACTATTGCTTCCATGAGTCCGTTGCTGGGATTGTTTGGAACCGTAATTGGTATGATTGAAATTTTTGGCTCCAATTCCCCAACTGGTGGCAGTAATCCGGCACAGCTTGCTCATGGTATTTCTGTAGCGCTTTACAATACTGCATTCGGTATTCTGGTGGCAATACCAAGCATGATTTTTTACCGTTATTTTCGTGCTAAAGTAGATTCTATGGTAGTAGGAATGGAATTACAGTCATTGAAACTGGTGGAGGCTGTCCACGGTGAGCGCAAGGTTTGATTTGATAGAGGGAACAGTTCATATTTATTTTTTAGGATACGGCTAAATCGTCTAATGAATTTTCAACGTGGCAGACAGAAGGAGGAGCCGGAAATTAATTTAGTTCCGATGATTGACGTGTTGCTGGTGATTTTAATATTTTTGATGATTACCACTACATATTCGAAATTTTCTGAACTGGAGATAAGTTTGCCGCAAGCAACAGCGGATAAACCCTTTGATCATTCCAATACCATAAACGTGTCAGTGAACTCTATCGGTGGTTATGTGATTAATCGTATACCTGTCAAATATAATAGTGTGGAAGGACTCCGCGATGAATTACGTACAGCTGCAGGTGGCGAGCAGGATCCAGTGATCGTCATTAATGCTGATGCTAATGCCACGCATCAGTCTGTTATCTCTGTAATGGAAGCTGCTCACCTTGCTGGGTATAATCACATCACTTTTATGACTGAAATTCGAAGTAGAAAGTAGTAGAACTGCATTGCTGGATCATGAGACCTAGGTAAAATTATGATAAAGAATAGGAAAAACCTACGATTAACTCAGGGCTTGTAGTTCGACAAAGAAACTAACTAGTGGTTTTTGAGCATGGTAAATATAATTGTAGGCCTATTTAGAATAGGCGCTAAAAATATTGAGGAAATGATTCATGGACGCAAAGCTGCTTGATATTCTAGTGTGCCCACTGTGTAAGGGTCCGCTGTTGTATAGGAAGTCTGAGGGCGAACTGATTTGCAAAGCAGATCGACTTGCTTTCCTTATCAAAGATGGTATCCCAGTGATGTTAGAAGACGAGGCTCGTAAATTACCCGCTGAAGAAGAAATTTGATCCAGATAAAATGTTTTGATAGGTACAAATATCAGTAGACTAAGATCTTGCAGTGTTCTTCTGCGAAATTATATTATCAGGAAAATGAACTAGATGGACTCAAATATTGCAGCCATTCTTGGTGCACTCGTAGCTGATTCTGCCACACTTGGCTTGCATTGGATTTATGATCCAAAGCGTATTGCTGAAATAGAGGCATCGAAAGGATTAGTGTTTTTACAGCCTGAAGCTAGTCATTATACTGGCATAAAGGGATATTTTGCACATGGTGACAAGGTGGCTGGGGAATCAACCGTCTACGGTGAAGTGTGCCTATTAATGCTCCAGCATTTAGTAAAGTATGGCAACTTTAATCGTATTGAGTATCAGGCTGAATTCCGAGCGTACTTTGGTCCAGGTGGTAAGTATATCGGATATGTCGATTCTCCCACACGCCAGACATTATATACGCTAATACCGCTTGATCCTGCGGCATTTCCAGCGGCATCAGGAGCAGATGACGACCAGTTCTTATCTCTGGCGGCAATTCCATCATTGGTTGCAACCCACTCCGATACTCTAGAAGTGTTGATGAAACGAGTTGATGAAATGGTACGTGTGACAAATAATAACGACTTTGCAGTTACTTCCGCAAAATGCTCCGCTGCAGCATTGTTCAAGATACTTCATGGCACGTCAATTACACATGCATTGGTCGATGCTCTACAGTTTGCAGGCGATAAGCTCAGAACACTACTTGAACAGGCACTTGCTATACAGACGCTGGATAGTGTTGCAGTTGCAGAGCACTTCGGCTCTGCCTGCCATGTGGCAGAAGGGTTACCCGTAGTTTTTCATATCGCAAAGTGTGCACCAGACTATCAAACTGCAATAAAGGCCAATATTCGTGCTGGGGGGGATAATTGTGGTCGTTCCATTATGCTCGGTGCGTTTATGGCAGCATATATGGTAAAGAAGGGTGGGCTTACGTTTCCTATTCCACTTGAGTGGCTTGCGCGGTATGGAAAGATTGTTGTTGCTTCTGATGCATGTACGAAGCTTTAGCTAGGCATTTTGTATGCATAAGGCTACTGGAAAATTTGTACGTGGGGCATCAGATTTTAATAATGGAATACCTACATGATGCTGTAAGTAAAAATATGCGTGCTAAGCTAAAGTTGGAAAATGCACAGAAGTGACGCAAACTATTTGTGAGAGGACCTAGTATGACAACAACGCCAGGTAATTTATTTATTCTTAGCGCTCCCTCTGGTACGGGGAAAACTAGCTTGATTAAAGCGTTGTCCCAGACAGATATTGACTTAAGTTTATCTGTTTCATACACCTCACGATCAATGCGTTTAGGAGAAGTAGAAGGGCGCGATTATTATTTTGTGAAGCATAAAATATTCGAACAAATGTTGGAACATGGTGAATTTTTAGAAAGTGCGGAAGTGTATGGAAATCTGTATGGAACTTCGCAAAAATGGATCAACAAGGCTATAGATTCTGGACAAGACATTTTGCTTGAGATTGATACTCAAGGCGCGCAACAGGTTCGTAGGTTTTTTTCCAATGCGGTTAGCATTTTTGTTTTGCCTCCTTCGATAAAGGTACTTGAAACCCGTTTAAGAAATCGCAACCAGGATTGCGAGGAGGCGATTGCTCGGCGGATGGCGGCAGCGCGCCAGGAAATCAGCCACGTGAGAGAATATGACTATGTTATTATCAATGAGAATCTGGATAAGGCGCTCAGGGAACTAGTTTGTGTCGTACAGGCAGAGCGTTTAAGAATGGCGGTACAACTTGTTCGTCATCATGATTTAGTAATGCGGCTCGGATAAATGTTATATAAGAAATCAATTTAATAATTCCTTTATTCTATCATATACTTTATTTGGGTTGATGCGGGGATGCTTGTCACACCACTGTTATTTTTTATGAATACATTAATTTATTTTAATATCATACTAGGAGAATCACCATGGCGCGGATTACGGTCGATGATTGCTTGAAAAGAATTCCCAACCGCTTTGATATGACTTTGGCAGCTACAGTTAGGGCGAGGCAAATTTCAATTGGAAGCCACCCTATGGTAGAGTCTACGCGTGATAAACCTACAGTTATTGCCTTGCGCGAGTTGGCTCAGGGAAAATTTGGATTAGATATTTTAAACATGGGACATATATAATTTTACACAATGATGTAGAGCATTTAGCGAAAATTTATTCTACCTGTTTAGCAACCAAGGGTGATACTCTATCCAAATACATAGAGAGCTATAAGGATGTTCCCCGTTTCAGCATATCTATGTTGTGAGCCAATTGGTGAGACGGAAAATTAAGGAAATTCCGATGCGAGCAAAAAGCCTGCCGGACTCCTCTGCTGCTACCTCTGGGGCGGAATTCCTATTCCATGAATTATCCGGTTATCTAAATCCGGAAGATATTTCTCAACTTCAAAATGTCTATCTCTTTAGCCAAAGCGCGCATTCCGGACAGTACAGAAAATCTGGAGAGCCATACATTTCTCATCCTCTAGCGGTAGCTAGCATACTTGGTAAATTGCACTTGGATACTCAGACGCTTACCGCGGCGTTGCTTCATGATGTAATGGAGGATACATACGTTTCTAAATCTGAGATCAGTAATAGATTTGGGACAGCAGTAGCAGATTTAGTGGATGGTGTTTCTAAGCTTGATAAGATTGAGTTTCAAACTCATGCGGATGCTCAAGCGGAAAATTTTCGTAAGATGCTACTGGCAATGGCGCGCGATGTCCGAGTTATACTTATTAAGTTAGCGGATCGACTTCATAACATGCGAACACTGGAAGCAATGAGGCCTGAGAAGAGGCGCCGCACTGCTCGTGAAACCATGGAGATTTATGCCCCCATTGCTAACCGGTTAGGTCTCAATAATATTTATCAGGAACTACAGGAACTTAGCTTCCTTAACCTTTTCCCAACACGCTACAGGGTTTTGACCAAGGCGACCAAGGGAGTGCGCGGTAATCGAAGAGAAGTATTGAAGAAAATTCTTGACGCGATCAGGAAATGTTTATATGAAGCAGGGCTCAATACAAAGGTGAGTGGGCGAGAAAAGCAACTCTATAGCATCTACAAGAAAATGGTGGAGAAGCACCTCACATTTTCCGAGATATTTGACATTTATGGTTTTCGTGTCGTCGTCAAGGATATACCCTCATGCTACATTGCGCTTGGTGCCCTACATAGCCTGTACAATCCAGTTCCCGGGAAGTTTAAAGACTATATTGCGATTGCTAAGGCAAACGGCTACCAGTCATTGCACAGCACGCTATTAGGGCCATATGGTACCCCCATAGAATTACAGATTCGCACCCCTGAGATGCACAGAATCGCTGAGGCTGGTGTTGCCTCACATTGGTTATATAAGAGTTCTGATGCCGATTTAAACGACATACACACGAGAACCCACCAGTGGTTACAAAGCTTGCTAGAAACACTGAGTGATTCTGACGATTCTTTAGAGTTTCTAGAGCACCTTAAAGTTGATCTGTTTCCAGGAGAAGTTTACGTATGCACCCCACAAGGGAAAATTTTGACGTTACCTAAAGATTCTACAGCCGTAGATTTTGCCTATGCAGTTCATACAGACATTGGTAATTGCTGTGTGGCTGTAAAAATTGATGGAGAAAATGCTTCGCTACGAACAAAGCTCAGGAGCGGAGATCGTGTAGAGATTGTTACGGCACCACATGCAGAACCCAATCCTGCATGGCTTACTTACGTGGTTACTAGCAAAGCGCGCTCTCATATTCGACACTTTCTAAAGACTATGCAATTCGAGGAGTCTGCCGAATTTGGGAAACGTTTGCTAAATCAAGCATTGCTGTCATTTAATATTGATCCACAGACTATAAGTGAAGCCCAGTGGGAGAAACTTGCTCAGGAAAGTGGCGCTAAGTCAAAAAAAGAATTACTAGCAGACATGGGATTAGGGAAACATTTGCCAGCTTTAGTTGCAAAACGCTTGGCAACACCTGGAGAGTCTGTTTCTAGGCCAAGTGGGGGGGATGATGCTATCACTATCCTAGGGACTGAAGGTATGGCGGTGCAATTTGCTAAATGCTGTCACCCTATCCCGGGCGACCCTATTTTTGGTTTTATAAAGAAGAATCAGGGACTAGTGATTCATATCCATGATTGTCCATTAATTGCTAAAAACCGAAGAAGTAAGAACAACTGGCTTGACGTAACATGGAGTCAAGATATTACTAAGCTTTTCGAAGCCAACATCAAGATGGTTGTCGTAAATCAGCGTGGTGTGTTGGCAAGGGTTGCAACAGGTATTGCTGAAGCTGGATCTAATATTGACAATATTTCCATGGAAGGCGATGGTGCTCATACCACCATGCATTTTACTTTGCAGGTTAGTAACCGTCAGCATCTAGCAAAATTAATGCGCAGTCTGAGGCATATTAATGAGGTGGCAAGAATTACCCGAGTGAGAGTCTGAGTAGACTGTACTCTGTCTGTTTGGTATGCGGTAGAATATACCACATTAACAGTGATACAAAACGAACGAAAAATCTGTCATAATTTGACTACTATGAAGGACATGGAAATATCGACTCTCGATTTCACAGCACCAGAAGCGTCGTCTTCTGGTGCTGTGAAATCGGTCAAGCCTGAAACCTCATCCTCTAACATAGAGGATTTGCTCAATCAGGCCAATACTGAGGTTGAAAGAGCGATTCGTAGCTTTGAACTTGCTCTAGAATCAGGGTTAATTGATGAAAATATTTGGCAGCTGTTAGCTTATTTATACATGGGAACTGGCCAGATGGAAAACTTTAGCAGCCTTGATAGGCGGTATGAAGAGGCCTTCGGTGCGTCTATTTCGGCCGGTTTGCCTCAGCAGAAAATGCATTTAGATTCTGACCGTGTTGTTTTTGAAATGCCTCAAAAGATCGTATGCGGCTCCTTGCCTGATATTGCTTCAGTACTGGAAGCGTGCGCTTCGTCTAAGGGCGCTATACTAGATTTTTCCCATGTACATGGTGCTGATACTAATGGACTTATGGAGCTCGTTGAATTCTTTTCACAATTACCGCATGATCAAACAAAGCCTGAGATGGCGGCAATTGACCGCTTTATTTCCAGCTTAGGGAAAGCGGCCGAGGATACCGCTGGAACTCAGGAAATGTGGAGTATGTTGTTCGAGTATATGCGTTTTTGTAATGATATGGATGCTTTTGATGATCTTGCTATTAAATTTGCCGTGCGTTTTGGCATCTCGCCGCCATCTTGGTAGATATTTGTACTTTCCTATAAATCATCATAAAATCAATAAGTTGTAATCAATATCTAGAATTCTTGCAACTAGTTTGCAACTGTGCGCCCTATACCATTTCCGTAATGTTTTATCAGAACATATTTATAGGAGAGGGTTGAACAAATGGAATTTGACGAATAGAGCGATACATCAACACTGTGCTTAGTTGCTTGTCTTTGTGTCGAGATTAACATTTGCTGTCTACTCAAAGCAGACACTCAGAAAATCAATATTTAAGCTAAACGGTTGATGTGGCTTCATCGTGTCAGCCCGGAGAGGTATTTAATTCAACTTAACCCAATTCTTTGGATAATTGCAGGATAAAGACATGACGGAACAAGATTGAACTCGTCACTTATTTCTGATAATAATGTGCTTGGGGTAAGATCAGCTACATTTACTAATATTCCTAATATAGCAGCAACTAAAGCCCACTATGATCTTGTCTCGCACTTCCCAGTACGCTATTCAGGATCTTATTTTATGGCCATACAACCCCGCGGTGTGGCAGTGCTTAATCGCACAATTGCAGAACACATAGAGTACCTCCAACTTATCTTGCAAAGGTGCTACAGAATCTGTGCAGAAGTAATTCACTTTATTCTTTTCGTGGAAAGCAAGGTGGCTTTTGCCTTCGAGAACGAGGTAAGGAAATTAATTTGATGCAGATGTCCATATTACCGATGGTTCAGGATTTACCGAGGAATGTGTGCTGGGATTCAAAGTTTGTAGCGACAAAATACCATGTCTAATGCACGCAGAGTGGTTGCCAATTAAGCAGGAAATCGTAAAATTACTACGAGATCAAACTTTGGGTTTTCTAGCTACTACAGTGCTTAGTGGAAAATACAAGTTGACTGATTTTCCCGGGGCCGTACTAGGTGGAAAATAGGTAGACGAAATATTCATGATTAAACTTCATTAATGATAGCCATTTTAGGTTGAATCATGTCATGCATGGTGTAGCCGATTCCACCGATACCATAACCAGATGTGCGACGTCCTCCAAATGGCATCCAATCTACGCGGAAGGCTGTATGGTCGTTAACCATGACGGCTGTTGCATCAAGGTGTTTTATACAATCATTAGCCACATCTAAATCACTAGTATAGATTGCTGCCTGGAAAGCCACATTCAGGCTATTGGCGATTTCTATGGCTTTCTTGCGATCTGTGTATGAATATATACACACCACCGGACCAAAGATTTCCTTAGTAGATACTTTTGCATCCATAGGTGGATTAAGGATAACTGTCGGAGCGTAAGTCGTATTACTAAGTTTCTTGCCCCCAGTGAGTAATTCTGCACCCTCGCTTACAGCTTCCTGTACCCATTCATCCACTCGATCCACTTCACGAGGTAAAATCAAGGGACCAACTTCAGTATCTTCTTTTGTGGCATCACCTACCTTCAGTTTAGATGCGCCAACTGACAGACGTTTTGCTACGTCATCTGTAATAGAATCATGAACAAACACACGCTGTACAGAAACGCATACTTGCCCAGCATGATAGAACCCACCCTTGAGAAGTGATGGGATAGTTTTATTCAAATCTGCTGTTTTATCAACAATTACTGGAGCTGCACCACCGTGCTCTAATGCGCAGCGCACACCGGGAGCTAATTTGCTCTTTAGTTGCCAGCCAACTTTTGCAGAGCCAATAAAGGTAAAGAAATTAATTTTTTCACTTGTAACTAATTTCTCTGCGACATCGTTATCACACACACAGACCTGACACCAATCCTGTGGAAATCCAGCTTGGTGTACCAATTCAACGAAACGAATACAGTTCAGTGGTGTAGTTAATGCGGGCTTCACGATAATCGGGCAGCCCACAGCTATTGCAGGAACAACTTGGTGAATAATCAAATTTAGTGGATGATTAAAAGCACTCACTGCTACCACAACTCCTATAGGCTCATAAGTTGTATAGGCTTTCCTACAGATAGATGCTGGAGTATGCCCCATTGGAATTTCTTTACCAGACATAATATTTGGGAGTTCATTTACCGCAAGATGAATTCCATCGATCGCTCTGGTAACTTCAATACGTGCATCTACCAGTGGCTTGCCTCCTTCTTGTGCAATTAGCATGGCAAAACTTTCTGCTTCTTTCTCCACTAGCCAAGCTAATTTCTTCAAAATTGCTATACGTTCATGATGCTCTTTCCAGCCATCACGGTTCTTAAAAAGTGTTTCTGCCTTTTCCAGCATAGTTCTTGCATCTGCAACTGTTTGCATCTGAATAGTTTCAATTAGAGAGCCATCAAACGGAGAATTCACGTTTAATGATTTGGCTTTTTTTGTTTCTGCTATTTCTGTCATATCACCAGCTATCGTTCATAGGCTAGCACTGGTGCAAGCCATTTTTCTGTCTGTTCCAGCGTCCAGTGTTTTCGCTTTGCATAATCTTCCACTTGATCTTTATCTATCTTGCCGACGGCAAAATAGTTGGCCTCAGGGTGCGAAAAATAGAAACCAGATACTGCCGCTGTAGGGATCATGGCATAGGATTCAGTCACGACAATACCAGCGTTCTCTGGAACTTTCAATAACTCAAATAATGGACCCTTTTCTGTATGGTCAGGACAAGCCGGGTAACCTGGTGCAGGGCGGATACCAAGATATTTTTCAGAAATGAGTTCCTCGTTGCTCAGAATTTCATCCTTTGCGTAACCCCAGAATTCACGTCGTATTCGTGAATGTATATGTTCGGCGAAAGCTTCTGCCAAGCGGTCGGCTAGTGCTTTTAGTATGATGCTATTGTAGTCGTCATGTGCGTCTTCATATGCTTTTACTCTTGCATCAATACCAAATCCGGTGGATACCGCAAATGTGCCTATAAAATCCTGAATGCCGGTTTTCTTTGGGGCAATAAAATCTGCAAGGCATAAATTAGGTCGTCCCGACGGTTTTGTAGTCTGTTGTCGAAGACTATGATAATTCATTGCAATTTTAGTCCTGGATTTGTCGGTATAAATCTCAATGTCGTCGTGATTTACCGAATTAGCAGGGAATAGACCGAACACAGCATTGGCAGAAAGCCACTTTTGTGCAACAATCTTTTTCAGCATGCTTTGAGCATCATGGAATAGATTACTAGCGGTTTCACCGACTACATTGTCTTGAAGAATTGCAGGATAACGTCCGGATAATTCCCAAGCTTGAAAAAATGGCGTCCAGTCAATATAGGGCAATATTTTTTCCAGCGGGTAATTCTTTAGTGATCTTACACCGATGAAACCAGGTTCTGCGGGAACATAGTTTTCCCAATCGGTTCTAAACGCGTTTTTTCGGGCTTCTGCTATCATCAACATTGGAGCCTGTCCCTTTTTATTCTTGTGCTGAGTGCGAACCTTCTCGTATTCAGCTTTGATGCTTTGCATATAATCTTTCTTTAAATCCTGTGATAGCAAATTGCTGCATACACTTACTGCACGACTTGCATCTGGTACCCACACGGTGACACCATTTTTGTAATGAGGTTCAATTTTCACTGAGGTATGGACACGAGAAGTAGTTGCGCCACCTATCAATAGGGGAATGGTAAATCCCTCGCGTTGCATTTCTTTAGATACATGCGCCATTTCCTCCAGGGATGGTGTAATCAGTCCTGATAGCCCGATAATGTCGGCTTGTTCACGTTGTGCTGTTTCCAATATTTTTGCACAAGGGACCATCACACCCATATTTATTACTTCATAGTTGTTACACTGGAGTACTACCGTAACGATATTTTTACCTATGTCATGTACGTCGCCCTTGACAGTAGCAATGACAATTTTGCCCCTTGGTTTTGAGTCACCAGATTTTTTCTTCTCTTTCTCGATAAATGGCAGAAGATGTGCAACAGCTTGTTTCATCACACGTGCTGACTTTACTACTTGTGGTAGAAACATTTTACCGGAACCAAACAAATCGCCAACAACATTCATCCCATTCATTAGCGGTCCTTCGATAACTTGTATCGTACGACCACCTTGATTACTTATTTCTAGTCGTGCTGCCTCAGTATCTTCAACGATATAGGTAGCGATACCTTTGATTAATGCATGTGTTAATCGTTGTTGAACTGGTTCATTACGCCAAGTTAGATCCTCAATATTTTCTTTACTCTGTCCCCTGAAGTTTTCAGCGAATTCAACCAGTCTTTCAGTAGCATCAGGACGCCTGTTGAGCAACACATCCTCAACTCGTTCCAACAAATCCTTTGGAATATCAGAATAAACGCCTAGTTGTCCTGCGTTAACAATTCCCATAGTCATGCCAGCGCGGACTGCATGATACAAGAAGGCCGTATGGATTGCCTCCCGCACTGCCTCATGGCCGCGAAAAGAGAACGAAACGTTAGATACTCCTCCGCTCACTTTGGCATAGGGTAGAGTTTGTTTGATAACACGTGTAGCTTCAATGAAATCAACGCCGTAATTATTATGTTCCTCAATGCCAGTGGCAACTGCAAAAATATTCGGATCAAAAATAATATCTTCTGGAGGGAAAAGTACCTGATCAACTAGAATTCGGTAACATCGAGTACAAATTTCTATTTTGCGCGCCTGCGTGTCTGCTTGGCCAGATTCGTCGAAAGCCATTACTATCACGGCTGCTCCGTAGCGTCTGGCGAGTTTAGCGTGCTGAATAAATTCTTCTTCACCTTCTTTTAGGCTGATAGAGTTGATCACGGCTTTGCCTTGCACTCTTTTTAGCCCAGCCTCAATAACAGACCACTTGCTTGAGTCGAGCATAATTGGTACACGGCTGATATCCGGTTCAGCAGCAATTAGGTTGAGGAATGTCACCATGGCCTTTTGTGAATCAAGCATTGCCTCGTCCATGTTGATGTCAATGATTTGTGCACCGTTTTCTACCTGACTACGAGCAACACTTAGTGCTTCTGTGAAATCATTATTAAGTATTAGACGTGAGAAGGCTTTGGAGCCAGTAACGTTGGTACGCTCACCTACATTTACGAATAACGAATCATCACCAATATTGAGTGGCTCCAAGCCAGATAGCCGCAGTTTTTTTGGAATGTCAGGGATAACGCGTGGCTCAATTTCTTTCACCGCATCAGCAATAGCTTTGATATGTGCAGGTGTGGTACCACAGCAGCCGCCGACAATGTTAACAAAACCCGATTGCGCAAAGTCCTTAATTAGTTTTGCGGTATACCCGGGTGATTCGTCATAACCTGTTTCTGCTAGTGGGTTAGGTAGGCCGGCGTTGGGATGTGCGCTGACATATACTCCAGAAACTTTAGAAAGTTCCTCAATATATGGTCGCATTAGTTCTGCACCAAGGGCACAATTAAGTCCCACTGACAATGGCTGGACATGACTTACTGAGTCCCAAAATGCTTCAGGAGTTTGTCCAGAAAGTGTACGTCCGGAGGCGTCGGTTATCGTTGCTGAAATCATGATAGGAATACGAATAGCGAAAGTTTCAAAATACTGGTCTATTGCAAACAGTGCAGCTTTAGCATTTAGCGTGTCAAAAATTGTTTCTACCAATAAAATATTTGCGCCGCCATCTACCAAGCCACGAATGGATTCAGAATAGTCTGTTACTAATTTATCGAAAGTAATGTTACGGAACCCGGGGTCGTTTACATCTGGCGAAATAGAGGCAGTTTTAGTGGTTGGTCCTATCACTCCGGCGACAAAGCGTGGCTTATCTGGAGTTTTTGCTTCTATTGCTTGTACTGCTTCATGCGCCAGCTTCGCGCCAGAGAGATTTAGCTCGTACACCAGATCTTGCATATGATAATCGGCCATTGATGCTGAATTAGAATTGAAAGTGTTAGTTTCGATAATGTCAGCACCTGCTTCTAGATAGCTAGTATGAATTGCGTGAATAATTTGTGGCTGAGTGAGTGTTAGGAGATCATTATTTCCCTTGAGATCCTGAGGAAAATCTGCGAAACGCGTACCGCGATAATCTGCTTCGTTGAGTTTATAACTCTGGATCATGGTTCCCATGGCGCCATCTAACATCAAGATACGATGCGTAAGCAGGTCATTTAACAGGGCAGTACGGTGGTGTTTGTTCATAGCTAGACTATATTCAAAATAATAATTTTATCATGCCACGTTAAGCTGACGCTGTAACTTGGTGGGTTAGAAGGCATCCATCCCGCCTCATAATCTTGTTGAGTGGGTGGGCCAAACTTTTCTATAGAGCCCGTGCGGTCACGTTAAAGCTTCCATATCAATCTTATTTTGTTTCTGTATATTTTTGAGTGGGTGTAAGGGGAGTGTGAGTCTTTAATAAAGGGGTTATTCAACTTGCGGAAACTATTTTTTAAAAAGGCTGTGTAGAATTTAGATTAATCAAGGTAATCATGCTAAACGATTAGTAGGAACTATTGACCACACACATGTAGTTTTATTTTTTTCTGTATCAAATAATTTAACCAGGTCAAGCTAGACTGCTTGACAGGTCAAGCTGGACCGTCCACCCGCGATAGGCTCATCCGTTTTAACTGATGTGAAGTTGTAATATTTAGGTCGAGATCGTAGAGAAAAGCTAGCTACGTGCTGCGAGGTAATTTGTACAAGCTAAGCATATTTTATCCCACATTCTACTTATGAGCATGGGTAAAGCAGGATTCATGCGTTACATTTTTCCTGTAAGGTTCACGTTTTCTTAGTTTTCTTAGGTTTTTTTTCCAGTTCGGCTACCTTTGCTTCTAGTACGCTTAATTTCTCACGTGTGCGCTTTAACATCTCTTGCTGCACATCAAACTCATCACGTGTCACCAAATCTAGCCGAGTAAAGACACCAGCAAGTAAAACACGTAGATTTTTTTCAACATCCTTCACAGGGCTTTGTGCTACAAGGTCGTTGACTTTTTTGCTAATTTCATCCAATAGTTTTTGGTTCAGCATGATTTCCTCCATTATTTTTCTTCACCATACATTTGGGTAAAGATTTTAACTTGCATGATAAAATCTCATATTTTGTAGAATTAGGCAATCGGTAGATCAATCATGAAGCAATTAGGGCGTTATCAGATCCTAGAAAATTGGATCAAATTACAATTTCCCACTAGGACCTTCTTACTGTCTCCAGCTTCTACTGACGCGAGTTTTCGCCGTTATTTTCGCATATCATTTAGTGAGAATCACTCCCATAAAACATTGATCGTGATGGATGCTCCACCACAGCATGAGGATTGCGTTTCATTTTTGCATGTAGCAAAGGTATTTTCAGAAGCAAACGTACATGTGCCTGAAGTCCTTGTACATGATCTGAAGCAAGGGTTCTTGCTGCTTTCAGACCTTGAGAGTACTACTTATTTGGAAGCAGTAGGTGCTGATTCCTCGGTTACTGATCATTTGTATTCTGATGCGGTAGATGCGCTTATTAGAATACAGTTGGCAAGCTATTCTGGTGTGTTGCCGGATTATGATGAAGCACTACTTCTTAAAGAGTTAACTCTATTTCCAGATTGGTATCTAGCCAAACACTTGCAAGTAGTGCTAAATGTAAAACAGAAAACAGAACTTGACGAGGGCTTTAAACGGATTTTGCAAAATAACCTTGCCCAGCCCAGAGTATTTGTGCACCGTGATTATCATTCACGAAACCTTATGGTCACGACTCCTAATCCTGGTATTGTTGATTTCCAGGATGCAGTATATGGCCCTATTACTTACGATTTGGTGTCACTATTCAAGGATGCCTATATTTGTTGGGATGAGGAACGCATACTGGACTGGATAATACGTTATTGGGAAAAAGCTAAAAAAGTTAGACTTCCCGTAGCCGCGAATTTTACTGATTTCTATCGTGATTTTGAGTGGATGGGAGTGCAGCGCCATATCAAAGTACTTGGCATATTCGCACGCTTATGTCACCGCGACGGTAAGAATAATTATCTTAGAGATATGCCGCTAGTGATAAATTATCTCCGAGAAACCTGCGAGCGTTATAGTGAACTTAATTTCCTGCTGGTGCTACTAGATGAGCTAGAAATCGGGAGACAGGAAATAGAAATTGGTTATGACTCTTAAGAAAGAGCAGTTTAAAGCCATGATTTTGGCTGCTGGACGTGGTGAACGTATGCGTCCTTTGACCGATACGTTACCTAAGCCATTGCTATGTGTGGGAAGTAAACCTCTGATTGAATATCACATTGAAAATCTAGCACATGCGGGCTTTGTCGATATCGTAATCAATCATGCTCATCTGGGGCAAATGATTGAAACTGCATTGGGAGACGGTGAGCGTTACGGTATCAACATCCGCTATTCCCATGAACCTAGAGCGTTGGAAACCGCAGGTGGTATTGTTAATGCGTTGCCATTGTTGGAGAGTGAGGTTGGAAATGAGCCGGACGAACAGCCTTTCCTCATTATTAATGCGGATATATATTGTGAGATTGATTTCTCAACATTGTTACCTATTTTACGACAGATGAATGCGAGTTTAGATGGAGATACCGCACATCTGGTGTTAGTGAGCAACCCTGAGTACCATCCATATGGTGATTTTTTTCTTGATTCTGGGAGGTTGGCACTAATAGGTAAGGAAAAACTTACTTTTAGTGGAATTGGTATCTATAAACCAACTTTTTTCAAAGGTGTCGAACTTGGTCTAGTAGCGAAACTTGCGCCAAAGCTATGTAAGGCAATCGTCGCTGGGAAAGTTAGTGGTGAACATTATAAGGGTGTATGGGTGGACGTCGGTACTCCAGAACGTTTACGTAAACTTGATGTTCAACTCAGTAATGAATAGGAAAACTCTTGCTTGTTTTGCTTTATCTCATAAATCCTGCAAGAATCTTCATCTATGATCCCGATTAAAACTTATGGAATACGTCGACGACACCTAGCATCACAGATGCATAAAGGAGTAGCGATCATCCCGACCTCCCCAGAGCGAGTGCGGAGTCGTGATGGATATTATCCCTATCGTTTTGACAGTTATTTTTACTATCTGACAGGTTTTAGTGAACCAGAAGCTGTGTTGGTCATAATAGCAGGAAACGATGAAGGTGCGACTAAGGACATACTATTTTGTCAAGACAAGGATATAGAACGTGAAATCTGGAATGGCTTTCGCCACGGTCCAGAGTCTACGAGGGAAGTTTTTCGTCTCGATGAAACGTATCCTATTTCTAGGTTGGACGAAATGCTACCTAAGTTACTCGCTAACCAGCCCAAAGTATACTGTGCGTTGGGGCAGGATCCTGGGTGGGACACGCGCCTGACTGGTTGGATCAACCAGGTACGGGAACAGGTGCGAAGTGGTATTTCTGCACCTACTGAAATTTGTGATAGCCGATTTTTATTGGACGAGATGCGCTTGTTCAAAAGTGCGGAAGAACTTCAAGTCATGCGCCGCGCAGCGGAAATTTCTACCGGTGCTCATCGCCGTGCAATGCGGACGACCCGACCTGGCATGAAGGAATATGAAGTTGAGGCGGAACTTTTGCACGAATTTCGTAGTCATGGCGCAGAAGCACCTGCTTACACACCTATTGTTGCAGGCGGTGCCAATGCTTGCGTATTACATTATGTTGGGAACAGCATGGAACTAAAATCTGGTGATTTATTGCTTATCGATGCGGGCTGTGAATTACACGGCTATGCTGCTGATATTACCCGCACGTTTCCTGTAAACGGTAAATTTAGTTCAGTACAAAAAGATGTGTATCAACTAGTGTTGTCTGCTCAGGCCGCTGCAATTAGAGCAGTACAACCAGGTAATTCTTGGGACGTACCACATACTAAGGCACTACAGGTGTTAGTACAGGGATTTATTGATTTTGGTCTATGCCAGGGAAGCGTAGACTCTGTTATCGAATCAGAAGACTATAGACGTTTTTACATGCATCGAACCAGCCATTGGTTGGGATTAGATGTGCATGATGTAGGGGAATATAAGAAAGATGGAAAGTGGCGTTTGCTGCACCCTGGAATGGCTCTTACGGTGGAGCCAGGCTGCTACATCCGCCCTGCGGATAATGTGCCTCGTCATTTCTGGAATATTGGTGTACGTATTGAGGATGATGTAATGGTAACAAAGTCCGGTTGTGAAGTGCTGACAGCATCTGCACCCAAGAAAGTTACCGAAATTGAAGAATTAATGCGATGAGTGAAGACTGGAAAATAATAGTTAAAAAAGTACCTAGGTATGAGGATAACAATTCTCAAGAGAGGAAGAGTGTACCGCTCGCGACTAAACGCTGGGTAAGTTATCTGATACTGATTCCTATATTAATCGTTGTGGCAATTTTTGGCGTTTTCTTTTTTGCAGCATTCTTAGCTTTATTTGCAATAGCCGCAATCGGTTTCGGGCTTCGTTTCTGGTGGTTAAAGCGTGAGTTATCTAAATCGATGAATTCAGACAATATGGTGGATACGGTAGAAACTACAGATACGGTAGAAGGGGAATATGTTGTAGTTGATGAGGATCAGGATGGCGAAGCAGAAGTCAGAAGGGACAAGGTGGATAAGTGAATCAAACAAAAAGACCAGTTCTGAAACTATGACATCTAGCCATTACGACCTTATTATTATCGGCGGGGGGGCGGTGGGTATGTCTTTATCACTTGCGTTACGTAATAGCGGTCTATCCGTGATGTTGCTGGAAGCACGTGGGACACCTGAAAAAAAAGAAGACCCTCGACCACTAGCATTTTCTCATGGCAGCCGTCTGATTTTACAGCGTCTAGGTGTATGGGAGTCTTTACCGGAGGTTACACCAATTACGACTATACATATTTCTAATCGAGGTGGGTTTGGACGCACTGTACTAACCGCTTGTGAAGTTGGCGTACCAGCTTTAGGTTATGTAGTAATCCACCATGACGTATTTCGATCAATGCATGAGAAGTTGCAAGATTGTGATGTTCACTATCTGACTGAGGCTCAGGTAATACGGTTAGAATCAAATACAGAAGAGGGACAAGTAGAGTTTCAGCATAATGGGGCAACAAAACAAGTATCGGCAAGTTTACTAGTATTGGCTGATGGTGGTCGCCTTACTGGGCAAGTGAAGGGCATTACCCAGCATGTACATGACTACCAACAATGGGCGGTTGTTGCAGGTATCGAAACCTCTCTCTCTCAGAGTGGCACAGCTTACGAGCGCTTTACCTCTGATGGGCCAATTGCATTTTTACCTCTAGGTAGGCATTTTTCCTTGGTGTGGACTATTTCTCCGTCGGTGGCACAAGAAATTCTCAGTTTGGATGATTCTGCTTTCCTGGCACGCTTGCATAATCATTTTGGCGACCGTCTTGGAGAATTTATTGGAGCCAGTAAACGTTCAGGTTTTCCGCTTGTACTTAAGTACGCTACTCCTATTGCAGCGCGTCGCATTGCGTTGATTGGCAATGCGGCACAAACCTTACATCCTGTGGCGGGACAGGGCTTCAATCTAGGGCTGCGTGATGCCTGGGAATTAGCAGGAGAAATCATTACAATGCCTTCTGATGTTGGTGCTTCTACAATGCTTTCAAAGTACTGCGATAAGCGGAAAACTGACAGTGTAGTGGGGAGAATGTTCACTGATTCTTTGGTCAGGCTTTTTTCCAACGATACTTTCTTGTTGCAAGGCATGCGTAGTATAGGGTTAAGTGCCCTTGATTGTTTACCACCAGCTAAACGTTTTGTGGCTAAACGCATGATGTTTGGTTCAAGAGGATAATTAGTAACTACATCACTATTTTTTAGATTCTGCACAATAATTTCTTTCCATGGAATTGTCATGGGTTTAGAATTACGGCCTGTGCTAATTTATTTCTTCGTGTTTTTCTCATTACTTAATAAGAGTCATGCATATCGGCCCCTATTTTCTCAAGAATAATCTGGTAGTTGCACCTATGGCAGGAGTGACCGACCGTCCTTTTCGGCAATTGTGCAAGAAAATGGGAGCAGGCATGGCAGTTTCCGAAATGGTATCTAGTAATTCATTGTTGTGGGGTTCTGAAAAGACCCGGCGCCGTGCCAATCATGAGGGTGAAGTGGATCCAATTTCAGTGCAGATTGCTGGTGCAGACCCTGTAATGATGGCTCAGGCTGCTCGCTACAATGTAGAGCAGGGGGCACAAATTATTGATATCAACATGGGTTGCCCAGCTAAAAAAATTTGTAACACAATGGCAGGGTCTGCATTGTTACAGAATGAGCAATTGGTAGGAAAAATACTTGATGCAGTAGTACGTGCAGTAGATACCCCTGTTACCTTGAAGATCCGTACTGGTTGGGATAAAGAGCACAAAAATGCACTCGTTGTAGCACGCATTGCCGAGAATGCAGGGATCCAGGCACTTGCCATTCATGGTCGTACCCGAGCTTGTGCCTATGCTGGACACGCTGAATATGACACCATCGCCACGGTAAAGGCTGCTGCGAGAATACCAGTTATAGCCAATGGTGACATCAGTTCGCCTGAGGAAGCCAGGAAGGTGCTAGAGTATACTGGGGTTGATGCCGTAATGATTGGACGTGCTGCTCAGGGGCGACCTTGGATTTTTCGCGAAATTAGCCACTACCTTGCTACAGGTAACCACCTTCCATTACCGGAAGTGGCAGAAATTCATCATGTGCTTATTAAGCATTTATATGATATCTACGATTTTTACGGTGAATATTCTGGAGTGCGGATCGCGCGTAAGCATATCTCTTGGTATACAAAGGGGCTGATTGGCTCTGCTATGTTTCGTCACGCCATGAATCAATTACAAACTACCGACCAGCAAGTGTCCGCAATCAACGAATTTTTCAGTAACCTAGCTGGTTATGGGCGGCGATTGACATATATTGAACGTGAGGAACTAGCTGCATGAGTATAATTAACGAAAATGAAATTGCACGTTGTGTGCGTAAATCTGTGGAAGGCTATCTTAAAGATCTAGATGGAGCAAAACCTCATCCTATATATGGTATGGTGATACGTAGTGTTGAAAAACCACTTTTTGAGCTGGTGATGAAATATGCTGAAGGAAACCAAACCCGTGCTGCCGAATTGCTCGGTATCAACCGTAATACCCTTCGTAATAAAATAAGGCAATATCGAATCAAATAAAGTGTGAAGTATGCAAGATGGGTAGTAAAGAGACGACTCACAACATTAATTAATGCTTTGCACTTTACGTGCCAGAATATGACCATTAAACAAGCCTTAATTAGTGTTTCCGACAAAACTGGTATTGTCGAACTTGCGCAAGGATTACGCCAATTTGGTGTTGCTATACTTTCCACCGGTGGTACTGCCAAGCTGCTAAAGAATGCTGGTATAGATGTAACTGAGGTCAGTGAATATACCGGCTTCCCAGAAATGCTCGATGGACGTGTCAAAACCCTACACCCAAAAATCCATGCCGGTATCTTAGCGAAGAAGGAATTGCCTGCACATATGACGGCTATGGAAAAGATGTCACTTACAACTATTGAGCTGGTAGTGGTGAATCTTTATCCATTTAGCCAAACAGTGGCTAAGGTCAATTGTAGCCTGGAAGACGCAATTGAAAACATTGATATTGGTGGTCCAACCATGGTTCGCGCTGCGGCAAAGAATTACAAAAATGTGGCGGTTGTGACCGATCCGGAAGACTATACTTCTTTATTGAATGAAATGAAATCAACTGGCTGCACGGTTTCGCAGGAACTCTGTTTCCAGCTTGCTCGCAAGGCTTTCTCCCATACTGCTGCCTACGATAGCGTTATCAGTAATTATCTTACTGGCATTCATTCTGACGGACAGCATAAAATCTTTCCTGCATCTCTTAATCTTAATTTCAGAATTGTTCAGGATTTGCGTTATGGGGAAAATCCACATCAGGAAGCTGCATTTTATCAGGATCTTACCCCTACTGTCCCAGACGGCCTTGCTAACTATACCCAATTACAAGGCAAGGAACTCTCATACAACAACATTGCAGATGCGGATGCAGCGTGGGAATGCGTCAAGACTTTTGATTCGCCAGCTTGTGTCATCGTCAAGCACACCAATCCATGTGGAGCGGCAGTAGCTAATGAACTCCTTGTAGCATATAAAATGGCGTTTGCTACTGATCCTACTTCTGCTTTCGGAGGTATTATCGCTTTCAATCGAGAGCTGGATGGTACTACCGCTGAGGCAGTGATCAAACAATTTGTTGAAGTGGTAATTGTTCCGGGCATCACCCGTGAGGCAAAACGTTTTCTTTCCCAGAAAAAAAATGTACGCGTACTAATCCTTCCGTTAAAGGGTGGAAGTAATACTCTAGACTTCAAACGTGTGAGTGGCGGGTTGTTGGTACAAACACCAGATGATTTTAATATCACCACTGATCATCTTAAAGTTGTAACCAGAGTACAGCCAACGCAACAAGAATTACAGGATTTGTTGTTCGCATGGCGCGTGGCAAAATTTGTTAAGTCCAACGCAATTGTATTTTGCGTCAATGGCCAGACACTTGGCATAGGTGCGGGGCAAATGAGCCGAGTGGATAGTGCCCGTATTGCCTCGACTAAAGCACAAAATTCAGGGCTCACTTTAGTTGGCTCAGCAGCTGCTTCGGATGCATTCTTTCCTTTTCGTGACGGACTGGATGTGGTGGTACAGGCGGGTGCCAAGGCAATTATCCAGCCTGGTGGCAGCATGCGTGACGAAGAAGTTATTGCTGCTGCAGATGAGCAGAGAGTAACAATGGTATTTACTAATACAAGACATTTTCGGCATTGAGACTTTTCTGACGGTAATCTATGTTTGAAGTGATTAAATGTGATGTTCTAATATCTCAGCAATCTATACAACTAACAGGGCCCTTGTATGAAACTACTCGTCATTGGGGGTGGTGGTAGGGAACACGCCCTAGCGTGGAAGTTAAAACAGTCACCGCGCGTACACAAAGTTTTTGTGGCTCCGGGTAATGCTGGCACTGCGCTGGAAGACGGTCTGGAAAACCTTCCTATAACTACTATTCCTGACTTGGTAGAATTTGCCAAAAATGAGCCTATTGAATTTACAGTAGTAGGTCCTGAAGCGCAACTTGCAGCAGGTATTGTGGATGCCTTCCATTGTATTGGCCTGAAAATCTTTGGTCCTACCAAACAAGCAACACAATTGGAGGCGTCCAAAGCTTATTCTAAGGTTCTTATGCGGCGCTACGGTGTTCCTACCGCAGCGTATGCTACTTTTAGTGACCCCACTGAAGCACATAAATATTTGGATAAAAAAGGCGTACCGATCGTCATCAAGGCAGATGGTCTAGCTGCAGGTAAGGGTGTAGAGGTAGCAATGAATCTGTCAAGTGCTCATGATGCAGTGGACGCGATGTTGATTTCTAATA
>Ga0114949_10000275_pt1 | contig 25912 bp, 22 predicted proteins | sample N074metaG_FD_83505 | JGI IMG/M metagenome (GOLD analysis project Ga0114949, IMG submission 83505) | Deep subsurface microbial communities from Kermadec Trench to uncover new lineages of life (NeLLi) - N074 metaG | ecosystem: Environmental > Aquatic > Marine > Ocean trench > Sediment | place...
GGCGCGCCGGTGGGTGTGAACTTGATATTCTCGCCGCCGCCGCCGGCGGACGATTACTTTCAGATGGGAGACCGGTTTTTTACGCCGTCACCCGGTGACTCCGTGGTGTTCAGCATCACGGTTCCGTTGACCCCAACCCCGACGGAGTTGTGGATGCACCTTCGGTGGAGCGCCTCCACCGTGAGTGCCAACTGGACGACCGGATTCCCCTTTGAAATCTCGCTGCCCACCATAGCTCTCGGTGATACCCTGTGGTGGAGTCCGGTGGTGCCGTAACAGAAGGGAAGACGCGAATACGGGAAGAGGATGGGACGACGGGAAGACAACGATTTCTTCAGGCAATCCGTAGTAATCCATAGTATGTCCTCTCTAGACATGTCTATCTAAAGAACAGGTGTCATGATGCGACGCAATGCGCTACTGGTCTTCATTGGCCTCACCGTAGCCGCGACGGGCCTCGACGCGCAGTTGAGCCAACCCCTCGATTCCACCATCCTGCAGGCTTTCAAGTGGCGCTCGATCGGCCCGACCAACATGGGCGGGCGAGTGACCGACGTCGAAGGTATCCCGAGCCCGTCCAAGACGTTTTACGTTGCGGCTGCCAGTGGCGGGATCTGGAAAACCACCAACAACGGTACGACGTTTCAGCAGGTCTGGGACAACGAACGCGTCGTGGCAATGGGCGACCTCGCCATCGCACCGTCCGATCCGAATCAGATCTGGGCCGGTACCGGTGAAGAGGACTCCCGGAACTCGATCTCGGCGGGTGGCGGGATCTTCAAGTCCACCGATGGCGGGAAGACCTGGGAGCTCAAAGGACTCGAGGAAACGCAGGTCATCGCACGCATCGTCGTGCACCCCACCGACCCTGATGTGGTCTATGTCGCGGCCCTCGGGCACATATGGGGCTCGAATCCGGAACGGGGCCTGTATCGCACGACGGATGGTGGTGACACCTGGGAGTTGGTCAAATCCGTCAGTGACAAGGCCGGCTTCGTCGATGTCGCGATGCACCCGGGCGATCCGAACATCCTGTTCGCGTCGAGCTGGGAACGCGCTCGCGGTCCGTGGTTTCTCCAGAGCGGTGGGCCCGGGAGTGCCTTGTGGAAGTCGACCGACGGCGGCGACTCGTGGACTGAGGTCGAGGGCAACGGGTTCCCGACCACGAACAAGGGGCGGATCGGCATAGCGATCAGCCAGAGTAATCCCGACATCATGTACACTATGGTCGAGGCCGAAACCTCCGAAGACGATACCACCGGGACCGGTCTCTACCGGTCGGACGACGGCGGCACCACATGGGAAAAGCGCAGCAGCAATAACAGTCGCCCGTTTTATTACTCACAGGTTCGGGTGGATCCACTCGATCCCGACCGTGTGTACTTCAGCTCGTTCAACTTCTCGAGCGACGGTGGCAAGACGGTTGGAACCGCCGCCGCCGGCGTGCACGTCGATCACCACGCCATGTGGATAGATCCGAATGATCCCGACCGCATGATCGTCGGGAACGACGGTGGCGTGGCCATCACCTACGATAAGGGTGGCAACTACCAATACCTGAACAACATGCCGCTGGGGCAGTTCTACCATGTGAGTTACAACATGGAAGTGCCGTACCGCGTGTGCGGCGGACTCCAGGACAACAACACTTGGTGTGGACCAAGCCGCTTGTCTAGCGGGGATATCTCCAAATACCACTGGTTCACACTGAGCGGCGGCGACGGATTTTTCTCGGTGCAGGATCCGGATGATCCGAACATGGTTTGGTCGGAGTCGCAGGGCGGGAACATCGGCCGGAGCAACCTTCTCACTGGTGAGCGCACGTCGTTGGAGAAACCTGATTGGCGCGACGCGTGGCTGCCCTACCAGGATTCGATCGTCATGCTCACCGACGAAGGCGTTAGCGAAGACGATCCTCGTATCCTGGCGCTTCGTGAGCGTGCCTCGGCCGACTCCGCAGCCAACGATATGCGTTGGAATTGGAGCACGCCGTTTTTTCAATCCGTGCACGACCGAAGCCATTTCTACGCCGCCGGCAACATGGTGGTGAAGAGCACGGATTGGGGTGACGGGCTCGAACCCATCAGTCCCGATCTGAGTTATAACGACAAGGAAAAAGTCGAGATCAGCACGAACACCACGGGCGGGATTACCGTGGACGCTACCGGGGCGGAAACGTACGCGACGATCGTGTCCTTGGCGGAGTCGCCGCTACAGCAGGGCGTGATCTTCGCGGGTACCGACGACGGACGCGTGTGGATCACGCGCAATGATGGCGGTGACTGGGCCGAGCTCACAGGTCGTTTCGACGGCGTACCCGCGAACACCTATGTGAGCCGCATCGAGCCGTCAAAGTTCGACATCGATCGGTTCTACGTGACGTTCGACAATCATCGCACTAACGACTTCACGCCGTACGTCTTCGTGACTGACGACGGCGGACGGAGCTTCCGGTCCATCGCGTCCAACCTCCCCACGGGGTCATTGGATTTCGTTCACGTGATCCGCGAGGATCATCGCAACCCCGACCTGTTGTTTGTTGGGACCGATGTGGGTGCCTATGTCTCGACAAACCGCGGGCGGTCCTGGCAGCGATTCATGAACGGGTTACCAACTGTTCCGGTCCACGACCTCGAGATCCATTCGCGAGACCGCGAGCTGATTGCCGCGACGCACGGGCGTTCGATTTGGATCGTGGGGATCGCGCCGCTGCAGGAACTGTCGGACGCGGTCATCGCCGATGGAGCTGCCTTGTTCGAGCCGAAACCGGCTTTCCAGTTCGGGACTCCGCCACGCGGTGGTGAGTTCTATGCGCAGATGTGGTTCTCTCGCCCAACGCCCGGAAGCGGTGCGGAAATCAGCTACTTCATCGGGGAGGATGTCGCAGCGGAACTCCAGGAGTCTTTTGCCGCCGACCGATCGGAAGGTGGTGATCGGGCCGAGGGAGGGCAGCGAGCCGGTGGCGGGCAGGCTGCGCGGCGCGGAGTTCCAGACGCCGGCCCGGGTGCCGCAGGCAGGTCCGGCCCCCGTAGTCCACAAGTCGAGATCACGGTCACCGATGCTGACGGTGAGGTGGTGAATACGCTGTCTGGCTCGGGAGCTACCGGCATCCACACGGTGCGCTGGAACTTCCGCGGTCCGGCGCCGGAGGCGGCGGAACTGGGTCTGTACGAGAAGGCGGAACGCGAAATAATCTCGGCTCGGGCCAAGGTTGTCGCCGACTCGCTTATTGAGGCAGGGTGGCAAGAACAAATGGTCAACCGCATGACTCGTGCGTTTACGAGCGAAGAAGGTGCCCAGGCATTGTTCAGAAGCTTCAGCGGTGGTGGCGGTGGTGGCGGTGGTGGCGGTGGTGGCCGTGGTGGCCGTGGTGGCCGTGGTGGTGGGCAGGCCCGGGATCCGGAAGCCTTCCGGGATCGTCCCGCTGAGCGGATGGGTGGCGGTGGTTTCGGGGCCGGTCAGTTTGGCCAGATGCGTGAGGTCGCCGAATTGATCATGCCCGGCCAGGGGACGCAATCACTCATGCGCCGCTTCTTCCGTGGTGGTGGCGGGCAGGGACCGATGATGGAGCCCGGTACCTACACGCTGACGTTGAAGGTGGGTGACCGCACGCTCACGCAGACGTTGGTTGTGGAGCGGATCAACGGTTACGGCGGCAGCAACTCGCGGTTCTAGCCTATTCTTTCTTCACATCTCTCCCAACGATCACCGTGATGTTATCCGTACCACCGTCGTTGAGCGCGTCCTGAATCAATGCATCGCACGCCTGCCTAGACGAGGTCATGGTCCGTAGCCGATGGGCGATCTGTTCGTCCGACACATGTTTGGTCAGTCCGTCACTACAGAGAAGACTCACGTTGTCCCAATCCTGATCGAGACGAGTCACGACGGGAGCCGTCTGCTGGCCGCCGATCGAGCTGGCCAGCACGTTGGCCCATTTCGTCTTGAACGCCGTCGACTGCGTCAGCACGCCTTCGTCGACGAGGGCCTGTGCCATTGTTTGGTCGCGCGAAATCTGCGTCAGTTTGTCGTCGCGGAAGATGTAGCAACGGCTATCACCCACTTGGAGGAGATACGAGCGCGGCCACACGAACATCCACAGTGTGAGTGTCGTAGCCATCCCGCGACGATCGGCTTCCACTTCGGACTCGGCGACCACGCTGGCATGGGCTTGGAACGCCGTGTCCTGCAACGCGTCGAGAAACGCTTGGTCGTCTGTGGTGTCGATGTCATGATAACATCGCATGCTCTCGGTGGCATACTGCGTCGCGTTCTCGAGCGCCAGCCGACTGGCAACTCCGCCCTTCGCACTGCTCCCAACTCCATCCGCCACCATCGCCAGGAAGGCCATCCGTTCCCCGGCTTCGGTTAGGGGCGTAATGTCCTCTAGGTTGGTGGCATGCACCTCGACACCCTTCCGCAACGAACAGATCAGGAAATGGTCTTGGTTGGTCGCGCGGACTTTCCCCGTATGCGTGAGTCCGACAAAATCGATTTCGTCATCTCGAGGTTTGCGCAGGGCGTCGGTTTTCGGGTCGGTGTTGGTTGTCGTCATCGGGAAACCTCCTTCGATTTTGCGAACCTACTCCACGGATCCTTAGGCGGCTAGTGGGATAGTGGGATGGCGATGACGGTCATCCCACTATCCCACTATCCTACCAGTCCGTATCATAGACGTTGGTATAGCATGGTTCGGTCTCTTTCCGCTCGGGGAATCGGAGAATTCGATGAAAAAAGTGGTTGTTTGGCTCTTGTTGCTGATCGCGGGCCCACATCTCGCACTCGCGCAGGGCGATGAGCACCTGGAACGGGCACGGCGGGTGCTGTCGACCACTCCGTTGATCGATGGCCACAACGACTTGCCGTGGGCGATCCGTCGATATGAGGACGCTCCGTTGAGCGTGGCGGCGTATGATATCGGCCGGCGTACCCCAGGCCACACGGACATAGAGCGTCTTCGCGAAGGCATGCTGGGCGCGCAATTCTGGTCGGTGTACATCCCATCCGCCTATGGCGATTCTGGTTTCGCGCGTGTGCAGTTGGAGCAGATCGACATCGCGCGTCAGATCATCAGGGCATACCCCGGTCAGTTCGGGTTCGCAGGCACGGCGTCGGACATCGAACGGGTGTTCGGTGAGGGGCGGATCGCATCGATGTTGGGGGTCGAAGGCGGGCATGCGATCGAGAATTCCCTGGGTGTGTTACGTGCGTATTATGACCTTGGTGTGCGGTACATGACACTCACCCATTCCCAGAACGTCGATTGGGCTGATGCGGGTACGGATGAACCAGAACACGGTGGGTTGACGAGGTTTGGCGAAGAGGTCGTCCGGGAAATGAACTGGCTAGGAATGCTGGTCGATCTCTCCCACACCTCGCCGGGAACCATGAGTGATGTTCTCGATGTCGTCGACGCGCCGGTCATCTTTTCCCACTCGTCCGCAAGGGCCCTGCGCGATCATCGTAGGAACGTGCCGGATTCGATTCTCACCAGGCTTCCCGAAAACGGTGGCGTGGTAATGGTGACGTTCGTTCCCTCGTTCTTGACCGACCGCGACGAAGCGACCGTGGCCGACGTGGCCGATCACATCGAACACATTCGTGATGTTGCCGGGGTGGATCACGTCGGGATCGGTGGGGACTTCGACGGGATAAGCTCGACCCCGGTAGGTCTCGAAGACGTGTCGACCTATCCTGTATTGTTCGCGGAAATGTCCCGGCGTGGATGGACCGATGAAGATCTCGCCAGGTTGGCTGGGGAGAATGTTTTACGCGTCATCCGCGAAGCGGAGCGCGTTTCCCGTGTGCTGCGGCGCACCCGCGGGCCGTCCACGAAAACCATCGAGGAGTTGGACAATCGAAAAGGAGTAGAGAGCAGATGACGTCGAGACCCGTGTTCAATTTCATTGTCGTCCTTGCGCTCGTGATGGCGCCCAATGCGGCAGCCCAAGACGTGGACCGGCTGACGGGCGAAGCCGAAGCGATGGTGGCCCAACGGGCCAAGCTCGTGCAGGTGATGGTAGACAAAATCTTCTCGTTCTCCGAGTTGGGACAGCAGGAAATCGAAACGTCGGCCTTCGTTACCGGCATTCTCGAAGAGAATGGTTTCACCATCGAGCGGGGTGCCGCGGGTATGCCAACGGCCTGGTTTGCGAGGTGGGGATCGGGACATCCGGTGATCGCGTTTGGCAGTGACATCGACGGTATCCCCAAAGCCAATCAGAAACCCGGCGTGGCCTATCACGATCCTCTGATAGAGGGTGCCCCAGGTCATGGTGAAGGACACAATTCGGGGCAGGCCGTGAACGTCGTGGCGGCGCTTGCCGTGAAGGAGATCATGGAACGCGAGGGTATCGAAGGCACGTTGGTGCTGTGGCCGGGAGTGGCTGAAGAGCAACTGGCCAGCAAGTCATGGTTTGTACGCGACGGGTATTTCGAAGACGTCGACGTAGTGTTGTTCACCCATGTGAGCAACAATCTCAGCGTGAGCTGGGGGCCTGCCAATGGCACGGGCCTGGTGTCCGTCGAGTTTTCGTTTGCCGGTGAAGCCGCGCATGGCGCGGGGGCCCCTTGGCGTGGCCGCAGCGCACTCGATGCCGTCGAACTGATGAACATCGGGTGGAACTTCAAGCGTGAGCATCTCCATCCGTTGCAACGGTCGCATTACGTCATTACCGACGGCGGCGACCAGCCTAACGTCGTCCCATCGCGTGCGTCCGTGTGGTATTTTTTCCGAGAGATGGAATACGAGGGTATCAAGCGGAACTACGATACTGCAATACGAATTGCCGAAGGTGCGGCGATGATGACGGATACCGAAATGTCCTATCGCATTCGGGGGGCCGCGTGGCCGAGACACTTCAACAAGGTCATTGCCCAGACCATGGACCAGCACATTCAGGAAGTCGGTCTGCCGTTGTGGGATGAGAACGACGAGGCGATGGCCAAGGCGATTCAGGAAGCGGTCGGGAGCGAACCCCGGGGGCTTTCCACGGAGTTGTCAGAGATAGGTACTCCTGAGGGACCGCGTACGAGTGGTGGATCGGACGACATCGGCGATATTTCCTGGAACGTGCCGACGGTCACGTTGCGGTATCCATCGAATGTGCGGGGTCTTCAGGGTCACCATTGGTCGAGCGCCATTGCCATGGCAACGCCGATTGCGCACAAGGGTGCGGTGGCCGGTGCCAAGGTCATGGCGCGTACGGCGCTGCAATTGTTTTTGGAGACGGAGCTCGTCGATGATGCCTGGACGTATTTTCGTGACGTCCAGACGGTCGACCAGGAGTACATCCCGTTCGTCACAGACGGCGACCCACCGCCAATCGACCTGAATAAGACCATCATGGATCGCTTCCGGTCCGAACTCGAGAAGTACTACTACGACGAAACGCGGTTCGACACCTATCTCGAGCAGTTGGGCATTGAGTATCCGACGTTGAAGCAGGGGGGACAGGAGGGACAGGATTGATTAGCTGTCTGAGTCCTCAGGATTCTGTATTTGAGGTCTCGGCGAATCTGTGGTTCCTGCGCCGCAGATCCAAATCCGCGCGTCAATCACTTGAGCCTCACTCCAGGGCATATTCGTCTCCTCGACGTGTATGCCGGTAAGAGTGTCACCCATGGGCCCAGATTACTGTCCCCTGTCCCCCCTTGTCCCCCTGTCCCCTAGGCTCTCACCGTCACGTGTCGTTGGGCGTCGCTGCTGAGTCCGTGCCTCAGTTCGCCCAGGAACCTCCGAACGCCTCGACGCAGTAGCGATGCCAGGAACAACACGAGGAGGGCCCAGAGGGAGACGACCTTCAGTAGGCTCGCGTCTTCCGCGATCAACCCATCGAGTGGCGGGGTCGAGATGGTTCCGAAAATGCCGTTGATCGCAAAGCCGGAGGCCACTGAGAACGTGATCAACGTGAGGGAGAAGGCCAGTGCTGCCTTCCACCCGTGGAGGCTGGACAAGAGCCCGAACGTGGTGGCGTTGGTGGCTGGCCCAGTGATGAGGAACGCGAGGGCCGCACCGGGAGAAAGCCCACCGATCATGAGCGCGGCGACCAGCGGCGTGGCGGAGGATGCGCAGACGTAGGTCGGAACGCCGAGCAGGGCGAACAACAGCACATCGAGGCCGCCGGGAATGGAGGCAAGCCATCCGCCGGCCAGGAACGGTTCGATGGCCGCGGCGATCGCCAGTCCGAGCAGGATCCATGGGGCCGTGTGATCGACAACGTCTCCCAGTTCAGTCTTGAGCCCAGCCCGGGCGCGTTCCCCGAACGTCGCCTGGTGGTCGGTGCCCACTGCCGTTTCCTCCCCTTCGCCAGATGGAGGACTACTGGGGATCATTCGGCCGACCAACCACCCTACCAACAGGGCGGCAAACGCGGCGGCAATCACGCGAATCCACGTCATTTTCATGCCCAGGAGTGGCACGGACAACAGGACGGCGTCGATTCCGAGTTCAGGGGTGGCTACGAGGAACGCCATGGCCGCGGCGGCCGGTGCACCCCGGGCCACCAGCGTCCGGTAGATTGGCACGACGCCGCACGAGCAGATGGGGAAGGGCAGGCCAACCACCGTTCCGCGAATAGCTGAAGACAGGCTTCCGCCTTTGCCGAGCCACCGGATCGAGGCCCCGGGCAGGAATGCGTTCAAGGCTCCCGCGGCCAGATAGGCGAGGACGAGGGCTGGGGCGCTCAGCAGAGCCAGCGCCATGAAGCGGCCGCCGAACGCCCGCACCGCGTCGGCCGGAACGTCACCGGCGTTTGCTCGGGCTAGAACTATGAGCAGCGTGAACGCCAACAAGCCGCCGACCCCTTCGAACCGGCGGAGTGCGGGGGTCTCGGGCACGGCCCTGTCGGGGTGTCCCTGGTGGAACACCACATGGATCAGCGACCCGCCTACGAAGGCCTGGTATAGGGCGACGGTATTGCCGCCACTGCTGGCGAGGAGCCCGGTGCTCGTGCTGTAGCCCACAACGGTGGCAACGACGAGCGAGCCGATCGCCAGCAACGCGGCAGCAAGGCCGTACTTTGGCCGCACCAGCCACCAGATGGCGAGCCCCACGGGAATGCGGTGCAGGGTGACGGCCAGCCCGAAGGGGAGGTCTCCCGCCTGACTGGCCGGGGCCAGGGCAGCCCCGTCGAGCAGGGCGTGGAGGGCGAGTCCACTGAAGGCGAAGATCAACGCGAAGGTATCGGCCCGCTGCGCGACGGCTCGGGCCGTCTTTTCGGCTATGGTCGGGAGTAACAAGCCGAGCACGACCGCGATGACTGGTGCCGGGGTCCGCTGCTCGGCCGCAAAGGGAAACACGTGCAGGAACACCAGGCCGGGGACCGCGAGATACACGAACCCGTCGAGCAGCCGGAACGCACCGTGTTGGCGACGGAGCGCCGTGTACAAGGCCGGCCCCAGGAGCGGGGCGATCATTGCGGCGATCAAGTAACTCATGAGCGAACACGCATCTTCATGTGGGACGCCCGTTCGGGCAACCCCAAGCCGCATCCACATCTCCGTGGACCCGTCTCGCGCTCATGGTGTACGCCCGGTTAATTTTCGGCACCACCCAAGGAGGCTTCTCTTGAAACGCGCTTTATTGTTGGTGAGCATAGTTGGTTTCGCCGCGTGTGGCGGCGGTATCCAGATCCAGGCCGACTACAATCCTCAGCAGGATTTCTCAGGATATCACACATATCGTTGGGCCGCCCGGACCCCGACTGGCGACGACGACCCCAGGGTCTTCAACGACATCATCAAGAGCCGTGTGCAATACGCGGTTGACAGTGTCATGAAGACCAAGGGCTTCCAGCGCATGAGTTCAGGGAATGTGGACTTCCTGATGTCGTGGCACGGAGCGATCGACGGCAAGGTGTCGTACAATACCGTCAGCACGAACTACGGCTACGGCTGGGGTGGGTACTACGGTGGTGGATGGGGCATGGGCATGGGATCGTCCCGCACCTATGTGAATGAATGGGACGAGGGCACGCTTATCCTGCATGTCATCGATGCGGAGAAGGACGAGCTGGTGTGGATGGGGACGGCCCAGGCCAAGCTCAACCAACCCCGGTCGCCCGAAGAGGCCCGCGAGCGAGACCTCGAACTAATGGAGCGCATACTGGAGACGTTCCCCCCGAACCTAGAGAACTAGAAGACTGGGCGGGCACGGTGATCGACCGTGCCTGCCCACTGCCACAGCTTCGGTCGCCCGGATTACGACGGCCAGAAGCCGGCGAACGACCCACCCGTCAACAACCCGTAGGCCGGAGCGTCGATCAAGTACTTGGCGCTGCTGCCACATTTCCGGCCCCACCAGATCGACTCGCTGATCGTCCCGAATCCGTAGCACAGAAACGCGATGGTGCTTGCCATTCGAAACACGGTCAAATACTCGGCCCCACCCGCCACCGTTCGACCGGTCAAATACGCCACCATCACACCGATGACCAACGAGAATGCGAACCATTGCGCGAGTTGCTTGCCTATGGCGGGCGGCCCGCTTGGCATGATCGTCATGAGACCGACCGGTCCCTTGTTGTATTTCTCAATCATCTCGGGCGTACCCATTTCTTTTGGGCTGGGTGCCCACGGAAAGAAGTAGGTGCCTGGCTGAACGCCCGCGCTCCGGATCGCATCAAGCGATGCCGTCCTCTCCGGAGAGTTGCGGGTAGTCGGAGTTGTGGTACTTCAGCACCATGTGGATAATCGAACTGGCAACGAACACGATGATGGCGGAAAGCACGATCGGAAGCCACAACGACATGATCCCTATCATGGGTATGCTCCTATTCGGGAGGATGCGAGGGAGGGTGCCTGTACAAGGCCCTATTATGGGGATTCATTTCCGGTTCAGCCAGCCATTAGGGCCCCAACGTGCCGGCATTCGTGCGCGTAGTCCGATAGGGATGATCAACACGAGATTCGAGAGCGAAGACTGATGGGGCCCGCAGCGCTGGCTGTAGGCGCCGTGGTGTGGTTCGCCATCGCCGGAGTCGGGCTTGGGTATCTGTTGGAACCCTTGTTGCGGCCGCTGGTGCGGAAGTCGTTGCGTGCAATCAAGGCCGCGGACGGCCTTCGTCGTCCCGATCCGACTGACGAAGAAACAGCGACGTGGACCCGGCGTTGGAGTCGCATTGGCGGATTCGTGGCGCTGTTTGCCGGTGCCGCCGTCATAGGCAGCTTGCCGGTCGAGGAGGGATTGCGACGCGGTCTTCTTGCGGGTTATGGCGGTGCGCTTCCGCTCCTAGGCTACGCCGTGCGCCTTAGCCGTCCGATGAACCGGGAGTTGACGTCGTCGCGACATTGAACAGAATACCACCAAGGGTGAAGAAAGAGAGAAACCGAATGCGCGCAATTATTGGTTTGTTGGCGATCACCGCCGCGGTCATAGCTGTTGGTTTGGCCGTGCGGCTGGGTGGGCGAGCGGAACGCGTTCTGGGGCCGGTCGACGGCCATGACTTGCCCGGCATCGAGCTGGAGCGCGTCGTGGTTGGGACGGAAGCCCCGGATTTCTCACTGCGCGCGTTGTCGGGCGACGTCATCACGTTGTCCGACTACCGAGGCAACAAGAATGTCGTACTCGTCTTCTACCGTGGCCATTGGTGACCGTGGTGCGCTGGGCAGCTCGGGAAGCTGCGTAATCTCCTCACCGAGGAACAACGCATGACCACGGAGATCCTGGCACTGTCGGTCGATGGCCCGGAACAACTCCAGATGATGGTCGATCGAATCTCGAAGGAAGACGGGGCGCTGCCGACCTACGCGTTTCTCTCAGACCTTGGTCACCGAGTCATCGACCGATACGGACTGTTCAATCAGGACGATCCTAAGGGACGTTCGATCACGCACCCCGCAACGTTCATCATCGACCAGAACGGCATCGTCCGGTACAGGTTCGTCGAGGTGAATTACAAGGTTCGTCCCACGAACGAAGATCTGCTGGCAGAACTCGTGGCGCTGGAGGAGTAGCATGGCATCGCGTTCTCGGCGGGATTTTCTGGCTGAGTTGGCCGCGGGGTCCGCGGCAGCGGCCGTGACCCCCACGATGCTCTCCACCAAAGTTGTCAACCCGATGCGGCGGATGCGCCGGTATTCCGCCAACGATCAGATTCAGTTCGCCGTCATTGGCGCGGGCGGCATGGGCACCGAGGACGTAAAGACCGCAACGAGCATCGAAGGGGTGCGCTTGATCGCCGCGTGCGACCTGTACGATGGCCGGTTGGATGATGCACGGGAGAAGTGGGGTGAGGAATCACCAATCGATTTGACGAAAGACTATCGCGAGGTCCTTGCTCGCGACGACATCGATGCGGTCATCGTCGCGACGCCGGATCATTGGCATCGCCAGATCACGATTGACGCTCTCGAGGCTGGGAAGGGCGTGTATTGCGAGAAGCCCATGGTACATCGGGTTGCTCAAGGGCGTGATGTCATCTCGGCACAGGAGCGTACCGGCAGAACGCTCCAGATAGGAAGTCAGGGCATGAGTTCGCTGGGGAACGAAAAGGCCAAGGAACTATATGAGGCCGGCGCCATTGGCGTCCTGAACTACGCAGAGGGATTCTGGGCCCGGAATTCCCCCGGTGGAGCGTGGCAATACGAGGTTCCCGACGACGCCTCAAAAGATACCGTCGATTGGGAACGCTTCCTTGGTGATGCCTCAGATGTCGCTTTCGACCCGCTCAGGTTCTTTCGTTGGCGCAACTACCGTGACTACGGGACGGGAGTGGCAGGCGATCTCTTCGTCCACCTCTTCTCGAGCTTGCACTTCATCTTGGGGTCGATGGGGCCCGACCGAATCGTTGCAACCGGAGGCTTGCGGTTCTGGAAGGACGGGCGGGATGTGGCGGACGTGGTCATCGGAATGTTCGACTATCCCGAATCCGATAACCATCCGGTGTTCAACCTTTCCCTTCGGGTGAATTTCGTCGATGGTACCTCCGGCAACACGGTGCTGCGGCTCGTCGGAAGCGAAGGGTCCATGGACATTACGTGGACCGAGGTCATCCTCCGGCTCAACAAGAAGTACGATCCGCTGGCCGCGCTGAGCCAAAAGGAAGTGGACGAGAGGGCGGTTCGGTACGGTGAACGAAAGCAGATGCTCCCGCCGGCCGAGGCAGTATACAAAGCCGAGAGTGGGTACGAGGGCGCTCACGTCGACCACTTCATCAACTTTTTCGAGGGTGTCCGGAAGGGTGCGCCAGTCACTGAAGATGCCACGTTCGGGTTTCGCGCAGCGGCACCCGCGTTGTTGTGCAATGACAGTCTGTATGAGGAGCGGCCGATAGAGTGGGATCCTGAGGGGATGAAAGAGGTCGGTTGAGACGACCCTTCCTCGCCGCAATGATGTGCATGTTGGCTGGGTGCTCTGGTCGGCGCGACGTTTCCCAACTCCCTAATACCCTCTCCCGCGACGAGCTATCCGCTGGCTGGCAGCTCTTGTTCGATGGTGCGACCATGGGTGGTTGGAAAGCGTACGGCAGCGGCGAGTTTCCGTCGGGTGGGTGGCAGGTGGACGATGGGACGTTGAGGGCCGGCGCGACCGGCGATAGCACGGCCCCGCGCGGCGACATCGTCACGGTGGCAGAGTTTGACAACTTCGAGTTGAGGCTCGAGTTCAAGATTACTCCGGTGGCCAATAGTGGCGTGTTTTACCGCGTCGTCGAGACGCCGGGGTTAGCCCTGTGGTCGGTGGCGCCGGAGTTTCAGGTGTTGGATGGGCCGGCGTACGTGGACCTCGGCGGGTTTGATACGACTACCCACCTCACTGGGGACAACTACGATCTTCACGCCTCGCGCGTTCGAAATACCGTGCCGATTGGTGAATGGAACCGAGCCCGCATCGTGGTCGACGGTGCGCACATCGAGCATTGGCTCAACGGCGACCTCACCGTGCAGTACGAGTTGTGGACGTCAGAATGGGAGGCACTAGTGGCGCGCAGCAAGTTCGAACTCTTCAAAGAGTACGGTCGCGCGAGACGTGGGCGCATCGGATTGCAGGATCACGACCCGGGTAACGTCTGGTACCGTAACATCAAGATCCGGCCGATCCAATGAGGCTCGCTACGCTCGCGGTGACGTCCTTGGGTCTCTTGACCGTGCCCGGCGCCGGCGTGGCCCAAGTCGTGTCCCTCTTCAATGGACGCGACTTGGAAGGGTGGCGAGTTCATGGTACCGAACGGTGGTACGTCGAAGACGGCGAATTGGTGTGCGAAAGCGGTCCCGACGAACAGTATGGCTACCTCGCCACGGAGAAAGCCTACAAGGACTTTGACCTCACGCTCGAGTTCAGACAAGAGGCTGACGGCAATAGCGGAGTGTTCTTCCGCTCCTCGATCGAGGGCACGAGGATTACGGGTTGGCAGGTCGAGGTGGCCCCTCCCGGGCTCTACACTGGTGGGATCTACGAGTCTTACGGGCGGGGCTGGTTGATTCAACCGGATCCTGACAGGGACGCGGCTCTGAGAATGGGCGAATGGAACACGATGCGGGTCCGCGTGGTGGGCGACCAGGTCACGACGTGGCTGAACGGCGTTCAGATGATCGACTTCGAGGACGCCAAGATCGGGGCCGCCACCGGCTCTATCGCACTCCAAATCCATGATGGGGGCGGAATTAGGGTCCGTTGGCGGAACCTTCGGGTCGAGGAACTCGACTAGCCGGAACCTCCCGGACCCCCTGCCTGTTGCCACTGTGTTCCCGTCGCTTGACCCCGACTTGACTGCTCGATCGTACCTTCCCAACGAAACGATGCTTCCTGGTGTCTATCTGGGTGAAACCCTAGAGGGGCTGTGGCGTAGTAGGGAGTGGGTGGACAACTTCGACAATAAGAGAAAATGCGCAAATACATCGTTACACTGACCTTGGCCGCCTTGGCAGCCTGCTCTAACCCTCAGCAGATATCGGTCGCTGGGGCTCCCGAGAAAGAAGCGACGGTGGTCCCGGCTCCATTGGAAGCCGTATGGTGGGCCATCATCGACGTCGTCGCCGAATACGACCTCAAACTAGAAACCATGGACCTTGGCCGGGGCTACATCCGGTCCGAGCGCACCGCCTTCGAGAACGCGGCGGTCGCAGGTTATTGGGTATGCGTCCCGGAACCCTCGAGTGAACCGGATGGCGTTTTGAGCATTCGGGCAGTCCCCGTCAATGATGGCGAGACGAGTCTGGAAGTCTCGGCGGTGCCGATTGCGCAAGACGGCCGCCTGTGCACGTCCAATGGTGTTCTGGAAGCCGAGGTTAGCAGTCGCGTGTTTCGACGCTGGCAGGAGTTGACCGCCGACCAGCAGTAAGAGCCCTGGCTAATCTCAGGTGTCTTTCTCCATCGCTACCATCGTTGTGAACGCCAGGAGTTTGGCCGCGGAATACCGGTAGGACCTTTCCCTGAACGCCACATAGCTCACCGCTGCAGCGAGGATACTCAACAGGAAGAGTTGGGTCCGGATGATTGGGAAGGGGCCGATATGGCCCGCGGCGTCGAGTGCTTCGACGGGGGCCCAGAAGGGGAGTACCAGCGCGAAGGCGGCTGAAGGAAGGATGAAACCGCGGCTAAGCGGTATTGGTCGCGATAGACTTGGATCGCGCTCCACAAGCCGGGATTGCGAGCCATGAGTTGGTAGCCGATCGCGTGCATGAATCCGCCGGCTTGCCGTGCTCTCGTAGCATCATCCGCACTGAGCACGTCGTCATACCGCGGCCCACCGGGGAAAGTTTCGAGCGCGTCCAAGGTGGTGAGACGTTTCTTGACCGTGTCGCTCGCCAACACCTGGGTTTCCCAACGTTCTTTGACCTTGCGGAAGATCCCGCGAGATACCGTATGCATGACAAGGCCGAGGGCCACGGCCCCCGTGAACAAGAGCACGATCACCGAACACCCCCTGCATTCCGGTCCACGAGGGCAATCCACCGAGGTTGAACGTAGGCGAGGCGACATCGAACATCACGGCGACCCAAACGAGCGCATAGAGGCCCTGAATCAGAGTGGTAACACCCAGCGAGAACGGGCGCATCGGCCTTCCTCCCTCTATTGTTAAATTGGTGTGTTCCGACTACTGGGCTGCCTACCCTTCCGAGCCCGACGCACGATGAATGAATGTCGATCAGTGTGTCGACCGTTCTGGAGAGTCGGCTATTTGGGGTCCTCGATTGGAACATTGGGTCTGTCGTGACAGTTAGGGTAGAAGAATACTCCAAGCACCTCAAATCCTATGTGCCTTACGCGCCCTCCCCCCGAGCCCTAACTTCCAATATGGTAGAACACCCCACGGCGACCGCTAAAGCGGCGATGGTTGGAGCACTCTTGTGCTTCGGCACTGTAACCGCCACCGCGCAATCCATCGGAGGCACACTTTTAGATCGGAATACCAGAACGCCGGTTGGTGGGGCATACATCGTTCTGCTGAATGCGGATTCTCTCGAGATCGCACGGGCTCTGACGGACGGACTAGGCCGGTTCCAGCTCCATGCTCCCAAGATGGGATCCTACATACTTCGGACCGAGGTCGTGGGATTCCTTTCTAGTGTCACCGAGCGTTTCGACGTTGGTGCTGATGGCGTCGCCGATCTCCAACTCGAAGCCGTCCCGATCCGGCTCAGGCTCGACCCCTTGTTCATCCAGGGACGGGCGCGGGAATGCCGCATCATTGGAGACCAGGCGCTGGAGGTGCTCGCCGTATGGGAAGAGGCCCGGAAAGCCTTGGCAGCCGTTGCGTGGTCCGATATGCAAGAGGAGTTCATCAGTGATCTGGAGCGCTTCGAGCGCACGTATACCTCATCGTTCGTCCTGCGCAGGGAAACTCGGACCAGGACGCCAACACTGCACGTGATGCCCTTTAGGAGTCGATCGGTTCAGGAGTTGGAGGAATTCGGGTATGTCCTCATTGGGGAGGACAGTGTGGTGTACGAGGCGCCCGACGCCGAGGTGTTTTTCTCTGCCCCGTTTCTCCAAAATCATTGCTTCTGGCTCGAGCAAGACGGGCAAGGACCGGGGTCCCGTATCGGACTCCGATTCGAACCAATTCGCAACAATGATCGCCCAGACGTGTCTGGGGTGTTTTGGCTCGACGGCGAAAGCGGAGCGTTACAGCGACTGCAGCTTGCCTACGTCAACGTCGGCTCCTGGCAACGGGAACGGGGCGCCAAAGCGGAGTTGCGCTTCCAACAACTCCCCGATGGCCGGTGGTTCGTGGAGCGGTGGTGGATCCGCATGCCCATGGTGCGAAAGGTCGAGAGCCTGAAAGGGCCGATTTGGGATTTTCCGGAAGGGGTGGTCGGGTTCGAGGAAGAGGGCGGTGAGGTGATGAAGGTCTATGCGGCTGACGGGCGCACCCTGTTTGCGCGGGACCGCGCCACCGTGTCCGGAGTCGTCATTGACAGCACGACCGGTACAGGCCTGTCTGGGGCCTTCGTCAGCCTTCTGGGAACCGATTGGGTCACGATTAGTCAGCCGGATGGCAGCTACTGGCTCACGGATCTGCCAGATGGTCGGTACGAGCTCATCTTCACGCACCCGCGGTCAGAATTCTTCGGTCTCTCCGACGCGTGGCCGGTTCGATTGCGAGAGAGCCGTGATTCGCAGGCAGATCTGGCGATTCCACCTCCGCATGTCATAGTCGAGCGCCGCTGCGGCGCCCGGGGTGCTGACGTCGGTTTGTTGCTCGGGTACGTGCGAGATGAGTTGACGGATTCGGTCGTGTCGGGCGCCAACGTGCAGATTACCTGGCTCGAGTCGAGAGATGATGTAGAGTCACTCCGATCCCTCGACATCCAAACGGATTCCATCGGCGTGTACCGCGTATGCGTTCCCCGTGGCGCGCCGCTGTCGGTGGAAGTGCATGTCGACGATACGTTGCTCACGGCGGTCCCGGCTGTGTTCGAAGAGCGCCTGATCCGGGTGATCGACATTCGCGTAACGATGCCGGTGAGCGACCGCCAATAACAATCGTTGCGGCGCGGCGGGAACTGCCGGGACTGCGTATTACCAACTCACCCCAGTACCTGCGCCATTTCACTGCGGAACTTGAGGAACTGCGGGAATAGTGGGATAGTGGGATAGTCAAACATCCCACTATCCCACCGCACCTATCCGTTCGGATCGAGAATCCGATCGATCCTCACAACCGCATCTTCCAAATGATACTCCGTTGCCGTATCCAGATTCCGTCGGAGCGCAGATCGGATCTGTCCCTTCAGCACGTTGAGTTCCCCGCGCACGAAGGGTCGGATATCTGACTGGCTGACGTCCACGCGAGTAATGAAGGCAGCGAAGAACGCGGGTGGAGTAGGGGGCTCTTCCGTCATCAACCAATGCATCCGTTCGAGATACCCGCGTTGCAGGTTACGGCGGTATGGATCGATTGACGCACCACGGCCCAGTTCGCGCCACACCGACTCGCGCAGGTCCGTCATCATCTCACCGAGTCCGTAGGTGCCACCGCCCATTCGCGCCTCGGTCTCGATGAGACGTTGCATGCGGGACGGGTCGAGTACCCTGTTCACCACCCCAACCTGGCGCTGCCGAATGCGTTCCACAGCGCCAGCGTGCTCGATGCGCGTCAGAATGGTCTCATCGAGCATCCAAGTTGGTGTCGCAAAGGCGTGCTCGTCGAAGAACGCCATCGCGGCCCGCTGCCGGTCGGCCGCGACGAACTCATACGTCGGCGTTCCTTCGCCTTGCGTCACTGCGGTGCGATACACGCCGCCGATGAGCGCAGCGACGTGACCCATGTACCGATTCCACTGGCCGATCACGTTGTTGTACAGCTCGTTGATCTGTGAGAAATCTTCCAGATCCTGCTGGGCCCAGATCAGGATATTGGGCAGGATCAGTTTGAGGTTGGCGATTCCATATTCACTGGCACGAACGGGATCGTCACTCAACGCTTCCGACGGAGAATCTGGATCGAACGGCAACGAGGGTCCGTACCGAAACATCGGATCGCTGGCGTCGAGAATCCATTGGTTGAGTGTCGGGCGCTCGGCGTCGGGTGAATCGGCATCGAGGATCGGGCGGTATCCCCATCGAATCGCATGGTGGTCGTACGGGCCCAACTTCTGGAACCAACATTCGACGCCGTCACCCGGTTGTGCCACATAGTTGAAACGCGCGTAATCCATGATGGATGGTGCGTTGCCCATCTCGCAAACGAACGAATTCGAGCGGAGCGAATCCACGGGGTAGGCGGAACTCTGCTTCATGGCGTGTTGCAAACCGATGGTATGACCAAGCTCGTGCGCGGCGACACCGCGAATGAGCTGCCCCATAACCTCGTCGCTGAACTGTACGGTGCGAGCCTCAGGATTGGCAGCCGCTGTCTGCACGAAGAACCAATTCCGCAGCAGGTTCATGACATTGTGATACCAGTTGATGTCGCTTTCGAGGATCTCGCCCGTGCGCGGGTCGTGCACATGCGGGCCGGATGCATTCTGTACGGCGGAGGTGAAGTACCGGACCACTGAATAGCGGATGTCCTCCGGGCTGAATTCCGGATCCTCTTCGGGTGTCGGTGCATCGCGTGCGATGATGGCGTTCGAGAAGCCGGCTGCCTCGAAGGCGGGCTGCCAATCTTCGATTCCTTGCTTGATGTAGGGCCGCCACTTCTCGGGCGTCGCTGCATCGATGTAGTACACGATGGGCTTGATCGGATCGACCAGCTCGCCGCGCAACCACGCCGCAGTATCACTCGGCTCCAACCGGTAGCGCGTGATATATGTGCGATTGGCTGCACGATGCTCGTCCAGGCCGTAATCGGTCTGGGTGATGCTGAAGTATCCGACCCGGTCATCGCGAAGACGTGGCTGCATAGGAACTTCCGGCAACCTGATCATCGAGTGATTCATCTCGATTGTGACCGTGCCGGTGGATGCGTTTGAGGGGGCCTTGGTCGCTTCGTACGTCAGGATATTCCGAATCTCGATGTTGCGGGGGAAGCTCTTGGCACTTTGCACGAACGTCCGGCTTGGATCGAGCCGCTTGACACCATACGTGGTTCGACGTCCACTGCTGAGCCCCAGCACCGGTACATCCGTCGCAAACAACGGGGTGACTTCGATCACGACCGTCGTCGAATCGTCATTCCATGCCGCAATGTCGAATGCTCGAATTACAGGATCGAGATTGGAATTTTCGATCGCCATCGAGATCGAGAGGGAATCGTCAGCAACATTGACGTGGCCTGTGGTCCGGAGGAGGATCTGTTTCTTGTTTCGCTGCCACACCACCGTCTGGGTGTTGAACTTCTGCCCACCGTAGCCGACGCCCGTGGCGGTCCGAGCCACACGAGAGACCAGCAGGAGCTCCTCATCGAGCATCGCCACCGGAATCTCGTAAAACAGCTCGTCATCGACCCAGTGGACGTGGAACATCCCTGAGTCGGTGATAGCCTCTTCCGTGATGACGTCGGAGTAGGAATCGGGTTCGTCCTTATCGTCCTGGCCGCCACCCCCATCTTTTGGGGTCGGCTGAGGGGAAGCCTGCGCGCCTGAACAAGCCACGATGGCGGCCAAAAGCGCGCTGGACCCCCAAGCCCGTACGAAGCGTAGTGACATAAGTCTTCCTTTGTGGGGTGGCGGGTGCGGAAGATACTGAGGGGTCGCACCGCCGGACAGTGGGTGGGCTCAGCTTGCGGGTAGGGGCGGCGGGGGTAGGTTTTCGGGACTCCCGAAGGAGGGGCAGATGCGCCGTACCGTTACCCTCAGCCTATTGCTAACCTGTGTGGCCACGTTGGCGGTGGCGCAAGATCAAATGGCTCAATTCGTCAGATTCAGCTATCAAGACGGCGTTTCATATGGAATCGTCGATGGGACCCAAATCAAGGTCATTGAAGGGGACCTTTTCGGCGAGCATCGACTCACTGAAAAGACCGTGTTCCGGGAAAGCGTCCGCTTGCTCGCGCCGGTGGTTCCCTCCAAGGTCATCGCCATCGGTTTGAACTATCGAAGCCATATCGGCGAGCGGCCAATCCCGGAATACCCTGGCATGTTTGCCAAATATCCCACGTCGATCATCGGGCCCGATGAGGGCATCGTCATGCCGCCCGACGCGCAGTCGTTGCACTACGAAGGCGAACTGGTTCTGGTCATCGGCAAGACGGCGAAGAATGTCTCGGTCGACGAGGCCCTCGACTACGTCTTCGGCGTAACCGCGGGCAACGACGTGTCGGAACGCACGTGGCAACGTGACGATTTGCAGTGGCTCCGCGCCAAGGGCTCGGACACCTTTGGCCCGATCGGGCCGGTGATTACTAGTGGGATCGACTATGACGACCTCTTGATCGAGACGCGGCTCAACGGTGAGGTCAGGCAATCGGAGCGAACGAAAGATCTGATATTCGACGTTGCCGACATCGTGAGCTACGTCAGTCGCTACATCACGCTCCACCCAGGAGACTTGATCTTCACGGGCACGCCCGGTTCGACTCGAGCCATGCAAATCGGCGATGTAGTGGAGATCGAAATCGAAGGTGTGGGCATACTCCGAAACACTATAGTCGCTGCCGGAGAGAACTAGCAGCGAGGAGGACCGTATGATTCGTGCCAGCCTTCGTATCGCGCTGGTCATGCTCGTTGCGGCCCCATTGGCTGCGCAGCAGGACAAGACGCTCGACCTCGCCATCTACCTCGACTGGGAGCGCAGCCGCAGCCCGCTGATTTCTCCGGACGGCGCGCAGATCATCTACACGCGGAGTCGTATCGACAAGATCAACGACCGGTGGGATTCCGAGCTGTGGATCATGAATGCTGATGGCTCCAGGAACCGGTACTTGACCGATGGATCCTCCGCACAGTGGTCTCCCGATGGCACCCGTATCGCGTTCACCCGGTCCAGTGACAACGACGGGGAAGGCTCGCAGATTTTCGTGCGCTGGATGGATGCCGAGGGCGCCACGTCGCAGATCACACACGTGCAAGAGTCCCCTGGGTCGATCCGCTGGTCGCCTGACGGTGAGAGCATCGCGTTCGTCATGAACGTTCCAAGCGACGAAGGATGGCGCGTGTCCTTACCCGAGCGTCCAGACGGGGCCAAATGGACGGCGGATCCGAAAGTGGTGACACGCCTCAACTATCGTCGCGACCGTCAGGGCTACATCGATGACGGATATCGCCACCTCTTCACCGTCTCGGCTACTGGTGGAACGCCGCGCCAACTCACCGACGGTGATTGGAACCACGGATCTGGCGCGTGGACTCCAGACGGGTCCGAGCTTGTGTTCTCGAGTCACCGAGTCCCAGAGGCGGAACATGATTGGCGACAGTCGGATGTGTACGCAGTCCGCGTCGTCGATGGCACGATCCGCCAGCTCACGACTCGCAGCGGTCCCGACGGCGGTGCGATCGTCTCGCCGAATGGGCGGCTAGTGGTGTATACCGGAAACGACTGGACGGACGACACCTACATCACCCGGAAGATCTACGTGATGAACTTGGAAGGATCGGAACATCGGCTGATTTCCGAGGGGTTCGACCGGCAACCGTCGAGCATGAATTGGGCACCAGATAACAGTGGGGTGTACTTCACATCCAACGACCGGGGTACCACGCAGGTCTTCTTCGCGTCAGTCGGGGGTGGCGTACGGCAGGTGACGGAGGGCGATCACCGTATCAGCCTCAGCAGTATGACCGCCGACCTCATGGCCGTGGGAACGTTGTCGTCGCAGCATGAGCCGGGTGATGTCGTGATCTTCAGCTTGCGGGACGGCCACACCACCCAGCTGACCCATGTCAACGACGATGTGCTCGAGGGCATACGCTTGGGTGAGGTCGAGGAGATTTGGTATTCCTCATTGGACAATTTTCAGATCCAGGGCTGGATCATCAAGCCGCCCGACTTCGATCCGGCGCAGAAGTACCCGCTGATTCTCGCGATTCACGGTGGACCGCACGGCATGTATGGCGTCGGTTTCAACTTTGCGTGGCAAAACCATGCCGCCAACGGATATGTCGTGCTCTACACGAATCCTCGAGGAAGTGCAGGGTATGGCAGCGCTTTCGGTAATGCCATCAAGCGTGCCTACCCAGGCAACGACTACGATGACCTCATGGCTGGGGTGGACTCCGTCATCGAGCGTGGGTATATCGACGAAGACAATCTCTTTGTGTACGGCTGTAGTGGTGGTGGCGTCCTGACTTCCTGGGTGGTGGGGCACACCAATCGATTTGCCGCAGCTTCAGCCAATTGCCCCGTGACCAACTGGTTCTCGTTCGTTGGAACGACCGATGGAGCAGGTTGGTATCGCAATTTCGACAATCTTCCGTGGGAGGATCCGTCGGAGTACTTGCGCCGTTCGCCGATCATGTATGTCGGGAACGTGGAAACTCCGACGATGCTGATGACCGGGGAAGACGACCTCCGTACGCCGATGCCGCAGACCGAGGAATACTATCAGGCGCTGCGGTATCGGAAGATCCCTACGGCGATGATTCGGTTCAAGAAGGAGTGGCACGGCACTAGTAGCCGTCCGTCCAACTTCATGCGGACGCAGCTGTATCTCCGAGAATGGTTCAAGAAACACAGTCGCAACCCGAAGTCGGTGACGGAGTGACCAATCGCCGCGATTTTCTCAAGATTGCCGGTGCCGGCGCGGGGCTTTCGGTGGCGGGCGCTGGTGCCTTGGGGGCGAGTGAGGAGGAACTCCGACTCGTATCAAGGCGACGCAGCCAGAATTCTCCCGATATCGTGGTTATCGGTGCCGGTGCGTTCGGGGTGTGGACTGCTTACTACCTGCGCGAGATGGGAGCTCACGTCACTCTCGTGGACATGTTCGGCCCCGGCAACTCACGGTCTACTTCCGGTGGAGAGACGCGTGGCGTTCGATCGAGCTACGGTGACCACGAGCTTCGCATTCGGTGGGCCAACGAAGCCATTCGTCGGTGGCTTCAATGGGATGCCGAGTGGGGCCCGGAACTCAATATCCGCCTGTTCTTCCAATCTGGTGATCTCATTCTCCGTCCGAACTCTGCTGGGTGGCTCGATCAGACGATCGGGTGGTGGGACAAACTCGGGGTGCCTTACGAGGTTCTCACGCGCGAGGAGACCGCCTATCGATATCCCCAGATCGTCCTGGATGGGATGGAGCATTTTGTCGTCGAGCAAAATGCCGGTGTGGTGCGCGCAAGGCGAGCGTGCGAGGCTGTGTCGACCGTGTATCAACGGCGGGGTGGCAATTTCTTGATGGCTCACGCGCGGCTAGGAGACCGCGTTGACGGCAAACTTCAGAATATTTTGCTGACACCGGGCACGACACTCTCGGCCGACGAGTACGTGTTCGCGTGTGGTCCCTGGCTTCCCAAGGTCCTCCCCGACGCGATGGCCAACAAGATCCGGACGCCAATGGGCCATGTCTACTATTTCGGCACGCCATCGGGTGACAACCGGTTTACCTATCCCAACATGCCGAGCTATAATGTGCCCGGCGTGACCGGCTGGCCGGCCCTGCCCCCGGATCATCGCGGGTTCCGTGTGCGAACCGGTGGGCGCCGCCCCTTGGATCCAGACGAATCGGAGCGTTGGATCGACCCCGAAGATTTCGAGCGCCCGCGCAAATTCCTCGCGGAGCGTTTCCCAGCCCTAAAGGACATGCCAATTATGGAAACGCGCTCGTGTCACTATGAGTCGAGTACCGACCGCAACTTTATCGTCGATAACCATCCCGATCTATCCAACGTATGGATCGCCGGTGGTGGCTCGGCTGAGGGCTTCAAGTTCGGGCCCGTGATCGGGGAGTACATTGCCAAGCGCGTGTTAGGCGACGAAGGGGACCCGGCGCTGGTGCAGTTGTTCAAGCTGAAAGACGAAGTGTTTCCGCCGCCAGGCGAAGAGACGGAACGGCGGCGGGAGTAGCGGGATAGCGGGATAACAGGCGATTCCATCCCACTATCCCACTATTTCCATCTCACCACCATTCGCCGGTACAAACCCAGTCCAACCCTGCCAGCCAGTCCAGCGCCGGTTCGCCGATCGGCGCTCCCGGGGGGGCATTTGCCGGGTCCGGTTGGCTGAACGGCTCGGCAGGGCGGGTCAAGAACCGCTCGATATCGCCGGTTAGGAGCGCGTAATGGGCGGCATTGGGTCCATCCAGTGCTGTGGACGCCATGAATTCAGACTGCTGGAGGCCCAGACGGTAACTCGCGATCGCGCGCACCTGTGGCATTGCGGCGGTGCGTGCCAATCGCATCAGGTTGTCGATCACCACCCGTTCGACTGCGCGTTTGACTTCGGCCTCATAGGCATTCGAGGCCCGCGACCCGAAACTCGCTGCCAATAGCTGATCGATAACTTCGTCGAGGCCGGGGAGCGAAGGATTCAAGGCGTGTTGTTCAACCACGCGCGCGGTGCGCGCGCTGGTGAGAATGCTCGACACCGTGTGGTTGGCCGCTACCGTGGCTGGTGTCACGACATCGAACATCTGATTCGTGTACCTGGGGAACAGCTCACGGTGCCGGCCCCATCCTGACGGACGGGGTGGGATCGCGGCAATCACGCTGGTCGGTATCGTGAGCGCGCTCGGTTCGAGAGTGGCCCATAATGACTGCATGGCGGCACGTTGGAGTGCCGCCGAAGCCGGTTGGGTCGGTGTGCGCCCGTCTCCCCGCATCGCGTATATGTACTCTACACCGCCGATGGCCGACGCCGCTGCAGTCACCTGATATCGGTGGTGCATGTACAACGGCACGAGGACTTCCTCGATCGTTGCCATGGGCATGTTTCGTTTGATTGCGTTCTCGCCAAATCGCGACAACGCGACGCGTCGCACTTCCATCATGCGGTCCAACTCGATCGCCACATCCACGCCGTTGGACCATTGGTCGGCGCGTGGATGAATGTCGATGTCCTGGTTGGTGAAGTATCGAATATCGCGGTCCCAGGCATCGTCGAGAATCTGTTGGAGGGCTGATGCCTCATCCGTTCCATCGGGAAAGTCTTGATACC
>Ga0114949_10000277_pt1 | contig 25783 bp, 22 predicted proteins | sample N074metaG_FD_83505 | JGI IMG/M metagenome (GOLD analysis project Ga0114949, IMG submission 83505) | Deep subsurface microbial communities from Kermadec Trench to uncover new lineages of life (NeLLi) - N074 metaG | ecosystem: Environmental > Aquatic > Marine > Ocean trench > Sediment | place...
CCACCACCAGGACAATGGGTAACCATAAGGGGAAGTTTCGCATTCTTGCGCGCGGAGATCAGGCACTACCATCGGCGCCGGGGCCGTGTTACTTCGGGACAGGCGGCATTGGGCCGGCCTTGATGGCGCCAGAACGATAAGCCAGGATCAGGGCACTTTTTAGCCACTGGAGCCGCTGGGCATGAGAGCGCTGTGCGAAACTTCCCCCGGGCCAGGTTTCTGCCTGCTCCCAGGATCCCCAGTCTTCCTGTTTATCTTTATTGGCCTTCATTTCGTTCACGAAGCGCAATGATGTCCTTTCACCGTGTAACCATGACACTGCCACAGGAAAAAGGAAACCCCGACGCGGGATACGCGGACCCAGGGAAACAGCTCTGACCCTGGCCTCAGAAGCTCCAGATCACGTTGACGTCGATGAAACTGTCGTTTTCGAAGTTCTGCAGAATCACGTCGTCCTGGGCATTGATAAAGAACCGTCCAGTGGCTTCCAGGCTCAGGCTGTTGTTCAACCTGCGTTCGAATTCGATAATGAACACGGTGGACTGGTTGTCCAGATCCACCGTGGCGCCGGCCAGGATGGCGGTGCCCTGGACATCGTTCAGGGCCAGGCGGGCGCCAAAAAAGACATCGTTATCAGCGATCGTCGGCGGGGTGGTGGCGAAGTTGTCATCCCGGCCGTCGTACTGGTATTCGACCAGCACGCCCAGGTCCGCCGCACCGTCGGTGACCTGATAGAAGGTGTATTCAAAACCAGCCACCAGGGCGCCGAAGGTGTCGCCCTGCCCTTCCCGCACGATGCCTTCGAACTTCCACAGCCAGGCGTCGCGCGTGTACTGCACATCGGCGCCTGCCTGGGTGATGATGCTGTAGACCGGCAACAGGCTGGCGCCCGTGGGTGAAATCACGAAGCTCGGTTCCCGGCCAGTGCCCCAGAAAACAGACGTGCCCACGTCCCAATCGCCGAACACGTTGCTGTAACGCGCAGAAAAATCCACGTGATGGTTTTCGGCGCCGGACTCGTAAAGGGGGTTGTCCGTATCCACCGGCAGGAAAAACCGTGGCCGCCCATCGGGACCGGCAAAGGTGCGCTCCCGGAATCCCGGCAGGATGAACAGGTCCAGCGACCCCCAGTCCCGGGGCGTGTAGAAATGGATCATGGGCTGGCCCAGGAAATCCTCGTCCACCAGGTCTTCCACCCCGTCGATCTGGTTGATGATGTTGACGAGATGCCTCGACTCGGTCACGCCCCAGAACACGCGGTTCACACCCAGCAGCACATCCCACTGATCGCCGCGCCGGCTCCAGAAGGCCTCGCGCAGGTCGAAGTGCGTGCGCTCATCGTCCCGAGCATCCGCGCGCAGGAATGGAATCACCGTCACCCGATCACTGTTTTCCAGCCGCCAGCGAAACTCGGGTTCGAAAACCAGCGAAGGCTGCCAGTGCTCGAACTGTCCGGGAAACTTGGGATTATCCGGAAACCAGCGCAACTCCGCCGCCAACGCCCCGGAAAACTCGAACTGGGCCGCAAACACCGACGCGCTGGCCAGTAAAGCCAGCGCGCCGAGTGCCGCAACGATGCGGTGTCTTGCGGGCCTTGGGGTCACCTCGCCACCCCCCTGGCTTGGACCAGGTCGTCCATGGAGGTGTCGAAATAGCCCTTGTACCAGAACACGCCGACGGCGCGGTCCAGAGCTTCATTGGCGTCGAATTCCTGGGTTCTGGCCACGGGATGCAGAATACTCGTTCTGGACCGGCGATTCGCTGACCCCATAGCCGGGCGCTTTGCCGCTTACAATCGCTGCCCATGGATGTCTCCCATATCCTCGAACCTCTGAACGACGCCCAGCGCGAAGCCGTCAGCGCGCCGGACGGTCACTACCTCGTGCTCGCGGGAGCCGGCAGCGGCAAGACCCGGGTGCTCATGCACCGCATCGCATGGCTGATCGAGGTGCAAAACGTCTCGCCCTTTGGCGTCCTCGCGGTGACCTTCACCAACAAGGCAGCGGGTGAAATGCGCGCCCGCGCGGAGGAACTGCTCAGTCAACCCACCCGGGGGATGTGGATCGGGACCTTCCATGGGATTGCACATCGTCTACTGCGTATGCATTGGCAGGAAGCCGGATTGCCCCAGAACTTCCAGATCCTGGACTCCCAGGATCAGTTTCGCCTCGTTCGCCGCGTGTTGCGCCTGCTGGAACTGGATGAAAACCAGTATTCGGCCAAGCAAACCCAGTGGTTCATCAACGCGCGCAAGGACGAAGGCCAGCGGCCCGACTCCCTGGAAGACAGGGACGATCCCACGTTGCGCACGTTGATCAATGTCTACCAGAGCTACGAGGAGCATTGCCGCCGCGCGGGGCTGGTGGATTTTGCCGAGTTGCTGTTGCGGGCCCATGAGATCTGGCTGGAGTACCCGCGCATGCTGGCCGACTACCGGGAACGCTTCCGGCACATCCTGGTCGATGAATTCCAGGACACCAACACGATTCAATACGCTTGGTTGCGACTGCTGGCCGGCGACACGGGTCATGTGTTCGTGGTGGGCGATGACGATCAGTCCATTTATGGCTGGCGCGGCGCGCGGGTGGAAAATGTCCAGCGCTTCAGCAAGGATTTTCCCGATGTGACGCTGTACCGGCTGGAACAGAATTACCGCTCCACGGGCCGGATCCTCGACGCGGCCAATGCGCTCATTGCCAACAACATGAAACGCCTCGGCAAGAAACTCTGGACGGCCGCGGGCGATGGCGAGCCGTTGCAGCTTTATGCGGCGTTCAACGAGCAGGATGAAGCGCGTTTTGTGGTAGAGCGCATCGAACAGTGGTTGGAGGAAGACAACAAGGGCGAAGACGTTGCGATTTTGTACCGTTCCCATGCCCAGTCCCGCGTCCTTGAGGAGGCCTTGCTGATGCAGCGCATTCCTTATCGCGTATACGGTGGCTTGCGCTTCTTCGAGCGTGCCGAGATCAAGGACGCTCTCGCTTACCTGCGGCTCATGGCCAACCGGGATGACGATGCCGCTTTCGAACGCGTCGTGAATACGCCGACCCGGGGGATCGGCGAGCGTACCCTGGACACGATCCGCAAAACCGCCAAGGAAAACAAACTCAGCTTGTGGCGCGCCGCGGCGGCCTGCCTGGCGGACAAACGTCTGACACCGCGTGCTACCAGCGCCGTGGACGGTTTCATGGGCCTCATCCACAAAATGGAAGGGGAGGCAAAGTCCAAGCCCCTGCACGAAAAAGTAGATCTGATCACCGCCATGAGTGGGCTCGTGGAGAGCTACAAGAAAGAACCCGCGGAACGGGCCGAGACGCGCATCGAAAACCTCGATGAACTGGTCAGCGCCGCGCGCGGATTCGTGCGCAATGAAGACGACGACATGGATGAGTTGTCGGCTTTCCTGTCCCACGCGGCCCTGGAAGCCGGCGAGGGTCAGGGCGGGACTGGTGAGGACTGCGTGCAACTCATGACCCTGCACTCGGCCAAGGGTCTGGAGTTTCCATTATTGTTCATGACGGGTCTGGAGGAGGGCCTGTTTCCGCATCGCATGTCCATCGAAGAACCCGGCCGGCTGGAGGAAGAACGCCGCCTTTGCTACGTGGGAATCACCCGGGCCCGGCAGCATCTCTACATGTGCTACGCGGAATCGCGCCGCTTGCACGGAGTGGATGCCTACACCCGCCCATCCAGGTTCCTGCGGGAAATCCCCGATCATCTGACCGAAGAGATACGCCCCCGGGTGCAGGTGAGCAGGCCGGTGTCACAGGCCATGCCGGCACGCCGCCGCGCGGCCTTTGCCGATGATTCCCCCGCCGGATTGAAGCTGGGTCAGCGCGTGTCTCACGCTACCTTTGGCGAAGGCATCGTGCTCAACTACGAAGGTGAAGGTTCCCATGCGCGTGTGCAGGTGAACTTCGAGGGCGCTGGTATGAAATGGCTGGTGGTGGCCTACGCTAACTTGGAAACGATCTAGGATTTGAGTTGCAGCACGGTTTTTGCAGGAACGGCTTTTGCAGGAACGGCTTTTGTAGGAGCGGCTTTTGTAGGAGCGGCTTTCCAGCCGCGATACTTTCATAATCCATATACATATCCATATACCCATCGCGCCACCAAAGCCGCTCCGGTACCGATAGGCCGAATATTGAGAGGAGAAACCCAATGAAACGTCGCGAGTTTCTGAAAACCATGGGGACCGGCACCGTTGTGGCCGGTACCGGGCTGGTGGCTGCCTGCGGGCCAAAGGAGTGTCCCACGGTTGAGGCCGCTGCCGTGGTGGCCGCAGGCGAGACCTTCGAGTGGAAGATGGTCACTGCCTGGCCGTTGAACTTCCCGGGACTGGGCACCGGCGCCAACTACCTGGCGCGCATCATCGGGGAGATGAGCGGTGGCCGTATCACCGTCAAGGTCTACGGCGGGGGCGAATTGGTCCCGCCCTTCGAGGCCTTTGACGCGGTCTCCCGGGGCACGGTGGAAATGGGACATGCCGCGCCCTATTACTGGAAAGGCAAGACGCCCACCGCGCAGCTGTTCAGCGCCGTGCCCTTCGGTATGACCGCCTCGGAGATGAACGGCTGGTTCTATCACGGCGAGGGTCTCGATCTGTGGCGGGAGACCTATGAGCCCTTCAACATGGTGCCGTTTCCCGCCGGGCAAAGCGGCGTGCAGATGGGTGGCTGGTTCAACAAGGAAATCAACTCGGTGGCGGATTTGCAGGGACTGAAAATGCGCATCCCGGGCCTGGGCGCGGAGGTGCTCAAGCGCGCCGGCGGCACACCGGTGACGCTGCCGGGTGCGGAACTGTTCACGGCCCTGGAGTCCGGAACGATTGATGCCACCGAGTGGGTGGGTCCCTACAACGATCTGGCCTTCGGTCTGTTTCGGGCCGCCGGGTATTACTACTATCCGGGCTGGCACGAACCCACCGCGACCCTGGAATGTTTCATCAACGGGGATGCGTGGCGTGCCTTGCCGGCGGATTTGCAGGCCATTGTGGAGCAGGCCTGCAAGGCCGCGACCCAGGACATGACCGCCGAGTTCACCGCCCGCAACCCGGCCGCGCTGGAGCAACTGGTCAGCGAACACGGCGTCCAGTTGCGGCGTTTCCCCGACGATGTGCTGGTCCGGCTCAAGACCATCGCCGCGGAAGTTGTTGCGGAGATCGGGGCCATCGATGCGCTGTCGCGCCGGGTTTACGATTCCTATATGGCGTTTATGGCCCAGGTTCGCCGCTGGCACGATATCTCCGATCTGGCCTACCTCGAGGCGCGGAATCTGGGCCCACGCTGAGAACGGGGGGTCGGGCCCGAAAGCGGGGTCGCGCATCCGAAAAACGCGTTCCCCGGGGGGTGCCTTCTGGCCTATGGGACCCGGGGTGTCGCACGCAATGCGGTGTTTCCTCTTTGTAAAACAATAAGTTGGCTTCGCCTTGTTTCGCGTCCAAATCAGGCTTGCGCGGCACCTGACTAGGTGTTATAGTTCACTACAACACTAGGTAACCAAGGGTAAAGGAAGCCACCATCAGGGGGCATCACCCGACAGGAGGTTGAGATGAAGAGCCTGAAACAAACTCGCGCCCCGGCCGTCACATTGGCCGCCTACATGGTGCTGGTGGGTTCGATGGCTTACGCCGTGGCCGCGAGCGCCGGGCAGATGGCTGCCGACGCGCGCGCGCAGCATGATTGCGTGGTTGAACACACCGCCAGTGATGTGAACGCGGACGCGAATGCCGCCCTGGAGCCGAACGTGGCCCTGGCGATCGACAAGGCCGACGCTCAGGTCGGCGCCCAGCCGCCGGCGCCGGCGAAGGCCACCAAGCGGTCGCGCAAGAGAAACCGGGTGGAGTCCTCGCTATTCCACTTCTGAGGCAGGGAGCCTCGAACGCCGGCAAGGGGGCGTTCAGAAGGATCTGACATGGCAGCTGACTGGAACGACAACCAACCGATCTATCGCCAACTGCGGGACAAAGTCGTCGGCTTGATTCTCGACGACCTGCTCGCGGAAGGTAACGCGCTGCCGTCCGTGCGAAACGTGGCGGCGGAATATCAACTCAATCCCATCACCGTGTCCAAGGCCTACCAGGAACTCGTGGACGAGGGTCTGGTCGAGAAACGCCGCGGACTCGGCATGTTCGTACTGGAGGGCGCGAAATCGCGCCTGCTGGAAGCAGAGCGTGAACAGTTCATGCGCGCAGAATTGCCGGCATTTGTGGAACGTGTGAAACGACTGGGGATTGACCCGCGCAAGCTGCTCGACAAGATCGAGCAGGTCGGAGAAAGGGAGGATACATGAGCGCCATCATTTATGCGAAAGGACTGCGCAAGTCCTTCGGAGACACGCACGCTCTGGACGGCGTGGACATGGATATCCAGCCAGGCCGCATCGTCGGTCTCATCGGCCCGAACGGCGCCGGCAAGACCACTTGTCTCCAAGCCATCCTGGGACTGACGAGTTTCGAAGGTGAACTGTCGGTGCTGGGGCTGGATCCGCGCAGGCAGCGGGCGGAACTGATGAAGAACGTCTGCTTCATCGCGGATGTGGCCACTCTGCCGCGCTGGGCAAAAGTTTCCCAGTTGCTGGATTTCGTCGATCAGGTGCACCCGAATTTCCACCGCGACAAGGCGCTGGAATTCCTCAGCAAAACCAAGGTGCGGCTGGATAAAAAGGTCCGCGAACTGTCCAAGGGCATGATCGTGCAGACCCATCTGTCCATTGTCATGTCCATCGACGCCAAGCTGCTGGTTCTGGATGAACCCACACTGGGTCTGGACATCCTGTATCGCAAGGACTTTTATCACAATCTGCTCACCGACTATTTCGACGAAGAGCGGACGATTCTCGTGACGACCCACCAGGTCGAGGAGATTGAGAAGATCCTGACGGATGTCATGTTCATCGACGACGGCAAGATCGTGCTCGATGCCACGATGGAAGATCTGGCCAGCCGCTACGTCGAAGTGCTGGTGGTGCCTGAGAAGGCGGACGCCGCCCGGAAACTGGGGCCGATGAACGAACGGGAGGTCTTCGGTCGCCACGTGTTCCTGTACGAGAACCTGCGGCGTGAAGACCTCAATGGACTGGGTGAATACCACGTACCCAGCATCGCCGACCTGTTCGTGGCCAAGATGAGAGAAGGAGCTCCCGCATGAACACGCATGTGCATCAATATCAGGCGCTGGTCAGGCGCGAGTTCTGGGAACACCGGGGTGCGTTTTTCACCACTCCCGTGGTGATCTTGACCGTCATCATCGGGTTTACCATCCTCGGGCTGATCTGGTTCTATTATATTGCCGGCGGCACACGGATCGTGACCGACGAATTCACTTTCACTGGCGTGGGCGATCTGGTCCGCATGCTCGAGGACACGAACCCGCAAGATCGGGCCATGGCCATCAACGGCATGCTGTACGGCTCGACCGTGGTGTTCAACATTGCCCTGTTGTTTTACGTATTCTTCTATTTTCTGGGCTCCCTCTATGACGATCGCAAGGACAAGAGCGTCTTGTTCTGGAAATCGCTGCCCGTCTCTGACACCAAGACGGTGCTGTCCAAGTGGTTCAGCGGTGCGGTCACAGCGCCGATGCTGGCCTGGGTCGGGATCGTCGTGACTCAGCTCGGGTTGCTCGTCATCATGACGGTTATCGCCTGGACCAGCGGCGCCAGTGCCTCCAACCTGATCTGGGGTCCTGCCGAGCCGCTGCAAATTGCCTGGACCATGCTCGTGGCGTACATCGTCCAGTCCCTGTGGTGGGCGCCGTTTCATGCCTGGTTGCTGCTGGCGTCTGCCTTCGCACGCCGCGCGGCTTTTCTGTGGGCAACTGTGCCGCTGGTGCTGGTGGGATTCGCGGAAGCCTATCTCAACTACAGCTGGAATTTTTTCCGCCTGCTCGCCGAGCGGATCGGCGGCGGTGTGATTCCGCTGCAGCTGGACCTGGATGAGGACGTCCACATTGGGATCATGAACCTGGACCCCGAACGCGCCACGTTGAGTGTTGATATGGGCGCAGTCACGGACCTGCTTACCAGCGTTGAGATGCTGTGGGGCTGGGTGGTTGCCGCGGTGTTCATTTCCGCCGCGATCTGGTTGCGGCGTTACCGGGATGAGACCTGAAAACGTGTGGGACCGGCATCTTGTGAAAAAATGGGGACAGTTACCTCATTTCCAACGGTGTCGGATCTATTCGAACGAGTGTTCAGCGGAAATGAGGTAACTGTCCCATTTTTTCTGTTCCCTTATCTCCTTTGTTTTCTGGGGAAGCGCCAAAAGGGGAACACACAATGATGGGGTGAGACCCCATTGCGCCAGGGAAGGCGAACGAAGGGCGGCAGGAGGCCGCCCTTCGTTTTCCCGGTGTTTGGTGTTTTCAAGGTGTCTGACACCTTGAAAGTTAGATCAGCGGCGCCCCGAAAAAGGTGCCGTGAAACCGGAACAGGATTGCGTAGATGATTAGTGCCAGAACCACGATCGTGATGTCTTTGGCGAACGGGTATTTTTCCTTCGAGGGGCGCTGACCGCGCCGGTTCGCTGACCACATGTCATACAAGGCATAGATCGCGAAACTCCCGAACAGAAGCAGCGAGGCCTTGTCTCCGTTGGCCAGCAAATGCCCGGCCGCCCAGAGAAAAGTTCCCCACAGCATCGGGTGCGCAGTCAGGCGTTTAATGTTGCTGGGCGCGTAGGCGGCAACGAGCAGGATCACTGCCACGAGCATCAACAGCGTGTTGCCGGACCGGCCCCAGGTCGGCGGTTCATACACCACCTCCAGCGGCGCACGGGCGTAACCCATGACGATCATCACCAGACCCGCCAGTGAGACCGCTGAATACAGACCCATGTAGGGGTTCTCGCCCAGGCGATCGACCAGGGCCGCCCTGAGGGGGACAAAGGTCGATATCAGGTGCGGGCCGAAGAAAACCGCGAGTCCTGCGATGAGCAAGGTCACAACGGTGCCGTGAAAATCAGGTCCGGCGTGAGACCCAGACTCCCAGCCCGGCCATCAGGGCGATCAACAACCACACCCCCGGAATTGACAGGGTGGGGGCCTGGGCAGGGACCCGTTCGCCGTCGAACTCGCCCCTGAAGACCTGACTTACCTGACCTTTTGCAGTCCTGAACAAAAAACAAGGCAGCGGCGGCGGCGATTGCCATTCGCCGCTCATGCTTTCCCCGGATACCTCACCGCAGAACTCCACGCCCACGCCCTTGACCTCTCCGCCGATGAGGAAGTCTGCTGTGGTGCCCGAGACCGTCCCGCTGACGGGCCCATTCATGTTGGGACAGGAAGCATCGCCGGAGATCAGTGGTATGACCGCATTGCCGGTGATCCGCGCGCCGTTTTGCTGGAACTCAATCTTGCCGTCGTAATTGCAACTCTCACCCTTGCCCGGGAGAAAGCCTCCAGTACCGGCGATGGACCATACGCCTTCGATGTTTACTTCCGGTGGTGGCGGGACCGGTATGGCCCCGACTTGAACGGAAAAAAACCCCAATAACAAGCAAACGCCAAGTCGAACAACTGCATGAAAAGACATGACACATCCCCTGAGCCAGAAAAACGCGTTGGCTGATCTTACCGCAACCGGTATGAATATGGGCGGGCCGTCCCAACTGCGGGCCACATCCAGTCCGTCTGGATTCAGGGGGTGATGGCCATCAGTTCCCAGCTCGAGGCTCCGCGAAATCGGCATTCGCCGGGCAGTAATGGGATACGTCGCCGCCGGTGCCCTGGTCTGTGAGCGTGGCCGCGAGCCCCAGGTTCTGTGCCTGGGCGGCGTCAATTCCGAGAAAGTCGAAAGGGATGGATCTCTCAATGACGCCAGAACCGGTGACCGGGAAGTTCGCGGCTGACCAGCCGGGGAGATCCTGACCGCAGCCGAAAAAGAGTCCCCAAAACCCCTCAACGTTGTAGTCAGGGGATGATCAGATTGCGGGTGATCCAGCCTGCCATGTGCGGGGGCGCGGGGATGACCCGTTCACCATTCACATAACAGCGGTCCATTCGTCCCGCATAGAAGGCTACACAGTCACGCAATGCGATATAACTGTGATCCGGCTCCGGATACATCAATGCGGCGTGCTCGCTGAAACGGCTGCCGACGCGCACTGACAAACGCAGGGCGTCGCCCAGCCATTCACAGTGAACCTCGCCGGTGCCGACGACGACGTATTCACGCCGGACGTCATCTGGCGGGAAAAAATAAACCGGGGGATGATTGGTTTGAAGCACGCGGAAACTGTTGCGGGTTTCGGCCACGATTTCACCCGCGAACTCCACCTTCAGGTGTCTGCTCGTTCTTTCCAGCTTTGGCGGAGTCGGATAATTCAGCACCGACTCCAGCGCCCCATTTGTGCTCGTATTCGCCACGTCCCCCTGGCCTCTCCGTTGCATTTCGCGCGCGCAAGTAACCACCTGCGTCGACACACAGGCGTCACGCCCTCTCAAACGCGTGGAGTGGACGGGTGGCCCGTCCGCGCTTCGGCGGCCCGGCGGTCCGGATTCCGACGTATGAACGCCCTGGGAAGAACCCGTGGACCCGTAGCTTTGCGTCCCCGCCTCACGACGGGTTTGCCTTTCGAAGCCCCGACATTATAGACCAGCCGAAAACCCGGCGTCCGGGGGCAGCTATCGATGGATGACCGCTTCAACGGGCAGCTATGCTCAGTGTCTTCGTGGTTTGTGCAGGAAAATCGAAAGGTTGATCGTGTCCGGCGTCGAGTTCTGGCAGTTTCTGGCGGGTTTGGGCCTGTTTCTTCTGGGCATGGCCCAGTTGGAGCAGGGTTTGGCGGCGCTGGCCGGGCGCTGGAATCGACCCAGGCGCAGGACTTTGCGAACCTTCCTGGCATTTCCTGACACGTTCAAAAAAATGACCCCCTCTCCTGGAGGCGGTTCTCAAGGTACCCCAATCGGTCGTCGCCGTTCAGAGGAAATCGGGGAGGTGATCGCGTATCTGTTTCGGACCCATGTGAAACAGATTCTGCGCGATCTCGTGCTTGATCATCGGTACCGTGGTCTCGGAGATTTCTTTGCGCAAGCGACCGAGCATCTTGGGTGCAGCGACCAGCACCAGCGCGTCGTACTCGCCACCCATGCGCCCCGCCTCGATACGGGCCGCGAGGCGCTTGGCGAAAACGACCGCCGCGTGTTCCTTGGGATCGGTCGGCGGGCTCATGGCATGGCGGCCGGCGCCGACAATGTCGAAACTGCGACCGGGGCGATCGCTGCTCATGTCCTGTTTCTTGAGCTGGTACTCGGAATTGTCCAGCGACTCGAACTCTTCCAGAGGATCCGCCCGGTTTTCGGCCTGGTAAATAGTTGCACCAGCGTTGCTGGCGACGACGACCCAGAACATGTCAGTTTATTTCCTTATGGGTTGGGAAAATTTTGAAAGCGATCTTCCGCCGAATCATTCGCCAAAAGCGCGATAGCGGCAATGACTCCGATCACCACAAGGATGATTGTCAGGGTATTGGTCCCGCCGCCACTGCTGTCATCCCGGTAGACACTGATGCTGTAGATGTTTGCGATGGCCACGTCGACGGAACGGCCCTGGTTATTGGGCCCTGCGGTACCTTGCAAATGCGTGTCGTTCACCGCGGTGACCCAGAACTCAAGCGCTTCATTCGGCGTCTGCACCTTCACGTGATCTCCCGCCACCACGTTTTTCGTGATCGCTGCAGCCGTTGGCTCGATAGAGAGCGGCGCGGTCGCGCATCCGATCAGCACCATGCTGAGCGACAGCAGCGCAGCGATGGTCCGAAACCAGGTCGTTTGGGTGTTCATCTGATTCACCGGGTGATCGAGGGGGTCATTGTAGGGACTTGAGAGGGCGGGCGGCAACAATGTTGCGGTGCTAAAGTAGCCTGCGGAGCGCGAAATGGCCCCGCCGCAGGAGCGGCATCTTGTTTGGGAGCGGCTTTGTAGGAGCGGCTTTGTAGGAGCGGCTTTCCAGCCGCGACTCCTTGGTGGGCGCGCCATCTTGGCGCGATTGCTTTGTTTTCGGTGAGACATAAATGGGGCTGATCGCAGAATTAAAACGAAGGAACGTCTTCCGGGTCGCCGCCACCTATGCTGTGGTGGGCTGGATCCTCGTGGAGGTCTCCTCCGTCGTTATGCCCACCTTCGACGCGCCCGAGTGGGTCATGAAGGTGTTTACCTTCCTGGTGCTTCTGGGCTTCCCGCTCGCCGTCATCTTTGCCTGGGCTTTCGAAATGACGCCGGAAGGCATCGTGTTGGACAAGAAAGCGAAGAAGAAGAAGAAAACCGCCGGGAGTCACCGTATCCGGCCCCTGGACTATGTATTGATCGCCGGCGTGGTCATCGTCGGGGGTTATGTGTTGTACAAAAACTTCATGCCCGGGGATGGGGGCGGTCCGGCGCCAGCCGAGGCTTCGGTGGCGGTGTTGCCCTTCGAAAACCTGAGCGCGAACCCCGACGACGAGTTTTTCAGCGACGGCATCACCGAAGACATCATCACCCATTTGTCCAAGATCCCGGGCCTGGCGGTGATCTCCCGCACCACCATGATGCGCTACAAGGAATCGGAGAAATCCATCAAGGAAATCGGGCAGGAGCTGAATGTCGCGAGCATACTGGAAGGCAGCGTCCGGCGCGCCGGTGACCGTGTGCGTATCACCGGCCAGTTGATCGATGTGAACACCGACCAGCACCTGTGGGCGGAAAAATACGATCGGGACCTGTCGGATATTTTTGCGCTGCAGGACGAAGTGGCCATGGCCATTGCGGGGGCTCTGCGCGTGCAACTCACCGATGAAGTGGGCGAGCGCTTGCAGGAGGTGCCCACGGAGAACCTTGCGGCTTACGAGCTGTACCTGAAAGGTCGTGAGCTGTCGTATCGATATGAAGCGGAGCCGACGCGGCAGGCCATCGTGCTGTTTAAAAAGGCGATCGAACTGGATCCGGAATATGCGCTGGCCTGGGCGGGTTTGTCCATGGCACAAGTCCGTTTAAGAAGTTCCGAGAGTGATCGTGAGCTGCGACAAGATTCCTGGAGTGCCGCGCGCCGGGCCCTCGAGCTTGATCCGGATCTGCCCGAATCCCACTTCGCCATGGGCTTCTGGTACGAGCGTGACAACAACTTCCGGCTCATGGAAAGGCACATGCTCAAAACTCTGGAGGGCAATTCCAACCACGCCCATGCCCATGACAGTCTGGCCGACATCTATATGACTCAGGGGCGCATCGAAGACGCGTTGGAAGAATTCGACCTGGCCCTGGCCGCGAATCCTTACCTGATCCCGGCATTGGGCAACTCCGTCGTCGCGCTATTGAAGCTGGGCCGTTACCGTGACGCCCGGGACGCTCTGGCGATCGCACTCGAGCGCTATCCCGATCAGTACGGGTTGTTAGAGGCGTTGCTCGCCGAGTGGGTGGGTGACTTTGAGGCCGAGCGAGAGGCGCTCCTGGCGATTGACGATGGTGAGCCGAACCCTGGATATCTGACTGGGGTTGGCGCGTCATTCGCGCGCGAGGGCAAAACTGAAGAAGCACGCGAGAGCCTCAAACAACTCGATGGTTTGCTGAATACGGATGACGAAGGCCAGCGTGCCGGTGCCCGGCAGGGGGCCAGCTACCTCAGGTCGCGCCTGGCAGCCGCTGACGGCGACATGGAAAAGGCCGTCGAACATCTCAATGACTGTCGGGACCTTGGTTACGACTTCGGCTGGGGTCTCGCCGCTCCGCGCTGCGTGTTTCTTTATGAAATAACCCTGGGGCTCATGTACCTGGGCCTCGGCGATTACGCCAACGCGGTGCATTGGCTGGAGCAGGACAACAGCCTCTCCGCCAGGGATCTCGATTTCGGATGGTGGGCGCTGAAGCACTATTGGTTGGCACGGGCCTGGGAAGGTCTGGGCGAGACCGGCAAGGCCCACCGGTCTTATGCCACCTTTCTTGAGATGTGGGATACGGCGGACGACGATCTGTCCCAGATCGTCGATGCGCGGGAACGGCTGGTCGCACTGACCGCGCCATAATCGCAGCATGCCGCGCCGGCTGCGCCATACCGACTACCTCATGCTCGCGGCGGTTCTGGTCGCTGCCGCCGCGGTGGTCTATGGCACCACTGATCTGCTCATGATGACGGTGGAACCTTCCTTTGACTGCAACCTCGCCCACAGTCGCGTCGAGAAATCCATCTGCTCGAGTAAAGTCCTGCGCCGGATGGACCGGCAAATGCTGGACGATTACCGGCGGTTGCGATCCACGTTGTCCGGTCCCGAGCGTTTTCAGGCCCGTGCTCGCCAACTGCGCTGGTTGCAAGCCCGGGACGCCGGTTGCTTCACCGGGGATGAAACCTGCCTCGAGCGCGCCTACCGGTCGCGGCTGGACGCCCTGGAGCGCGAGCGGGTCGCCGCCGCCCGCGAAAACGGCCCGCCGGTTAAAGATTAGCCCCCCGGTGCGGTAGACTGGCTTCCCTTTCGAGCAGGAAAGCGTGGACTGGAAATCGGGCGATTGGAAGATTGCGATACTTTTGCGGCAAGGAAACGGTGAAATGAGAACGCGGATACTGATTGCATTGCTCGGGTTGGTGTTGAACGCAACGGTGCTGGCCGAAATGCCGGAGTACATCCCTGAGTGCGCGGCACTGGATAGTCGAGCGCGCGATATCGAGTCGCGCATCATGGATTATGAGGTGGTTGAAGGCCAGTTCGGGATGACCGATGTCAATGCCGTGTGGCGGGCGTATTACGATGGCGATGATCTGGTTTATCTCATCGAGCGCCAGGACGTGGGCGAGAGTGGCAACGCTGACGTCTGGTATTGGTTCGACAAGCGGGAGTTAATGCGGTACCAGGAGCGCTCGCACCGGCGCATTGTCCCTGCTGACGCTCCGATCGAATACCAGGACATCGAACGTACGTTCTGGTTCAAACCGGGTGGCATGCTGATCGAAGCGGAGCAATCCTGCGACGGGGCAGGCGTTGTTCCCATCGAGGAAGAAACCCACGCGGCTTACGGCCGCGCGGGAGGACTACACACGCAAGCGAACGTCGCCCTGCAGGGGCAACGCGCCGGCGAACGGTTTTTTTGTGCCGGGCAGGACCCGGACTGGCACGGCACCTTGCTGGGCAAACGTGTCCACTATCAGCCAGCGAAACGCGATGTGGAAATTTTCATCGGCACCGGTGAATACAAGGACGAAAAGAAGTCGTTGTTTGAGTGGCACGGCAAAGCCCCCGGCTATGGCGCCGCCGCAACCGTATGGGTCCGCGAGGGCAAGTGCAAGTTGGGGAAGAAACGCTGGCCTTTGAAAGTTGCCATGCATCTGCCGGCAAAAATCGAGGTAGAGGGCTGTTGCGATGTCCGACCCGCGGCAGGTCTGCTGTCGGCGCTGGACACACCGAGAAAAGTGGGCTACCGCTGCGAGGAAGGCGAGATGTCCGTCTGGTTCCTGCGCGGCGATGCACTGGCCGTGGTCAGTCTTGAGGGCGAGACCTATGCGCTGCCGCGAGTGACCTCGGAAACGGGCGAGCGTTTTTCCGGGATCGGCATCACCTTGAACAAGGACGGAGAGAGCGCCTCCCTGATGCGGGCCGATGAAACCGTCTTCAGCGGCTGCAAGAGTCGGTGACAGTACACTTTTTAGAGATAAGTGTACTGTCACCGAATTAGGCTGGTCCCGGTTTTGTCGGGTCAGCTTATCGCGCGGGTGGCTTGCCAGGCACGGAAGCGCGGCAGCGAGCGATAAACACCGAAGCCCGTCGCCACTACCAGCGCAACCACCGCCACCATGGTGATCGGTGCACCCAGCGGTCCGATCGCTGTCAGGACCATGAGGCCGCCGGCGCCGATTCCAGCAAAGGCCGCCTGCCTTGGCACGCGGAACCGCGTTGAACCCAGCGCGAAGATGCCGGCCCACATCAACAATATACCGATCAGACCCAGCGTTTCACCAAGCCGGTACCCGGACGCCGAGGTGTAGCCAATTCGCACGTACGGGTCTTCCGGCGTCTGGGTGGCGTAGAGTTTCTCGAACGCGAAATGGATGCCGCGTTGTGGCACGTTGATGCGCAGGGGCTGGCCGTACATCTCCAGTGCGTCAGCCGTGCGCTCCAGCGCCTGCCTGGCCGCCACTTGTGGATACACGGGTTGCCCGTCGAGCATGACATCCATGTTGGAGTCCGGCGCACGGTAGTCGGGGCCCTGGGGGAGAAACAGATCCCAGCGCGTATAGGTGACCACCATGTCCGGCCGGGGCAGGTGCAGATCGACCGCACCGAAAAAACTCAACGCCCCGACCGGCGTGGCGTAGACAATTTCCACCGGGAATGTATTGGCGGAGTTGATCATCCGGATCAGCACGGTCTTGCCGTCGTTTGCACGCGCGGGCTTGGCCGGTTTGCCGTCCACGAACACCGACCAGATGTCCGAATCGGCAGGCAACTGCAGGCGCAGGAACTGTCGGCGGCTGTTGCGCACAGCAAGGGTTGCCGTCGTCACCGCCAGCCCGTCCCGGGTGAAAAGCGTGGTATAGGCTGCGTGTTCCACCGCGGCGACCTGCACGTCGATTTGCTCGTGCCGGGTGATCTGCAATTGCAGTCGCGCGGGCGGTGTAGTCTGCACATATTTGAAGGCCAGCAGGATCGGGTTGGTGGTCTTCAGGATCATCTGCTGCGGCAGTTCGCTGACCTCCAGCGCCGAGAGTTGCTCCGCGATGAGTGCCTGTATCTCCACCGCCGTCAATGCTTCGATGGCGATGCGCCCGTGTTCCACTTCGGCGCCAGCCACGTGCAGGGTGGGAACGACCGGGTCCGCGTCCGCATCGGTGAGGATCCGTTCGTAATTCACTTCGATGCGGAACTGACCGGTCATCTCCTGGGTAAACTCCAGGACGATTCGCTGCCCGTTCTCGTCTTCGATCACATCGTGGGAGCGCAGGGACGGCCCGGTCACCCCCAGGATGTTCAGGTTCTTCGGGAGCAGCAGATCCAGCGCCATGATCGCGCCGGATTTAACGTCGATCTCCACGCTGGCTGCGCCCTTGAGGGTGACCTCGCCGATGGAAACGAGCGTGTCCACCTGGGCGTCGAACTTGCCCTGGGCCCGTTCCGGCGCCACGGTTTCCACCGTGAGCACCGGCGATGGGCTGACGTATTTATATGTATGCGCCACGCGCATGGTCAGCGCGTTGCGGATGAAAGCCGGCAACTGGTTCTCGCCCACCCGGGTGATGTCGGCTTCCCCGGTGGGATTCAGGCTCAACTCGCTGCCGATCAACAGCGCCACCATGCCGCGCTGCCGGTGCAGGTCCCGTCCGGTCAGCAGCGGCACATCGATGGCCGTGGTGTCCGGTCCCAGCAGTTGTTCATAGAAAATATTGAGCGTGAACTCCCCGCGTACCTCCCGGTCCAGGAACACGGTAATGGTCTTGCGCGCACCGTTATCGCCGGCGGCTTCCGTCCAGTCGGACACGCCGCCGCTGGGCGCGATAATACGGTTTACTTCGGCGTGGGCCGGAAGTTCCAGGATCAGCGTGTTGGTTTCACCGTGTGTGATGTCATAGACGACGGTTCCGGCCACATGCAACACGCCTTCTTCCGCATAAACGGCGTGATACAGAACGGCGTTGGCCCGGGCTGCCGTGCGTAAATCCTCGGGCACCGCGTCCACCCAGTGCAGCGAAACAAGCTCCGTCAAGGGGACGAACACGGTCGCCTGTGTCGTGTCATCCTTTTCGGTCGTCACGACATTGGCATTTGGTGAAACGGTGACTTCCTTGCGTCCCGGCAACGTCAGTTCGAACTGGGACACGGGAACTTTGGGGATGGATACATCCACCCGCGGTGGGCCGTCGGTCTGGATCACGGGTGTCTGGAAGCGCACGGTCACCGTGTGTGAACCGCGCCCCTGCAGCACCGTGGCAAAATGCCCGTCTTTTTCCAGTACTGTTGCAGCACTGCCGTCAACCCGGACATCGGCCAGCGTCACCGATACGGGCAGCAAGGGGATGGTGAGTTGTTCGCCGCTAAAGGCTTCCACTTGCAACTCGCCTTCCCAGATCACTGCCTCATTGATGAGTTTTCCCGTGTAACGTGCACGGGAGATGGCGTAGCCCTCCAGCGCCGGCACCCGCCAGGACACGAGGATTCCGCTGGTGGCGGGCACGCTCGCGGTGACGAGGGTGCGGCCGTTCTGTTCCACTGTCTGCATGTTCATGCCCGGAACGATGGCCAGATCCACTCCCGTGGCGGGAAAATCCACGATCAGGTCTGTCGCCGCCGCGACCGGCACCGGCAGCGGCAATACGTATCCGGCCTCGGAACGTTGTGCGTCCACGCCGTATATCAACTGCATGTTGTAGCGGCCCGATTTGGACGTGCTCCAGGCCAGACCGTCCGGTGTCTGCACCAGTTGTACGGGTTGACCGTCCACGGTGGCCGATTGCAGGGCCGCACCCGCCGGCAGCACCGGCACCAGCGTCCACTCGTCTTCAAATACCTGGATGGACAGGGTGACACTGATGCGCGCCGAAGACCGGTCCGCGTGATCGATGACCTCAACGCGGATGCTGGAAGTGCCGACGGCGTGGGAAGCCGGCGCGGGTCGCGGGTCCTCATGCAGCAACTGCCACATCTGCTGATACACCGACAGTGGCACGCGCACTTCTCCGCCATCGTCCACGGCGGGTAACAGTGTTTCCTCGGCCAATCCCTGGGCCGACGTTCCCTGGGCCAGCAGCAGGCCAGCCAATAACCATAGTGCTTTCATGAGTTAGTCCTCGTTCAGTGCGGCGGGCAGGAGTTTCCTGTACGCCGCGTATTCCAGCGCGGCCACGAGCATGTCGTACTGCCCGGCATCCAGTTCACTGACGAACCGGGTCAGGCGTTGCTCGTCGGCCAGTAATTCAGCATCACTTTCCCAGCCCGCAACGGTCTCGCGCAGGCCGGCAATCAGGGCCAGGGCGTTGGTGAGTTCGGCGCGGGCCGCTGCCGCTTCACCGTTCGCCAGGTAACGGCCGGCGCGACGCGCGGCTTCGGCGGTTTCCAGGGCCACCAGGTTCTTGAGCACGTTGCGTTCCAGCGGGCCCTGCACGTGCCGCGCGGTATCGGCGTCGCCCAGTGACAGACTGGCACGGACAACCCCATTGCTCATCTGAACCAGGTCCTTGTAGCGGACCCGAACGTCGGCCACGGGGCCGGGGCCGTCCACCACCACATCCAGCAACACCACATGGCTTTCACCCGCAGCCATGCCGGGAATGACGATCTGGATGCCGTCTTCGTCTTCACGGCGATCCGTTTCGATTCCCCAGTTGCGCGACAGGCGTCGGTCGATGCTCTTTTCGGCTTCGCGCACGCGTTCGGCGTAGGCCTCATCGAGCCGGTAGGACCCGATGACATCCACCAGACGCACTCCCGGGGCAAGTTGAATTCGCAGACGCACGGCCCGCGCCACGGTGCGGCTGGCGGAATGCAGCTCGTGATCGATGAGTTGCGCGGCATCGGCCGGGACGGTGAGCGCACGCAGCCTTCCCTGCCCGGCCAATGCGATGGCATCCAGATCCGACCCGTTCACGCCCGCCAGCGTGACCAGGCTCACGGGCATGCCGGCGACGGCGCTCTGATGCACCAGAACCCCCAGGCTGCTCCGCGTTTCGGGCTCGATGCCATCGGCGGTCACCAGCACCACCAGGCTGGAACCCAGCACTGCGTTGGGATCGTCATCCGCCGCCAGGCGATCCACCGCCGTATCGAAGGCGTCAACAAGATTCAGGGTGTCGCCTTCGAGTTGGCCGTTGGCCAGTTGTTCGATGAAAGAAACCACGGTGCCGTGCCGGTAGTCGTTCGCCTGAACAACGGTTCCTCCCGGCACGCCCGCCACCGTGACTGAGAAACTGTCGCCCGTCTGGCGCTGTTCGTTCAGGGCCATCAGCAGTGCACGCAGTTGTTGGGCGGTGAAGGTATCCACCGTTTCGGGAAGATCCAGCACGACGGCCACGTTCATGGACGGGCGGTGTCCGCCCTGGCGTTCCGCCGCCTTCAATCCCACCTGCAACTGCACCCGTGACGGCCCGTCCACCGCGATCTGTGTCGCGTGCAGGTACACTGCCAGTGCGGCATTGTGCGGCGCGTCAAAGGGCTGCACGGTACGTTCGAAAGTCGCGGTCAACGCTTCCGGATACTGCGTGCGCAACTGGGCTTCGAGCCGGCGCATGACCGGGTCACCCGGGAGGTAGGTGTTCGCCCAGTAACCCGTCGGTGGCTGGTAGTCGAGCCCATCGAGTCTGCGGAGTTCCGTGAGAAAGCGTTCCGCGAGGCGATCACCCTGCGTCACATAGGCACGGAGATATCCGTCTGCAATCAAACCGCCGGCATCGAGTTTGTCTCCCGCTTCGGGTCCAGTTGACGGTTCCCGCCCATTCACCACTTTATCCGCGTAGGCGAGGTTTTTGCTCAGGTCGTCGATGGTTGCCACCCGCTCTTCCATTTCCTTTTTGAACCCTGCCGGTGTCTTGTTGGAGCGGCTCTTGGGTTTGGCGGCGCCGAGGTCCGATTCGGTGGTGACGAAGCCAGTCTTGCCCGGTTCGTCTGCGCGCGGCAGGCGCGCATCGGGCAAAAGTTCCGGCCGCAAGTCACGATAACGATCGCCGCTCTCGGTTCCTGCGGTTATCTTTTTTTGTTCGGCACCGCGGCGGCTCTGATCGCCCGGGGGCGTGGTAGGCGCCGCAGCCGGGTGCGCCGGTCTGCGTGCCGCGTGAGTTGTGCTGCTCCGGCCCGTTTCCTGTCCTTCTTCGGCGTCCAGATCGTCTTCCAGGCGCGCGCCTGTAACGACCAGTTCGTTGTTGGCGAACAGTGACTCATCCCCGGCGAGCTGGCGGTTCAGTTGGCCGGCTGTCCCGGCGCCGGTTTCATGGGACTGAGCCATCTGAGGCTGTTTCGTCGAAGCCTCCCGATCTTCGCCACCGGTAAAGCGATAGGTGCCGTCACGATCATTCATCGTTTTGCTGTCTTCCAGTGTCTGGAGGCGGACCGAGGATGTTTTGTCTTCTTCAAAGGCTTCGAAATAGGATTCCGGCGACATGACGTCGTCAAAGGAACCAAACTGTTTGTAGCCGATGCCGAGCGCGGCAACGACCACGACCGCGGCGGCCAGGCCGGTGGCCCAGTTGCGATCGCGAAAACGATTCGGCACGTGGTCGGCGGTTTGTGCTTCGCGCACGCGCTTCAGGGTGTCCTGTACCAGGTGTTCCGGCGCGTCGTGGCGCGGGAGACCTTCCAGGGCCTTGTCGATGCGTTCCATATTTTCGTTTTTGCGTTCAGTCATCGGAGTCTCCGGGGCTTTGCTCCGTCCCTTCGTGCGCCGCAAGCATGTCGGCAAGTTTCAGCCGCGCCCGGCGCAGACGCGTCTTTACCGTGTTCTGGGAAACCCTGAGGATGGCGGCGACCTCTTTCAGTGGCAGGCTCTCGAGGGCTACCAACACCAGTACTTCACGCTGGGAAAAGGGCAATTGCATGATCGCGTCATCCAGCCAGGCTTTTGTCTCCGCAATTATCGCGATGTCCTCGGCGCGGGGCAGCGGGTCGGGCGGGTCCGGGAGTTCGTCGGTTGTGAAAAACTGCCGAAAGCGTTTCTGATCCCGCACGTGGTTGCGCAGGGTGTTGGCGGCAATCGTGAACACCCAGGGGCGTAACGGCCAGGATGGCCGGTAGCTGGGCGCCGACTGATGAATCTTCAGGAAGATGTCCTGGAACAGGTCCTCACGCAGTTGCGGACTCACCCCGCACCGCACCAGATAACCCCATACCGGCGCCCGGTAGGCGGCCATCAGCTCCGGGAAAGCGTCGGCATCTCCCCGGGCGTGCCGGGGCAGCCATTGCCTTTCCGACAGTTCCACTATCCGGGAGTCCGCCCTCGCAGGTTCGCGGTTCATCGCTACTCGTGCCTGTGCCCTTTCTCCAGTCTCCACACATACTCAGTACACTCCACCCGCGAAAAAGTTTCAGGAATACGGCAAGCAGACGGCAAAACGCCCCACCCGGGTGGGCGGGGCGTCAGGGATACGGCCGGGCCCGGCAAGCTCAGAATTGGAGAACCAATTCGAGCTGGGAATGAGCGTTGGGGTCCATGACGAACTCCTGATTCGTGAAATCGACGTTCGTTACCCCGAACCGGACGTAAACCCGCAAGCCGTCGGTGCAGAAAAATACATCGCCCCGGGTGGCGCCGGTGCCGTGGATTTCCAGGCTTTCGAGCATCTGACCGTCGAAGACCGCTTCTTTGCTGCCGAAGAAAGTCAGCCCGAACCACTCGTCGCAGGTATTCACTCCGTCGTCGAACACCCCCAGGATCATGGCCCCGACCCGAAGCTGCACGCCACTGTCGCCGGTGAAGCTGGCAGCCAGACCGACGTTGTGCATCTGCAGATCCGGGCCCATCAATTGCCACCGGGAGGTGCAGCCGGGGTCGTCATACACATCGAAATACCCGTTGGTGGGCACATTGCGGAAAAAGCGCGAGGAAAAAACATCCGTATTGATCGGCATGGTCTCCCAGGCCCCCGGGTCGAATTTGATCTCCACGCAAGTGGGCAACTGGGAAGGCAGGCCGCCATAGTCCGGGTCGAAATTGTCCTGATAGGCGCTGGTGATGGAACTGCTGGTGCCCAGAGAGTTCGGGCCAAACTCGATATCGGCGAAGGTGTTCGGGACCGGTGAGCCCGCAAACAACTCGTCCACGAGCACGGTGACATCAGTCGGCACGCCCGGGTTGTACTGCACGTACAAGGTACCCAGACCATCGACGATGGGCGCGCCCTTGGCGCCCTTACGCGACAGGCATTCGGGACACAGGTCCGGCGCGAAGAAATAGTTCATGAGAATTTCCGAACTGAAACCCGGCGTACCGACCACGCCCTGTGCCCAGATGGGCTCGCCGTTGCGGTAAAAGTAGATCGTCATGACGGTGACATCGCCCTGGGTCAGCAACGTAAACCCCCACCCCGGGAAAAAGAACGGGAAGTAATGCCCGGTCAGGTTGGCGAGCGTCGGCCCGGTGGCAAAGGTGGCAAACTCGATGTCGGCACCGCCGGGCTGACCGTTTAGCGTCCAGGTTACGGCGGCCATTGTCTCGTCCGACCAGGTGATCGTCATGGTGCCCACGTTGGTGGGCGTTGCCGTGGATGTCCCCACGTTCCAGGAAAACACGTCGATGGTGCCGGTCCAGGACATGCCCGTGAGTTCGCCCACCGCCACGTACCAGATGGGCGTGCCGTCGGCCCGGTAGATGAACCACACCACGAACAACAGATCCCCGACCCGTTGGATGTCCAGGCCCCAGCCGGGATTTGCCAGATCAAACCAGTTGCCGAAGGTGGGCAGGAATATGCCTTTTTCGGCCGGTTCCGCCTGGCTCAGCGCGCCGAAACCCCCCGGCACTCCCGACAATGCGGTGCGCCACGGCTCGGTATTCGTCGTGGTCTGGGCTGAAGTCGTGGCGGCAAGCAGTGTGAGGGCTCCAGCCAGCCACAATCCGAGAATTTTCTGTTTTTGCATGACCCCCTCCTGACTGATGGTCAAACGGGAACCCGTAGTCTATAGGGTCCAAACGGCCGCCGACATGGCACCCTGCCGGGGCGGTATTGGCCGCTTTTCCGGGGCCTTGGGGCGCCCATCCCTTTCGCTGACCCCTGACTGCCGCTTTCGGCGTTTCCCGCCAGGTTGACCTACTTCACATTTTGTTGATCGATAAGGGCTGTATGCTGATGATTCTGTGAGGAAAAATGGGGGCTCAGCGGGAACCGCGAGGGTTTCCGGAGGGGAGAAGAACCGTGATCTGCCGTAATCGAATGATTTTGCTGGTGATCCTGCTGGCGGCGCTCGCGCCGCAGGCTTTCGCCAAGGACGCCATCACCCTGGACAACTACCGAAAGGCCCGTAAAGCCGTTGCCGAAGCGCTGGAAGAAAGCGGCGGCATGGAAGTGCTGGATCGCGCGCGCGGCATCGCTCTGAAGGGCGAGGGCACCTATGACCTCAGTGTGCGTTTGCAGGGCCTGCATCCCGATATTGACGAACCCGTGCCGATTACCGAGTGGCTGGTGATGAGTACCGATGGCCGGCTGGCCTACGAGTCCGACATGCTGGTGAATTCTGACGCCGTGGAGCATATCCGCTATATCTACGACGCGGGCCAACCCACGTTGATTCTGGATCTCATCAACCGGGGCGCGTTCTGGGACGCGGGTCCGGGGCTGGAAGAGCAGGCCGGCCGTTACGCGCGCATGGTGCCCCACGTGGTTCTCACCGAAGCGTACAACAGTCCCTCCCTGCGTTATCTGGGCTGGGGAGGCGAGCATGTTGTGTCGTTCACGCTGGCGTCCGGGGAGACCCTGACGGTCACTATCAAGAGCGCACGTTTGCGCAAGGTGGAGTACCTGCTGGATATGCCGCTGCTGGGTGATGCAGCCGTGCGCTGGACCTACGACCGATACGTGCGTGTTGATAATCTTGGCGCCTATCCGAGCCACGTGACCGTGCACCTGGCGGACCGCTTGCTCAAGGACATTCGCTACACCGATATCCAGACCAATATCGGAGATCATCCGCTATGGTCCGTGCCGGAAGATATCGAGATCCCGAAGCAACCGAAGCTGGCAAGCGCAACGGAAGCAGAGACAACGGCGCCAGGAGTTCGCCAGATCGCCGAAGGCGTGTACGACATCCCCGATCTTCGTGCCGGCTTCCATGTGCTGATCGTGGAATTCGACAACTATCTGTTGCTGGTTGACGCTCCCAGTGGCTGGTATGAGATGCAGCAGCTTCCCGCCATGAACTGGGCGAGCGGCGAGACCTCCGGATCCATCGGCCAGCGCTTCTACGACACGGTGACCAGGCATTTCCCGGGCAAACCGGTTCGTTATGTGGCACTGACCCACTGGCACAGCGATCACCTCGGCGGTATCCGTCCCTTCATCGCGGCCGGCGCGTCACTGATCGTGTCGCCGGTGACACGCGACGTGATCATGAACGTGGCGCGGGCGCGCTTTACCCTCGAACCGGATGGACTGCCGCTGGAAAAAACGCCCCAGTTCATGGTCGTGGACGGCGAGCTGACCCTGAACGAGCGCGGACGGCGCGTGAAGTTCATTGATGTGGGAGATAACCCGCATGCGGCAGGCATGCTGGTCGTGTGGTTGCCCGCGGAGCAGATTCTGTATCAATCGGATCTGTTTGAGCCGCGTTCCAGGGGTTTCCCGGCAAAGCAGCACATTCCAGTCATGCGCTGGTTCGTGAATTGGCTGGATGAGTCCGCGCTGCGACCCGAGACCATCCTGGCGATGCATGGGGCCGGCAAGGTCACACCGGATCAACTCAGCGAGATGCGCGTCCTGAATGAGTTGGCCGCCTCTCTGCAAACCACCAGCTCCCCATGATGGACCGTCGTAGGAGCGGCTTTCAGCCGCGACCGGGCGCATAGGAGCGCTTCCAGCTATGACCAGCAGAAGCCGGGCGATGCCCGGCTTCTTCGTTTGTGCGCGACTCTCCGTGAAACCATGGGTTTGCTAGGATGCTCTGGTAACCGTGGAGGATTGAATCATGCCGCGCAGTTGCGTGACTTTGCTGCTGACAGTGTTCCTGAGCATGGGTGGCGCCGATGCGGGAGCCGGCGAAACCGCTGATGTCCACCGGGTGCTGGTGGTGGGTGCCACCGGGCGCCAGGGTGGTGCGGTAGCCCGCGAACTGTTGAAACGCGGCTATGCCGTACGCGGCCTCACCCGCAGCCCCGTCAGCGACCGCGCCCGTCGCATGTCGTCCCTCGGCGTCGAA
>Ga0114949_10000279_pt1 | contig 25753 bp, 22 predicted proteins | sample N074metaG_FD_83505 | JGI IMG/M metagenome (GOLD analysis project Ga0114949, IMG submission 83505) | Deep subsurface microbial communities from Kermadec Trench to uncover new lineages of life (NeLLi) - N074 metaG | ecosystem: Environmental > Aquatic > Marine > Ocean trench > Sediment | place...
GGTTTCGCTAAGCATGGTCGACGCGAACATCTGCATACCTATCGACTAAAACTCTAACCCTATTCCTGTATTAACCAGCTGTACTAACCAGCTGTACTAACCAGTTGCACCGATCAGCGGAAACAAGCGTTGGGCTGCCACGAGCTAACCAGCATTGGCAGGGACTAATTTCCTGAGTCGGTCCGGATGCTAATAGCGCCGCGACCGAATGATCTGACCAAGTCCGGCATTGCGCAATTGGCTATCTACATATTCCTTGATGGTATGTGCTTCTTCCATCTTCAGGACATGATCCAGTATCTTCTTTGCCTGCTTGTATTCAATGGTGGTGAGGGCTCTTTTTACCAACAATAGATTGGGTGAGTTCATGGATAATACATCGTACCCCATGGCCATGAGCAAGACTGCTGCAGACGGATTGCCTGCCATCTCTCCGCAGATTCCAAGCGGTGTTCTTTCGTTATGGGCGTCATCAACAATTTTCTTTAGCGCTTGCAATACGGCTGGATGAAACTCCTGGTAGAGATCGGAGACACGTGAATTGTTACGATCCACTGCTAACATATACTGCACTAAATCGTTACTGCCCACAGAGAGAAAATCGACCCTCCGTGCAATTTCCCGGACCTGGTAAACCATAGCTGGAACTTCAATCATAACGCCCACATCCGGCATTTTGACTTCCACACCTTCTTCAATAAGTTCGCTGTAACACTTATCAATCAGTCGTTTGGCTTCATCAATTTCCCCGAGGTTGCTGATCATCGGCAACATGATTCTCAGGTGAGCGTTAATCCCTTCATTGGCTTTGATCATCGCCCTGATCTGGGCGATAAATAATTCAGGGTGATCGAGAGTAACCCGGATCCCCCGCCAACCGAGGAAAGGATTTTCTTCTTCGATAGGGAAGTAAGGCAATGATTTGTCACCACCGATATCCAGGGTTCGCATGGTGACCTGGCGCGGAGCAAATGCCAGTAAATGTTCCCGGTATATGAGCCGCTGCTCTTCTTCGGTGGGAAATGTCTCACTCATCATGAAATGGACTTCAGTCCGGTACAAACCAACACCCTCAGCACCCCGGTCCAGCGACCGTGCTACATCCGGCATCAACCCGGTATTGACCCACAAGCGCACCCTGTGACCATCGGGTGTGACACACCTTTTGTCCTTTAACTCTTCTAATCCTTCCACCATGGTGGCTTCATCTCGCGCTACTTTTTTGTAGTAGGCCAGATGCTGCTCGGTTGGATGAGTAATCACACATCCCTCAAAGCCATCAATGATCATGGGTGTTCCGTCAACCAGCTTACTGGGCAAATCCTCTGCACCCATCACAGTGGGCACACCCATGGCTTCAGCGAGAATGGCAACGTGAGAGTTTCCGGAACCCTTGACAGAGACAAAGCCCACTAATCTGTCCCTGGGAACAACCGCGAGATCAGCGGGCGCGAGATCCTCTCCAACAAGAATGGTCGCCTTCGGATAGCGGGGCTTTCGGGTATCACTCGTCTGCAGGCTGGCCAGCACACGTGTACCCAGGTCACGAACATCTGCTCCCCGCTCGCGTAAATACTCATTTTCCATTGTTTCAAAATTAGCGACATGCTCCAGGATGACCTTGCTGAGTGCACTTTGTGCCCACTCACCCTTTTTGATCCGAACAATCACCTCGCCGCTAATCGCCGCGTCGTCCAGAATGTGCAGGTAAGCGTCAAAAAGGGCCAGCTCTTCCGGTCCCAGCTGGTCAGAGAGTTTTCCAGATGTGCTTCTAATTTCATCCCGTGTTTTTTCCACTGCCTGCTCGAACAGGAGTATTTCTTTGTCGATATTCCTGGTTTTCCTCACCGGTACGTTATCGAGTTCCGCCCTTCGTAAGATGGTGACAGCCGTACCAATGGCAACACCTGGCGCGCCCGATGTGCCTTCAAAAATAGTAGCAGACTTCTTCCGGGAACCGGAAAGAGACAGCGCACCTGTTGCCTGTGCATTGGCAATGACACCTGCTATCAATGCTGAAAGGGTGATTAGAAATGCCTCTTCACTTTCATCATAACGGCGGGTTTCTTGCTGCTGTACGACCAGAACACCGAGAATCTTTCTCGAGTGGATAATCGGAACGCCGAGGAAAGAATGAAATCTGTCCTCTCCGATTTCTTCTATATAGTGGTTCCTGGGATGACTCTGGGCATCCTCAAGGTTAACAGGTTCAGCTCTTTCAACAACATAGCCAACCAATCCTTCATTGATATCCAACCTTACCTTGCCAATAGCATCAGGATTCAGACCACGCGTCGCCATAAATACATACTGTTGGTTGCTCTCATCCAGCAGATAAACACTGCAGACTTCGGTGGACATCGCTGAACTGACACGTTCAACAATAATTTCCAAGGCAGAGGTGAGATCCTCTGCAGCGTTAACTTCCTGTGTTACCCGGCGGAGTACTTCAAGCATAGTAAGTCAGGCACCTCGATATTCCTGGCGCCAACTCTTTCATCGCCTTCCTGTAAACCTCTTGCTTAAAGGAAACGACCTGGCCCAATGGATACCAATAGCTCACCCAGCGCCAATGATCGAACTCTGGCGTGTCGGAATGCGTGAACGAAATTGCTGTATCTTCTGCCAGCATCTTGAGCAGGTACCACCTTTGTTTTTGGCCGATGAACGATGACGCGTTCTGGCGCAGCATGCGCCTGGGCAATTTATATCTTAACCAACCACGCGTTGATCCCACAATTTCCACTTGATCCGGATCTAACCCCGTTTCCTCTTTCAATTCTCGATATAAAGCTTCTTCAACAGATTCGTTGGAATTGATCCCTCCCTGGGGAAATTGCCAGGCATCCTGACCCACACGACGCGCCCATAGAACCTGCCCCTGGTCATTGGCAACAATAATTCCCACGTTTGGCCGGTAGCCATCCCCATCAATCACACGGAATATCCTTTGTTACCATTTTGATTCATTGTCCCTGAATCTTCTATTTTGAGCAATACGGTTGATTTCAGTGCAGAATGCCTCATTTCAGCCTGGGTTTCCGAAGAAATGTTTCATCGAAGATAACCCAGGCCGCTGACATAAAACATCTAAATAGCCGGAGAATCTGTGGCACTAGCGATTTTTGATCTTGATGAAACCCTGATATCTTCTGATAGTGATCATGAATGGTGCCAATTTCTTGTCAATAGGGGCCTGGTGGACCCGGAGACCCACAATCGGCAAAGCGACGCTTTCTACAAACAATACCAGTTAGGCGAGCTGGATATCGATGCTTACCTGGCTTTTGCCTGTTCCGTGCTGACAAAATTTTCCATGGACGAGCTGATTGCCCTTCGATCTGAATTCATCGAAGAAGTGATTAAACCGCTCATCTTACCTCGAGCCAGGGAACTGATCGCCCGACACCTGGAAGCGGGAGACTATCCAATGGTGATTACTTCAACCATTGAATTTGTCACTTCACCCATCGTCGAATTATTTTGTATCGAGACGTTGCTTGCACCGGTTCCGGAGATTATCGATAGTCGCTATACCGGCAACATTACTGGTACGCCAAGTTTTGGCGAGGGAAAAGTAACACGGCTGAAGCAGTGGCTTGGCGAAAACGATGAAAATCTCTCCGGTAGCTACTTCTATTCTGATTCTCACAACGATCTACCGCTCTTACATTGGGTCGATCACCCGGTCGCGGTGGACCCGGATGAAAAATTGAGGGCTTCGGCAAAGGAAAATAATTGGCAGATAATTTCCCTGAGAGGTGGAGCATGAAACCGCTTGTCCTGTTTTTGGTTGCCCTGCTTACCGCTTGTGATGGAAAGCTCGAACGCCAGCCCGGCGACAGTGACAGCATCTATGCAAATGATGTTGTGCAGGCTTTCAAGCAGTTTCAACAGGCGCAAAACAACCAGGTACAAGCCTGCCTCATGAGCCTGGAACAGCTACAAGTCTCAGTCACTGAATTTCTCAGTACTCCCAATTCTAACAACCAGAAAAACGCAAAGCGGGCATGGCTGCAAGCCCATAAAGCATTTTTGGGATCGAACCTGTTTTCATTGGTTAGTCAAAATCAACTCATATTCGAGATTGATGCCTGGCCCATCCAGGAGGGTTTCCTCGATTCGATCCCAAATTACCCACACAGCGGGATTATCAATGACCTGACCGTGGCAATTGATACTGAATCACTTCAGGAACAACACGGCATTACAGATTCCCGCGAGGTAAGCCTGGGTTTTCATGCACTGGAATTTTTAATTTTCAGTCGGAAACCAGAAAGTTTCAGCCTATCAGGCGACAATACCAAGCTTCGCAGAAGAGCAGCAATGAAAATCATTCTAGATTTGCTGATAAGCGACATCGATCTGGCGTTCGAGGAAATCGGTGAAGCCAGTGCAGATTTTCTAAGTGAACTGGATGACTATGACGGCAAGGATTTAGACGGTCTCAAGCGGCTACTCGGGATCCTCAATACGAGGATGCAACTACTCCTTTCTGAAGCTAATCATATTGGTGATGACAATTCCGGGCACTCCAGGATCAGCGAATCATCCTGGGCAAATTTAAGGGACCAGATCGCAGTGATGAACAATTTATCCGGACAGAAATCCGAATTAAGGAAAATATTTGAGAAACTCGACCAGAAAACAACCCACGACTATGATTTTACACTCAATGAGGCCCGGGAGATCCTGGCCGGGAAGAAGCCCAGTGCCGATAAATCCACCCGCATCCCATTGCTGTTTGCTGCGCTCGGCCATCAACTTGGTGACCTACAAAATATCCTCGAAAACAGGGCCTACGAATAATCTATTTCGCCAATGCCAGATCAAGTTCCCTTGCGGCCTTCACGTCATCAAGGCGTCTGACCGGCATCGTAAAAGGTGCGCCGGTGAGCATTTCCGGTGAAGCATTGGCTTCCTCGAGAATTTTCTTCATTGCTTCGATGAAACCATCTATTTCCTCACGACTTTCTGTCTCCGTCGGTTCAATGAGCCAGCATTCAGGAACGAGCAAGGGGAAGTAAGTTGTTGGCGCATGATAGCCATAGTCCAGCAGCCGCTTGGCAAAATCCATGGCACTGACACCAAGCTCTTTCGCTTCACGCGATAGCGTAATAATAAATTCATGGGTCGCTCGCCGCCCAGGATAGGCGAGTTTGAATCCAGCTGCCTCTAACTGCCGTGCCATATAGTTTGCATTTAGTGTGGCATATTCACCAACCCTGTGCATGCCTTCCCGGCCCAATAGCCTGGCATAGGCATAAGCCCGCAGAAGGATTCCCGCATTACCCATAAAAGCAGAGAGATTACCGATGGTATCCGGAATATCTTCTTCACCGCGCCAATAATAGAAATCGCGGCCTTGCTCATCACGCTTGCCAACAATTGGAGTCGGGACAAAGGGTGCTAGCCGCGAACCGACGCCTACCGGTCCTGACCCTGGTCCGCCACCGCCGTGAGGCGTCGCGAATGTCTTATGCAGGTTCACATGAAGCACATCAAACCCCATATCGCCCGGTTTGACCTTACCCAGAATGGCATTCAGGTTTGCACCATCATAGTAGAGCAATCCGCCTGCTTCATGCACGACGGCCGCGATTTCTTTTATCTGCCGTTCAAAAACACCGCATGTCGATGGATTGGTCATCATCAACCCGGCAGTCTGTGGTCCGACTGCCGATTTTAATTCTCCGAGGTCAACATCGCCCTCACTGGTAACCGGGATTTCCCGCACCTTATAACCACACATCACCGCCGTCGCAGGATTCGTTCCATGAGCGGCCACTGGAATGAGTATCTCGTTTCGCCGCGATTCATTATTCTTTTCGTGATAGGCGCGAATCATTGAGACACCGGCAAATTCACCCTGGGCGCCAGCCATGGGTGTCAGGGAAACTAAACGCATGCCCGTGACGTCTTTAAGGTATTCCTGCAGCTCATACAGGCAGCTTAAAAAACCCTGGCTCTGTGCTTCTGGTGCGAGCGGATGCCTGTTCAGGAATCCCGGAATGCTTGCCGCTTTGTGCACACCTCTTGGGTTGTACTTCATGGTGCAAGATCCCAGGGGATAGAACTCACCGTCGATAGAAAAGTTCTTCTTCGACAGATTGGTGAAATGACGAACAACCTGAAGTTCTGAAACCGCTGGTAACCCAGCAGGGTTATTGCGTAAGTGATTAGGCGGTATATCCGTAATGGAGTGAGTTTTCCTGTACTGTGCTTTTGCACTTCTTCCGTTGCTGCTTATCTCATATATCAACATTTTCTACTTCTCCAGTGCCGCAATGAGACAGGAGACAAACCTATCAATGTCAGTTTCTGTTTTGACTTCTGTCACATTAACTAAAAGACAATCGCCAAGGTTAGAATCCATCCTGCCCAGGTCAAAGCCGCCGAGAATGCCCTCCTTTTTTGCCATATCAGCCAGGACTTCCCCGGCTGGTTTCGGCAATTTTAATACCGCTTCATGAAAGCAAGGTCCTGAAAATCGCAAGGCCAAACCCTGAATACCACTAACCCGTTCTAACAAGGTCATCAGGCCGCGATGACTTTGCTTTGCTACTTCAAGCAGCCCTTCATCACCCATCAGGCTCATGTAGATTGTTGCCGCGGTCACCAGCAACCCCTGGTTCGTACAGATATTTGAAGTCGCCTTGGCACGACGGATGTGCTGTTCCCTTGCCTGTAACGTCAAGGTAAACCCTTGCCTACCTTCGAGGTCAACTGTCCTGCCTATGATTCTCCCGGGCATCTGCCGGACAACTGATTGTTTACAACACATGAACCCAAGATAGGGACCTCCCGAAGATACCGGGATGCCAAGCGGCTGGCCTTCTCCAACGACGATATCAGCGCCATTGTCTCCCCAGTCGCCAGGGGGGATTAGCAAACCGAGCGCCACCGGATTGACAACACCGATGAGCAGAGCACCTTCTGCGTGAGCCCAGTTGGTCAGCGTATTGACATCTTCGAGACCGCCAAAAAAATTCGGATAGGGTAAAACCAGCGCCGCATAATCTTTGCCTGAGGGAAGCTTACTGCTATCAAGCAAACCTGTAACTTGATCCCAGTCGACTAATTCAATTTCGATATCTTGTGCGCTGACAATCGCCTGGCACGCCGAGATATAGGCTGGATGGACGTTACCCGCACACAGCACTGTTTTTGATTTCGATTTCCTGTTCGCCCTGACGGCCATTAATATGGCCTCAGCGAGCGCTGAAGCGCCGTCATAAACAGAAGCGTTCGCCACATCCATGCCGGTTAACCGGGTGATCATGGTCTGAAATTCATAGATTAACTGCAATGTTCCTTGACTCGCTTCTGCCTGATAGGGGGTATAGGCCGTCAGAAACTCACCACGGCTAACCAGGTCCCACACAGCACCGGGAATATGGTGTTCATAGGCACCAGCACCCAGGAAAGACAGGGACACTTCATCGCGCCTGGCACGTTCATTCATCAGGCGCAGCAATTCCATTTCTGAAATACTCGTCGGCGTTTGCTGCAATTCACCCGCTCTTAGATCCCCGGGGATCTCATCGAACAGGTCTTCAATAGATTTCACACCAATGGCATCCAGCATGATTCGCTCATCTTCATTGGTATGCGGCACAAAAGGCATCGCTTGTGTCCTCCCGGTGGGACTAGATTTTGTTAGTAATTTTCGGCAAGTGTTGCGAAGGCCAAATGTTTTTAGTCAAGCCTCTAATGAGATTCTTCTTCGCAAATTTTCTGATAGTCCCCTGCACTGAGCAGTGAATTCATGTCGTCGCTGTTTTCAGGTGTCAATTTATAAAACCATCCTTCACCAAAAGGGGAATCGTTGACTGCCTCAGGCGAGTCTTCCAGTTCATTGTTGATAGCGGCAACCCTGCCCGCTATTGGCGCGTAAATATCTGATGCGGCTTTAACGGACTCAACCACGCCGGCCTCATCTCCTGCACCCAGAACATCGCCTTCTTCCGGCAACTCCACAAATACAACATCACCGAGGGCGTCCTGTGCATGATCGGATATGCCGATCGTCACTGTGCCATCATCTTCCAGCCGTGCCCACTCGTGAGTTTTCGCATATCGCACATTTTCTGGAAATTCTGCCATGATATTGTCCTTTGTCTAACGATACTATAATGTTTTATAAACTTGCTTGCCATTACGTACAAAAGGTGGCGTTACTCTCTGTACTGCAAACTGTTTCTTCCTGATCCCGACTGTCAATTCGCCCGTGGCGACCGATATCCTGGCGAGTGCAATGGAGTGTCGTAGTGTCGGAGAGAAAGCACCGCTCGTAATCTCGCCAACCTGCTGCCCATTACAGAACACCGGATAGTGCGCCCTTAAAATACCCCGCTCCGTCATCACGAGGCCGACCAGCTGTTCTCGAGTCCCTTTGTCCAATTTTTTGAGCAGCGCGCTTTTGCCGATGAACTCATGATCTTCCAGTACAACAGTGGATCCCATATTGGATTCCAGGGGTGATACGGACTCATCCATATCATTGCCATACAGATTCATACCGGCCTCCAGGCGGAGTGTATCCCGCGCCCCTAACCCGATGGGTCGAACACCATTATTGGCCAGATCTTCCCAGAATTGCCGGGCTTCTTCTGCAGGCAATATGATCTCGAGACCCTTCTCGCCGGTATAACCCGTGCGGGCAATAAACCAGGTACTGCTGTATCCACCCTGGAAGATTTTCAGCGATTTGATCACAGAGCGAGTTTCATTTCCGACAACCTTGTCAACTGCGGCCATGGCATTCGGTCCCTGCACAGCAATGATCGCCAGTTCCGGTCTTTCTGTAACGCTGCAGTCGAAGGCCTCTGCCTGTTGTGAAATCCACGCCAGGTCTTTCTCCCGGGTCCCACAATTAACCACCATCAGATAGTCGCCATTATTATCATAGACAATGAGATCATCCAGGACGCCGCCTTTCTCATTGAGCATGGCACTGTAGAGCGCCTTGCCACTTAACGTTAACTTGCAGATATCATTGGCCAGAAGCCTCGTCAGGAATGCCTGGCTTTCACTACCCTTGATGTCAATCACCGTCATATGGGAGACATCAAACATCCCCGCGTCCTGCCTTACCTTGTGGTGTTCTTCAATTTGTGACCCATAGTGGACGGGCATGTCCCAACCACCAAAATCGACGATCCTGGCACCTGCAGTGACGTGCTGTTCATACATGGGGGTCTTTAGACCCATAGTGCTAATAAACCCATAGTGCTAATAAACCCATAGTGCTAATAAACCCATAGTGCTAATAAACCCATAGTGCTAATAAACCCATAGTGCTAACTCATCAGCTTTAACAAACGCGCTATTGTAAACGCTTTGCCATTACCGGTGCATCAAATCCTGATCAGGATCACCACCAATTTTGTTCATGATCCTGAGTTCGACTCAACGCCCGGCAGCAAGTTTAGATATTATCGATTTCAATCGATCATCACTATTTACCAGGCGCATCCCAGCATTTCGAACCCAGTTAATTCCAGGGTTATCTGTGTCGTACAGACGCTTGAAGAATTCCATCGCTGAGGCCATCACAATATTCTCGCTCTGGCGACGTCTCTGGTATGACTTTAATACCGCAATCGCACCAATAGATTTACCCTCCAGTCTGGCACCGGCCAATACCTGGGCGAGTGCATTGGCGTCTGCAAAACCTAGATTTGCTCCCTGGCCTGCCAGTGGATGTATTGTGTGGGCGGCATCTCCAATGAGTACCACCTGTTCATCGATATATTGCAGGGCATGTTGCTGTTGCAGCCCAAAAGTGAATCGCTTGTCGACACCCAGAACGCGACCGAGGCGATTTTCAAAGGAAGCCGTCAATAATTCGCAAAATTCCTGGTCTTTAAGACTCATCAGTTCATCAGCATGCTTCACCGACCAGACAACGGAACACAAACGTTGGTCCGCCAGGGGCAGGAATGCCAGGGGACCATTATTTGTAAAACACTGGCGAGCAGTCCTCTCGTGGTCCAATTCAGTTTCCACCGTCGTGACGAGCGCGGTTTGCTGGTAGGACCAGCGGACAGTACGAAAGCCGCACAACTCACGTACTCGAGAATTGCCACCATCAGCGCCAACCAGCAAGGTACATTCTGCCTTGCTTCCCTTCACAAAGTGAACCGCATAACCCAGTTCCTGATGTACTATTTCCTGCAGGTCTGATTGCCATTTAAATGTGACATCACCCGATGCTTCAAGAACTTCAATCAGTGCAATCTCGATCAGCTGATTCTCAACAATATGGCCCAGCACCGGTGAGGCCTGCCCGGCGCCACCAAATTCTATGTGGGACGTTCCGCGGTTATCCCATACGCTCATTTCTTTGAACGTTGAAATTCTATTCTCTGCAATCACTTCCCAGGCACCAATCCGGGAAAGAAACTTAACCGAGGAGGGATTTATGGCACTGACCCTGGGTGTTACTCCTGATTTTAACTGGTAGCCGTTACGCAGCTTTGCCGCCCTGGAACTCAGGATTGGCTTTGCCCGTGCGTCTACAACCGTCACAGATAAATGGGAGCGAGACAAAGCAGCGGCAAGAGACAGGCCGACCAGCCCGGCACCGACAATCAGGACATCAGATGCAGCCTTCATGGGTTCATTGCCATTGCAGCTTCAATATCATGAATCGTTTTCGGAATCATCTGCGTGAGCACCTCATGACCGGTGTTTGTTACAAGGACATTATCTTCAATGCGGACGCCAATGCCTCGAAATCGGGATGGCGCCTCTACACAATCTTCAGCGATATAGAGCCCGGGTTCTATCGTGGTGACCATGCCAGGTTCAAAAACCCGCCAGGCACCGCCAATCTGGTATTCACCCACATCATGAACATCAAGACCAAGCCAATGGCCTGTCTTGTGCATATAGTACTTTTTGTAACTTTCCCGCTCGATCAATTCTTCCAGGTCGCCATCGAGTAAACCCAGCTGAACTAATCCGCAAGTAATCCTGGCCACTGCAGCTTCATGAGGCTGGTTCCAGAGGTTTCCAGGTTGGACCTCTTCAATCGCGGCTAATTGAGCATCCAGTACAACTTCATATATTTCAGCCTGTGCTTTACTGAAGGTGCCGCTCACCGGAAAAGTTCGCGTGACATCTGCAGCATAGGATTCATATTCGCCGCCCGCATCCACAAGAACCAGGTCGTCTTTTCGCAGCACATCATCATTTTGTATGTAATGCAGCACACAGGCATTATTACCACCCCCGACAATGCTGGGGTAAGCCGTTGATCTGGCTCCATTAACAGCAAAACAATATTCAAGCTCGGCCTGGACTTGATACTCATACATGCCAGGCGCTGTTTTCGCCAGAATTCGCTGGTGGGCTTGCGCCGTTATTTCAGCAGCACGGCGCATGACATCAATTTCTTTTGCAGTCTTGAATAAACGCAGTTCGTGCAGATACTGGCCAAGTTGGACAAATTCGCCGGGTGATTGTGCGCCGGATTGCCTGTTCGAGGCGATGCTATTGACCCAGCCAATCACCTGCTGGTCAAACTCACGATGGACACCCATTGCATAATACAGTTTGGCCTTGCCCTCTATCAGTCCGGGTATAATGTCGTCGATGTCGGTAATCGGGAAAGCATCATCCATGCCATAGAGCTGCATCGCCCTCTCTGGCCCGGTGACTTTGCCATGCCATCTTTCAAGGGCTGACTCTCTCTCACGGCAAAAGAGAATCGCCTCGGCCTGTTGCCTGCCCGGGATCAGAACAAAAACAGAGTCCGGTTCGTCAAATCCAGTCAGGTAGTGGAAGTCACTATCCTGCCGAAACCGGTACTCCACATCACTGTTTCTAGTTTGCAGCAAGGCACTGGGCAGTATCGCTATGCTGTCTGTCTCCATCAGCGCCATCAACTCCCGACGCCGCCGAGAGAAATCCTGCAAGCTAATTTGTAGTGCCTTTTTTCCTTTCATATCTTTCTAGTGAACCGGTTTCGCACCACCACATTCCGTGAAAATTAATAAAACGGATATTCTCACATACTCACAGATTTCCATCAGGTCTGATTCATTTTCCTCACCGTCCGGCACTGTTTCAGTCAAACCGGCGATTCTGGAAAAATCTGCAAATGCTTCAATCACATCATCGCTCAAATCGGCCTGTTCATGTTGACCCGCTGAACCGAATCCAGATAGATAACCTGTGCACCATCTCGAGAGCCTTTCACTGCGCCTGGCGATGGATGTTTCATCTTCGGGCAGGAGTATGCGAAATTCAAAGTCTGAATACTCGCCAAGGGATTCCAGTGTATCGGTGAACAATTTCTCAAGAAGGGCAGCCCCGGCAGAATCAACACCGACATCCATCCATTCCTCGAATAATCCCAGTCTTTCTCCAGCAGATGATTTAGTATTGGCACATAGATGGCCGGTCATCAAACCATGCATCTCTGAGCTACTGATCTCTACACCCTGCTCGGATAAGAATCGGCCAATTGTCTGATGATCAAATGCAGTCATTGAGGAAAATTATTTTCTGGATTCACGCATGATACTTGACCGGAAATTTAAAACCATGGAATTACTCAGTTTGACCTGCTGGGAAGGCTGCCTTTATAGTGACCATAACATGCTTACCTGGTAGAAAACCTTGGACATAAAAGACCTGGAAACCAAAATAGATGAGTTAATTAAAGTGTGTGACGAGTTTGAAAGACAAAACTCAGTCATGCACACTGACCGAGAAAAATGGTTACATGAGCGAACCCGCCTGCTTGAGAAAAACGAGTTGGCAAAAAGCAAGATAGAGGCAATGATCATGCGGCTCAAAGCGCTGGAACAGGACTGACAATGAGCAAAGCACAGACTGTTACCGTCTCAATTCTGGACAAAGATTACCAGATTAATTGCGCGCCGGACGAAGTGGCAGCACTTCGCCAGTCAGCCCAATATCTAGATGACAAGATGCGCGAAATCAAATCTTCGTCCAATGTTTTCGGGTTGGATCGGATAGCGGTCATGGCGGCGCTCAACATTGCCAATGACCTCATTTCTCAAACTCAAATTGCCGATGATGTCGTGACAAGCCAGGAAGGAGAAATTCAATCTCTTACCGGAAAGCTGGACCGGGCGATTAGCCGTTTGAAGACTTAACAGAAATAATATTCCATGGTAAAAGTCAGCGCTGCGCCCTGTTTTCTTTTCGGGAATTAACCCTGATCTGGCTGTGGTCTGTTAATGACAGACGGTTCAAATCAGGTATTAAGATGCAGTGAAAGTATGTCAGAACATCGCTGGCTAGGATATAATCCCTACAAGTCCCCTGGATTGTTTGCCAGTCGATATGTCCTCGACCCTTTATGCGATATCCAGGAGGTCTTTTATCTTGGTTGATGTGCATGTCCGTTTTGCGGAAAGCCTAATGCCAGTTAGAGACCACCGCCTTGAACCGCTGGGTTCAAGGGCCTATCCGACAGCGGTAATTTGGGGGACTGTTATTTTCCTTGCTCGAGACCCCAATTCGCCAGGATATTTGTACGGTCATGCCATCTCTACGGCAAATATTACGCGAGAAACGCCGCGCCCTTAACAAACGCCAACAACTTTTTGCTGCCCATCGCCTGGCAAAACGACTCGCCTGTGATCTTACTTTTCTGAACGCACAACGAATCGCATTCTACCTGCCGAATGATGGTGAAATTGACCCTTCGGGTCTTATGGATTGGTGCCATCAGATGAGAAAGAAAGTCTATCTGCCCGTGATGCCAGAAGGTCATATTTCGAACAAACACAGCCTGTTGTTCCAGTCCTTTGTCCCCGGGACGACACCGCTTGTTTCAAGCAAATTCGGCATTCTTGAACCATCATTTGTGATGCGGGACTGCATCAAACCTTCGTTACTTAACCTGGTTTTCCTGCCGCTGGTGGGATTTGACAGAAAGGGAAATCGGCTAGGTATGGGAAAGGGTTATTACGACAGGACTTTCGCTTACAGGTTATCCGATTATCACCGGCCAAGACTTATCGGGTTGGCACATTCAATTCAGGAAACAGAGGATATTGTGCCGAATCCATGGGATATCCCCCTGGATGCGGTTTTTACTGAGTTGGAGACTATCTCATTTCGTACAATGGCACGAGCTGATTAAAGACCCATTACCTGTCCCAGTACATTTACCGTTATACCCAGTCCGAAGACGAGGAATAGTAAAAGTAACATATCCGGCTTTTTCTTCATTGCTCAACTTCCTGTGTCGATTCTGTTGGTCAAATCCCTTTAATTCTTCAATTTCCCCTTTATCCAATGCGCGGGGGAACAGAACGTAAAGATAGTCCTCTGGAGGCCAACAATCAATCGTATGGGAATTGGGTTGATTACCTCTGATCCAGCCTCTACCACCCTTTGTCCGAAAGTGACTATTTACTCAACGAATGCGCCATTGCGGCGCCATTACCAGCCTTGATTTGACTTGATTCCGGGAGTCATGGGCGTACTGGAACAGTCAGGTGGGGGCATAAACGGGCATCAGGCCGAACCGGTCAATTCAATGCCTTTCGCCAAAGCGGCACACGCCATTTCATGCCGGTGCAAGAAAAGTGCGAGCTAGTCGCCAGATGATTGTTATTATGCGAGTTGAAGGCAGATGAATCACCGCGAATTTAATCCAGGTCAAGGGAAAAATGTCAGTTCACACCGTTATCAGAATGGGGCACCCCACCCTGCGAAAAGTCGCAGAGCCCTTCCCGGTCAATGAAATAGGTAGCCAATCCTTCGAGGTATTAATTGCAGACATGAGAGAAACCCTGCACGCCTACGGCGGTATTGGACTCGCAGCCCCCCAGATTAATGTTTCCTACCAGATTGTTGTTGTCGAAATTGAGAATACGACGACTCGCTACGGCGAAGTCGATTTAGTGCCGTTCTCGGTCATTATCAACCCTGCCATCACTATCATTGATGAAGCGCCTGGCGGCTACTGGGAAGGATGCCTGTCGATTCCGGGTATGATGGGTTATGTGGAGCGACCCCAGCACGTCCGGATTGACTACCTGGATGAGTCCGGTAACTCACAATCCATCGAACCCAGGGGTTTCCTTGCCACTATTTTCCAACACGAAATTGACCATCTACAAGGTAAGCTCTACGTCGAGCGTCTGAAAGATCCATCTCTTTTTGCATTCGAAGATGAATATAATACTTTCCTTTCAGGAAATTTAGCTGCCGAAACCGGGTAAGTTAAGTACCAATGCCATTCTAATCTCTGTAGAAAGCTAGTCTACCAGGAATAATTCATAGGCGGGATTCGCGGTTTCATCCCAGAACCGGTAGCCAACTTTTTTTAGGTCTTTCATAAAATTCGCCATTTCTCTGTCGGGCACCTGTATACCAACCAAAACTCGACCATAAGCTGCCCCGTGATTTCGATAGTGAAACATCGAGATATTGTATTGCTCTCCGAGCACCTCCAGGAAGGTGAGCAAAGCGCCGGGCTTTTCAGGAAATTCAAACCGGAATAGTTTTTCATTTTGCACTCCTGCCCTGCCGCCCACCATATGCCGTACATGCAATACGGCCACTTCATTGCTAGAGAGATCGGTGACCTCATAGCGCTTCGACAGGCTTTCGATCAATCTGTTTCGCCCTGCCGGGCCGCCACTGATCTGTACCCCAACCAGTACCCGCGCTTGCTTTTTATTGGCAAAGCGATAATTGAATTCGGTAATGTTGCGCTTGCCAATCGCCTTGCAGAATTGTTTGAAGCTTCCTGGTTTCTCCGGAATCGTGACGCTCAATAACAATTCCCGTTGTTCACCAATTTCAGTTCGCTCCGATATGTGTCTAAGCCGATCGAAATTTACGTTGGCACCGCTAACAATCGCGAAGAGGGTCTCACCAGAATGACCTCGCTCAATATACTTTTTTAGCCCGGCCACAGCCAGTGCGCCCGAGGGCTCAGATATAATGCGGTTCTCCTCATAAATATCTTTTATCGCTGCACAGATCTCGTCCACGGTAACCCGAATCACCTCATCAACACATTTACTGGCTATCGAGTAGGTCTTTTTACCAACCTGCCGTACTGCCGTTCCATCGACGAATTGATCGAGGTCCTCGGCTTTCAATGTCACGCGACGGCCCTTTTCAAGTGCGGCCCACAGGCAAGCGGACCCCTCTGATTCAACGCCAATAATGCTGACTTCCGGCCTGAGGTATTTAACATAGGCACCGATACCACTGATCAACCCGCCACCCCCAACAGGAACAAATATGGCGGAAAGCGCCCCGGTATATTGCCGCAACATTTCCACACCGATCGTCCCTTGTCCTGCAATTACGTCCTCATCATCAAACGGATGGATATAGGTAAATCCTTTTTCAATCGATAGCGCCTTTGCGACGTCTGCAGCCTGATCGTAGGAATCTCCGCTAAGAATCACCCTGGCACCTAGGGCAGACACTGCATTAACCTTAATAACGGGTGTATTCTCACCCATTACAATTGTGGATTTGATACCCAGCCTTGACGCAGCCAGCGCGACCCCTTGTGCATGATTTCCGGCTGAGGCAGTCACCACGCCATTTTTCTTGGCCGCATCACTTAACTGCCTGATCTTGTTATAGGCGCCCCTGATTTTGAAGCTGAATACTGGCTGCAAGTCTTCCCGCTTCAGATAAATTTTGCTGGTGAATCTTTTCGACAAAAGCGGGGCAAAATCCAGCGGCGTTTCAACAGCCACATCATAAACATTTGCTTCCAGGATCTTCTTGATAAGATTGTTCATAAGTTCACTAAACGCCACGGTTTTGTATGCATAACAGTATAAACTTGTGAAGACTGTAATTCTGTTGATTTGCAGACCTTCACCTGGAGGCTACATTAATAACCTGGCGATTTCTCCAGTAACCAATTTATGGATCTAACGATTTTAGCTTGTCGAATTAAGATCCAGCTCACGGGGATAAAACAGGAACCAGCACTATGGATCAGGATCAACTTAAAGCCCAGGTGGGACAATATGCTGCGGACTATATCGACGCCTGCCTGAAACTTGATTCAATAGTCGGCGTTGGCACGGGTTCCACTGCAAATTGTTTTATCGATTCGCTGGCAAAAATCAAACACAAGTTCGACGGCACCGTCGCGAGTTCCATCGCCTCAGCGAAGAGACTCAAGCAACACGGAATACCCGTCTATGAATTAAACAGTGTCAGGGAACTGGTTGTTTATGTTGATGGCGCAGATGAAGCCAATAATAAACTTGAACTCATCAAAGGCGCCGGCGGCGCCCTTACCCGTGAAAAAATTATTACTTCGGTCGCGGAAGAGTTCGTTTGTATCGTTGACGCCAGTAAGCTCGTTGACACCCTCGGCTCTTTTCCTCTACCGATTGAAGTGATTCCCATGGCGCGTTCTGCCGTTGCCCGGGCTATGGTCACACTTGGTGGGCGCCCCGTCTACAGAGAGAATTTCATCACCGACAATGGCAATGTCATTCTCGATGTTCATGATCTTGCCATCACTGCCCCCCGGCAGATCGAAGAGCAAATAAACAATATTACCGGTGTGGTCACGAGCGGACTCTTCGCCATAAAACCTGCTGACGTATTGCTGGTGGGTAGCGACAAAGGGGTTACGGAGACGCTGGCGGTTTAACCGGGAATAAGTTTGCCTGGATTCATTATCCCATTAGGATCAAATACCTTCTTTAAATCACGCATCAACTCAATTTCTTCCAGGGATCGTGAAAAGTGTAACTGGTCCTTTTTTAGTAACCCAACGCCATGTTCTGCAGAGATGCTGCCTTTAAATTCAGCGACAATCCCAAGGACTTCCTGGCTGACCTTTTCACATTCCCGTTTAAAATCCATCACTTCCCAGCCTTCAGGTTTCAGGATATTTAAGTGAAGGTTGCCATCCCCTATGTGTCCAAACCAGATAACCTCAAATTCCGGGTATCGTTTAACGACCGTTCTATCAACAGCCTCAAGGAATTCCGGAACCCGGGAAACCAGGACGGAAACATCATTTTTGTAGGGCGTGTAGGCAGTAATCGATTCGGAGATGGCTTCCCGGTAGCGCCATAAATTTTCATTTTGCTGTTGACTCTTCCCCACGACGCCATCAAGGACCCAGCCCGAATCGACACTGGATTCAAAGGCAGACATCGCTGCCTCCTGGATTTGTTCACTGCTATTTTCGTACTCTAAAAGCACATAGAAATCCGACATTTCCTTAAAGGGACGAGGGCAGTCCAATTGACGAATAACATGGATGAGCGCCTTGTCGGAAAAGAACTCGAACGCCGTCAGTGATATCTTTTTCCTGAATTCTTGTAATATCGATAGGGTATCGGTCATTTTTGGCACGGCCAATAACATCACTTCGAGCGAATCTGGCGGTCTGGTCAACCTTAATGTTGCCTCAACGACAAATCCAAGGGTTCCTTCGGAACCAATAAACAGATGTCTAAAGTCATAACCGGTGGCATTTTTCACGAGCGAGTGATTGAAGGTCAGGTTTTGACCAGCACCGGTTACGACCTTGAGACCCGCTATCCAGTTGCGGCTTAAACCATAGCGCAACACCTTGATTCCGCCCGCATTAGTGGCGATGTTGCCGCCAATCTGGCTGGACCCTGAAGATGCGAAATCAACCGGGTAATAAAGCCCATTGTCCCGGGCAAAATCCTGTAGCGTCCGGGTGATAACCCCGGGTTCCACTGTGACCGTCTGATCAACCTCATTAAAAGACAAGATGCGATCCATTTTTTCAAAACTAACGACGATCTCACCCTTGCTGGCCACTGCACCGCCACTCTGCCCGGTGCGGCCTCCCGAGGGAATCAATGCCAGTTTTTCCCTATTCGCGTAACCAACGATTTCTGTAAGCTGCGAAATGCTCCTGGCAAAAATGACCGCAGATGGGTCAGGTTGATGGAACCGGGTCCAATCCTGGCCATACTTCTCGAAGGCGCTTGCATCTACGAGCACATTCCCTGGGCCGGCAATTTCCTTGAGCCGGTCGAGTTGATCCTTGCTAAGTTTCACTGATTTCGCGCCAGGAATCAGGCAGTATTGGGATCAAGCGAGCCGGAGAGATACTTCTCTGACATGGCGTCGAGTGAAGCCGGTTTAATTTTTGAAGCATTACCGCTGGTGCCAAATGCTTCATAAAGTGTCAGCACAATTTCCTTCATGGCTTTAAGGGATTCAGTAAAGTATTTCCTGGGATCAAATTCAGATGGATTCTGGGCCAGGAATCTGCGAATAGAACCCGTTGAAGCGAGCCGCAGGTCGGTATCGATATTGACCTTTCTCACGCCATGTTTGATACCTTCCTGAATCTCCTCCAGGGGCACACCATAGGTTTCTGGAATTTCACCACCGAACTCATTGATCACCTTCAGCCATTCCTGCGGAACACTGGATGAGCCGTGCATCACCAGGTGTGTATTGGGCAGCCGCTTGTGGATTCGCTTGATTCGATCAATGTCTAGAATATCCCCGGTAGGCGGGCGTGAGAACTTATAGGCCCCATGGCTGGTTCCAATGGCAATGGCCAATGCGTCGCAGCCTGTCTGCCCCACAAAGTCTGCGGCCTGGTCCGGGTCCGTTAGCAACTGGTCCATTGTCAGGGTGCCTTCCGCCCCCACGCCATCTTCTTCACCGGCTTCCCCTGTTTCCAGCGAGCCTAGACAACCGAATTCTCCTTCGACAGTAACACCGCAGGCATGTGCCATTTCCACTGTTCGTTTTGTCACCTCAAGATTGTACTCGTAACTCGCCGGTGTTTTTTGATCAGACAGCAAGGAACCGTCCATCATCACGGAGGAAAAACCAAGCTGAATAGAACGCTGACAAACATCGGGTGTTGCGCCGTGGTCCTGGTGCATCACGACGGGGATATCGGGGAATTCCTCTATGGCCGCCAGAATCAGGTGGCGCAGGAAATTGGGTCCGGCATATTTTCTCGCACCAGCCGATGCCTGCACGATCACGCGACTATTCGTTTCATCAGCCGCCTCCATAATAGCGCGCATCTGTTCCAGGTTATTCACGTTAAACGCAGGTACTCCGTAGTCGTTCTCTGCCGCGTGATCTAATAGTTGCCTCATGCTGACCAATGCCATATCACTCCCCCAGTCTCAATTCCTGTTAACTTTTTTTTGTTGATGCAAAAACCGATGCACGTTTTTCCAACACCGCAACAGCGGGCAATTGTTTGCCTTCGACAAACTCAAGAAACGCGCCGCCACCGGTTGAAATGTATGAAACCTGCTCACGTATCCCAAACTGGTCAATTGCGGCCAGCGTATCACCGCCACCCGCTAACGAGAAACCCTTGCTACTGGCAATGTCTAATGCCAGCTTTCTGGTCCCTTCTGAAAACTGCGGAATCTCAAAGACGCCCAGGGGTCCATTCCAGATTATTGTGGCCGCAGCAGCAATAATCTCACTGATGACCTTCGATGTCTCAGGACCAATGTCGAGGATCATTTCAGCGTCGTCGATATCATCAACCGATTTCACGACGGCCTTGCTATTGCTTGCCATCTCTGTGGCGACAACAACATCTGTGGGTACGGGAATATTAACCCCTTTCAATAACTTGCAGGCAGCATCGGTTAAATCCGGTTCAAACAGAGACTTGCCCACATTGACGCCGCTTGCCGCCAGAAAAGTGTTGGCAATACCACCACCCACTACGAGGATATCTACCTTTCCAGACAGGGCGCCTAACACTTCAAGTTTCGTTGATACCTTACTGCCTCCGACTACAGCAACAACTGGACGCGCCGGATTAGCGAGTGCTTTTTCAAGTGCGCTTAACTCTGAAATCAGTAACGGCCCGGCACAGGCGATGGGGGCAAATCGAGCGACACCCTCTGTGGAGGCCTGTGCACGATGCGCAGTGCCAAATGCATCCATCACAAATACGTCACAAAGTGCAGCCAGCTTTTTTGCCAGTGCTTCTTCGTTCTTTTTCTCACCCTGATTGATCCTGATGTTTTCGAACAGCAACAGCGTCCCGGGATCATCCTCGCAACTCCAATCGACTCCATCCAGGTAATCTTCAATCAGGCGAACTTTCAGGCCGCTCAATTCTTCTATCTTTTTAGCCACTGGAGCGAGACTTAAGTGGGGTTGTGAGGCCACGGGCACACCCTCCTGCGGCCGACCGAGGTGAGACATCACCATGACCCTGGCGCCAGCGTCCACTGCATATTTCAATGTAGGCAGCGCCGCAACAATTCTCGCATCGCTGGAAACCCGCCCTTCAGAAACCGGGACATTCAGATCTTCTCGAATCAGGACCCGCTTTCCACGGATTTCCAGGTCCCTGAAATCAATCATGGACATCACCTAGAGCACTCCTTTTACCGCAGCGACAATCGCCTCGGGAGTGAAACCAAAATGTGCCATCACCTCAACGCCTGGCCCGGATTCACCAAAGGTCGTCAGCCCGACGACCGCACCATCAAGGCCAACCCACTTCCGCCAATAGTCGACATGGCCTGCCTCGACGGCGACCCTGGCTCGAAGGCTGTCCGGTATAACTGCCTGCCTGTATGCCTCATCCTGCGCCTCGAAAACATCTGCACTCGGCATTGAAACAACACGAACCGGTGTTCCTGATTCAATCAGTATTTTGGCCGCCTGTAGTGAAATATCGACTTCCGAACCTGTGGCAATAATGATGGCTGCTGGCTCTTCATTGGGCTCCATCAGGGTGTAGGCACCCCGGCTTATCGATTCCAGTTTCCCCTTCCTGTCTTGATAAGCGATGCCTTGCCGCGAAAAAATGAGCGCGGTCGGCCCGGATTTTCTCTCTATTGCCGCTTTCCACGCCACAACGGTTTCTACCGTATCGCATGGTCGCCAGACAGACATGTTGGGCGTCGAACGTAGATTCGCCAACTGCTCCACAGGTTGATGAGTCGGACCATCTTCACCCTGCCCAATGGAATCATGTGTATAAACCAGTATGTTCTGAATCCCCATTAATGCCGCCATTCTTGCCGCATTTCGTGCATATTCCAGAAAAATCAGGAAGGTCCCACAAAAGGGTACCAGACCACCATGCAGGGACAATCCATTGCTAATAGCGGTCATGCCAAATTCCCGAACTCCGTAGTGCAGGTAATTACCGTCAGCATTATCGCCTGACACCGTCTTTGCTTCTGGCCAGTGGGTATTATTTGATCCGGACAAGTCTGCCGAACCGCCAATCAGCTCCGGTAAAATTCTGGCAATTTCGCGAATGACTTCTGCAGAGGCATTCCTTGATGCTGTTGTTTTAGCACTCTCATCTGTCAATTTCAGAAATGCCTGCATTCTCTCCTGCCAGTCCCCCGGCAGGTCACCTTGCATTCGGCGGCCAAATTCTGCTGCCAGGATTGGGTATTTCTGCACATATTCCGAAAATTGTTGCTGCCAGGCATTTTCCAGTTCTGCCCCTTTTGTGCGGCAGTCCCAGCCATCATAAATTTCATCTGATATTTCAAATGGTTGCAGATTCCAACCGAGTGCTTGCCGGGTTCCTGCCACTTCTTCCTCGCCGAGCGGCGAACCGTGACTCGCTGCGGTACCCGCCTTGTTCGGAGCACCATAGCCAATCCGGGTCTTGCAACAAATAATACTCGGTCGCGATGCCTCAGACTTTGCCAGTGCTAGCGCTGCAGCAACCGCCTGCGAATCATGGCCATTGACGCCATCAATGACATGCCAGCCATAGGCTTCAAAACGTTTTGCCGTGTCGTCGGTGAACCAGCCTTCAATTTCGCCATCAATTGAAATTCCATTGTCATCATAGAGGCAGATCAACTTGCCGAGCTTCAAAGTACCCGCGAGGGATGATACCTCGTGTGAAATACCTTCCATCAGGCAGCCATCACCAACAAACACATAGGTCTGGTGATCGACTATTGAATATTCATTTCCGGCTTCATCGGTCTGGTTGAATCTGGCGGCCAGGATTTTTTCAGCCAGGGCGAGGCCAACCGCATTGGCCAGTCCCTGGCCCAGGGGTCCTGTGGTGGTTTCAACACCCGGGGTGTAACCGTATTCAGGATGCCCCGGTGTCCTGGAACCAAGTTGCCTGAATTCTTGCAGATCTGACATGGTAAGGTCATAACCGGTGAGATGCAGCAGCGAATAGAGCAGCATCGAACCATGGCCATTGGACAGAACGAACCTGTCCCTGTTGCTCCAGTCGGGGTTGCCGGGATTATGTTTTAGAACATCCGTCCATAAAACCTCGGCAATATCTGCCATTCCCATCGGCGCACCTGGATGCCCGGATTTCGCTTTCTGGACTGCATCCATGGTTAGCGCGCGAATGGCGTTCGCCCGTTCTTGCCGTGAACTCATAAAATAATGGCCGTGGTTGGAGAATGCGGCGCTATTCTCTCTTAGCGCCTCTCATTCATCAATGGGAAACATGCCTGATTGTAACTGACACTTTAACTGATGGCTCACTATCAAGCGTGTGACTTCAGGAAACCCATGAAATGAATTGGACTTCATCTTGAAGTTATCTCAAAGGTTGCTGCTGGGCAATTTACTTTCATATCGGTAGAATTGCGGCTTCATTGATACTACGCGAATCCATATGGCAAGCAATACAACGTTTACCTCCGAGTCTGTCTCAGAAGGTCATCCCGACAAGATGGCGGACCAGATTTCAGATGCCATTCTTGACGCGATTCTTGCCAAAGACGCCAATGCCAGAGTGGCCTGTGAAACCATGATTAAGACCGGCATGGTCATGATAGCCGGGGAAATCACCACGGAGGCATGGATTGACCTGGAAGAAGTCTGCCGTAATGTCATCCTGGATATCGGTTACGACAGTTCCGATGTCGGCTTCGACGGTGCTTCCTGCGCAATCATCAACGCAATCGGTAAACAAAGCCCGGACATCGCCATGGGTGTCAACGAAGCAGAAGGCCACGAGCAGGGTGCTGGAGACCAGGGTTTGATGTTCGGCTACGCATCCGATGAGACGGATGTATTGATGCCAGCGCCGATTACTTATTCGCACCTGCTAGTGAAAAAACAAGCCGATGTGAGGAAGAGCGGGAAATTGTCTTTTCTTCGACCCGATGCCAAGAGCCAGATCTCCTTCAAATATGATGGCAATGGCATTCCCGTCGGCATCGAAGCCGTCGTTGTTTCGACCCAGCACGATCCCGATATCTCCCTGGCGGACTTGAGGGAAGGCGTGATGGAAGAAATCATCAAACCCGTCCTACCCGCTAACTGGTTACACGCAGATACGAAGTACTTCATTAATCCGACCGGTAAATTCGTGATTGGCGGTCCCGTCGGTGACTGTGGGTTAACGGGCAGAAAGATCATCGTTGACACCTATGGCGGTATGGCCAGACATGGCGGCGGTGCATTTTCAGGCAAGGATCCTTCAAAGGTGGACCGGAGTGCGGCTTACGCGGTTCGATATGTGGCAAAGAATATCGTTGCCGCAGGGCTCGCCAGTAAATGTGAAATTCAAATTTCGTACGCTATCGGTGTGGCCGAACCGACCTCTATCAGTATCGACACATTTGGGACAGGGAAAATTCCGGAAGCAGAGATGGAAATCCTGGTACGCGAACACTTTGACTTGCGGCCCAAAGGTCTTATCGAGATGCTCGACCTGAAACGACCGATCTACCTGCAAACTGCAGCCTATGGCCACTTTGGCAGGGAAGATGAAGACTTCACCTGGGAAAAAACAGACAAAGCGCACCTGCTTGCAAAGGCGCTATAGGCAGCCATTTCAATGAATTCTCCATCCCCAGGTGAAAGGCGATTTAGCTTTGAGTTCTCTGCTCCAAAGAATGACGACGCCATTAAAAAGATGATGAAAGTTCACGAGCGACTCAGTGAACTCAATCCTGATTTCTTTTCAGTCACCTATGGTGCCGGTGGATCCACTAAAGATGGTACCAGGCAAGCAGTGCTGGATATCAACAGCAAGGGCAGCGAGGTTGCGCCGCATTTGTCATTTGGCGGCGACAGCCAGGAAAAAATCGAGCAGCTCATCCAGGATTACAAAACAGCAGGCATAAAACGCGTCGTCGCATTACGGGGTGACATACCTTCTGGAATGGGTTCCAGTCGTAATATGGCTTACGCGAATGAACTGGTTTCCCTGATTAGAGAGAAGACAGGAGACCACTTTCACATCGAAGTGGCGGCTTATCCCGAGATTCATCCCGAATCCAGCAGTGCGACAGCGGATCTGAAGTACTTTAAACAAAAAATAGATGCAGGCGCCGATAGCGCGATTACCCAGTACTTTTATAGCGCCGATGCTTACTTCAAGTTTCTAGATTCCTGCGATTCCCTTGGCGTAAACATTCCCATCGTTCCAGGTATCATGCCGATAACCAATTATCGCGGCCTGGTTCGTTTCTCAAACAATTGCGGTGCCGATATTCCAAGGTGGATTCTGAAACACCTGGAGACCTACGAGCATGATCCAGAAAGCTTGAAAGCCTTTGGTGACGAGGTCGTTACCAACCTCTGCCAGAGGCTACTCGATGGCGGTGCGCCGGGTCTTCATTTCTACACACTGAACCAGTCTTTACCAACCATTCGAATCTGGCGCAATCTTGGCCTTTGAGAAGTTGATCGGCAACTCTGATCTTCCAGAAATGATCTTCCAGAAATGATCTACAAAATAATGGAATGTGAGAAAATGAACTGCAAAACCCGCGTCTATCAATAATGCAGTTACCCAGGTTCTATATTGATCAGGGTCTGGGAA
>Ga0114949_10000280_pt1 | contig 25751 bp, 18 predicted proteins | sample N074metaG_FD_83505 | JGI IMG/M metagenome (GOLD analysis project Ga0114949, IMG submission 83505) | Deep subsurface microbial communities from Kermadec Trench to uncover new lineages of life (NeLLi) - N074 metaG | ecosystem: Environmental > Aquatic > Marine > Ocean trench > Sediment | place...
ACGTCGACCCGACCGTGTTTGACCAATATCTGGATGTTAAGACTCGCCAGGACTCTGCACTTCTGCAACAAACACTTTGCGGCAATATCGACGATCAGGCAAATAAGCTGGTTATTCGTATCACCGGTATACAAAACGCCATCTCGCAAAAGTTTCTGTCCAGCAGAAACGAAACAATTTTCGGCGCGATCCGCAATGCACCGCGCCGCATCGCAGCCGCGCCGGAAAAAATAAGAAACGAAGTCAAACTCGAACTGTTGGAAGGCATTACACCCATTCTGCTCTTCTGGGTTCTTTCCAGCGGCGGAATTCTGGCCGCACTATTGGGCGTATTCCTTCGGCACAAATTTAATCAGCGTTATCAGGCAGCCGGCGGGGACAGCGCCGAGCCGCAGTTTCGATTGTTGTTTCCAAAGCCTTTGGCGGAGCATGCGCCTCTGATTCTTGAAGGCATTACACTTACAGCGATCTTGTTGGCTACCGTCATCAATGCAAGCGAAGACCTGATGATCGTCCGCCTGGCCGCAGCAGTCGGGATGTATGGTATTGCTCTTGTACTTATTGACTGGACTACCGGTCCACTTTCGCCCGCAGCGTCTGTAAAAGGCCTCATTCCGGATCACGTCAAGCCACTCCGCCGACGCTCAAGAATATTTGCATTGACACTCGTTGCAAGCTTCGTTGTATTGGGCACCAACTGGCTCGCGATTCGCGCGATCGGGCTCGAAGTCGTCGGCCGTGCCACGATGATTCTTGTTGTCGCCGCCGCACTTCTGTACGTGATCGCCTATCTTCGTAAGATTCCGGGTCTGATCGGCCGCTTTCGGCTAATTCGCTATTCCGGCACGCTCGCGCTGATTGTCGGCATATTTTCGCTGCTGCTGGGTTTTCACAACTTCGCCGGCTACCTGGTCCACGGCGTAACCAGGACAGTACTTGCCCTGCTCGTGTTGTGGGTATTGTTATGGGGCATTTACACGCTGTTCGACTACCTGCTGAACCAGGACACGGCGTCCGCGAATCAAATTCGAAAAAACCTCGGCATGACCGACAAGGCGGCGCGTACCGGGCTCGGGTTTATGCAACTCGCGATCGATCTCGCGGTCTGGGTAACTTTCATCGTCTTCATCATCTACGTCTGGGACGACTCCGGCACAACCCTCGAGAGTTTGTACGAACGCATCACCGGCGGCGTCTCGATTGGCGAACTCAAGCTGGTTCCGATAAAGATCATCAGTGGCATTTTGTTATTCATTGCACTGCTCATCGTTATCGGCTGGATAAAGCGCTGGATTGATCGTCGCTGGCTGCAACAAATCGTCATTGAGCGCGGTGCACGCGAAGCGCTTATTACCATATTCGGCTATGTCGGATTTGTCGGCGCGGTCCTTATCGGCCTCACGCAAGCGGGTGTTGATCTGTCCGGCCTCGGTTGGGTTTCGGGTGGTCTCGCGATCGGACTCGGATTCGGCATGCAGGAGATCGCCAATAACTTTGTTTCCGGGCTTATCCTGCTGTTTGAGCGACCCATTCGTACAGGTGATTTTGTTTCAGTCGGCAATGTAGAAGGATTTGTTCGCAACATCAGCATTCGCGCCACCGAAATCGAAACCATGGACAACCAGAACGTACTTGTCCCCAATTCCGAATTGATTTCAGGTCGCGTTACGAACTGGGTGCTGCGCAATTCCGCAGGTCGACTGCAGATAAGAGTTGGCGTTGCCTACGGCAGCGACGTAGAAAAGGTGCGCGAAATTCTGGAGTCAGTTGCCCGTGAACATCCTGAAGTGATTCTTGACGGCAGCGCGCCGGCACCGCGGGCACTGTTTATGGGCTTCGGCGACAGTTCGCTGGACTTCGAACTGCGTGTTCGGATATTCCGAATCGATCGACGATTCAGCGTGACCAGTGACATCAATTTTCTCATCGACGCCGCATTCCGCGAAGAAGGCATTACCATTCCGTTCCCACAACACGATTTGCACGTCATTTCGTATCCGCCAGACGCAGAAGTTACCGCGCCAAAGGAAAAGAAACCCGCCGCACGCAAAGACGACTTCACCGCCACCCGCGTACCCTCGCCGTCCGACAGCATAACGCGCACACATAAAGAACATGTCGATCTTCGAGCGCCGCTAAAAGACACATGGTCTGCGATCACTGAAATCGACCAGCTGAAAAAATGGCTGGTGAAGGAAGGCGAATTTTCTGCCCACATTGGCGGCGCCTTCGAATTCGCATTGCTTGACAGCACCGATATGTCAGGGCGCATTGATATTTATATTCCGAAGCGCCGGCTGCGAATGGTCGTCGCATTAAGGCATGGCGCGGAACCATTGCCCACCGGTCCTATAACCATAACCTTGCAGCTCAAAGAAATTGAGAAAGGCACGACGTTGACTGTAACGGTTGCCGGAATTCCGGCGGACGAAGACTGGGAAGAGGATTACAAGCGATCGGAAATGCGTTGGCAGACCGCGCTGGATGAATTGAAGGCGTTGGTGAACGACTCGGTCTAGGGTTCCAGCACGTAGTTTTTCGCCCGCTGGGCGGGCCCCTACAGAGACTTGTAGGAGCCCGCCCAGCGGGCGAAATGCTACGCGTTTATTACCTCGACGCCAGCCATATAAGGAAGCAGCGCTTTCGGCACAATAATGCTGCCATCCGCTTGTTGGTAATTTTCCATCACAGCGACCAGCGCTCGCCCCGCCGCCAGACCTGACCCATTCACGGTATGCAATAACTCGGGTCTGCCCGTTTCGGGATTCCGCCAACGAGCTTGCATTCGCCTGGCCTGAAAATCGGTGAAGCAACTGCAGGAAGAAATTTCCCGATAGGCGTCCTGCCCAGGCAGCCAAACCTCAAGGTCGTAGGTAATTGACGATGAAAAACCGACGTCGCCAGCGCAAAGCATAACGACCCGATAAGGCAACTCCAGTCGGCGCAGAATTTCTTCCGCATGACCTGTCAACTCTTCAAGCGTCGCTGCCGACTCGTCAGGTTTCACGATCTGGACCAACTCGACTTTTTCGAACTGGTGCTGACGAATCATGCCGCGCGTATCCTTGCCATAGGAGCCGGCTTCTGAACGAAAACACGGCGTGTGAGCAACGAACTTTTTCGGCAGATCATCCGCATCGACTATGGTGTCGCGCAGCAGATTGGTAACAGGCACCTCTGCGGTCGGAATCAGGTAAAACGTGGTATCGCCGGTTGTTTTAAATTGATCGTCTGCAAACTTTGGCAGCTGTCCTGTGCCATACAATGCCTCGCTCTGCACAAGGTAAGGAACGTAGGTCTCCGAATAACCGTGTTCTGATGTATGCACGTCCAGCATCAGCTGAATGAGGGCTCGCTGCATACGCGCTAACGCGCCGTGCATCACTACAAACCGCGATCCGGAGATCTTGCTTGCGGCGTCAAAATCGAGCATGCCGAGATTTGTGCCCAGGTCAACATGATCTTTGGCTTCGAATTCCAGCTCGCGAATTTCACCCCAGCGTCGTTCTTCACGGTTTTCGGATTCATCTTTACCGTCTGGAACGTTATCACTGAGCAGGTTTGGCAGGCCCAGTTCAATGGTTTGCAGCTCGCCCTGAACCTCCGCAAGATCGTTCTCGGCAGCCTCAAGGCGGTCGCCAAAGTCCTTTACCGCCGCGAGTAAAGGCGTAACGTCTTCCCCTTTCGCCTTTGCTCTGCCTATGTTCTTCGCGCTGGTATTTCTCTCCGCGCGCAATGACTCAACCTCGACCTGACGGGTTTTCCGGTTTTCATCAAGCGCGATATAGCCGCTCGCGTCAAACTCGAAGCCTCGCCGCTGCAAATTTGCGGCTACGTCGTCTGCTGCATGTCTCAGTTTCTTTGGGTCAATCATAAAGTCTTGTCATAGTTTGTCGGTCAGTCTTTGTCTCTTGCGGCCTGATTCAACTTCTCAAGCTCGGCGAGCTTTTCGGCGATCTTCAATTCGAGTCCACGCGGAACGGGATGATAATACTTACGCTCCGGCATGTCCTCGGGAAAATACGTCTCTCCTGCGGCAAATCCGTCATCTTCGTCGTGGGCGTAACGGTACTTATCGCCATACCTCAAGTCTTTCATCAGCTTTGTCGGCGCATTACGCAATTGCATCGGCACCTCCAGTGATCCAAATTCGCGGGCATCCGCGGCAGCCAGTTTCGATGCAGTGTAGACCGCATTACTCTTTGCCGCACAGGCCAGAAATACGACTGCCTGCGCCAATGCGAGCTCGCCCTCAGGGCTGCCGAGACGTTCGATGGTCTCCCAGGCATCGAGGCAGATTCGCAGTGCACGAGGGTCGGCATTGCCGATATCCTCGCTTGCCATTCGAATCATGCGTCTTGCCAGATACAATGGATCACAGCCACCGTCCAGCATGCGCATCATCCAGTAAAGCGATGCATCCGGGTCGGAGCCGCGGACCGACTTGTGCAGAGCAGAGATCTGGTCGTAGAAGTACTCGCCCTTTTTGTCGAAGCGGCGGTGACTTCCCTGCGCCACATCCTCTGCAATCTGCAACGAGATGCTTGGTCCACCCTCTTCCACCAGGCCGGCTGCCAGTTCAAGCAGGTTGAGCGCCCGGCGGGCATCGCCATCTGCCGCCGCAACGATCAATTTCAATGCAGCGTCGTCTATGTCCAGGCCAAGCACGCCGAGTCCGCGCTCGTTATCAGTAAGGGCTCTCGAAAGAATGTCGCCAAGTGCGCTCTCGTCCAGCGCTTTGAGTACATAAACACGTGCGCGTGACAGCAGCGCGTTGTTCAACTCAAACGACGGGTTCTCCGTTGTCGCGCCGATAAACGTCAACGTGCCGTTCTCAACGAAAGGCAGGAATGCATCTTGTTGCGACTTGTTGAAGCGGTGCACTTCATCGAGAAACAAAACGGTTGCAACGCCTCGCAGTTCTCGCTGTTCTTTCGCCTGCGCGACCGCCGCGCGAATATCCTTCACACCGGCCATGACGGCGGACAATCCGATGAAATGCGCTTCGGTGGCATTGGCAACCATACGGGCGAGCGTTGTCTTGCCGGTGCCGGGTGGCCCCCAGAAAATCATTGAATGCGCACGGCCGTGCTCAATGGCCTGCTGCAGTGGCTTGCCAGATGACAATAACTGCACCTGACCGTAAAAATCCTCGAGCGACTCCGGACGCATTCGATCCGCCAGGGGCCTGTCCGAAATTTCTTCACGCGCCCGCTGCTCTTCCGCAAACAGATCGCTCATCAGCTACTTCAGCCTCTCCTCCACCCGCACACTCCAGCCGCCGACACCCAGCAGTCCTATAAGCAGCCCGGCCGTAATGCCGACCGCATCCCCAGCCAGGTCCATCCATTCAGACGTGCGGTAACTGATCGTACCCTGAACCAGTTCAATAAGTATGCCGAACGCAAGCAGCCCTGCCGCTATCCTCCAGTATGACGATCTTGCATACTGCCCGGAAAACCAAACTGCCAGGAACGAAAAGGCGGCGATATGCATGACCTTGTCCGACATCCTGAACTGAGACGTTAGTTCGTGGAAGGGCAATTTCGGCACCAGCGCGGCAATCATCACCAGTACCAAAAGCACGATGCCGGCCACTTGCCAGCGCCAGGCGTAACGCAGCGCTATCACTCAGATAACCGGGCGTCGGCAACGATCGGCTTGCCAACAACATCAACATCGTCCGGTGGCGTGAATTGAAAGTGGTCTGCCGGGATCTGTTGGTTGATCTGCACATCGAAAAGAGCGATCAATGTTGACTGTTGAAGATTGTCAGAAAAAATCATGCGGCGAAGTTTGCCTTCGTCAAACCCCAACTCGATTTTTGTAAAGCCGTTGTCGGTAGAACGTGGCCGCAGATGAATCCAGATTGTGCCGCGGTCCGAAAAACTTTCTGTGTATTCGAAATCGTCCAGCACGTTATCTGTGCCACCGAGCAATAACGCGGGCGTGCCTCCAAGAACATCGCGCTGTGCTTTTACGGTGACCTGTGCAAGATCAACATCGTAACTCCATATATTGAGGCCGTCGGCAACCATAATTTGTTCGTAGGGCGTGTTGTACACCCAGCGAAACCGGCCGGGGCGTTGAATCTCAAGCGTGCCATGTGACTCTTCGATAACAATGCTGTCTGCGTCAATCAATGACTGTTCAAACCGGGCCGACATTGTCGTGACATCATTGAGAAAAGCGTCGAGGAGCACCTTGCCCTCATCGATTTTTTCAGCGGCGACGACCTGGCTGGCAACCACAATTAATAGCAGACATACGCGTTTGAGCACTTTTGCTGACCTCTCCATAGGGTTTCTGCGGCGCTTTATTCCTTGCCGGCATTCGGTATCAGGATTTCGCGCGAACCGTTCGACTGCAATGACCCGACAAGCCCGGCTTGCTCCATTGATTCGACCATGCGTGCCGCCCTGTTGTAGCCGATCTTCAGGCGACGCTGCACACCGGAAATCGACGCCTTTTTGGTTTCGATCACAACCTGCACTGCCTGGTCGTACAAGGGATCCTGCTCGGCATCAATCTCTACTCCTCGCGGGGAATCGATTCCGGCAAGCCCGGGTATTGGACTCGCAGGAGTCTGCAAAATTTCATCGAGATATCGCGGCTGACCGCTCTTTTTGAGATTTCGAACCACGGCGTGAACCTCTTGATCCGAAACGAAAGCGCCGTGCACGCGCGTGGGCAACGAGGTTCCGGGCGGCAAATACAGCATGTCGCCGTGCCCGAGCAGGTTTTCAGCGCCCATTTGATCGAGAATGGTGCGTGAGTCAACTTTGGCCGACACCTGGAATGCGATGCGCGTTGGAATGTTTGCCTTGATCAGGCCGGTGATTACATCGACCGAGGGTCTTTGCGTCGCCAGCAACATATGAATGCCGGACGCTCGCGCTTTTTGTGCCAGGCGCGCAATCAACTCTTCCACTTTCTTGCCGACAATCATCATCATGTCGGCAAGCTCATCAATGATAACGACAATGAATGGCAATGGCGTCAACGTCGGATGTTCAATTACTTTGTCTTCGTCGAATAGTTCCGGTGGCGTCCACGTTGGGTCATTGATCGGCTCACCGGCATCAATCGCGTCCTGAACTTTACGGTTGTAACCGCCGATGTTTCGAACACCCAAGGCAGCCATCAACCGATAACGCCGATCCATTTCGCCGACACACCAACGCAACGCGTTTGCCGCCTCTTTCATATCCGTCACAACGGGTGTCAACAGGTGTGGAATTCCTTCATACACTGAAAGCTCCAGCATCTTCGGGTCAACCATGATGAGTCGGACTTGCTCCGGTTTCGCTTTGTATACCAGGCTGAGCACCATCGCGTTTATCGCGACCGATTTACCGGAACCGGTAGTGCCCGCGATCAGCAAATGTGGCATGCGAGCGAGATCTGCAACCACTGAATTACCGCTAATATCTTTGCCTAGTGCCAGGGTTAACGGAGACGCCATCTCGTCATAGGCACGCGATTTCAGAATCTCGCCCAATGTAACCAGTTCTCGATTTTCGTTTGGTATTTCCAGACCAACATAAGACTTGCCCGGAATCACTTCCACGACTCTCACGCTGACCACCGAAAGCGATCGCGCCAGGTCCTTGGCCAAACTGGATATCTGGCTTACCTTCACTCCCGGCGCCGGATCCAGTTCGAAGCGGGTAATAATCGGTCCGGGTGATACGGACACGACCTCAACCTCGATACCGAAGTCTTTTAGTTTTATTTCCACAAGCCGCGACATCGCTTCCAGCGACTCGTCTGAGTATCCGCTCACTTGCTCCGGCGGATCATCCAGCAAAGACAGTGGCGGCAATTCACCTTCAGACGGCGGATCAAATAACGGCACCTGCCGCTCTTTTTCTGCCCTGGCACTTTGCTCTAGCGGCGGAATAATGGGTTCTATTTTCGGCGGTGTTCTGCCTTCTTTGCGCTTTCTTTCTGTCTCGAACACCTCTTGGCGCGCCGCCTGCTGCCGGCGCCCTTCTGCGCGGTCTTTTAGCTCCCTGATCTTGAAGCGGGCCAGTTCATACAATTTCAAACTCCATTGGCCAAGCCGGTCCATGACACCAAGCCATGAGATTCCCAGGAAAACGGAGACCGATGCCAGCCACAGGAAAAACAGGAAGATGCTGGCACCCAGCAGCTTCATCATCGATTCAAGGCCACCACCAAAAATCTTACCGATGATTCCGCCGGCGCTTTCGTGGAAACCCACCGAAGAGAAGTGCAGAGTCGCCAGTGCGCAGCTGCTGATCAAGGTTGCGACAAAACCGCCAAATCGCAGCGCAAAATCAGCCCGCGTCAGCTGTTGTTTGGTCTTTTGCTCGCGATACAGCATCCAGCCGACGTAGAACACCATTACGGTAAACAAGTAGGCCGGGCGACCAAAGAAATTAAACAAAACATCGGCAGTGAGCGCGCCGAAGCGCCCAACACCGTTATTGACCGTGCCGCTGGCACTCGCCTGGCTGAAGCCAGGATCGGCTGCATCGTAGGTAAAGAGCGCGTACCAGAGAATAAGTGCCAGTGAACCGAATACCCACAGGGCACCTTCACGCAATGAGCTGACGACCTGCGCCGATAATCGGGCGGCAGGTTTTGCAGTGGATCGGGTTTTTGCCATACTTAAGGAAGTTGAATTTGAAAAGAAGGCAAATTATACATGAGCGACACAAAACATTGCCGGGTTCTGATCCTGGGATCAGGTCCTGCCGGATACGCTGCGGCAGTCTATGTGGCGCGTGCCAATTTGAAACCGGTCATGGTGTCCGGTATGGAACCCGGTGGGCAATTAATGACCACCACCGACGTGGATAACTGGCCGGGCGACGTCGAGGGCCTGCAGGGCCCGCAGCTAATGGATCGGATGCTAAAACATGCGGAGCGTTTTAACACCGAAGTGATCAATGACCACATCAATGATGCGGACCTGTCCACGCGCCCGTTTGTCCTGAAAGGAGACGAACACACCTACACCTGCGACGCTTTGATCATCGCGACCGGCGCCACGGCAATGTATCTGGGCCTGCCCTCAGAGGAAGCTTTCAAAGGGCGTGGCGTGTCCGCCTGCGCGACTTGCGACGGATTTTTCTATCGAGGCAAGAAGGTTGCTGTTATCGGCGGCGGCAATACGGCCGTGGAGGAGGCGCTGTATCTCAGCAATATCGCATCCAAGGTAACGCTGGTGCATCGACGCGATGCTTTGCGCTCGGAGAAGATTCTGCAAGACCATCTGTTCCAGAAGGAGAAAGACGGCAAGGTTGAGATACGTTGGGACAATGTCGTTGACGAAGTGCTTGGCGACGACAGCGGCGTTACCGGTCTTCGAATCCGCAGCACCAAAGACGAATCGGTCACCACCGACCTGAACCTCAACGGCGTTTTTATCGCTATCGGGCACAGCCCCAATACCGGCTTGTTCGACGGACAGCTGGAGATGAAAAACGGCTACATCACGATCAATGCCGGTTTGTCCGGCGATGCGACCGCCACCAGCGTTGAGGGCGTGTTTGCCGCGGGAGATGTAGCAGATCAGGTCTATAGGCAGGCCATTACCTCGGCTGGAGCCGGCTGCATGGCCGCTCTCGACGCTGAAAAGTACATCGACGCCCTCGAAAGCGATTCAGCAACGAGCGACGCTGCTTGAGTTAGCCTCTCCAGGGCAAAAAGGCAAAGCATGCGAGTTGAAATTCACGAGAGTATGGCTGAGCTCGATTCGATAGAGTGGAATCGCTTGGTGAACAAGCGGTTTCCCTTCATCCGTCACGAATTTCTGGCCCTTGCCGAGCGAAGCGGATGCGTGTCAGAGGCGACCGGCTGGTCTCCTCGTCATATCGGTATTTACAATTCGCGCGATGCCCTGATTGCAGCGATGCCCTTGTACGAAAAGACCCACTCCTGGGGCGAATTCGTTTTTGACTGGGGCTGGGCCCAAGCCTATCAGCGGGTCGGCCTCGAGTACTACCCAAAACTGGTGTCAGCAGCGCCGTTTACTCCGGCACCAAGTTCGCGGCTGCTGACACTTAATAATAGCCCCGAACTCGCAAGCAAATTATTGGAGCAAGCCATCAAACTCGCGAATGATGGCGGACTTTCATCGCTTCACGTCCTTTTTCCGACGCCCCAGGAATTACCGGCGCTGGAGAAAGCCGGATTAAAGTTGCGCAAAGATTGCCAGTTTCACTGGCACAACCATGATTACCGAAGTTTCGACGCATTTCTGCAAACTTTCAGCTCTTCGAAACGCAAGAAGGCCAGGCGGGATCGACGCCATGTTGCCGAACAGGGGGTAAGGTTTCGCTGGCTCGACGGTCACACACTGGATGAAGCAGTTTGGCGCGACGTGTATCAACTCATCAGCAATACATTCTTGCAGCGCGGTTCGATGCCCTACTACAGCCTTGAATTCCTGATCGAGGTATCTGTCCGCTTACCCGACAGTATTCAGGTCGTGCTGGCAGAGAAAAACAACGAGACCATCGCAACAGCCGTTTTCTTTCGCGGAACCGATGCGCTGTATGGCCGGTATTGGGGCTGCAATACGAACATTAACGCGCTGCATTTTGAGACCTGCTACTACCAGGGAATCGATTTCTGTATCAAACACGGCATCAGTCGCTTCGAACCCGGCACTCAGGGCGAGCACAAGATTAGCCGCGGTTTTTCGCCCGTAACAACATGGTCGGCGCACTGGCTGGCACACCCCGAGTTCTTTTCAGCGATCGAACAGTATCTGGATCGAGAGCAGGACTATATCGACCGTTATATCGAGGCAGTGAATCAGCATTCACCGTTCAAACAAACTGAGCCTGGCGAATGACGGGCCGCGCACCACGAATCATCTGGATCAGCAAAGACGACCCGCCAGACGCTTTCCCGCCTGTGGATCAGGCATTCGATGAACCCAATGGATTGCTGGCAGCGGGAGGGGACCTGTCTGCCGATCGCCTCTTGTATGCCTATCGCCACGGCATTTTTCCGTGGTACGACGAAGGCCAGCCCATTCTCTGGTGGTCACCGGATCCGCGTTGCGTGTTGCATCCGAGTGAGTTCCATGTGGCAAGACGATTGCGGCGATCACTGAATTCGTCACAATTTGAGGTCAGTTTCAATAGCGCCTTTGACGAAGTCATCGATGCTTGCGCCGAGCATCGAGATGGGCAGCGCGGCACTTGGATAACGACGGAGATGAAAAACGCCTACCAGGTTTTGCACAGCGACGGATACGCGCACTCCGTTGAAGTATGGCATGGAAACTCGCTCGTTGGCGGACTGTACGGTCTGGGCATTGGTCGCGTGTTTTTTGGCGAGTCCATGTTCAGCCGCGAAAACAACGCTTCAAAGGCCGCCATGCTCATCTTGTGTAAAGAATTGCATGTTCGCAACGTCGAGCTACTTGACTGCCAGGTCGTCTCGCCGCACTTGATGAGCCTCGGAGCAAGGCTGATGCATCGTTCTGATTTCGCCGAGTTACTGGATCACGCCTGCGAGCCAGGCACTCGTCTATCCCTGCCCGGCAAGAAAAGAAGGCCGATCAAGGATTACCTGTAACGAAGCAACAATTAAAGGCTCTGCCGCATTGCAATAATGCGTCCGTTTCTGCACAATTCGCGAGCCCCAGCAACCAGAGATCACAGGACCTTGGCTAAAGAAGAAGCACTGCAGATGGAAGGCGTGGTTACCGAGACCCTGCCCAATACGACATTCCGTGTTGAGCTGGAGAATGGCCATGTCGTTACTGCGCATATTTCAGGAAAGATGCGCAAGCACTATATTCGCATCCTGACCGGCGACAGCGTTACGGTAGAACTGACACCGTATGATTTGAGCAAAGGGCGAATCATCTACCGCGGACGATAATTCCGGGGACAGTTTACTTATTTAACGAGCTAGACATGTGATCATGCCTAGCTCGTTAAATAAGTAAACTGTCCCCGGAATTATTCCTGCGGCTGAAACTCCAGCTCCTTGATTTCCGGCTCTGCGTTCAGCTTGAGCTCGCCATCTTCGCCAACACTGATGCGAACATGACCACCGTCTGCCAGGCTGCCGAATAACAGCTCCTCGGCAAGCGGTCGTTTGATGTGCTTTTGAATAATGCGTGCCATGGGTCGCGCGCCCATCTTTGGATCATAGCCGCGCTCTGCTATCCATTCCCGGGCATCGTCATCAAGCTCCAGGGTGACATTGTTGTTGCTGAGTTTGACCTCAAGTTCGACCACCAGCTTGTCAACGACACGTTTGACTGAAGTCGCGTCCAGCGACGCAAACTGAATAATCGCGTCCAGACGGTTGCGAAACTCCGGCGTAAACGACTTCTTGATGATGGACATACCGTCGGTGGAGTGGTCTTGATGGGTAAAGCCAATAGATGCCCGGCTCATTTCCTGCGCACCAGCATTGGTTGTCATGACCAGCACGATGTTACGGAAGTCCGCCTTGCGCCCGTTGTTGTCCGTCAACGTGCCGTGGTCCATGACCTGCAATAAAAGGTTAAAGACTTCCGGATGCGCCTTCTCGATTTCATCAAGTAAAACAACAGCATGTGGATTCTTCGAGACCGCTTCAGTGAGCAGTCCACCCTGGTCAAAGCCAACATAGCCCGGCGGCGCACCGATGAGACGGGATACGGTATGTCTTTCCATATACTCCGACATATCGAAGCGAATCAATTCAACCCCCAGGATCATCGCCAGCTGACGAGTGACCTCTGTCTTGCCGACGCCAGTGGGTCCCGCGAACAGGAAAGAGCCAATCGGCTTCATATCTTCATTCAAACCTGAACGTGACATCTTGATCGCCGCTGCCAGTGCGCCGATCGCCTTGTCCTGGCCAAAAATCGTCAGCTTCAAATCACGCTCAAGAGTCTTCAATACATCTTTGTCCGATGCGGAAACGCTTTTTGGCGGAATGCGCGCCATCTTCGCGACGATGTTTTCAACCATCATTACAGTAACGCGTTCTTCACGTTCATCGGCCGGCTGCAGCCTTAAGCTCGCGCCGGCTTCATCGATGACGTCAATCGCTTTGTCCGGCAGGCGTCTGTCATTGATATGCCTGGCAGCCAGTTCCGCAGCAACTTCCAGTGCCTTGTCGTCGTAAACAACATCGTGATGTTCTTCAAAGCGTGTTTTCAATCCAAACAGGATCTGCACGGTTTCCTCGATGCTGGGCTCCGGCACATCAATTTTCTGAAAACGCCGCGCCAACGCGTGATCTTTCTCAAATACACCGCGGAATTCGGTATAGGTCGTTGAGCCGATGCAACGAATCTCGCCGCTCGCCAGCGCCGGTTTGATCAGGTTGGACGCATCCATGGCGCCGCCAGATGCAGCGCCTGCACCAATAATCGTATGAATTTCATCGATAAATAGTATGGAACCTGGCTCTTCCTTCACCTCGGCCAAAACCGCTTTCAGGCGTTTCTCGAAATCCCCACGATATTTGGTGCCGGCGATCAGGGCCCCCATGTCGAGCGCATAGATAGTGCTGTCCCGCAATACCTCCGGCACCCGCTCTTCGGTGATCAAGCGTGCCAGACCCTCGGCCAATGCCGTTTTGCCGACGCCGGCTTCACCAACGTACAAAGGATTGTTCTTTCGGCGTCTGCATAGTATCTGTACGGTTCGCTCGATTTCCAGCTCACGGCCGATAAGCGGATCAATTTTTCCGGCGATCGCCCGTTCGTTAAGATTGGTTGCGTACTTGTCGAGCGCGCTTTCTTCAGGCTCACTTTCAGCTTCCAACGCGACGTTTTCGTCATCGCCATGATCAGTGCCCGGTAACTGTGGCATGCCGTGTGAAATCAAATTGACCACATCCAGTCGCGTAAGATCCTGCAGACCCAACAGGTAAACTGCTTGCGACTGTTTTTCACTAAAGATGGCAACGAGCACGTTGGCGCCGGTTACTTCTTTTTTTCCGCTGGACTGCACGTGAAATACAGCGCGCTGCAAGACACGCTGAAAACCGAGCGTCGGTTGCACGTCCCGGTCGTCTTCATTTGTGACTAAAGGTGTGGATTCGTCAATAAATTCAGATAGTTGCCTGCGAAGCTGCTCAACGTCAATATCGCAAGACTTGAGCAGTTTGTGGATATGTGGAATGTCCAGCAAAGCCAGCAGCAGGTGCTCGACCGTCATAAATTCATGACGCCGGTCCCTGGCATTTTGAAATGCCGCATTCAGACAAAATTCCAGTTCGCTACTCAACATGGCTGTTCTTCGAAATCACCTGTGTGATCAGGACTCCTCCATCGTACACAACAACGGATGCTGTTGCTGCTGCGCCGTTGTCGTAACCTGCGCAACTTTCGTTTCTGCGATCTCGTAGGAAAACACGCCACAGATACCCTTGCCTTTGGTGTGCACTTCCAGCATTACGCGGGTCGCACTGCTTCTTTCCATGCCGAAAATTGATTCAAGTACTTCGACGACAAATTCCATGGGCGTGTAATCATCGTTTAACAATACGACGCGATAGAATGGCGGCTTCTTGAGTTTCGGACGCGCCTCGGCGAGCGCCAGGTCATGGCCGGCATCATCATCGAACATCGGATTGGGTGGGTTCTTGTCACTCATGGAGACATTATATATGGGCGGTTCATACTGTTCTCCAGCCCTTATTCACAGAAATTGCACTCCAATGCCGGTCAAAGACACCAATATATCCGAGAAATAATTTAGTAATTAGGGGTATATACTTGCCATATATAGGGTTTTTTGGTGTTCTGCACTTGTTCAAGAGCCCCCGGAAACCTTATTATCCGTTAGTTGCGTTACTACTAGTGAATGCCGGAGCATCGTGCGCCGGCCGGGTTGCACTCGAACCATGATGAGCGATATGGCAATTACCGCAAAATGGTCAGATTTCAATAACTTGGACGGCGAGTCTATGCTTGCCTTGGCCAATGAGAAATTGCCCCAGTGGGTCACGCTGGCCCTGGTTATCGCCATTGCCTGGCAATTGTCACAAATCGTCTGGATGCTGGTGCCGGCATCGTCTACCGGCGACGCGGTAATTGCGCCACCGACCGAGACCAACTCTGGCACTGTCTCCGGGGCAAGCAACCAGCCCAATGTGAATGCTATCGCTGATGCACATCTCTTCGGCAAGGCAATTGTTGAAGATGCCGGATCTGTCGTCGTTCAAACCAACGTTGAAAATTTGCCGGACGCTCGAGTGGCCTTTTCGCTGAAAGGCACGGTCTCTGCAAGCGACCCAAACTCGTCTTATGCGATTATTGCGGACAGCAACAAGGAAGAAAAGGTCTACAAGATCGGTGATCCCTTGCAATCGGGAACCACCATTCACGAAATTCGTCTTGACCTCGTCGTCCTGAATCAAAGAGGCGCGTTGTCAAATTTGAAATTGCCGAGAGACTTTCCCGCCAGTACCCCGAGTGTACGTCGCGCGACACCAACGGTTAATCGCGCTGCGAGAAACAACACCCGAAGCATTCAAAACGTTGTGTCGCAAAACGTTAGCAAGCTTGCCGATGTTATTCGTCCAACGCCCTATTTCGTTGGCGGGCAACAACAGGGTTACCGGGTCTACCCGGGTCGTGACCGCAAGCAATTTGCAGCGCTGGGCCTTAGACCCGGCGATTTAATCAAAGACATTGACGGGGCCGCTTTAACAGATCCGAAACAGGCGATGGAAATTTTTCAAAACCTCGGCAATGCAGAGCAAGTTTCGGTAACAATCGAGCGCAATGGCAGCCAGCAAACGCTGATATTGAAGACCAGCCAACTGAACCTCGGTCAGAACAAATAGGACATGAAAATCATAGTGCAACACCAAGCTAAAAGACTTTGCCGCAATTTATTGCTGGCTGTGTGCCTTATCGCCACTGCCTCGGCAAATGCGCAAGAGCCAACCATCACGCCAAATTATAAAGATGCTGACATCAAGCAGATTATCGAGGCAGTTGGCGCAGTGACCGGCAAAAATTTCATCATTGATCCGCGCGTGTCAGCAAAGGTAACCATGCTTTCAAGCTCGCCAATGTCGCCGGACGCCTTCTACGAAGCGTTTTTGTCAATTCTCGAGGTGCATGGCTATGTCACCATCACGACCGGTGACGTTATCAAGGTGTTACCCAGCGCCAGCGCACGGCAATACCCTGGACTGAACAGCACTGACGGTGCCGCCGCGGACGATATCGTCACGCAGGTCATAAAAGTTCAAAACATAAATGCAGCCCAGCTCGTTCCAATATTGCGCCCACTGATTCCACAATACGGTCATCTCGCTGCGCATCCCGGGTCCAATATGTTGATCATTTCTGATCGTGCACATAACGTCCAGCGAATCCTCTCGATTATCCGTCGTATCGATTTATCAAACGATGACGACGTTGAAATCGTGCCGCTTGAACACGCCTCCGCTACCGAAATTGTGCGTGTTCTTACTGCGTTAATGCAATCACCAAGAACCGACACCGCACCGGTTTCGATCAACCTGGTTGCGGACGCCCGCACCAACAGTATTTTAATCGGCGGGGACAAGAGCGAACGCCTGCGGATCCGCACATTGATTGCACACCTCGATACACCGCTGGAACATGGTGGCGATACACAAGTTCGCTACCTGCGATACGCATCTGCGGAGGACCTTGCAACAAAATTGCAACAGCATTTCTCGAATAGACAGCAAGCAATAGCCGCCACGGCTGGCGCCGCGCCTGGCGGGCCGGGCAGCGAAGTCAGCGTTTGGGCAGACCCACAGAACAACGCCATAGTCATCAGTGCGCCACCAAAGAAAATGCGTGAATTAATGCTGATTGTAGACAAACTGGATATACGTCGAGCACAAGTGATGGTCGAGGCCATGATTGTCGAAGTCACATCCGATAAAGTATCCGAGCTTGGGATCACCTGGGCGATAACAGACCCGTCCGGAAACAGTCCGTTAGCTGTAACCAACTTTCCGGCATTCGGCGCTGGCGTCGCCCAGGTTGCAGGTGCATTGGGTGGTGGAGGTGTTCCAGCGGACGCGGGTGCCCTGCTTGGCGAAGGCGGTACCATCGGCGTTGGTCGAATATCGGACACCGGTATCAGTTTTGCGGCGATTCTGCGGGCACTCCAGGCCAACGCAGACACCAATATCATTTCGACCCCGACTTTGGTAATGCTCGACAATGAAGAAGCCAGCATCAATGTCGGTCAGGAAGTACCGTTTGTCACCGGATCGTTCTCCAACACCGGTAGCGTTGGTGGTGCGATCAATCCATTTCAGACGATTCAACGTGAACAAGTCGGCGTAAAACTGGTTATCACGCCCCAGATCAACGAAGGTGACTCGCTGTTGCTAAAAATCTCTCAGGAGATATCGAGCATTGCGGCATCGGCCGAGGGTGCCGTTGATCTGGTCACCAACCAACGCATCATCGAGACCACGGTGATAGTGGAGGACGGAGGCATACTGGTTCTTGGCGGACTGATCGAAGACGTGCTTCGCGAGAGCGAGCAGCGCGTACCCTTTTTGGGCAGTATTCCATTTCTTGGCGCATTATTTCGCAGCCGTACTACGGACAAGGTCAAGACCAACCTGATGATATTTATCCGCCCGACAATTCTTCGCAACAACGTCCAGACAGCCCTGGTTACGAACGCAAAATACAACTACATTCGAGACATCCAGCAGCAAGGGCGTGGCGGCAAAGGTGGCCGGGTCGCCATCATGCCTTTTGAAGATCGACCCATGTTGCCCCCCCTGGACGAAACACCGCCCGACGCAATTGATCTACGTAAGCTAAAGGATCCGGAGGCTCAGGAAGACGTGCAACTCGACGTTTCCCAGTAAGCACGTATCCGGACAACGCCATGGAAAGCAATACTGAAATCGTACTGGAAACCAAAGGCGAGTTAACACTTGAGCCAGAAGTTCCTGAAACCCCTGTCGCTCGTGCACTACCCTTTTCATTTGCGAAACGCCACGGAGTTCTGATTCGCGACATCATTGACGGCAAGGCAGATACGGTTTATCGCGAAGGCGCGTCTCCGGTAAGCCTTGCAGAGGCTCGCCGATTCGCAGGCATACCGCTAAAGCTGACTCGCGTTACAGCCGAAGTCTTTGACACCGCGTTGCAACAGACATATGAGCAAGGCAGTCACGCCGCCATGCAAATGGTTGGAGACCTGGACGAGCATACAGACTTGCTGCAGGTCGCCCAGGACTTGCCAGAACCATCGGATCTACTTGAGAGCGACGATGATGCGCCGATCATCCGGTTTATCAACGCCATCCTGACCGAGGCGGTAAAAGAGAACGCCTCTGACATACACATCGAACCGTACGAAAACAGGTTGGGCATACGATTTCGCGTGGACGGCATCTTGAAAGAAGTGCTGCAAACTCGTCGGGCGTTGGCACCGCTGGTTGTATCGCGAATCAAAGTCATGTCCAAGCTCGACATTGCCGAAAAACGCTTGCCACAGGATGGGCGCATTTCGTTGAAGATTGCCGGGCGAGCGGTTGACGTTCGCGTGTCAACCATGCCCTCAGGGCACGGCGAACGCGTGGTATTGCGGCTGCTCGATAAACAGGCCGGGCGGCTGGAACTCGGCTCGCTGGGAATGGACGAGCAGTCGATGAAAGTAATGGACAGCCTCATCCACAAGCCACATGGCATTATCCTGGTTACCGGCCCTACCGGATCAGGTAAAACCACAACACTTTACGCAGCGCTGGCACGCATTAATGACAACACCCGCAACATCATGACGGTTGAAGATCCGATTGAATACTTCATTGATGGAATCGGCCAGACGCAGGTCAACACAAAAGTTGAAATGACGTTTGCACGCGGGCTTCGGGCAATTCTTCGCCAGGATCCCGACGTCGTGATGGTCGGTGAGATTCGCGATCTCGAGACCGCACAAATCGCGGTCCAGGCCAGTCTCACGGGTCACTTGGTATTATCAACATTGCACACAAATACGGCGACCGGCGCCGTGACACGATTACGTGACATGGGTATTGAACCCTTTTTATTATCGTCGTCATTAATTGGCGTTCTCGCGCAAAGACTGGTGCGCGTACTCGATAATGAGACAAAAATTCCATATACCGCACGTGACTACGAGTGCCAGTCGCTCCGAGTGGATCCGGCGTCGCCGCCAACACTCTATCGTTCCAATGACGAGTCTGGCAACGGCTATCGCGGACGTACAGGTATCTATGAGCTGATCGATGTTGACGACAAAATGCGCACGATGATTCACGACGGCGCCAGTGAGCAAGACCTTGAGCGCTATGCCAGGACGAAAGGGCCCGGTATTCGCGCCGATGGCCGCCGCCGTGTGCTCGCCGGCGATACCACTCTTGAAGAAGTTCTGCGTGTCACACGGTCCGATTAATGGGTGCCTTTGAATATGTAGCGCTGGACAAGGCCGGCAAGGAATCGAAAGGCCTGCTTGAAGGTGACACCGCGAAACACGTCCGACAGTTGTTACGCGAAAAACAGCTGTTACCCATTAAAGTCTCAGAGATAGCGCAAAAAGAATCGAAACGTCAGTCGTCGTTCACGGTCAGACGCGGCATGACGCCGGCAGAACTTGCGTTACTGACGCGCCAGCTGGCTACCCTCTCACAAGCCGGACTGCCTTTGGAAGAAGCGTTACTCGCCGTTAGCCAGCAAAGCGAAAATCCACGAACTCAAAGCATATTGCTGGGTGTTCGCTCGAAAGTAATGGAGGGCCATACATTCGCCGACGGATTGGCCGATTTTCCGCAGGCGTTCCCTGAACTATACCGGGCCACGGTATCTGCTGGCGAACAGTCCGGGCATCTTGGTACCGTTCTTGATCGACTTGCGGACTTCACAGAATCCCGCCAGATACTGCAGCAACAGGTCAAAAACGCATTAATTTACCCAATCGCGCTGGTTGTAACCGCCATATTGATCATCAGCTTCATGTTGGCCTATGTCGTGCCAAAAGTTGTCAGCATTTTTGAGAACTTCGGCCAGGAATTGCCACTACTGACCCGCATCATGATCGCATCCAGCGACTTTATTCGGGGGTACTGGTACGCGATTATTCTGGTTACGGTCTTCCTGATCTGGGGCATCCGCCGTCTGCTGAAAAAAGAGGGCCCGAAACGACGATTCCATTTGTTGCTGCTTAAGCTACCGGTCATCGGCACCGTGACACGAGGAATTAATACCGCACGGTTCACGCAAACGCTTAGCATCCTGGCAGGCAGTAGCGTGCCCATTCTTGACGCATTACGCATCGCAGCCCAAGTGGTGGTAAACGTCCCGATGCGCGAGGCAGTCGAGGAAGCAACGCTACGTATTCGGGAAGGCGGCATGATCAGCAAGTCGCTGGCCGCCAGCAAACTGTTTCCACCGATGACCACGCATCTTATTGCCAGTGGCGAGGCCAGCGGCAAGTTGGAAGAAATGCTGGTTCGTGCAGCGCAGGTGCAGGAACGTGAGGTCGATGGACTGATTTCAACGTTGCTCGGCATCATGCAACCACTGTTGGTCATCTTCATGGCCGGCATTGTCTTGATAATCGTGCTTGCCATTCTTCTGCCAATCTTCGAAATCAACAGCCTTATTGGCTGAGTTTCCGTCGCAACCTGCTGATTTCGAATATTTTTTCAAATCTTCCCCTAAACTGTCGATAACTTCGTTGCGTACAGCTTTTTTTCGCGGTATACAGTTTTCTTAAGATACACATTTGTTATGGGCTCATTTTTTTTGCTGATCTGGAGTGGGGATAGTCGTGATGCAAAGTGATTCAAAAAATCCGGATTCGGAAGTCGACGGCGAGGCGATCGATGACGAAGAATCGATCGAAACGGTCGAAACGGTTGTATTGACTGAAACAGCGATTACCGACAACGTCGGCGATGTCTCCGTTGAAATCAATGTTGAAGAACTCGTCGCCAAAGTTGAGGCCGAACACGACGACGATGCCGCCCGCAAAAAAGCAATTCGACTACGCCTGGAAGAGATTGCTGAAGAGCAATCCTTTGAAGCAACCTACGCAATCGAATTCGACAAAGACTGACATCGAGAGTCGATTTGGAGTTGGTGTCGAGTTTTAGCTGGAGAGCATCTTGAAATACTTCGGTCTCTCAGTGATATTGGCAGTTTGCCTGCTCATTCTCGCGGCGTCACCGTTTGTGTTTGCTGATGAAGTCGATGAAGTCGTCGATGACAAAAGTGGCGAAAAATGCATCAACGCCAGGATCCTGAGGCGAACCGAAGTTGTCGATGACCAGCACATTTTGTTTTATCTGTCCGGTACCAAGGTTTACCTCAATATACTGCCCAAAGTTTGCAGTGGACTGTCACGCGAAAGACGATTCTCATATACCACTATTGGCAGAAACCTGTGCCGGTTTGACTCTATCCGGATTCTCTCGGACGTCGGTGGAGCCATTCACCAGGGCCGCTCTTGCCGCCTCGGTTATTTTCACCTGACCAGCAAGGAAGAAATAGAGGCAGCGCATGAAAGAATGGCCGCGCCGCCGCCGATCAAGCCACCGGAAGGGGCCGACGTAGAAGAAATTGAATAGTGCCAGGCTATCTGAAATTGCGTTGACGACTTTGTAACTCGCCCAGCAAGGTGCTGTGATCATGCAGCTTATCCGCAATGACATGCACAACCTTGCCTTCGATTTGCAACTCTCCATCGACACCCATCAAACGCGCGTTTAGCAACGCATCGCGTTGTTCGTCTGCTGTTTTCTTCCACACAATCAGATTGATGAAGCCTGACTCATCCTCAAGCGTCACAAAGGTTACACCACTGGCCGTGCCGGGCCGTTGTTTGGTGATAACCAGGCCTGCTACATGTACATGACGACCCGTGGGTAACTTTTTCAGGTCAGCGGCCTGTACGTAACCATAGGCATCCAGGTATTCACGCAGTAACGCGAGTGGGTGCCGCTCCAGTGTCAGGCTTAAGCTTTTGTAATCGGCAACAATATCCTGCCCTTCGGTCGGGCGTCTCAGCATCGGCACGGCTTCAACAGAGTCCATGGAGGTGAAGAGCGGCGTTGGCTCTTCAACACCTGCAACGGCCCAGCGCACTTTGTGTCGATGCCCGGCAATGGTCTTCAATGCGCCTGCGGCAGCCAATGCATTCATCTCCCGCCGATTAATTCCGGTACGTTCCAGTAATTGCTGAATGCTTCGAAACGGTCCCGCAAGCCGCTCATCCGCAATACGCCGACCCGCATCTTCTGACAGACTTTTGATTTGTCGCAAGCCGAGCCGAAGCACGGCTTTACCATCTTCTGATTTTTCCAGGCTGCTGTCCCAGCCACTGTGATTGACGGTAGCTGCCCGAATCTCGATGCCATGCCGCCGAAGGTCCTGCGTCAATTGCGATGCAGAGTAAAATCCCATGGGCTGACTGTTCAATAAAGCGCAAGTGAACGCGGCTGGCGTGTGGCACTTCAACCAGCATGACACGTAGACCAATAACGCGAAGCTGGCCGAATGCGACTCGGGAAAACCGTATTCACCAAAACCAAGAATCTGCTTGAATATCTGCTTTGCAAAGCTCTCGTCATAACCACGCTCGCGCATGCCTGAGATCAGCTTTTCTTCAAAGGGCCCGAGACCCCCACGTCGTTTCCAGGCGGCCATAGCACGACGCAACTGATCAGCCTCACCGGGTGTGAAGCCGGCAGCAACCACTGCAATCTGCATCACCTGTTCCTGGAAAATCGGTACGCCTAGAGTACGTTGCAACACCTTGCGGATCTCCTCGCTCGGATACACAACCGCCTCTTCACCATTGCGGCGGCGTAAATAGGGATGCACCATGTCGCCCTGAATCGGACCCGGCCGAATAATGGCAACCTCAATCACCAGGTCGTAATAACAACGTGGTTTAAGACGCGGCAGCATGGCCATCTGCGCACGCGATTCGATCTGAAACACGCCCATGGTATCGCCATCGCAAATCATGTCGTAGGTTTGCGGGTCTTCAGCAGGCACACTGGCAAGCGTAAAATGACGGCCGTCAAAGTCTTTGATCAGATCAAAGCTGCGGCGGATAGCCGTGAGTATGCCAAGACCGAGCACATCGACTTTGAGCAGGCCCAAGTTCTCCAGGTCATTCTTTTCCCACTGGATAACCGTGCGATCTTTCATGGTGGCGTTTTCAACCGGCACCAGATCCGACAACGGCCCGTTGGAGATGACGAAACCGCCAACGTGTTGCGATAAATGTCGCGGAAACCCCATGAGCTGACGCACCAGGTACAAAAGCCTTCGAATGACCGGGCTTTGCGGGTCGAGGCCTGCCTCAATGACACGGCTGTCATCGACCTGCTTGCCATCCCACCACTGCATCGAGCGCGCCAGCTTGTCTGTCTGCAGACCACTCAAGCCCAACGCCTTGCCAACATCGCGCAGCGCACTGCGCGGCCGATAGGTCACTACGGTTGCCACCAACGCTGCCCGCTCCCTGCCGTATTTTTTATAAATGTATTGAATGACCTCCTCGCGCCGCTCATGTTCGAAGTCAACATCAATATCCGGCGGCTCATTGCGCTCTTTGGAGATAAAACGTTCAACCAGTGTCGCCATGCGCGCCGGGTCAACCTCGGTGATGCCGAGACAAAAACAAACCGCAGAGTTGGCAGCAGAGCCCCTGCCCTGACAAAGAATGTGTTGGCTGCGCGCAAACGTGACAATGTCATGAACCGTCAGAAAAAAGAATTCGTACTCAAGCTCGCGAATGAGTTTGAGCTCGTGCTCGACCAGGGTAAGGACTTTATCCGGGACACCCTCCGGCCAGCGGTGCCGCATGCCGATCTGGGTTAAATAGCGCAGGTGACTCGCCGGCGTTTCTCCATCGGGCACCAGCTCGTGCGGATATTCGTAACGAATCTCATCCAGCGAAAAGTCGATTCGGTTGGCAATGGCCTGGGACTCTTGCAAAAGGTCAGCGGCATACACCGTTTGTAATGTCGACAAGCTGCGCAGGTAGCGCTCGCCATTCGGATACAATGCAAAGCCGGCCTGGTCGAGCGTAACGCCTTCGCGTATTGCCGTGACCGTGTCCTGAATGGCCCGCCGCTCCCTGCAATGCATGTGTACGTCACCGCTGGCAACCAGTGGCAGCTCCAGCGTGTCACCCAGCACCCGCAAACGCTCCAGCCGCTGGCGTTGCAGGCCATCGGCGAGCAATTCAACCGCAATCCACAAACGTTCGTGAAACCTCTCCAGTATCCAGACATCCTCTGGCAGCAATGTCAGCTGACGTCCCGGGATCCACAACAGCAGGCAACCCGGCAGGCCGTCTGCAAAGTCATCTGCGGTGAGCTTGTAACTGCCCTTTTCAGCCGCGCGCCGACCGCGCGTTATCAGGCCGCACAGCGCTGCATAACCTGCACGACTCTGCACCAGTGCCACCAGTTTGAGACCGCTCTCGAGTCGAAACTCCGAGCCGATGATGAGCTTTTTAAGTCCGCAGTCCCTTGCAGTAACGTGTGCCCTGACAACACCGGACAAAGAACATTCGTCCGTTATCGCCAGCGCCGCGTAACCAAGCTCGGCTGCCGTTTCAACCAGTTCTTCCGGATGCGATGCGCCTCTTAAGAAAGTGAAGTTGCTCAGTGCATGCAGTTCAGCAAAGCCCACCACTAGCCGAAGATCCCGTGCAGATACCAACCCCTGTCTTTGCCGCGGTTTCGATAGATCCAGAAACGTGCGCCTTTTGGATTTGCGGCAACAAAGTAGTCCCTGGCGATGCCGTTTTCATCCCACCAGCCGGTTTCCAGTCGTTCCGGGCCGTCTTCCAGCAAGAGAACACCTTGATAGAACGGTTTTCCATCACGTACGGCGAGTGGTTGCGGCTCAGTCAGCATCCATAACGGCCTGCGCACCTTTTCAAAATCCGCCGTCACTGCCTCGCGCTGCGGCAGACGGTCCAGCATCAACTCGGGACGCCAGGCATAGTGTGGCCGGTGCTCTGCAACGCTCGATACACCGTGCACCGATTCAACGCCGATCCGTGCGCCCAGGCGCTCGATGAGATGTGCGATCGACAGGCTTTGACGCTGCTTGTCTTTTTTCGTGAATTGCAAAACATCTGTTTCGGCCGACATCGGTTGTCCCTGGTCTGCTCGCAAACGAATGGCGATCGCCGGTGCGGGAAGCGGCAGACGCTCAAGGTGGATACGCAATAAGTCCAACCAGTGTTTAACCGCCCGATCGGCTTGCACGCAGCCCAATGGTAAAGAGGTTGCCGGGTGTTGCAGATGAAAAAAACTGAACTGGATGCGTTGCACCGCAAGTTGCCGGATTAATAAAAACTGCTCCAGTTTTTGCAACAGCAGCTGGCAAACATTCAGTATCAAATCACTGTTACTGAGCTCCTGATCCAGTTCGTGATCGGCGACAAAGTATTCCGGTGTGCGATAACTGTCACGAGGATCCGGCAGACGTCCCAGCGCACGGTCAAGCTCCAGTAAACGACCCACGCCAAAGCGTTTTGCAAAACCAAGGCGCGGCAACCGCAAACAATCACCCACACGTGAGATGCCCATGCCGTATAACGATTCGCAAACCGGCAACGGCCAATCCAGGCAGGTCAATGGCAACGCACTTAATGCGCTGGTCAGGTTTGCTGCATCCTGAATACAGACCCGGCGCCCCGCCTTTGTCAGCCAGGTTGCAGCAAGCGGTGTTGGCGCAATCGAGAGCGACGCCGAAAACCCCTGCTCGCCAAGGCCGCTGGAGACCGCCTGGCGAAGTTTTTGCA
>Ga0114949_10000283_pt1 | contig 25657 bp, 24 predicted proteins | sample N074metaG_FD_83505 | JGI IMG/M metagenome (GOLD analysis project Ga0114949, IMG submission 83505) | Deep subsurface microbial communities from Kermadec Trench to uncover new lineages of life (NeLLi) - N074 metaG | ecosystem: Environmental > Aquatic > Marine > Ocean trench > Sediment | place...
AGTTTGATCGGATCTGCCGATCTATTCCGGGTCTGGCCCCATGGGTGGCGGACGATCGATCGAAATCAACGACGCCGCCATTTGGTTTTGGAGATATTCATGCGGTGTGGCGTCACTTTGTTAAAGATGGCAAACCCGCGGCATTGAATTATTTTGCAGTGGGTGATTCGGCAATTCGCACTAACCCGCTCTACGGTCGTGGATGTAGTACCGGTATTCTTCATGCTCACTTGCTCGCCGATGTGTTAACAGAGATCGCGGATCCTTTTCAGAGGGCCATTCGATTTGACCAGGTGACAGAAGAAGAGATTCGACCTATTTTCAAGGCCAGCCTGAGTGAAGACAAGAGTGGCATTAAGAGAGCGGCAGCCATCAAAGCGGGTGATACAATCCATCGAGCGGATTCCCTCAGGAAATGGTTGCGGCTGGCATTTGGTGACGCTATTGCCGCTGCAGCAAGAAACGAGATCCATGTGATCAGGGGCGCCATGCAGACGTTTAATCTGCTTGAAAAGCCGGGAACCTTTCTGAAAGACTGGCCAGTCAGGTTAACGATATTTCGTTACTTCTTCCGGGGCAGGGTCAGGAATGCCCAGGCGAGAATGCAACGTGGGCCTGCTCGCAAGGAAATGCTTGATCTCGTCCAGGTGCACTTGCCTATCGGTGGTTCGTGAAGTCTAATCACGCTTAATGGCTCAACCAGGCAAAGTTTCCATTCATGCCAGGAGATATAACCAGGAGATATGAAAATGTTCAGGTACATTACACTGCCACTGTCTTTACTTTTCTCGGTAATTGTTTCAGTAGGCTGTCTTGCTGAAGCCACACTCCCGGACGCTGTCCTGGGTCTTGCGGGCGAGCCAGAAGGCCAGACACTAGGCTATTTCTCTGACAATGCCAGCACTCAAGGCTACCTCGCTGTACCGGCAACCAGCCATAAAAAGGGTGCAGTCATCCTGATTCATGAATGGAATGGGCTTGGAACGCGGGTGAAACAAATTGCAGATGTGTTTGCCGATGAAGGCTATGTTGCCCTGGCAGTGGATCTTTACTCCGGCAGAACCGGAAGCAACCGGGAAGAGAACCTGGCGCTGGTGCGGGAAACCCTAGCTGATATGGACCAGATCATTGCTAACCTTGATGCCGCAGCGACCTATTTAAAGAGTCGGGATGATGTTAATGGCAGGGTGGCCGCAATTGGCTGGTGCTACGGTGGCGGGGTTGCACTTTCCTATGCACTGGGCAGCACCAATCATGAGGGTACCGCTATCTTCTATGGCAGCCTTGTGGATGATCCCGACAAACTTGCGTCAATCCACCATGAAGTCTATGGGACATTTGCCGGGCTTGATCGTAGTATTACGGTGGACCAGGTTGATCGGTTCGTTGCCGCCCTGCGCACTGCAGGTGTTGCTAATGATGTCCATATTTACGATGACGTGCAGCACGGGTTCTGGCTGCATGTGGATCGGGATCTCGAGACCAACCAGGAACCCGCCTTAAATGCCTGGACTCGATTGCAGGCCTACCTGAAGCGAACGATACAGTAGTTTATGGTTAAGTATGAGTGAAGCCCGAGGTAACAATGCTGCCAATACAACAACCTCTGAAAAGATGGCCGCCAATATAAAAGCCTCTACCGGAGTAGATTCGAATAACGAAACCCCGGTCCGTACGGTGCTAACCCGGGCGCGTGGCTGGAGCCGGTTCCTTGTCATGGCGCTAGCTCTCCATATTCCGTTATTCATCTATCCGATATTACGCTTATGCAGTTGGCTCGAGCTGCCGTTATGGTTGACAGTGGTTGTCTTTGTACCACTGGTCAGTAGCCAGGTGGTCAGTCGATTTTACTTGCGTCACAAATTCTCGCTCTGGCACAGATGGTTCCGATTGCTCGCCGACTTCTGGTTAGGCATTAGTCCGTTGATGCTGATCACATTGTTGATATTTGAAGTCCTGGTACTAACAAACATTTTATCCACGGGTCCTGCAGCGGTCAGTGTTATTGCTATTGCTGTGTCGTGTGGCCTTGCAGGTGTGGTGGTTGCAATGGTTCCGGTCGTGAAGACAATTCGTTTCAGTTCCCCAGGTTTAGCAGCACCCGTTCGATTTGTACAAATTACCGACGTGCATATCGGCTCGCGAAGTAAATCATTCCTCGAAACTGTCGTTAGAAAAATAAACAAACTCTCCCCCGATTTTGTCTGCATCACAGGGGATTTCATTGATGCGGCGGGGGTGCCAGCCAGCGATCTTGAGTCCCTGAAAAGTATCTCTGTCCCCATCTATTTTACGATTGGCAACCATGAAAAATATGAAGACCTGGATAATATTCTTGAACGCCTGACGGGTTTAGGTGTTCATGTGTTGAGAAATGAGACTGAACATTTTCGTGACGATTTACAGGTCATCGGCATCGATGACATGGATGACGCAATGCAGGTGGAACGGCAGTTAAGGAAAATTGATGTCGGTCAGGATAGTTTTACACTATTGCTCTATCATCGACCAAGAGGGCTGGAATCCGCAGCCGCAGCCGGAGTCGATCTGATGATTAGCGGGCACACCCATGCCGGGCAGATCATGCCGTTCAATTTTGCTGTCAACAAAGTATTTGACAGGATTAAAGGTATGTACAAACACGGGGATTCACGGCTCTATGTCTCCCAGGGTACAGGGACCTGGGGACCGGTGATGCGGGTTGGCACACTAAGTGAAATTACATTGTTCGAATTAGAGCCCGAACAACCTGGTAGCCAGGTTGGCAATCGCCCGTATTTAAAAACAGGAGTAGATTAATGTCACTAGAGGCGTTTCGAGAAGAAACCCGGACATGGCTGGAAGAGAATTGTCCGGAGTCCATGCGAACACCGATGTCACCGGATGAACATCCTGGTGGCGGTAAACGGGCGAATTATAAGAACCCTGATACAAAGGTGTGGATGGATCGGAGCGCTGCACGTGGCTTTACAGCACCGACCTGGGCCAAAGAATATGGCGGCGCTGCTTTATCGGCGGAAGAAAACCAGGTGCTGCGACAGGAAATGGGCAGGATCAATTCGAGGCCACCGCTGGTGGGAATGGGTCTGTCGATGATTGGTCCGGCTCTGGTGGAATATGGCACGGAGGAACAGAAGGCTGAACACCTGCCAAAGATTGCCAGCGGTGAAATCTGGTGGTGCCAGGGTTACAGCGAACCTAATTCGGGTTCTGACCTGGCAAGTCTGCAGACAAAGGCAGTGGTCGATGGCGATGAATACGTGATCAACGGCCAGAAGGTGTGGACTTCCGGTGCAGACCAGGCTGATTGGATATTCTGCCTGGTTCGTACAGACACTGAAGCGCCGAAACATAGCGGCATTACCTTTATTCTGTTCAGCATGGATCAGCCCGGTGTCAGTGTGAAACCAATCAAACTCATCAGCGGGTTGTCGCCATTTTGTGAAACCTTTTTTGAAGATGTAAGAGCCTCACGTAAGAATGTTGTTGGCACAGTAAATGATGGCTGGACGGTCGCCAAAAGACTGTTGCAGTACGAGAGAACCATGATTGGCGGAATTGGTGGTGGCCAAATGGGCAAGTCACTTAAAGACCTGGCGAAAGAGTATGTTGGCATGGAGAATGGCAAACTGGCGGACGCCAGCTTGCGCGAAAAGATTGTCCAGCATTCGATGAACGACCGTTGTTTTGGCCTGACCGTTCGCAGAAATGTTGAAGAATCGAAATCAACGAAAGCACCGAGCTTTGTGTCGTCCATGTTCAAACTCTATGGTACGGAACAAAATAAATCGAAATATGAACTCATGCTCGAGGCTATGGGTTCACAGATGCTGGGCTGGGAGGGTGATGGATTTGGCGAGGACGAACTAAGCCATACTCGTGCCTGGCTTCGCAGCAAGGCGAATTCCATTGAGGGTGGAACTTCTGAGGTGCAACTGAATATTGTCGCCAAGCGAGTGCTCGGCCTGCCAGACTAGGATTTAACTGGTATGTGGGTCGTGGTGATTTCAGCCAGTAATCTGTCATTCGTTCCGGTCACTATGGTTCGAATCACGGTGACTCTTTTCCCGACTCGAACAGGTTCAGATCGGGCGACGATTGTTCCACCCAGCTGATTGGAAAGCATCACTGCGTGTAAATCAATCCCGACCATAAATCCCTCGTCATTAAACTTGCTGCTCCAGTGGTCGCCTGCGCAGCCAGTTGCAAGGTTGTCGGCAAGGGAAATGATGACACCGCCATTGATATTGCCAGTAGGGTTCTTGTGATGCTCTTCAATGACGATCCTGGCTTCATGAAGATATCCCGTTGAGGTCATGCCAATATGTTCATCGAAAGTCATGTTCGTTTCCAGCCGGTTCTGTCCTGGCATGATACTCTTGTCTCGATATCAAGGAGAAAGGAATGAACAAAGTGACGGCCCTCGAAGGGGTTATTGTTCTTGATCTTGGTCAGATCTATAACGGACCCTACGCTACATTCCTGATGGCAATGGCCGGAGCACGGGTTATCAAGGTAGAGTCACTTCAAGGTGAGACGCTTCGTGGTCGAGGCAAGAGCAGTTCCGCCGCATATGCCTTCGCCATGTTAAATCAGCAGAAAGAATCCGTTTCACTGAACCTGAAAACAGAAAAGGGGGTCGCTCTGTTTAAGAAGCTGGTTGAGAAAGCTGATGTGGTGTTAGAAAATTTTGGCCCCAACACCATGGAAAAACTTGGTCTCGGAGCCCAGACCCTGCTGGAGATTAATCCCAGGTTAATTTATGCCGCTGGGTCGGGTTATGGCAGATCCGGTGAACACAAGGACTTCCTGGCCATGGATATTACCGTGCAGGCCATGGCGGGTGTCATGAATACAACGGGAGTAGATGAGCTGCCGCCCATGAAGGCGGGTCCAGCGATTTCTGATTTCTTTGGTGGCGTACATCTATACGGCGCAGTAGTGACCGCGCTTCTGCAGCGCCTGCAGACGGGGAGTGGCTCCATTCTTGATGTTGCCATGCAAGATTCAGTGTTCCCGACGCTGGCGACAATAATTGGGGCCTACTACTACCATGACCGGCAGATCCCGGGTCGGCATGGTAATAAGCACCCGGCGATGACCATGGCACCGTACAACGTTTACCCCACAGCAAACGGATATGTTGCGATTATTTGCGTTCGTGAAAGGCACTGGCGTTCTCTGGTCAATGCGATTGGCAAACCAGAGCTTGTAACTGAAGAGAAGTATGGAACTATGCTGAAGAGAGCGGGTTTAATGGATGAGGTCGATGCCATCGTCACCGGGTGGACCGGGACGCGAACCAGTGATGAGGTGCTGGAAGCACTTCAGAATGCCGGAGTTCCCAGCGCCATCGTGCGCAATGTTGAAGAATTACTCAATGACAACCATCTACACAATCGCGGCATGCTGAGGTATGTCAACCACCCGGACCTGGGTGACATTGCATTACCAAACTCACCAATCAATATTGCTTTTGGAGATGTTACTGTACCTGAGGCCGCGCCAGAGTTAGGGGAAAATAATGATGAAGTGTTCGGTGAACTGCTCGGCCTGTCTATAGTTGAGCTGCGAGAATTGGCTGCTGAAAAGGTGATTTGAATCGTTGTTTTTGAACCTCGCACCATCGTTAAGCCAGCATGTCCTCCATCAGCACCTTCCAGCGTTTGATGTCAGTGTCATCGGATTCGAATAACAGGAATCCAATTCGATAAGCATCTGAATCAGGATCAGGGCGTTGCCATTTAACTTCTGCTACCAGGAATATGGGTTCAGCGTCCTTCAGATCAATGCATAATCTGAAGATTGACTCCGCAGGTATTTCATCGTCAACAACCACCTGCAGGCCGTTGGCCGACAAATCCAGGGAGTTGCACATAATAATCGTACCTGGATTGTGTTTATCTGAGGAGAGTAGTTCCACAAATATAGTGGCTTCCAAATCCAGGCGGGTTTCTACCCGGTGCTCATGTGCCTGTAAGGTCGTCATAACTTTTATGCCTGTCTCTGCGAAGTTTTGTTACCACCTCTGCCAGAGTATCTTCAAATTCAACTCCTCCATGCTCAATTACTCCCTCTCCTGCGACCAGTATCTGGACAAGTTCTTCGATTGAATATTCTCCAATCCTTAAACCAGCGCGGCTGACAAAAATCATTTTGTCTACCGCTGTAAGCTTCACTGCCAGCTTACATTCTTCCAATTCTCCATCAGCGTCTGGTAGTTTCAGCCAGGCGCCAACATTTAACGAGCTTACTGTAACAGTTAGCTCAATGACTTTCTCCAGGTTTTCTGGTTTTGAAGCTTCTTCCCTGGCCCTCTTCAGAAGGTTCTGCCTGGCCTCTTTTAATTTTGCTCTATGGGCTTCCTCGATTTCGCGTGCCAGTCTGGTTTCTTCTTCAATCGATTTTCTCCTGGCCTCTTCCTGAGCAATTTCTTCCCTTGTGTCTTCAATGCGTTTGTTGGCTGCCTGTTTGATATCCTTTTCATATTTTTCAACTAGCCCATGGTAATAGGTGGCAAAGGTTGAAGAAAAGATATCTTCATGGTTCAAGGGCTTTATTACACCGGCGGACAGGTAGTAAGCAAGTTCATCAAAGCTTTTTTCAAGTGCTTTAACCCCGTTGCGATTGGTAAACAGCAGTTGTCTTACGTCATCCAGCTTCAGAACCATCTTGATGCGAACGCAGACATCATCTTCTTCGAAGGTAAACCACTGGCCAGGTTCCAGATTATTTACCTTACGCAATAGAATTCGACTAACGGATGTTTTCTGGTTGAAGACTTCTTCACCCGTCTCTATTGGAGTGAACTCCGCGTACTCCAGTGGCTGTCCTGAAATTACCATAACGTGTTCGCTCTCAAGATCTTCCAGGGCATGGTCGATACGGTCTGACTGCTGTTCAAATGCGATTAGCAGTTCGCGTATCTCGACGGGAATATGTTCAATAATTCTATAAAGTCGCTGTTTCTCCTGGCTTTCAAACTCTTTGTCTTCAGCTGCAATCGGCTGGTAGGTCCAGATGATGGTCTCTGTCATTTTGACGGCGCGGGACCAATCGTCACTATCAAAGCCAGCTGTTAATGCCAGCAATTGCACGGAGTGATTCCAGGGACCCTGAAGAAAAGTAATGATCGGTTGAGTGAGCTGTTTTCCTGCCATCGCCTTGTTGATCATCTGGGCCGTATGGGTTTTGCTCATTGCAGATCGAAGTATCCCCGTTTCGGAGGCGATGAGTCGCTCTTCGACTTTTTGTATTCTTATTTGTTCCTTGTTTAGAAAAACCTGCAGGTTCGCTTCGATATTTTTGTAATCACTTTCACCTTGTTGGATTTTGTCAACAACGTCACTGATTTTTCGATAAAAATCTTCCCCGGATTTACCCAGACCCGGTGCCCAGCCGACACAGGCGCTTACCAACAAATCAAGAACCTCAAGAAGTGTGTGCTCAGAGATGACCAGTGGGAGCTCGGGGTTTTTAAGTAGCTGGCAGGCTACTTCAGGAAGCATCCGCCTGAGTTGCTGGCTGATTTCGGCTTCAACGTCAATGAGTCTGAAGACAATTTTGCTGCAGTCATCGACCGAATTGATAACCGACCTATCTTCGTCTGAAATAATCCACTCGGCGTGTGATTCAGCCATTAAACTGATCAGAGTAGGATTGTCATGAAGCCGGGTTGCATCGATGTCTCGGAGAAATGCGATGATATCGTCCGCAGTTGCAGTGGCATCCGGGCCTTTAGATTTGATGTAACGATGTTTTAGGGCGTTAATTACGGTAGTGGGTTCTGTTGGCATTCCGTTCCATGTAGTGCCGATTAGCGCTAAATAGTACCAATAACTTTGCACAATCCATAGCAGTCAACGGCGTATGATTGCAATAAATTGATATAATGCGGCATTTAGTAAATTGTTAAGTGGAGTCAGATTTGTCACCCAACTCATTACCAAAAGCAGGTAAAGCCAGCCCGACTTCCCACACTTACTACTCACAACGGTTACGGTTGCATTATCTGGATTGGGGTAATCCGGAGGCACCACCCCTGCTGTTGGTACATGGTAACCGGGATCACTGTCATAACTGGGACTGGGTAGCCCAGGAATTACGGGATGATTTTCACATCATTGCGCCAGATTTTCGTGGCCATGGTGATTCTGCCTGGGTTTTTGGCAGTGCCTATAGCCATAGTGAATATGTCTACGATCTGGCCCAGCTTATTCACCAGCAGAATCTTGCGCCACTTCACGTCATTGCTCATTCGCTGGGTGGTGGTGTGGCCTTGCGGTATGCCGGAATCTATCCGGAGCACATCGAGAAACTGATCGTCATAGAAGGCACTGGTGGACCAGGATGGATGATGCAGGACAAACCCGTGCACGAACGCATGCAGGAGTGGATTGAATCAACTCGAAAAATTTCGGGTAGGCTGCCAAAAAGATATCCCACACTTGAAAATGCGTACGAGCGGATGCATGAGGCGAATAGCCACCTGCGGGATGACCAGGCACGCTACTTAACCATTCATGGAAGTTGCCAGAATGAAGATGGCACCTACAGCTGGAAGTTCGATAACTATACCCATGTGATGTCGCCTTATGATATGAGTCAGGAGCAAACGCGTGAACTGTGGTCGCGAATTGATGCACCGATTCTGCTTATTAGCGGGAAGGAAAGCTGGCATGGCCAGGGTAAGGGAGAAGACCCGGCGAACTATTTCCAAAATGCTCGCCATGAGATGATCGAGAAGGCGGGTCACTGGGTGCACCATGATCAGCTGGATCAGTTTCTTGAGCTGACTCGTGAGTTTTTTAATTCACCGGAATGACTATACCTGACTTAACCTCCCTTCAGAAATATGTTAGGTCAAGGCTGGCTCGTTGCTAACAGTAGTGGAGAAAGTTAGATTCCATTTTCCTTTATGTGGTCAATCATGATATCCCGGATCAAAATACCCAGGTCGTTCAGTTTTATTTTGTTATCGAAGGCCTTGACGGCATGTGCACCGATGAAGCTATTCGTCGCAATTTTATAGGTTTTATCAGGGTCGATTGAACCGATGCTTGAATGAGATTCATTTTCCCTGGAAAGTAAGGTCAGGTAGTCTGCCCCGGTAATTTCCAGGGTCACTAACGTATTACCAAAGGGTTCAATGTTCCAGATGTGCCTGGCAGTGACAGAACCTCTGGGAATTTTGTCCCGGACTCCGCCGATATTGTAGTAACCGAAGTCAGCGCCAGATACCTCAGCCATGATGGTTTCCATCATCGACTGTAATAGGTGTCCTGAAATTTCGCGATCTGAAGTCGTGATTTCCATATCGACCAGACCTTCAACTTTTTCTTCCCAGAAGTTAACGACCTTTAATACGTCAGGGTCGGCCTCAGGCAGGTTAGCTGCTTCAACAAGCTTGCCGGTGAAATGGCTGACAGTCTTTGTTTTGGTGTTTACGAAGAAATGTAAAATTCCAACATGCGTACCGTAACGATGGGCCTGGGCGATGTAGGTTGTGCCGACTTTAACCGGTGTCTTCACCAGTGTATGCGAATGCCCACCAACAATAATATCGATGCCCGGAATTGAATCAGCCATGGCTTTGTCTCGTTCATGACCAACGTGAGACAAGACAATGATCAGATCCACAATGGGCCTGAGGATTTCGACCTGCTTGCGCAAGACGTCTTCAGGGCGGTGAAAATTCAACCCATCATTGCCGACAGGCGTCACCATGGCTGGTGTTTTATCGGTTGTCAGGCCGATGATACCAATGGTAATGCCATTAATCTCAAACACCTGATGTTCTCTGTCACCGATCAGGTTGCCTTCCGGATCAAAGACGTTGGCACTTAACAGGAGGTGATTCGAAATTTCCCGGAATTTGGATATGTGCTTATAACCATGATCAAACTCGTGATTGCCTAGCACGCCGGCATCATAGTTCATGGCGTTCATGACATGAAAAACAGGTAAGCCTTTGTACATGGTCGAAACCGGGGTGCCTGAGATCGCGTCACCTGCGTCAAGAAATAAGACACCCGGATATCGTTTACGTTGGTGATTGACATAGGCGCTGATTCGGGCTGCACCAGCATATTCTTTTTCTTCCTTGATATGACCATGGAAATCGTTCGTGTGCACGACGACGAGCTCACGCATTTGTGCCGGATCATCTGCTGCTGAAACGACGTTTGATAGTAGTACCAGGCTAATCAGGGAAATAATCCATCTAGTCATTAGCGGGGCTCTTTAGTGCCGGGTTAAACCAGTTGATAACATGGGGAGTCTCTGCCCGGCAAAAACTATGGGACAAGCCTTCAATTGGCCGGAACACCAGATTGGCGCCAGCGGCTTCAAGTTCAGCCTGTGCCATGTAAGCTGTTTCGATCGGGAACATCCAGTCCAGGGTGCCATGCACCAGGTATATGTCCCGTTCCATGGCATATTGCATTCGACCCATCATCTGGATTTCCGGGTGTAGTACACCGGAAAATGGCGCCAGGTGTGTAAACGGAGAGTTGTCCTGCAAGCCTGCTTGTAAGGCATAGGTACCACCGTCTGACATACCAGTTAACAGAATGTGTTCTTCATCGACTGTGCATTGTTGTTTGATAAAATCGATCATGGCCGTTAAAGGCCTGAGATCAATATCTTCACCCATCAATGACCAGGTGTCCGATTGTGAAGTGGGTGACAATAGTATGAACCCCCGGGTCCGCGCTTCCCTTAACCATGACCAGAGAAAGTCAGCGCCATGACCAGTACCACCGTGGAGCACAATGACCAGGGAGGTTTGTTCCGTTGGGTCCAGGTATTCAGGGATATATAATGTAAACCCGCCACGACAATCACGATCATTCTCTGCATTTAATAAACCCACCGGTTGCCCGGGCCGATCCTGGTTCAGTTTATATAACAGATCCTTGTTTTCCCGGGCACTCTTTTCAAGAAAATATTGGCTTACCGGGGTCAGCACATTGGCCAGTGGATAGATGAATTCCTGTGCACGGCAGTGGGCGCGCATCGCCTTCATTGCAGCGAATGGTTCAGTTCCCTGGTTGGTAATACCATTACAGGCACGCAGTGAATAGGTAGTTCCATCGATTAACCTTTTTACGAAAGCGGCTATTTCCTCCGGAAATTCCATGCTGGTGAACGAGTCGAAGGAGGTTCTTAATTCATCTTCGAACGGCGCGATAAACTCGGCGAGTTTTTCTTGTCGGGAGGGGTGCATATCCCGCTGGACCTGCTCGAAGGCTTCCATGGTAGTGAGGAGCTTCGGTGCCAGATTGGTAATCGCGTCTAGTAACTTGTCATCAGCAGTCATAGTTTTGTGGTCTGACTCTCTATATCGGCGCTCGCCTCTGGCAAGAAACATGTTCGATGTTAAACTGAATTCCACTATACGTTAATTAGAGATCTGGTATTTAAAGGTCTGATATTTAAAGATCTGGAAATTAAAGATCTGGTAATTAAAGATCTGGTATTTGAAGGTCTGATTGTGAGGGACCGGAACCACGATGAGCCGTGCCGTGAACCAATACACTTTTCATATACCACCTCTGTGTAAAGAGGACATCGAAATCATCTTCACCGATGATGACCTGATTGTTGTTAATAAGCCTGCTGGTTTGTTGTCAGTGCCCGGTCGAATCATGAAAGATTGTGTCTTGAATCGGTTAAAAATTACCTACCCGGATGTTGTTGTGGTGCACAGGTTAGATCTTGATACATCTGGTTTGCTGGTTTTATCTCAATCCCGAAAGGCAACTTCTGATCTCAACCGACAGTTTCGTGAAAGAACCATCAGCAAACAGTATATTGCTGTAGTTGATGGCACGGTTAAGCAAAACGAAGGAGATATCCGGCTACCCATCGCCCCCGATCCGGTTAACCGACCGAGGCAATTAATTGATAATGTTAATGGCAAATCAGCCCACACTCGATACGAGGTCATCGAAAAATTTGGCAATCGCACAAGGCTCCTGCTTACCCCAATAACCGGGCGCAGCCATCAGCTCAGAATACACCTGGCGGAAATTGGACACCCCATTCTGGGTTGCGATCTCTATGCTGACGATCAGGTATCGGCCGCTGCGACAAGACTGTTGCTTCACGCCTCTGGACTGATGTTCCGACATCCTTCATCAAAAGAGCAGTTGAATTTTAGTTCAGACCCTCCATTTTAGGAAAATGGATCGGCGCAACTTTCATCTCTGCCGACCCAGACGCTTTTTCTTGTTCTGTACGTAGTCAACCAGGATGTACTCGCCAAGATTATGAGGCTCTGTATAGAACACACGGCCGCCGTTGATTCGAGTCATCTGGTCAACAAAGGCTTTCAGGTGATAGCTGGCATCGAGCATGAAAGTGTTGATTGTAATGTTTTTGGTCGTACAACTCCGGATCGCCTTCAGTGTCTTGCTGATGGTTGTCGGAGTCGGGGGATAGGCGAAGACCGGCCTGCCATTTTCCAGGTGGGCGGTTGGTTCCCCATCAGTAATCATGATGATTTGCCGGGTACCCTGATTGTGCTTGGCTAACATTTTTTCTGCCAGCATCAGGCCGTGTTGCATATTCGTACCGAGTAGATAGTCATCGTATTGAAGGTAGGGCAGGTCATGTGCCTTGATTTCCTTGGCAAAGGCTGAAAATCCCAACACATAAAGGCTGTCTCTTGGGTAGGCCGTTGTGATGAGATTGTGCAGTGCCATGGCGACTTTCTTGGCAGACTGAAAGGAACCCCGGAGCGCCATAGACCAGGAGAGGTCTACCATCAGCACAGTGGCTGTTTGTGTGATCCGTTCACTTCGATAGATTTCAAAGTCTGAAGTGGTTAAGTGGACTGGTGTACCGGGACCTTCTCTATCTAATGCATTTCTGATGGTGCGTGGCATATGCAGGTGGAATGGGTCGCCAAATTCATAAGGTTTGGATTCCTCAATACGTTCTCCAAACCTGCCTTCTTCCGGTACTGCATGGTTACCCAGATTCTGATTTTTCAGACGCTGGTAAATTTCACCCAATGCCTTCTGGCCGAGTAAGCGAGATCCTCTTGGCGTTAATTCCCATTTGTTTTCGTCTCTTCGTGCATAGCCAGCCTTCTCAAGAACCTCCAGCATCTTTTCCATCTCTTCAAGATTCTCCCTGGCCTGCTCACCGAGAAGCTCTTCGATTTTATCCTTGTCTATGCCGTCTACCTTGCCGTCATACTGGGCTCGTTGCATCTGCTGTTCGAGTTCATCGAGTTCTGCCATTTCACGCATCAGTTCCATAGCCGCCTGCAGATCAATTTCCTCATTGCCGGAGAAGTTGTACTGTCGGCCATCGGGATTGAGAAAGCTCATTTCTTTTGCCAGCTTTGCCAGTTCGCTTTCGAGTTCAGGGTCCCCGAATTTTCCCGACATCAGTTCCTGTAGCTGCTGCTGTTGTTCTGGTGACATGGAGTTGAACAGGGATTGCGTGGCAGCCATCTGTTGGCGCATTTGTTCGAGAAGCTCATCCAGGGATTCAGGTGGGTGGTCTCCGAACATGTCACCGTACCGGGCCATGAAGTCTTCGAAGCCGGGGTCTTCACCGGCGATTTTTTTCACCAGCATGCCATTCAGGTCCTTGATCATCGCCTTCATTCGCTCGATGTCTCCTTCTGACATCTTGTTTACCATTCTTTCTATATCTGAAAAAAACGATTTTGTCATCGCCTGGCGCAGTTCTTCGATGAGTTTCAGGAACTTTTTCTGCGCATCTGTATTTAGAAATTCATATTCCTGCAGGGCCTTCACCCGGCCGGCAGTATCTTTCGGCAAGTCGCTGATGAACTGTTTGCTTTTTTCACCGATGTTGCCAAGAACATTACCAGTAAAGTTGTCCTGCTGATTTTCCCCGTCAGATGGTGGATGATCTGTCTTTAAACTCTCGCCCAGGTCGCGCATGAGATCATCCATAAACTTAGCGGACTCGTCATCATTGTTCTTCTGGTCAATCCATTCATTGATGGTGTCTTTCTCCATCGCCAGAATTTCATCGAGTTGCTTTTTAATGCTGTCCATGACGCTTCCCATATCAAAACGGTCAAGACGTTGATTCCGCTGTTCCCTTAACTGGCGCATCAAATCGCGAAGCCCCTTGATGTAATTTCCATCGGATGTGTCCATGCCACGCTGCATGAGGTATCGCATCGCTTGCTGCAGATCACCAAATTCCATCAGGTCTTCTGAAATAGCCGAGAGTATATCGTCTGCTTCAAGATCAGCTTTCTGTGAGCCATCCCAGTTGGAATAGCGGGTAAGAGAGGTAAATTTGTTAGTGCCTTTTGTCATGGTTAGTTTACGGAATAGCTATCCGTGGTATGTCGCGCGACCGCCGAGCCGGTCTTTGTTCAGTAGTTGATTAAGATGCAGTCCTTCGAATATAAACTCTGCCGTAGAGGCGCGAACCCCTTGGTTGCCTGAAGGGGAGAGCTTGTCTATGGCCTCTTCGAGGCCGTCTATTCGCTTGATCACATCATTGTAATCATCGGAGGGAATCGATTCCCCTGTTGTCACGTGCATGCCATCGGCGAACTGAAGTGCAATAGGTTCCAGTTCCATGTTGTCTGTAAATCGTGAGTAGACAGCTTTAATGGCATCATGGAAAAGCTTCTCCATGATTTTATCTTCACGACCTTCTTCCATCGCCTCGAACTCAATTTTGCCCTGAAGCGAAGGAATGATGAATGGCAGATCCGAGATCCTCGGAACCACTTCCTGCTCGCCGGTGCGAATTGAACGACGCAGTGCATTAGCCAGCAGCGCCTCATAATTTGAAACTGTCGCACGGACTGAAACGCCGGAGCGCTGATTGATATCCGGCGAACGCCTGGCGTACTGGGTGATCTCTGCGATGATCTGCGACATGAAGGCAGGTACTGTTTCCTTGTATTCGCCAAGATTCAGCTTCTGCTGCTCCTGCTCCATAATGGTAATTTCTTCCAGCATGGTCGCCGGGTAGTGAGTCCGGATTTGAGACCCGTAGCGATCTTTTAAAGGAGTGATGATTCGGCCACGGTTTGTATAGTCTTCGGGGTTTGCGGTAGCGACGATCAGCATATCCAGCTCTAGCCGTATCTTGTGCCCACGTATCTGGATGTCCCTTTCTTCCATGACATTGAGCAGGCCAACCTGGATACGTTCCGCGAGATCAGGTAATTCGTTGATGGCAAAGATACCCCGGTTGGTATGTGGTATCAGGCCAAAATGCAGCGCCTCTTCATCGGAGAGATAACGACCTTCAGCAATTTTAATTGGGTCGACCTCGCCAATGAGGTCGGCAATCGTTATATCAGGCGTAGCGAGTTTCTCACCGTAACGAGAATCCCGATGTAACCATTTGATGGGAGCCTCATCACCCATCTCTGCCACTCGCTGTTTACCCTGCGCAGTGATGGGCGCAAAGGGGTTTTCCGGTATTTCGATTTCGTCGAGGACCGGTGTGTATTCATCAAGCAGTGAAGTCAGGCTGCGGAGGATCCTTGATTTAGCCTGGCCACGTTCGCCGAGGAGTATGATGTCCTGACCGGACAATATAGCATTTTGTAATTGCGGAATGACAGTATCCTGGTAGCCAATAATACCGGGGAAGACTTCCTCTTCCTGGGTGAGTTTGGCCATCAGGTTGCGGCGCATCTCCTCTCGAACAGGCAATAGTTCGTATCCCGATTCCTTGAGTTCGCGGATGGTTTTGGCTTCGGTCATGTCGCCTCCTGAAATCAACTGATAAGAAGGTGAAAGGTTGAGTTAGATTTACATACTTGAAGAATAATAGCACTTGGTAATAGTAACTATTGCCATCCCGACTCCGCCCTGGCCGATTTTCATGGATCGTTCTCGGTCAGGGTATGGTTCCTTTCCTGGGTTTATTCGTATCGCAGGGCGTCTATCGGATCCAGGTTTGCGGCTTTGGCAGCAGGTAGAATGCCAAAGATGATGCCGACGAAGGCTGAGAAACCGAGAGCCAGTACGATTGACCAGAGCGGTATGGTGGCAGGGGGAAAAGATGGAATACTCATTGCGATCAGCACACCCAGGCCATAACCAAGTAGTAGTCCAATGATGCCGCCAAGCAAAGAAAGTAACAGGGCCTCCACCAGGAACTGCATCAGAATATGGTGGCGCTTTGCACCGATCGCCTTGCAGATACCTATTTCCCGGGTCCGTTCGGTCACGGATACCAGCATGATGTTCATGATGCCGATACCGCCGACCAGGAGAGAGATACTGACGATACCACCGACGACCAGCGTGACCGTGGTGATGATGCGATCGAAAGTCTCAGATAATTGCTCCGCTGTCTGAATTCTGAAGTCGTCATCATCCTCGCGGGTCAAGCCATGTGCCTTGCGTAACAGACTACGGACTCTGGCCACAACCACCGGGATATTGCTTTGATCGGCGACGGTTAGTTGAATCTGAATATCCGTCTGGCTCTGGTTACCGAGCAGACTTTGCATTGTCTGGTAGGGCAGGATGACGCGATCGTCCTGGTCAAAACCCATCAGTTCTCCCTTGGGCTCGAGTATGCCAATCACCTTGAACCATTCTTTTCCAATCTCAACATATTCACCCACAGCATTCCGGGGCAGGCCAAGCTGTTCCCTGACGGTTTCTCCAAGTATGCAGACCCGTCTCCTGGTTTTGCTATCACTGTTAACCAGGAATCTTCCTTGTTCCGCATAGGCCTGGGCGACGTCCTGGTAGGCCTGGGTGGTGCCGAAAATCTGGCTAAATGTGGTTTGAGAGCCGAATCGTACCTGGCTTGCCCGGCGAGCAAATAGAATGGGTGTGATGGAAGAAATTCCTTCTACCCGGGTTTCGATCAGGCTCAGATCAGAATCGTTCAGTCGCGACTGGATACCTTTCATTCGGTCCTTTATGGGGGTGTAGGATCTAACTGTCAGGCTGTCTGTGCCCAGCGCCTGAAACTGGTCAGTAACAGAAGCACTTAAGCCTTCCGTCAGGGAGACGACAGCGATGACACCGGCGACGCCGATGACAATGCCCAGAGTTGTCAGAAAACTTCGCAGTCCATGAGCCAGTACAGAAGCGACGGCAGATCTTGAACTTTCCATCAAGGCGAATAACATCAACTGACTCCATCTGGCCGATGATCATTGGAGATTTTCCCATCTTTCAATTCAACGATTCGGTGGCAGTGGTTGGCAATCTCTGCCTCATGAGTGACCACAATGACGGTGTGTCCTTCCTGTTGCAGCTCGTCAAATAGTTTCATGATTTCGATTGTCGTCCTTGAGTCCAGGTTTCCAGTGGGTTCATCAGCAAGGAGTATAGAAGGTTTAGTGACCAGTGCCCGGGCAATGGCGACTCGTTGCCGCTGTCCCCCGGATAACTGATTCGGCAGATGATCTATCCGGTCAACAAGATTAACCCGGTCGAGGGCGGTCATCGCCAGCTTCTTACGTTCCTTGTAGGCGACTCCCCTGTAGATCAGGGGTTGCATGACATTGCTTAAGGCATTGGCCCTGGGTAATAAGTTGAAGCTCTGAAAGATAAAGCCTATCTCCAGGTTTCTGATTTCAGCCAGTTCATTCTGGTTTAGCTGCGCCACATTTTTACCGTTCAGATGGTATAACCCCGCGCTGGGTCTATCGAGGCAGCCGAGAATATTCATCATCGTGGATTTGCCGGACCCTGACGAACCTACAAAGGCGATGTATTCATTGCTGGCGATGGAAATATCAATGCCATCAAGTGCCCTGACGGTCTGGTCTCCCATCACATAATGCTTCTCTATAGCCTGAAACTCTATTAACGCCATAATCAGCCTAGCTTTCTACTTCCAGGTCAACAGAGTCCCCGTCAACCAGATGACGCAAGATGTTGTCTGGGCCGGTGATGACATCGTCCCCAATCTTCAGCCCACTAATGATTTCCTGGTACTCATCATCCGAAACACCTACCTCAACGATCACTTTGACCGCCACACCGTTATCGTTGACGAATGCATAGTATTGGGGTCTGGCCAGGGTACGATCTTCATCAACGAGTATGGCCTGTATGGGTACAGCGGGGACGGCATTATTGCCGCCGGTAAATATTTCAGCGCGGCAGGACATGCCCGGCCGCAAGACAACATCGTTGGCTTCGGTGATTTTGATCTTTACCGTAAAACTCAAACCCTGGCGACCTTGTTCCACCTTGGCTGTGTTGGCAATAAATCTGACGATACCTTGCATTGGAGTATTGGTATAGGCGATAGCCACGATTTCAGCACTCTGCCCAAGGGCGATAGATGCGACGTCTGCCTCATCTACCAGAACTTCAGTGTAGATACTCGATGGATTGGCGATTGTCATCAGGGAAGAGCCTGGAATATTGGTCGAGCTGGCAATAGCGGTTTCGCCAACTTTTATATCTAGGCTGGTGACGACGCCTGAGATGGGAGATTTGATTTGTGTCTTGCGCAACCTGTCGCTGGCTTGCTCAAGTTGCGCTTCTGTCTGTCGCAATCGCTCAATGCTGGATTTTAAATCTATTCTTACAAGATCCAGCTGATTGGTCAGGGCTTCAAATTCATCTTCCCCGACCATCTCCTGTTCGAACAGGCTTTTCTTTCTGCCCCACTGGAGTTCGAGGTTTACAATTCTTGTCTGCTGGCGTTCGATATCGATTCTGCTGAGGCGAACCTGAGCTTCGCTTTGTTCAAATGCCGCGACGAAGTTCTGATCGTCTACTTGCAGTACTAACTGGTCAATATCTACGCTATCGCCTTCTTTTACATATATTTTCGTGACCTTGCCGATGACCTCGGAACTTAGCCTGACTTCTTCCTCATGGGTCAGGCTGCCTGAAGCCAGGATTGAAGGTCGGATCACTCTATCGGTCAATGTTGTTACCAGGATAAGTTTTTCATTGCTGCTGCCAAATTTTTTATTGACGAGCGGAATCGAAACCACCAGGGCGACGATGACCAACAGGACTGCTACTTTTTTGATATTCATTTATTGGCTAAGTAAGGCTCTTGGCGTAACTATTGTTCGTAGAGCATATAGAAATTTAGCGGTAATTACTCAAATCGGTTTCAATTATGAAAGCGCAACCATTGCCCAGATTCCGTAGATCAGGCCATGGGGCGTGAGCACGACCAGTGTTGCTGTTAAATAACCTGACTTTACCCAGGTGTTATACGCGGCTACCAGTAGCCCCAGGCTCCAGAATGTGGCGATGCTCAGGCTGTCCAGCAAGGTATTGATTGCGACATTTTTACCACCGCCAAATCCAAGATTATTCAGGCTAAGGGAATTAAGATCGTACATTCCTAACTGTCCGTTCTCACTGAGTAAAATATTGGTCATCGAAACCAGAACGATCAGTAGTCCCGGTAAATATACCCAGCAGTTCAGGGAGAACCATTGTCTGAAACGGTAAGGTGTACCTGCCAGTGCACAGACCATTGACAGATAACCCGCTTGCAAAGAGTAGACTAGAACCAGCAGGACAACGATGGACACAATGCTGGACAGCATCATTCCAGTATTCCCCATTGATGCATAGGCATCACGTACAACGGTGATCTGATCGGCTGGCATTTCCTCCATACGCTCTATGAGCTGATCTACCAACCAGGGGTAATCAACAACCGAGAAGTACCAGACGTAGGTAGCAATATTGCCGAGTAGTATCAGTACCAAAGGAAAAAGAATCGCCGGTTGTTTCTCAATCGAAGCAAATGCTTCCATCGGCGAGACGAATATATTGACCATCGTATTGAAGAGGCCAGAGTCTTCTATTTGTAGATTGTTATTGTCAAATGCCATGTGTACTTCCTTGATTCCCAGGGATCATAAGCTGTATCGAACGGTGCGTGTTGTCCTCACCCGGATGTGCGGGCTGACTGGACCCGTACGTAACTTAACGAAACTAATCGGGTTTGTTGCCGATGACCATGGCTCGACAAGGTGCTGGATAGCCCTCTGCCGTTAACTCATGGTTATCCGGGTCTAGAAAGTCTGACAAGGATTGAAAATCCATCCACTCTGTACGGCGCTGCTCTTCTACAGAGGTACTGGTTACATCTACTGTCCTGACATTAACCAGCCCGGCTCTTTTCATCAGGTTTTCCAGTGCTGCAGTGCTGGGAAGAAACCACACATTAGCCATTTTTGCGTAACGATCTTCAGGTACGAGAACCGTTGATTCATCTCCTGGTACAACCAGGGTTTCAATAATGATCTCTCCACCATCACGGGCAAATCCCAGCAGTTCGTTAATGTGCTCGAAGGGAGATCTTCGGTGATAAAGAACACCCATGGAGAAAACAGTGTCGAAAGAGCCAAAGGGTGGTAAATGTTCACCACGCAAGGGCAGCAGATATGCATTGTTAGGTGGCAGCAGATTCTGAATCAGTTGAAACTGGTACAAAAACAAACGCGTTGGATCAACACCCACAGCAAGCCTGGTGCCCTCACCGAGCATTCGGTAAAGGAAATAGCCGTTTCCTGTTCCAATATCCAGGGTCTGTCGATCTGCCAGGGAAGAGATATGAGGTAATAGACGCTTCCACTTCCAGTCGGAGCGCCATTCAGTATCAATGGTAACGCCGAGTAGATCGAAAGGACCCTTTCGCCAGGGCATGAATGCCTTTAGTTGTGCGGTGAATCGTTCCGTGTCAATCGTCGCGTCAGATGGCAGACTCAGGCTTACAGTATCTGAACTGAAGATATAGTCACTTACGACAACCCTGGGGAGGTCGCCTAGAATATCATCCCATTCTTTTTTGCGACCATGCAGACTATTGGCGTAGTGTGTCTGAAGTGCCGCACGCAGGATCCCATGGTGTGATTCAAGATCGGTGTTTTTGGTTGCCGTAAAAAAGGACTCAACATCAATTTGCACTATCAGACTCTTGAATGTCGATATGCTCTACCAGCATATCGAAAGCAGCATAAGATTCCTTAACCAGCCCGGTCAATAAGGTCTGGGCAAGTATGTAGGTAATTCGGTATACCCACACGGAAAGGACGAAAAAGAAAGCCGGCAGGGAGTAGACCTTGGCCATAAAAAAAATTGCCACCAGTGAGGCGATAAACGCAGCCGTCAGACTCATCCAACTACCCTCTTCATAAGTTAGACCGGCAAGAAGAACCCAGAAGATACCGGTGAGGGGAACTGCAACGGCAGCCCAGTAGCCGAAAGATTTAATGATGAAAATCGCCGAAACTAACAACGACATGATGGAAAAGGCAATGGCTAACCATATCAGGCACTTCTGCATTAGCATTGATGTATCTGTAATGCTTTTGATAGAGGCGTTGTTGACATGGGTAAAAAACTGGCGGGCGACACCACGGGGAATTGTGACGGAAGCATCCCCTGTCTCGATGCGTGATTGCAGTGCGGTGTACTCGTCTTCTGTAATGTATGTGGTCATTACTTGATCGCCAGGAATGCGGCAAAGTTCAGACATCGTACGCAGAGTTCTGTTGTTGAAAACCCGGCTGCCTTTAGCCTGGCTATGTGCTGATCTATGCTATTCGGGACCAGCACATTTTCCAGCGAAGTTCTTTTTTGTGCAATTTCGAGATCGCTATAACCCTGATAGGTCTTAAAATCGTTGTGTAGATCGGTCATTAATTGCTGCCTTGATGCATTTTCAAAATGTATCTTCTCAGCAAGAATCAAAATGCCACCTGGACGAAGCCCCTTTGCAATTCGCTTCAATATGTCTGCTCGTTTGTCATCAGCAATGAACTGCAAGGTAAAGTTCATGACGACAACTGATGCATTCTCAATCGCTGAATCTTCGATGTTTTCGAGGCGAATTGTCGCAATTGCCTGTGAGTGGTCGCGTTGCATATTGTGCCGACATCGGCTGACCATGGCTTCCGAGTTGTCGATTCCTATCACCGTGCAATCAGCAGGCAGGTTCTGCCTGATTTTTAGAGTCGAAGCGCCAAGTGAACAACCAAGATCATAACAATTGGTTGCCGGTTGCGCGTACCTGTTGGTCAACACTCCAATCATCTCGAGAAGCAGACTGTAACCCGGGACCGATCTCTGAATCATGTTCTCAAAGACGTCAGCTACCTGACCATCGAAACGAAATTCGCCAATCTTCTCAAGTGGTTGTGAGTAAACGGTGTCCTTTTGATTTTTCATCTGCTGTTGTGTGAATCTGGTATGGTTTATTGTAAAGGCTTTGTCGGTTTTTAGCAGTGAGAAGTTTTATGGTGTGGTCTTCTCATCATCTCTAACCCTGACTTCGGCATTTACCAGCGGTAGGGTCAAGGCTTGAAATATCGAACCACAAGGCTAATATGGCTGTAAATTTACTAAAAAGTTTAACTATGTCGCATCGTAATAGACTATTTACCAGGCTAACCCGAATCATATTTGAAGATGAGAAGCCCCGAGCGCTGTAGCCCCCGGGGCTTTTTTATGAGGTAGCAAAATGAATTTGAGAATACTGAGGTTAAACACTGCTGGGTTTCCAATTGAATGGCTGAGCTGGCAGGAAGCTGTCTGCCTTCATGCCAGGGAACTGGTCACCTGGACCTACGGTGAGCAGGTCATGGAAGTTCATGGAGGTTATTCCCGGCTTAGTGGTGAACGTACGGTAATGACCTTAAGCAGTATTATCGCTTGCAGGGGCAAAGTGTTCTCAAAGAACAGAAGGGACCCACCCTTGACGAATCGCGCGCTGTTCAGACGGGACCAGAATGTCTGCCTGTATTGCGGAAATCACTTTCAGGAAGTTAAGCTTAGCCGGGATCATGTGCATCCACTCTCCCGGGGTGGGTCAGATACCTGGACGAATGTTGTTACCGCATGCAAAAGGTGCAATGCGCGGAAGGGCAATCTGCTGATTGAAGAAAGTAACCTGGAATTAATGGCGTTGCCTTATAGTCCAAACCAGGCGGAATATCTGGCGCTGACTCATAGTGGCCGGATCCTTGGGGATCAAATGGTGTTTCTCAGGCGCCAGTTCTCAGCCAATAGTCGTTTGTTGGCGGAACTGACGGACGGAAAACTAGATGGTTAGTGCTGGATGAATCAGGATGGCTGAACTAGTAAGTTATGAGGTGGATGGCAAGATTGCTACCATCAGAATCAACAGGGCAAGCAAGATGAATGCCTTGAATGAAGATGTGATACAGGGCTTGCGTTCGGCGTTTAAACGCTACAATGATTCGAATGAACGGTGTGCCATTTTGTGTGCCGATGGTGATGCAGCATTTTCAGTTGGTGCAGACATAAAGGACCCACCCCGCGAGATGTGGCAGGGTGTACCAGGGGTTGGCGTTGTCACCAACAAGCCGATTATTGCTTGCGTTCAAGGTTATTGTATTGGCGGCGCCTATATTATGGTCCAGATGTGTGACCTGGTTGTCGCTGCTGATAACACAATTTTTAAGTATCCGGAAGCACAGGTTGGTTTCACCGGTGGCCTGATTGCCGGTTGTGCCGCCAGGATCCCCCATAAAATCGCGATGGAGTTCATGTTGCTGGGCCAGGATCTTAATGCTGCACGGGCCTATGAAGTAGGCATGGTCAATCGGGTCACGCCCCTCGGAGAACAATATGCTGCGGCTAAAGAGTATGCGGATATTCTGGTCATGAGTGCGCCGTTAGTCGTTGAAACCATCAAGAGCCTGGTTGCAGACACAGTGCCAAGGGGTCCTGCTGAGATATCTGCCCTGACCCGGGACAAGTTGTTAACGGTGAGCCAGAGTGAAGATGGTGAGGAAGGTCGCGCTGCTTTTAAGGAAAAGCGGCCGCCTGAATTTCAGGGCAGGTAGCCAACTAAAAAACGTTATGCGTCTCGTGCTGCAATCTCGATTGCATGCATTTCCTCGACTATTGATTTCAGTGTTTTTAACGCGTCCTCATACTTTTCGTCTTCTTCCGTATCTTCGCCGTGGACATAGTCATCTGGAATCCTGGAATAGGAATTGCGCTTCAATGCATCCAGTTCAGCGACAAGTTCACCCCTGCGCCGTCTTTGTTTGAGCGTCATTTGCCACATACAATTCTCCACATCGAAAAAAGGTTCAGAGTATAATGCCTTCTTCACGAAGCCGGGATAGATCAGATTCCGTAAGACCAATGTCAGCAAGAATTTCTGCAGTATGTTCGCCATGCATCGGTGCACCACGCCTGATTTCGGTTTTTGTTCCGCTGAATCTTGCAGCCGGGCGTGTTTGCCTGAGCTTTCCGGCAATGGGGTGATCGGTTTCAATAATCAGTCCACTGGCGATGACTTGAGGGTGATTGATCATGTCTTTGCGTTTTAATACAGGCGCGCAGGGGACCCCGGCCGCATCAAGAATTTCCAGCCAGTGCTCTGCAGGTTTTGTGAGCAAAGCATCCTGGGTCATCTGTAATCGTTCGTCCGCATTTAAGTCTCGAAGCGCAGGGTTCTTAAACCGTTCATCTTCTTTCCATTCAGGGTGGCCAACGGCATCACTTAAGGCCAGCCATTGCTTGTTGGACATTGCAGAGACACTGATATAGTCAGTTTTGGTTTCATAAATCAGGTCAATGAAGGTAGCCGCCCGCTGGGTGCTAACTTCTTTGCCAACAAATGTCTGGCCGCCCATGTCGGATGCCCAGAGAAACGAAATAACCGTGTCGAGCATGGATACCCGAATATGTTGTCCTTCGCCTGTTCGCTCGCGTGAGGCCAAGGCGGATGAAATGGCCTGGGCTGTCGTCATGCCAGTCAACTTGTCTGGCAGGATAGTGCGCACCAGGCGGGGTCGTTCTTCATCGGATCCACCCTGTATGGTGGTTAATCCGCTGATCGCCTGGACGATGGGATCATAAACCGGCTTGTGAGCCCAGGGTCCGGATTCGCCGAACCCCGAGATGGATGTATAGATGATATTCGGGGCGACCTTACGGACTGCTTCCTCATCAACACCGAGTCGTTCAACCACGCCGGGCCTGAAGTTTTGAATAAAAACGTCTGCAGTCTCTGTAAGCTTGAGCAATATCTCTTTGCCCTCGGCTGATTTGAGATCCAGGGTGATTCCCCGTTTGTTACGATTATTGTTGAGAAAGGTTGCCGTAAACTGGTTCTCACCATGGCCCGCGCCCCTGGCATGATCCGGTGCATGAACAGATTCAACCTTGATGACATCCGCACCCTGGTCAGCCAACAGCATGGTGGCAAATGGACCGGATATAACCGTTGTCAGATCAATGATTTTGTAACCCGCTAGTGGACCCGCCATGTAGTATCCTTGTCTTTAACCCGGTCTCTATTCCTTCAGGAATAGCGTGGCATTGGAATTTGCTGCAAATGACCAATTGTAGCAATGTACAATCAATGGGCGATTGAATCCAGAGAGAAAACCCATTGGCTGAATTAGAAAACCAGGCCATTCATCAGAAAAGCCAGGTGAAAAGGACAGGAAGCCGTTCTACTGGAATAGTTTGTTGAATTGATGGGTGCAGGACCCGGCCCGGACCTATATGATCATCATACAGTGGCCGTCGTCTGAAAAGGACGCGCGCTTGATAAGAACTCTGTGGTTGAGGCATCGCCATTGACCTGGAAACCGTCATTGGTATGAACACTCGTCGTTCCCGAATAGTCAGGCCCGATGATAATGAAGCTGACACGCTTACATCTATGCATAAGGTAGAGATAAATGATCAAACTTAAT
>Ga0114949_10000288_pt1 | contig 25554 bp, 25 predicted proteins | sample N074metaG_FD_83505 | JGI IMG/M metagenome (GOLD analysis project Ga0114949, IMG submission 83505) | Deep subsurface microbial communities from Kermadec Trench to uncover new lineages of life (NeLLi) - N074 metaG | ecosystem: Environmental > Aquatic > Marine > Ocean trench > Sediment | place...
ACTTGGCGGCGGACAACGAGTTCGACGGCAGGCCGTTGGCAGCGCTCAATACGGCCTTCGCTGTCAACGGCGCCTGTTTGCGTGTCGCGGACGGCACGCGGATCGACCAACCGATACATCTCATTTTCATCTCCAGTGAACGACCGTACGTTGCGCCTCAACCCCGTATCATCATCGATCTCGGACCCGGCTCGGCACTCCGAGTCGTTGAACATTTTATCGGGTCAGCGGATTGCCCCGCATGGACGAACGCTGTCACACAGATCTCCCAGGGGCCACATTCCGAACTCGTACTCTATCGGCTGCAGGAACACGGGCGGGCGCACCTGCATACCGAACTGCTGACGGCAAAACTTGCGGAGGACGCGAAACTCAAACTCGGTTACGTGGATTTGGGCGGCAAGCTGGTACGGAATGATATCCACGTTGATCTGGCGAGCCCGCAGGCGAGCTGCGATCTGTTCGGCCTGTTCATGGCGGCCGAAGGGCAGCATATCGACAACCACATCCGAGTCGATCACACCGCACCCAGAACGGTGAGCCGGGAGGCGTTCAGAGGCATCATCGGTGATCGCGGCCGTGGCGTGTTCAACGGTAAAGTCGTCGTGCACAGAGACGCACAGAAGATCGATGCAACGCAATCCAGTGACAATCTACTACTCTCCGATCGCGCCGAGATCGACACGAAGCCGGAACTCGAGATCTATGCCGATGACGTGAAATGCTCGCACGGGGCCACGGTAGGGCAACTGGATGACAATCAACTCTTCTACCTGCGTTCAAGAGGCTTGGACGACGAGACTGCCCGAGGCTTACTGACGTTTGCATTCGCCAACGCTATCTTGCAGCGCTTCGACATGCCGGAACTCAAGGAACGCATCATTCGCAGAGTCTTGGACCACCTGCCGGGCGAACAACAGTGGGAAGAGCTCCTGTGAGCGCACTGGAACTCCAACCGAAGGCAGCCCGCCCAGAATTGGTCACCGACATCCGTTCCCTCAGAGCGGATTTTCCGGCACTGCATCAGGAAGTGCATGGCAAGCCGTTAGTCTATTTGGATAGCGCCGCCTCCTCGCAACGCCCTCAAGCCGTGATCGATGCGATGGTGCATCACGAGCAACACGACCACGCTAATGTTCACCGCGGCGTCCACCAGCTTAGCCATCGATCGACGGCGGCCTACGAAGGCGCTAGAGGGAAAATCAGCGCCTATATCAACGCAGCGGACAGCGCCGAGATCATCTTTACCCGTGGCGTGACGGAGTCGATCAATCTCGTCGCCGCTAGCCTGGGCCAGATGTGCCTTGGGCCGGGCGATGAGGTCCTCGTCACACGCATGGAGCACCACTCCAACATCGTGCCATGGCAACTCATCTGCCAACGGACAGGCGCACGGGTGATACCGGCGCCCATTACCGAGACCGGCGAACTCGATAGAGACGGATTTACGGCATGCCTGAATAACCACACCAAAATCGTCGCGCTCGGCCACATCTCGAATGCCTTGGGCACGATCAATCCGCTGCAGGACCTCATCGCCGAAGCACATGAGACCGGCGCGCTGGTGTCGATCGACGGCGCTCAAGCCGGACCACACTTGCGGATCGACGTGCAGGCATTGGATTGTGACTTTTATTCACTGTCCGGTCACAAGATGTATGGTCCGACCGGGATCGGGATCCTGTACGGTAAACACGCATTATTGGAAGCGATGCCTCCTTACCAGGGTGGCGGCGAGATGATCCTGACGGTGAGCTTCGAGGAAACGACCTATAACGCCCTACCCCATAAGTTCGAAGCCGGCACCCCGAATATCACGGGCGCCATTGGCTTAGGCGCTGCCATCGACTATCTCAACGCCATCGATTTCGATGCGCTGGCCGCGCACGAACAAGATCTCCTTGAATACGCGACGAGCGAGCTCCTGCAACTACCGGGCGCACGAGTCATCGGCACGGCAGATCACAAGGCCAGCGTACTCTCGTTCCTCCTCGGCAAAATTCACGCCCATGACCTGGGCACGGTCGTCGACCGCGAAGGCGTTGCGATACGCACCGGACATCATTGCGCCATGCCGGTCATGGACTTTTTCGGCGTGTCGGCCACGGCTCGCGCCTCGTTCGCCCTTTATAACAACCGAGACGACGTGGACAGACTGATGCATGGACTGCGCCAAGCCCTGGAAATGTTCTCTTGAACGAATTACAGGACCTCTACCGCGAGGTAATCCTCGATCACAACCGTCGACCTCGCAACTTCGGTGAGCTAAAAGATGCGGACCGCATCGTCGAGGGCGTGAACCCGCTATGCGGCGACCGCATGACGCTCTATGTGAAACTAAACGGCGACACGGTACAGGATATCCGCTTCAAAGGGACAGGGTGCGCGATCTCCGTGGCATCGTCGTCGCTGATGACCGAGAGGGTCAAGGGCGCATCGCTGCAAGACACCTTGGCTCTGTTCGAGAAAGTACACGACATGCTGACCGCAGAAGAGTTCGACGAAAGCGCCAATATAGAGGAATTGGATAAATTAGCGGCGCTGTCCGGCGTGCGTGCGTATCCTACCCGAGTTAAATGCGCAACCTTGGCCTGGCATGCCCTCAAGAACGCGCTGACCGGAACACACGACGAAATTTCAACGGAGTGAGATATGTACAATCCGCAAAGCGAAACGATCACATTATCTCGGGAGTGCTCTGCCGTCATCATTCCAGCGGGTGAAGAAGTCACGTTGCCCGAAGGCACGATCGGATCTCTTACGCAAGCGCTGGGCGGCAGTTTCACACTCTATATCGAGGGTAACTTGTTTCAGATCGCCGGTGTCGACGCCGATGCACTTGGCAAAGAGCCGACGAAGCCTCCAGTGGTTCCTCCCAATTCGACAAAGGAAGACTTCGAGTCATTGATCTGGGAACAGCTTAAGACGTGCTACGACCCGGAGATCCCGATCAACATAGTGGACCTCGGACTCGTGTATCGTTGCGAGATTGAGCACACCGACGCCGGGCAACGCATCGTCGAAGTCGACATGACACTCACGGCGCCGGGCTGTGGGATGGGGGAAATCATCATGGCGGATGTACGACAGAAGATCGAAATCGTCCCCACTGTTGAGCGAGCCGACGTTGAATTGGTCTTCGATCCGCCGTGGAACCAAGCGATGATGTCGGAAGTGGCGCGGCTAGAGGCCGGGTTACTGTGAACGCCGTGATCTAGTGAAGCGTCTGACATTGCTCCGCCACGCCAAGTCGAGCTGGACAGAAGCCTCGCTGGCTGATCATGAGCGAACGTTGTCGACTCGCGGTAAACGTGACGCGCCGAAGATGGGCAAACGACTGGCGGCGCGCGAAGTCAGCCCATCGCTGATCATCTCCAGTTCGGCGGTACGTGCGCGTCGGACCGCGAAGATCGTCGCAGCGGCGCTGAAGTATCCGGCCGAGTCTTTGCAGATCGAGAGAGATCTCTACCTCGCAACGGCGGAAAAGATACTCGAGTTGGTCCGCAGTCAGGAAGACAACGTCTCCGACCTCCTGGTCGTCGGCCATAACCCAGGCCTGACGGAACTCGTCAACCGACTTTTGCCGGAACTGGATTTGGACAACTTGGCCACCAGCGGCGTCGTTGCGATGGACTTCGACACGACGAAATGGTCGGAGATCGACGAGATGTATGCCGAGTTCGTGTTCTACGACTACCCGAAGAATCGCGAGTTGCCAGCGAAGGGTAACTGATCGATCATCTGAACGCTTGCGGGCATTAGCGGGCTTCACAGAAACAATAAGCGTACAAGCCTCGCGGATCGTTCAATCGCTCCAGGAGCCGCAAAGGCTCGACGGCGACGTCGATCAGCCACTGAAAATCCAGAGGCACCACCGGCTCAACTCCCAGCGCCCGAACCAGCGGCGCGAAAATATGAGCCAGCTCCAGCGCGATTCTCTCCGAGAAGTCCAGTTCTTTCTCCAGATAATCGATCCTATAGTCGCCTTCTTCCAGCCCGGCGAGTCCTGCCGCCGAAGCAATAGCATCCCTGAGGTTGCCGAGGTTATCGATCAGACCACGATCACGCGCATCCGTCGCGATCCAGACCCGGCCCCGTGCGACTTCATCGATCTCCTCAACGGACTGATCTCGGTGGTTGGCGACTTTACCGATGAACTGGTCGTAACCATGTTGAATCGATTGGCCGACAATCGCGACGATGTCCGGCCCGAGCTCCCGAAGTGGGTTGAACTGCCCCGCGAGTGCTGTCGTGCCAACCCCGTCGACGTGAATACCGAGCCGATCGAGAGATCGCTGGAACGTCGGGAACGTGGCGCCGATCCCTATAGAGCCCGTCAGGGTCGTCGGACTTGCCCAGATCTCATCGGCGCTCATGGATATCCAATAGCCGCCGGAGGCTGCCACACTGCCCATGGACACCACCAGCGGGCGGCCGCTCTCCTGGAAGACTTCCAGTTCGCGAAGTACCACCTCCGAAGCGAAGGCGCTTCCGCCAGGGCTGTCCACACGAAGCACGAGCGCCTTGATCCGCTCATCTGCCGTGGCACGTCGGATCAATCTGGCCATCGAATCGCCGCCGACCGTTCCCGGAGGCTGATTTCCGTCAAGGATGATTCCGGAAGCCACGACGACACCCACGCTCTCCTCGGCCGATGGCTCGGACTCCTCGCCGCGAATCACGCGAAGATACGCTTCATGGCCGATACGCGGATAGCCATCCGCGCCATCATCGTCCTCGTCGCCGTCGACGACTAATGCCTTCAACCGCGCGTTTATCCCGTCTCGGGGCAGCAACTCATCGACCAGCCCGTAGTCCAACGCCATTCGTGCAGTGTCACCGTTTGCGTTAGTGAGAAGCTCAGTCGCGTTATCGGCGTACTGCTGGAACGCTGTGGTGTGGAGTTCGCGTGCCGCCGTGACGTCTGCCTGGTACGCGTCCCAAAGTGCACCAAGATATAGCGCGGACGCCTCCCGGTCTTCGTCGGACATGTCATCTCTCGTAATCGGCTCGACGAATGATTTGTACTCGCCGACTGTCCAGACGTTGTAGTCGATGGAAAGCGAATCGATCGCAGTTTTATAGTAAGGGCTAAAACGGCTATAACCGTCAATAAAGACAAACCCCATGGGGTGCATGTAGATATCGTCCGCATGCGCGGCGAGATAGTACTGATTACGCGTAAAGCCGTCGCCGACCGCGATAACTGGTTTACCGCTGGCCTTGAATAGAATAATTTCGTCGGCCAGTTCCTGTAACTTACTCAAGCCGGCGCCACTGAGGCCGTCCAACTGCAGTACCAACACCTTGATACGATCGTCGTCCGTCGCCTCTCGAATGACCTCGATCAGATCGTTAACCAAGACCTCTCGTTGCGGTATCCCGCGCGCTCTAGCGATCGCCCGAGCCACCGGATCGCCCGACAGCTGCTCAACCAACGCTCCTTCAGGCGCCAGGATTAATGCCGCTTCGCTGGGTACGCGCGGTTCATCCGGTGCAAGTACGGCTAGAACGAAGACGGTCAGAACCAGGAGAACTAGCAGATGAAGGACTTTGCGTACGCCGTCCAGCGCGCGCCAGATCGTGCCAAACAGTTTCATGATCAAACTCAATGGGTTCATAACGGTCCACACCTTTGAAAGAGGACGTTAATCGTTGCCGACGATTCCGATCGGCGTTCGCGAACACGCGTACAGCCTGTTAATCCACAAGCACCAACGACAGAGCCGGCCAGTAGGCAATAATAAATACCGAGATTAGTAATACCACGAAGAAGGGGAGCGTTGCTCGATAAATCTCCGCGATACTGCGTTCGAACCGGAAACTCGCGATAAAGAGGTTCAACCCCACCGGCGGGGTCAGATAACCCAGCTGCATCGTCACAAGAAATACGATACCGAGATGAACGGGGTGGATACCAAATTGGGCCGCCACGGGAAGCACCAAAGGCACGACCAGGACGATGGCCGAGAAGATGTCCAGGATAGCCCCGAGGATCAGTAGAAAAATAATCAATGCGAACAGGAAGGACCCAGGCCCAGCGACGTAAGAATCTACGATGGCGAACAGACGCTCCGGGACTCCGGAGAGGATCATGTAGTCCGTCGATGCAAGCGAGACGCCGAGAATCATGAAGATTGCGCCGACCAGTACCATCGATTCACGCATGATTTTCGGTACGTCGCGCCACGGAATCTCTCGGCGGATGACGATCTCAACCAACACCACGTACACGGCAGTCACGGCCGCCGCCTCCGAAACAGCGAAGTAGCCGCTGTAGATGCCGCCGAGCACGACCACAGGCAGGGGGATCTCCCAAGCCGAGTCCCTAAGCGCTGCCAGGACTTCTCTGCCGGAGATGTCGGCGAGAGACGTACGGAGCCGCCGATTCATCCAAAAGCTATACGCGGAGAGCAGAATCACCATCAGGAGTCCGGGAAACACACCAGCGAGAAATAGCTGGTCGATAGACACCGCGGCGACGACTCCATACAGTATTAACGGGAGCGATGGCGCGAACAGGAGTCCGAGACTACCCGACGTCGTGATCAGCCCGAGGCTGAAGCGCTCATCATAGCCCGCCCTGGTCAGCGCGGGATAAAACAGAGCCCCCAAGGCGATAATCGTCACGCCGGAAGCGCCGGTGAAGGCCGTGAACAGCGCACATGCCGCCAGACACACGATCGCGAGGCCGCCCGGCAACCAGCCGAGCAACGCCTGCGAGAACCGCACGAGCCGCTGGGGACATTGACTTTCGCTTAGCACGAAACCCGCGAACGTGAACAACGGAATCGCCACGAGGATCGGCATCTCCGCGATGCCGAAAAAGTCGATTCCCATCACGGATAGGTCAACGCCGGATCGATAGAAACCGGCCATGGCGCTAGCTGCAATGATTGCGAACAACGGCGCACCCAGTAAAGCGAGCACGAGAAGGATCAGTCCGGTCAGAATCATGGGTCCCTGCCAAGAAGCTGTTGTACCGCCCGCAGGGCGTAGCGATAGCAGATCAGACCAAAGCCGATCGGTAGGATTAATTGGAATACCCACGCCGGCCAGTCGTCCAACAACCTGTCGCCGTAGAGACGCGAATCCTGCACGAAGCGCCACGAGTGCCAGGCGATAACACCGGTGACGATCGCCGTAAACAGATCAGTCGTTATCCTCGCCACTCTCTGTAACGACTCCGAGAGCAAGCGACTCAAAAGATCGATCTTGATTTGCCTGTTATCGCGGCTCGCCGCGATCGCGCCGAGTAGCGCCAGCCAGAGAACCATCAATCGTACCAGGCCGTCACCCCACGCCAGCCCGATCGAGAAACCGTTACGCAACAGGATCTGGGTGCTCGCCAGGACGATCAGGCCCGACAACAGCAGTGTCAGCAAGGACTGTTCCAGCCATCGACTCCAGCGGTCGACCCGAGCCAGCCATGGAGTCAAGTTGAGCTTCACGCCGGGCTCACTCAGCGGCCTGACGCTCCGTCAGAGGATCCGTCGAAGACTCGGCGCCAGCCCGGAACTCTTCCAGCAGGCCCAACAACTCATCCAGCAGATTCGTATCGATATCGCTTCGCCGACGTAATTCCGGATAGAGCCCTTCGATGGTTCGTCGCCATCCCTGAATATCCTCAGGATCCACGGCCACGAACTCCAGACCCGCTTGCTCGAGAACGGCGCGCGCGTCGCGATCATCCTGGCGGGCCTGCTGATCCATAGTCCGCATCACCGTTCCCATTACCGTCCGGACCACTTCTTGGTCAGCAGCAGACAGACGATTGAACACGCGAATATCGATCGCGAATATGCCAAGCATATAAGATATAGGCAGATCGGTAACGTACTTCACCTTGGTGTGCCACTGCAGGACCAAAGCTACCACCGGCGAAGCGGCGACGACATCGAGCAGCCCCGTCTGCAAGCCCGTGAGAACGTCGGTTGGCGGGAGCACAACCGGTGAAAGATTCATGGCCTGCAATACCCTGAATCCGATCGGGTCGCCTTCCGGACTCCAGACCTTGCGACGACGCATGTCTTCTACACGACGGATCGGTTCGTTGGACATGAGCTGCGCGAAGCCGCCTTCGATGAGACCGAAGCTGACGAATCCGGCATCGGCCAACCCTGCTTGCAGCTTCGTATCCAACCGCGACCGGACGTAATCCACTTCGTCCAGCGACTGGAACAGCAAAGGTATGCCGTAGAGATTGAAGCCCGCGTAGCGCTCGGCTATCCCGCCGCCGCTGAATGCACCGCCCTGGAGCTGTCCGATCCGGATTTTACGCAGCACCTGCGAGTCATTCCCCATGACCCCGCCCGGGTAGAACTTGATGACGACACGGCCGTCCGTGAGGTCTCGAATCTCCTCTGCGCCGGCACGCATCTCACGCATCCAGCCCGAGCCATCCGGCGCGACGGTGGCCACCTTGATTTCTATTGCCTGGGCCGCACCGGCACAGAGCAACCCAGCCAGCAAAGCGGTCACGAGACTCGACCGGCTGTGCCTTAACATAACGTGATCACCTTTGTTGAGACCATCAGAAATAGTCCGCAGAAGACGCCAGAAGTTCCCTCGCATCCTGTTTCGCCAACACATTGAACAGCGTCCGGCCGGGTGCTTCAGCCGGCGCAGCGATGACTTCTTTAAGCAATCTGTCATGCAATTCCTGGTCGAACATCATGCGCGCGTACCGTTGTGCGTATTCTACCTTGGCGGACAGGTCGGTCCCGCTGCTCAACTCGATGGAACGTTCGAAATGAGCCTGGGCCACTTCCGGCTGCCCGCCCAATGCTGGCGGGCGCAGGGCGTAGAGGATGCCAAGATAAACATGGAGCCCGCCGTTATCGTACATCTCATCGAGTTCCAATAGCCTTTCCATCGCGGCCTGCACCCACGGCAATTCGCCAACGGCGGTCCAGTCCGAGCTCGTGGCATTCAGGTGGCTCAACCAGCTCACCGCGTACGCGTAGAGAACATCCGTCTGCCGCGGGCCGACTTGGGCGAGTTCGGCGACGAACAGATCATAGTCGAGTCCGGCCCAGTCACATGCGGGCGGATGATCCAAGCACATGGCGCGCTCGCCGTAGCGCCGACTCTTGGCGGTTAAGATCGCGCCATAGGCATCATCTTCGGCGAATCGAGACCCGTAGAGCGCGAACAGCTGTGCGCCGGCGGTCAGCAGCCCGACGTTGTCCGGATACTGAATGATGTAACCATCGACGATTAGCAGGTAAGCCGGCAGCCCGGCGCGGACGATTGCCGGATCATCTTGATTGAGAATCGCTGCGGAGAGCGTCTCCGCGACCAGCCCGCCGACGTACGTACATCCACCGGCACCCAGCATCGCGACGCCGGCCAGCAGCCCGCCACCCCAACCGGAGCGGCCACGAGATCGGTATGTCATCGAACTAGCGGGCACGCAACACCGGTTTTCCTCGCCGCTAGATCTTTTCCTTGATTCGCGCGGCCTTACCGCTGCGATCGCGGAGATAGTAGAGCTTCGCTCGGCGCACGTCGCCACGGCGTTTGACCTTGATAGCGGCGATACCAGGACTGTGCGTCTGAAAAACTCGTTCCACGCCTTCACCGTGAGAGATTTTTCTGACGGTAAACGATGAGTTGAGCCCGCGATTGCGTTTGGCGATGACCACGCCCTCGTAGGCCTGGAGCCGCTCCCGCTCCCCTTCCGTGACCCGGACCTGAACGATGACCGTATCTCCAGGGGAAAAGTCCGGAACGTCCGATTTGAGCTGCTCTTGCTCAAGTTCGCTGATTATCTTGGACATAGCTCTACCTTTCAATGCCTGTGGAATGTTTCTCGCCTTGTTCGCCGATAAATTCCTCGAGGAGCGTCTGCTCTTCGGGTGTTAAGACCCTGTCCTCCAGCAGCCGCGGCCGCCTCAGCCAGGTTCTGCCGAGTGCCTGTTTCAGCCGCCAGCGCCGAATCTCGTCATGGTGCCCCTGAGTGAGGACCTCCGGTACGCCCAACCCATCGACACGCTCTGGGCGAGTGTACTGCGGATAATCCAGTAGTCCAGCCATAAAGGATCCTTGCTGCGCGGAAGCCGCGTGGCCGAGCACGTCCGGGAGGAGTCTGGCGACGGCATCGATCACGACCGCCGCTGCGAGTTCTCCACCACTGAGCACATAGTCACCCAGAGACAGCTCCGCTTGTACCTCATTGTCGATAATTCTCTCATCCAGCCCCTCATATCGGCCCGCTACCAGCAACAGCCCCGGGCTCCGGGCAAGCTCCCGAGCCAGCCCCTGGTCGAAGGGCCGACCCTGCGCGCTCAGCACGAACTCGCGGCTTTTCGCCGGCAGCCCCTGACGAGCGTGCCGTATCGCATCCCGCAGCGGCTCGTATTTCAGGATCATGCCTGGCCCACCGCCATATGGCCGGTCATCCACGGTCCGATGCGAGTCCGACACGAAGTCCCGTGGCGAAATATGTTCTACTTTCAGGAGGCCGCGCTCACAGGCCCGCCCGACGACGCCGAAACGCCCGACCGGCTCAACGATCTCAGACAGCAGCGAAACGACGCTGATCTGAAACATCCCGCGCCCCTAGCAGGTTATTGGAAAAGGCTCAGGCGAGTGCACCCCAAGTGCCGTCACGGCATGCCGTCTCGGCCTCTCTAAACAGTCAGTTAGAAGGTCGGATCCCAGTCAACGACGATAACACGCTGCTCCAGCCTCACTTCCCGCACCACTTTGTCCTGAACGAATGGAATCAACCGTTGCCGATCACCGTCGACGACCATGACATCGTGGCCACCGGTCTCGAACACATAGTCCAACCGCCCGAGCGGTTCGCCCTCAGCCGTGACCACGGTCGATCCCTCCAGGTCAATCCAGTAGTACTCCCCGGGCTCACAAGGCGCGAGCGCGTTACGTTCGACGGCAATCTCGGCCCCTATCAGCGCTCTTGCCTGGTCCCGGTCATCGATTGCCTTGAGTTTCACCGTCACCGTGCGACCCTGCTTTCTACCGCCCTCAAGCTCAACCGTCTGCTCTTCGTTGCCGCTGCGCAGAATCCACGTCTCAAACTCGACAATACTCTCCCAGGGATCGGTGTACGAATGAACTTTGAGCCAGCCCTTGACGCCGAACAGGCCGCTGACTCGGCCCAGTGTCACGAGCTTGTGAGGCGCGCTCACTGCGGGTTCACCGGGCTAAGCCCGAACTAAGAAACCTCGCTGCCGCGAGCCTGCTTTACCAGCTTCGCGACTCGGTCGGATAGCTGTGCACCGTGCGAGAGCCAGTAGTCAGCACGCTCCAAGTTGACCTTCAGCCTGCGCTCGCCGCCCACTGCGATTGGATTGAAGAAGCCTAAACGCTCGATATAGCGGCCATCGCGACGATTCCGGCTGTCCGTCACGACGATGTGATAGAAGGGTCGGTGCTTCGCTCCACCTCGCGACAAACGGATAGTGACCATAGCTCAAAACCTGTTGATTGACTGATCGACACGACCCAGACGACCGCTCGATGAAGCGCGGATTCTACCGTATTTACCAAAGAAGTGAAGGCCGACGGTACGCGCTAGCCCCGGACCACCGGGATCCAGCGCCTGCGGCCACAGGGGACTCAGCCCCGCGACCCAAGCCCTGGCTGGCCTGCCGGCCGAATCTCTGGGAATTCGCTTAGTTATCAAAACGTCCGACTAGATACTTGACACTCCCTTTAGCGTTCGTCCACTCTATAGCTCATGTTCGGTAACAGGAGGGTCAACGTACTTGAGTGACGGCGTCCCCCTAGGCCTTTTATTCGGCCTACTCATCGTTTTGCTCTTTCTCTCGGCGTTCTTCTCTAGCACGGAAACCGCCCTCATGCGCCTCAACCGTTACCGGTTGCGGCATCGGGCGAGGTCTGGTCTGCGGACCGCCCGCCTGACGGAAAAACTCCTCGAACACCCCGATCGACTGATCGGCCTGATTCTCCTCGGCAATAACGCATCGAATCTCGCTGCCGCCGCGATCGTCACGGTGATCTCCATACGGCTAGGCGGCGAAAATGCCATCTTCGTGGGAACGCTGATACTGACATTCGTCGTACTGATTTTTGCGGAGGTCGCGCCTAAAACCCTCGCAGCCAGGAACCCGTCCAGGCTCGCGCTCCCCGCATCTTTGATCTATTACCCAATGATGAAGCTGGCCTACCCGTTGGTGTGGTTCATCAACCTGCTGGCCAACGGATTATTGCGCCTCTTCGGTGTTCCAGCCGATCACGACAGTAGTCAGGCGCTAGGTACAGCGGAACTGCGAACGGTCGTCACGGAGGCAAGCTCGCTGATGCCGGCACGGCACCAGCGTATGTTGTTGAGCATTCTCGATCTGGAGGATGTCACAGTGGATGACGTCATGGTGCCGCGCCAGGAGATCGTCGGCATCGACCTCGATGAACCCTGGAAGGAGAATCTGGCGTTGATTCGAGACAGCGTCTATAGCCGACTACCGGTCTTCCGCGATGATATCGATGAAATCGACGGCATCTTGCGCATAAGGGACATACATCACGCTCTCGCTCAAGGCACGTTGACCAAGAGCGTGCTGACGGAAAAGACTCACGAACCCTATTACGTGCCCGAGGGCACGCCTTTGAACACGCAACTGGCTAACTTTCAACGGCTCAAACACCGCGTGGCATTAGTCGTCGATGAGTACGGCGACATCCAGGGCTTGGTCACCACCGAGGACATCGTGCGCGAAATCGTCGGAGAATTCGGCACGGATCCGGCGCCGACGGGGCCAGAGATCCATCGCGAGAACGATGGCAGTTTCGTCGTCGATGCCAGTTCGAACATTCGTCAGTTGAATCGACTGATGAATTGGAATTTGCCTACGGATGGTCCGAAGACGCTGAATGGGCTCATTGTCGAGCGCCTGGAAACGATCCCCGAGTCAGGGACCGGGCTGACCGTGAACCTCTACCCGATCGAGATTCTCGATACGACAGAACACGCGATCACGAAAGTCCGTGTGTCCGTACCTGCGAGCATCCGCGATTCGCAGTAGGAGCGGCCCCTACCGGAATACCGCGTTGAGCGCCTCGCTCAACCGCTCAACGGCGATGACGTCCATGCCCTCGATAGACGTTTGCGGCCGGTTGGCCTTCGGAACGAGCGCCCTCTTGAAACCATGCTTCCGAGCCTCGGCCAACCGCTCCTCGCCAAACGGAACAGGTCTGACTTCCCCGGTCAGGCCGATCTCACCGAACGCCACGAGATCTGCCGGTAGCGCTCGTTCACGGGAGCTGGACAACAAAGCCAGGGTCAGCGGTAAGTCTGCGGCCGTCTCCCCGATTTTCAGTCCGCCGACGATATTGGCAAAGACGTCGCTGTCGCCCATGGCCACTCCACAGTGGCGATGCAACACAGCCAACAGCAAGTCCAGCCGGTGCGTATCCAGCCCCTGCGCCACGCGTCGAGGATGACTACCCGCGTTCTGATCGACCAATGCCTGGACTTCGACGAGTAGCGGCCGGGTGCTCTCATGTGTGACGAGGGTGATACTACCTGGCACGGACTCTGTGCGACGAGCGAGGAAGATCGCCGATGGATTCTTCACTTCCTTGAACCCCTGCTCGGTCATCATGAAGAAGCCCACTTCATTGGCCGCGCCAAAACGGTTTTTCACGGCCCTGATGATGCGAAACCGGCTGCCGATGTCACTTTGAAAATACAGCACCGTATCCACCATGTGCTCGAGAACCCGGGGACCGGCCAGCATGCCTTCCTTGGTCACATGGCCCACCAGCACCGTGGCGACGGCGCGGCTCTTCGCGAAGCGCACCAATTGGGCCGTACATTCGCGTAGCTGGCTGACGGAGCCCGGCGCCGAGTCCAGCTGCTCGCTGAACAGCGTCTGAATCGAGTCGACGACCAGCACGCTCGGAGGCTCTCCTTCCAGCTGACTCACGATGGACTCGACGCTCGTTTCGACGAGTACATCCACCGATGCTTTGCTGACCGCCAGACGCTCGGCTCGCAGGCCGATCTGATCCAGAGATTCTTCGCCCGTCACATAGCAAGCACGTCGTGTCGCACTGATTCTCGCGACCACGCTCAGGAGCAGCGTTGACTTACCGATCCCTGGATCACCACCGATCAGCACCACGGAACCTGGGACCAGGCCACCGCCCAGGACACGGTCCAACTCAGGTGAGCCGCTGCTGAACCGTTCGGCACCGGAAACGTCCAGCCGATCGAGACGAGTCAACGACGACTTTCCGGCTGGAGCGCTCGGTGCCCGGGCCCCGTGGCCGATAGCTCGGGTCTCGGCCATCGCATTCCAGGCGCCGCAATCCGGGCAGCGTCCCTGCCACTTCAGATGTTGGGCACCGCAGCCCTCACAGGTATAGATCTGCTTCGTCTTCGCCATATCCTGAGGATAGCACCTGACGAAGCGCCCGCTCATTCGCAAGCTGCGAACAAGACCCGGATTCTCGCGGCGAAATCGGGTCTAGGTCACAGGGGAAATCAGAGGAAGCTGGCATACTTTCCGTCTCTGCAGGACGGACTATGGCCGGCAAAGCTAAAATCTATCCATCCCTGGGCACGGCCGTGCTGCTGGGCGCACTCGCGTTAGGCGCGCTCAGCCTACCGCCGCTGGAGCTCGTGCGGCGCGTGGACCGGATCCTCTACGACCTGTGGTCTCGGGCCGCACCCCCGAGTGCGCCCGATGACATCGTCATCGTCAGCCTGGACGACGCGGCCTGGTACGAGTCGCTGGTCCGCATCACCCTAGAGCAGAACGCCCAGCTGCTTATCAGTACGCTCCCGGACCCGTCCGCCTACGGCGCAGACTTGGGCGCATTGGGCCCCGTGGCGATTGCGGCCGCTGGCTCCCAACTGCTGCGTGAAACCGCCTGGACGCGGGGCGGCTACCTGTGGCCACAACCAGACTTCGATGGGGTCATTCGTTATGAACGCCCACTGATCGATGAAAGCTCACCCGTCCCATCGCTGGCGCTCGCCGGGAGTATCGCGCTACAACACCCGGAACCATTGGCTCTAGGGAAACTCGACGCAAACGGCTACAGTGGTCCGCTGACGGTCGATGCCGAGGGCCGCCGCTGGCTACGCTACTTCGATCGAGAGTCCTTTCGGAGGCTTACGCCCGCCGAAGTCCTCGCGGCTCCTAGTGATCTCGAGGACAAGATCGTGATTGTCGGTCAAAGCGCCGGGGACCATCACTCGACCCCGATCGGGACATTGACCACGCAGGAACTGCTCGCTCACGAGCTCGCTGGTTATCGGCTGAATATCGCGGTGACGACCGGGATCGGGAGTCTCGCACTGGTCTGGGGCCTCGTGGTCCTCCTGCTATTGGCCATTCCCGCACTTCGGCTCAGCCCAGCCGCAAGGACCGCGACTCCGGTACTCGGGGCCGGGGTTCTGGTGGCTGGGAGCGCCGCGGCGTTTATCCTGGAAGGGCTCTGGTATCCGGCTGCGGGGCCGGCGCTACTCGCGCTAATGACCAGTAGCTACAGCGCCTGGGCCCAGAGGCGCCGGCCAGAGGTAGTCGTGCGGGAGACTCGCGCGGCACCGAAGCTTCAAGAGGCCAGGCGCTTGGCAGCCAGAGGGTCCGGTGTCGACGCCTGGCGCCTCTACAAGCAACTACGTCCCGAGGCCGCGCAGGTGACCGAACTCTACGAACTCGGACGTAGTATGGATCTGCGCGGAGAACGCACTATAGCGGTGGAGATCTTTAACCGGATCTCCCAGATCGATCCGCTCTATCGAGACGTCTCTAAACGCCTGCATCCCGCAGCCGAGAACGACGAGTTAGCAACCGACCAAGCAGAGACTCCAAAGATGTTGGGCCGCTACCACTTATTGAAAAAGATCGGGCGCGGTGCCATGGGCCTCGTCTACCTCGGCCGCGACCCCAAAATCAATCGCATGGTCGCGATCAAGACCATCGATCTCGCCAAAGAATTCGAACTGGAGGATATCGACGAAGTGCGGGAGCGCTTCCTACGCGAGGCGGAGACGGCCGGGGCCCTCAGTCATCCAGACATCGTTACCATTTTCGATGCCGGCGAGGAGAACAACATCGCTTACATCGCCATGGAACTGCTGCGTGGCAGGCACTTGAGCGATTACACGGAGGTCGGCAAGCTCTTACCGGTCCCCACAACCATCGAACTCGTGGCTCGTGCGGCCAAAGCCCTAGACTATGCCCATCGTAACAACATCGTCCACAGGGACATCAAGCCTTCCAATATTATGTATGATTCGGGCACGGACGCTTTGAAGCTGACGGACTTCGGCATCGCGAGGATGATGGACGTCAGCCGCACTCGAACAGGAATCGTACTCGGAACGCCTTCATTCATGTCCCCCGAGCAGTTGGAAGGGAAAAATGTGAGCGGGCACGCGGATTTATTCGCGCTGGGGGTTAGTCTGTACCAGTTACTGACTGGCCACCTACCGTTCCGGGGAACGTCCATGACCGAACTCATGTTCGTGATCGCGAACGAACCCCACCGACCCGTCACGGCGATCCGACCAGACCTTCCCGGCCGCGTAGACGCCATTTTGGACAAAGCGCTGGCGAAGAAACCGGCGGATCGTTTCTCGACCGGCGCCGACATGGCCCACGCACTCCGCGACGTCGCTACTCAGGCAGCCTAGCGGTTACGGGACCAGGTAAGTCAAGATGAGCATGAAAGGAAAACTCGCTCACGTGGAGATCACGGACACCGGTCGAGTCAGAGATCACAATGAAGACTCGATCGGCTCGATCCACGAGATCGGCTTGTGGGTACTGGCCGACGGTATGGGTGGCTACAATGCCGGTGAAATTGCCAGCGGCATCGCCGTCAAGACGATCCTCGATCTGGTCCGGGAGGCTTGCCAGCGAGAAGATCGCGGTGAGGTCGACGCCGCTGACGGTTATATGCGCCAGACGATCGTGCTGCGAGACGCAGTTCTCAGAGCCAACAAGATCATCAACCAGACCGCGCAGTCCCAGCCGCAGTGTGAAGGCATGGGCACGACACTCGTCGCTTGCCTGTTCTTCGACAATCGCCTCTCGATCGCGCACGTCGGCGACTCCCGGCTCTACCGGATGCGAGCCAACCGCTTCGAACAGATCACGATGGACCATTCTTTACTACAAGAATTGGTCGACCGGGGATTCTATTCTGAGGAGGAGGCTCAGCGCGCGACCAATCGAAACTACGTCACACGCGCTCTCGGCGTGGATTCCAACGTCGACGTGGAGATCCAAGAGGTTGACGTGGAGAAAGGCGATTACTACCTGCTCTGTTCCGACGGGCTGCCGGATATGGTCGAGGACGAGGACATACAGCTAACGATCAGTACGTTTGAGAATAAAATTGCTACAATCGGTCAGCAGTTAATCAAGCTTAGCAACGACAATGGAGGCCGAGATAACATCTCGGTGATTCTGATTGCCGTTAAAAGCACTTTCCCCGCTGGAACGGGACTACTGCACAAAATTTTTCACATATTTGGATAATCGGGATACTTACGATGGCACGTTTACTTCTCAGTTTAGATGGGCAGACCCTGGCTGAGTACAACATGATTAAGGAACGCTACACGATCGGACGTCTACCCGATAACGATATTCGGGTCGATAACGCGGCAGTCAGCGGCCATCATTCGTTGATAATCAATATCTTGAACGATTCGTTCCTCGAGGATCTGAACAGCACGAACGGCACCTACGTTAATGGCAAATTGATCAAGAAACATGCGCTTAAGCACGGGGACGTGATTACGACCGGGCACCATCAGCTGTGCTACGTGGACGACCAAGCGGAAGTCTCACCGATGGATGAGTTCGAGAAGACGATGATCATCGAGCCCAGCCGGCAGATGGAAAAACAGCTCGCCAAGGCCACTTTGGCGGTCGATGAGGTGGCGACTAGCGATGTGCCATCCGCAGCGGCCGTGCCCCCGGCTCAGGAGCTCATCGACAAGGGCTTCGCACCGGAAAAGACTCAGGCGTTAGACGTGGCTGGCCGGCCCATGCTGCCGCAGGCCAAACTACAGGTCTTGTCGGGGACCTTCGCAGGGCGGGAGCTGGAACTGATCAAAGCCCTGACGACGCTGGGCAGCCCGAAGATCCAGGTCGCGGCGATTACGCGTCGCGCCGAGGGCTTCTACATCGTCCACGTGGAGAGCGGCAAACTGAACGACTATCCACGCGTCAACGGCCAGAATATCGGCGCGCAGGCGCGGAAGCTGGACGACAACGATGTAATCGAGCTTGCCGGAGTAAAAATGGGTTTTTTCCTCTCCTAGCTTCGATCCGAATCAGCTGGAGACGCCTTCGCCGTAGGCCTCTGCCACGAGGTTCTCAAACTTCGTGAACTCGCCCATAAAAGTCAAGCGAAACTCCCCCGTGGGCCCGTTGCGCTGCTTGCCGATGATGATGTCGGCGATTCCCTTACGCGGCGTGTCCCTGTCATAGACCTCGTCCCGATAAATAAAGAAGATTACGTCCGCATCCTGCTCGATTGCGCCTGATTCTCGCAGGTCGGACATGACCGGCCGTTTGTCCGTGCGCTGTTCTACGCTGCGATTTAGCTGAGACAACGCGATGACAGGCACGTTCACCTCTCTGGCGAGCGCCTTGAGAGAGCGCGATATTTCTGAGATCTCGGTCGCACGATTCTCCTTGGTGCCGGCCACCTGCATGAGTTGCAGATAGTCCACGATGATGAGTCCGAGGTCGTGTCTGCGTTTCAGACGACGAGCTCGAGCACGCACCTCGGTGGGCGTTAATGACGGCGCATCATCGATAAAGATCGGCGCATTAGACATCATGGACACTGCCGAGTTGACTCTCGCCCAGTCGTCATCGGTAAGATTGCCGGTTTTCAGATGCGTTTGACTGACGCGACCGATGGAACCGATCATTCTGAAACTCAGCTGCTCGGCCGACATCTCCATGCTGAAGATTGCAGTCGGAATCTGATGACCGATCGCGGCATTCTCCGCAATATTGAGCGCTAACGATGTCTTACCCATCGAAGGGCGGCCCGCAATGACAATTAAATCTCCGCGCTGAAGGCCGGCAGTCTTCTCGTCCATTTCCGTGAAACCGGTGGGAATTCCGGTGATATCACCCTCGGATCGGCTCAGGATATCGAGCCGGTCGACCGTCTGCGAGACGACTTCCTTGAGCGGCTTAAAACCCTGGCCGCGTCGCTGGCCGCGATCGGCGATGTCAAAGACCTGCTGCTCGGCGAGATCAACGAGTTCCTCGACCGTGCGACCTTCGCTATCGTGAGCGCTAGCGGCAATGTTGCCGCCTATCTCGATCAGGCCCCTCAACATGGCCCGCTCCCGCACGATCTGAGCGTAGGCCCTGATATTGGCGGCGCTAGGCGTGTCCTGTACGAGCTGGGCCAGATAATCAAGCCCACCGGCCGTGGCCAGCTCGCCTTGTCGTTCTAGATGCTCACTGACCGTGACGGCGTCCGGCGGTTGATCGCGCTCCATCAGCGTGCCGATCGCCGAGAAGATCAGGCGATGGTCATTTCGATAGAAATCGTCGGCGGATACGATGTCCGCTACTTCATCCCACGCGTGGTGCGCGAGCATGAGACCGCCCAGCAACGACTGCTCGGCCTCCATGGAATGTGGTGGTAGTCGCAGCGCCGCCGTAGTACCGGCAGTAACATTTTTTGTTGCGAAGGCTTCGACCATTGGAGTTAGCAGTCTGAGGCCTTCGAGCTTAGCATACCCGGCTCGCCGTCTCGGGCTACTCTTCCATACCGTCGGGTTCTACGGCCTCTGCCCCGTCTGCTGCCTCCGCCGCGTCCTTCCTGTCTGCCAACGCCTCCGTCTCTTCGCTCTCCACCACAACGATCAGCGCTACGTTCACATCCGTGTGAAAATGAAGCTCGACCTGGTGCTCACCGACGACGCGCAGCGTCCCTTCGGGCAGGCGGACCTCGCTGCGCTCGACCGCGAATCCAAGCGCCTGGCACGCATCCGCAATATCCGACGTGCCAATCGAGCCGAACAGCTTCCCTCCAGGGCCCGCCTTGCCCTTGACGCGTATTACTTGGCCTTCGAGCCGTGCGGCGCGCGCTTGGGCAGCTTCTAATGTCCCATGGGCCTTCGCCTCGATCTCTGTCCGACGCGCCTCGAACTTTGCGATATTCTCCGGGGTCGCTAACGTCGCTTTGCCCTGGGGGATCAGATAGTTCCTGGCGAAACCGGGCTTGACGGAAACTTTGTCGCCAATCTGACCCACGTTATCTAATTTTTCCAGCAGTATGATTTCCATGCTCTACTCACTCCGATCAGGTCAGCGGACGCAATGGCGCCCGCAAGTCAACCCAATTGTCTACCAATCCTACCGAGCCCATGGCCAGGAGGACCAAGCCCGTCAGCGGGGTAATCAATAACACGTAAGCGGCGCCCAACACAGTGGGATGCCAACGCTTCGCCCGTGCCCAAGCATGGCTCACCGCGAGGCCCTGGAACCAGAACCCCAACAGTGCCAAGGGGAACAGATTCTGAACCACTGGCGCGTCTAACACCAGACTGCCCGCCATCAGCAGCGTGGCGGGGATACCCAAGACACGGCCTAACCTCAGCATCCTGAACTGCAGCCCGAACCGACCATCGGGCCCACCGAACGAGCTCCACCAATAACCCAGCAGCAGCGCCGCTATGAGCTCCGAAAACACGGCGGCACCCGCCACGCCGAAGAACACGGCATCCCAACCGCGCATGATCGCCAGTTGTTCCTCGGTTGCACCACTGGCCCGGAAGGTCTCGACGAACCGCGCAAGCTCGTCGCCTATCAGGACGCCCGGATCGGGCCAAAGCATATTGGCGCCGATCACGGCCACCACGCAAACAAGCAGGCTTCCCTGAAACGCCAACGCGAGCGAGTCGGTCCGGCGGACAAGGACGCCTAACGCGACGCCGGCAAACAACGCGAGCAGGCCGACGGTAACGAGTGCCGTGCTGTCGGCGTCCGAGATCGAGGCAACGGCGAAAATTCCGACCGTGCTGGCTAGCGCGCTATAGCTACCCTGCAGCCCACCCCGGCGGATCGTCTCCAGAGTCAGAAGTGCCGTGGTGACGAAAAAGAATATCGGAATCGGGGCGCACGCGATGGCCAGCAGAACCAGCCGATAACGCCGCTTCAACACCCATCGCACGAAGGCCCTCATCAGGATGAGTCCGCTAGCGCGGCGCGTCCGGGTCAGTGTTGGTCGGTATAGGGCAACAGTGCGAGAAAGCGCGCGCGTTTGATCGCCGTCGCCAACTGGCGTTGATAATGCGCCCGGGTGCCGGTGATACGACTCGGAACGATCTTGCCCGTCTCTGTAATATAGGCTTTTAGCGTCGCCAGGTCCTTGTAGTCGATTTCTTTGACGCCTTCGGCAGTGAAGCGGCAAAACTTCTTGCGCCGGAAATATCTTGCCATGCTCAGCTCTCCTCTGTCTTCGCAGAAGACTCATCGGCAACGTCTTCTGCGGGGTCTTCGGCAGCCGGGTCTTCGGCCGTTTCTTCAGCGGACGCGGCACTATCGGCCGTGGCTTCTTCGGCAGACGGCGCATCCTTCTCCGACGCTTCGGCAGCCGGGTCTTCGGCCGTTTCTTCAGCGGACGCGGCACTATCGGCCGTGGCTTCTTCGGCAGACGGCGCATCCTTCTCAGACGCTTCAGCAGCCGGTTCTTCGGCCGTTTCTTCAGCGGACGCGGCACTATCGGCCGTGGCTTCTTCGGCAGACGGCGCATCCTTCTCCGACGCTTCAGCAGCCGGTTCTTCGGCCGTGGCTTCTTCGGCAGGCGGCGCATCCTTCTCCGCTTTAGCTGCCACTTCGGCAGCCGCCGCGGCAGCCACTCGCGCTGCTTCTGCCGCCTTGGCGCGAGCCGCCTCGGCCTCAGCGGCCTGCGCTTCCTTGGCTTTTTCCTCTTCCCGAGCTTTCGCCATGAAGGAGGGTTCCGTGATGGCCTTATCCCGCTTGATAACGAGATAGCGCAGCACCGCATCGTTGAACCGGAAGGCTCCGACGAGCTCTTCGAGCGAGCTATTGCTGCACTCGAGGTTGAACATCAAGTAATGGGCCTTATGGACTTTATTGATCGAATGGGCCAGCTGGTGTCGTCCCCAGTCTTCTTCGCGATGGATATGACCGTCGGCGCCCTCGATCATGCGCCGATAGCGTTCCATCATTGCGGGGACTTGTTCGCTCTGGTCAGGATGGACCAGAAACACGACCTCGTAGTGTCTCAACGGATAGGCTCCTCGCGGATAATAGCCTCCCGGATCTCGTCGGTGAGGCAAGGAGTGACAAATTGTTCGAGCGGGCCATCCTACTTGAGTGCCGGCCGCGGCTCAAGCGTCACGGCGTCTGAGGCTGCGGACCTTGATCTGCCGATTGAGCTCAAACAACATGACTCCGGCAGCGACGGAGACATTCAGACTCGCGACGGCGCCTTGCATCGGGATGGAGACGAGCTCGTCACAGAGCTCTCGCGTTAGGCGTCGTAACCCGCGCCCTTCGCTGCCGATGGCCAGCACGATTGGGGCTTCGAGCCGCGAGTCGTAGACGGATCGCGGCGACTCAGCAACCGCACCCACGACCCAGACGCCGGCCTCCTTGAGCCAGTGAAGCGCAGCAGCGAGATTGGAGACCCTGACCAGTCGGACCGTCTCCGCAGCGCCCGTGGCCGCTTTTAGCGCGACTGGCGTCAGCCTCGCAGACCGGGCTTTCGGGATTATCACCGCATCCGCCCCGGCCGCATCCGCGGTACGGAGACAGGCGCCCAGATTCCTCGGATCCTGGATACCGTCCAATACCAGGCCGCGAAACGCCTTGCCGCGATCGATGACGAGCTCTTCGAGTTCGCGAATACCGACTTCTTCCAGACCCCGGGTTTGGGCGATGATGCCTTGGTGGGTACCGCCCTGCGAGAGCCGGTCCAGCTCCGCGCGTGATGCGCGTTGGAGTGGTACCCCAAGCCCCTCCAACGCCTTCGTCAGCTTCGACAGACTGCCGGCAGGCGAGCCCCGCAACAGCTTCGCACTCAGAATCGCGCCCGGGCGCTTCTCGAGCAGCGCCAGAACGGCGTGAGTACCGTACACGATGCGCGCATTGCGGCTGATCGCTCGCTTAACCACGCCGCTTGCGCCTCGCTCTCGTCGGGGTGTCCGGTTCGAGGCCCACGGGCACGAAGTCGAGTTTGCGATTCTCCACATCGACGTTGACCAACTCGACCCTGAGCCTGTCGGTCAACCGAAAGGTCGTGCCGGTGTGCTCGCCAGTCAGCGCCACACCCCCCGCCGCTTGATGGTAATAGTCCCGCGGCAGCGAAGTCACGTGTACGAGCCCGTCTATCTGCAAGCTCGGTAGACGCACGAACAGCCCAAATGACGCGATGCCGGTCACGATTACGTCAAATTCTTCTCCGATCCGGTCCTGCAGATACGCACACTTCAGGCGCTCTTCGACTTGCCATACTGCCTCGTCCGCCCGACGCTCGGCGCGAGAACATTGCTCGCCTAGCTGTTCCATCTGCGGCAACGTATAACGAAACCCTTTTGCTTTGCCGTGGGCTGCCAGATGCTTGATGGCCCGATGGACGAGCAGATCAGGATAACGCCGTATCGGCGAGGTAAAGTGACTATAGCTCGGCAGCGCTAACCCGAAGTGCCCGACATTGCGTGGCTGATAGTGCGCCCGACTCATGCACTTGAGGATCACCGTCTCGATGAGCTCGGCTTCGGGCCGGCCGGCAGTGCTCTCGATCACACGACTCAGATCGCGGGGCCGAACCTGGCTTGGTGACGACAATTTCAATCCCAAGCTCTGCAGAAACACGGTCAGCTCTTCGATACGATCCGGATCCGGGACGTCGTGCACGCGGTACAGCCCGGGAATGCGGGCCTTGAGGATCCGCTTGGCCGCTTCGACATTCGCCGCGATCATACATTCTTCGATGATCTTGTGGGTGAGCAGACGCTCGACGACGTGGACGTCGCGCACGCGGCCGCGATCGTCCAGCTCGATGGTCGTCTGGGGTAGGTCGAAGTCTATCGCTCCACGACGCCGACGCCGTCCGGCAAAGGCCCGATAAACTTCTCTTAGACGCTCAAGCTGGGCCCTCTGCCCCGCTCCCTTACCTGTGATCTTGCCGGCGAGAATACGCTCAGACTCGCTATAGGTTAGCCGCGCAGCTGACCGCATCACTCCTTCGTAGAAGCGTGATCGCATCACCTCACCTTTACGCGATACTTCCATGTCGCAGCACAGGCACAATCGGTCCACGTTCGGCCGTAGAGAGCACAGGCCATTCGAGAGTGCTTCCGGCAGCATCGGCAAGACCCGGTCAGGAAAATAGACGGACGTGCCACGTGACAGCGCTTCTCCGTCTAGATCGGAATCAGGTTCCACGTAGTGGCTGACATCCGCGATCGCGACGATCAAGCGCCACGCTTCTCCGCGTCGCTCGCAATAAACTGCGTCGTCAAAATCCTTCGCATCGGCGCCATCGATCGTAACGAGTGGGAGCTTACGGAGATCCACCCGATCCCGCTTGGCGCTGGACGGGACGGTGGCGGGTAACGCGTCGGCGTGACGCTGCACGGCATCCGGCCACTCATCGGGCAGACCGTGGGACAGGATCGCGACGACCGTCTCGATTCCCGGGTCATCGAATCGACCGACGACGCGTTCCACTCGACCGATCGCATCAGTTCTTCCGGTCGGGTGCCGCACGATCGACGCGCGAACGACATCTCCCGCTTTAGCGCCGCCGGATTGCCCTCTCGGGATCAACACATGGGTTTTGCGTTCACCTTCAGGAACTACGGCGTCGATCCCTCTGTCGCGGACAAACCTGCCGACAACTTCTTCGGTCGCTCGCTCCAACACCTCAACGAGGTGCCCTTCTCTGCCGCCGCGGGGGCTCGGACTGACACGCACCGCAATTCGATCACGGTTCCACAACGAAGCCATCTCGCTGGCGGCGAGATAAACATCTTCGGACCCGTCGTCCGGGGCGAGGAAACCGAAGCCGTCCCGGTGCGCTTGGACCACACCGGTGACGAGGTCCAGATGGGCCGTCAGGCAGTACTCCCGTGCCCGGTTTCGCAATAACTGCCCGTCGCGGACCATCGCCCGAAGACGATTCTCCAGTGACTTGCGATGAGGCTCACTCCTAATCCCAAGCTGTGTGCCCAGCGAGACTAGAGTCAACGGCCGCCCCGCTTTCTCCATCGCCGCGGAGATATCGTCCCGGGACGGGATCGGATGCTGGTAACGACGTCCTTGCTTGCGCTTCGCCCGCCGCAGATCACGGGCCACTAAGGCGGATTCCCGAAGGCTTCGGGCGGGAACTGAAAAGTCATGGTGTTGAGATATTACACCGGAATGTATTCGGCAGGTCGTTCATCGCGTTGTTGCGCTGGGCGTTTGACAGCCCCCGAGCCAGTCAGTACATTCGAGCGCCTTCCTCACCGTGCCGAGGTGGCGGAATTGGTAGACGCGCTGGCTTCAGGTGTCAGTAGGGGTAACCCTGTGGAGGTTCAAGTCCTCTCCTCGGCAC